>ULUJ01022312.1_pt1 | contig 15398 bp, 16 predicted proteins | sample 1958381 | NCBI WGS metagenome assembly ULUJ01 (sample SAMEA4835757, study PRJEB28245) | human gut metagenome | biome: gut microbiome; material: fecal sample | place: Denmark | collected 2008 | reverse complement strand
ATTTATAAATATTTCCTGTTAATTTATCTGAAAATAATACATTTTCAAGTGTATTTCCATTTAACACGTTACATTCGATGGCTATCCTAACTCTAATATTTTCACCATCATAATATACTATTGGGAATTGTACTGTAGCACTTCCTGATAGTTTAATTTTATTTTTTTTCACATAATCTATATAATCTTGTATTTGTTCATCTGTAAATTCATCCATAGAAATGGAATTTATTTTTGATTTAAACTGTTCTAAAGTTATTGTCTCATAATTAACATTTAATATTGTTCCAAAATACTGCATTATAATAGCTTTTATATCTTCAAAATTTTGCTTTTCATCTGCATATAGTTGTATTGGAGTTTTACTATTACTATTGTTTGAATTATACAACTTAATTTCATATACCTTTTTGTTTATATTTGCTAGCACATAGGGATATTCTTCATAATTGTATGGTAATTTTTCTTCATTGATAACCAACTTATCATCAGAATTTAAAGTAAAAGTTCTATATTTTTCAGCAAATCTTATTAATAATTCATTAAGTTCTCCCTTAGCTATTTTCCTTTTTCCATTTAATTTTTCAGTATTATTATCTATAATTTTATTCCAGACCATATCCTTTAAAGCTATTTGTTCATCATTAGTATATTTTTCATAATCATTAAAATTAGGCATTCCTTCTATATCTAGTTCATTTCCTAATAATTCTGTTTTAGCTTTACTAAGAAGCATTATTACATCTATGTATGATATTCTATCATCTTGATTTTTGTTGTCAATCTCATTATTTAAAATATTTTTATCTTTAGCATACTTTACCCATATTTCATTTTCGTAAGTAGATTCCTGAATTGGTGCAAAACTAGAAATATCATATAGATTATATACTGTAGAAATAACCATCTTAACTGCCTCTGATTTTGTTACTTTTTCAGTTACCTTTATAGAGCCATTATCATACATTTTATCAAAGCCATATATATGCATTTTTTCATTATAGCTATTATATTTTTTATACTTATTAGTAATAAAAATATTATACCCTATTAACGAAATAATGACTAATAAAATGAATACTATCAATATTATTGTAATCTTAGATTTAAGTTTAATAGTTTGACTCTTATTTGTTTTTTTCTCATAACTTGGAATTACTTTTGTCTTTTCAGATTGCATATCTGATATTGAGTTTTTACTATTACTTTTTTTGTTTTCTTCCAAATATATCACCTCATATTTTAAATTTATGGTTTACATATAGGGCAAGGATAAAATCCTTTCTCAAATGTTGAGTCTACTCCAGATCCAGATTTATATGAAACTATAGCAGAAGCCGCTTGTTGTTTTGTTTGCACATATGTTGGTGTTATTTCTATCATACCATCTTTTTTATTATAATTAGCCAATTTATATTCAGGACATAAAGTATCTTTATGATACAAATTAATCTTATATTTAGACGCAGCACTAAATACAGAAAAATAATACTTTCTTGCCTCTTGTAATTCAGTAGCACCATATGCTTTAGCATTTAAAAATTTATTTCCATTATTTAAACCTTGTACAAATGCATATACTCCAACATTTTTTATAGCGTTTTCCATTTCATCATATGTAATGGTTGGAATAGAAAACTCATAATTTATTCCTAAATTTTTAGCATAACTGCTTGCGTTATTTACTGCATTTGTCAATTCTTCAGTAATAGTATTTATTATAACTTCTTTTCTTCTTTTATGCAAAAATTCTATAACGTTACTTTTGGCATCCGGATTGTTTCCCCATAAATCTTCATTGTTTTTTTCATCATCAATATAAAAAGACTTTACACCATAAGTATATGCACCGTCTATATCCTCTATGTGTTATATAATCATCCATTGTAAATTCAACTGTATGAACATTATTTCCACTACCAATTCCTTCATTAACCTCATTACTACTATTAATATTATAAGTACAAGAATAATATCTTTTTGGTCTTATTACATGCTTACCAGAATTACTCATAGAAGAAATATATACTCCATCATAGTCTATTACAGCTAAAACAGGTACAAAAGTTTGAAGATACTGCTCTGCTGCTTCATTTCCTCTAATCCCAAAATTATTATATAATGAATTAAAGAATGTTTTTTGTGCTATTTCAGGATTTATATTTACTTTACTATTTTGAATACCGGAATAGCCATAATCATTTAAACTATCTTGATTTTCTACTTCTTTCATTTGATTTGCTGCATCTTGTACAGCTGCATTTATTATTTTATTATAATACATTTCTTGTTCTTCTGCTTTAATTGTAAATGAAACATTTACATATACTATTATAATCATAGGAAGAAGTATTCCTATAAATATAAGTGCTAAATCTGTTATCTTCAAACTTTGTCACCTCCTATTATAATCAATTTGGTTTTTCTCCATAAAATTTCACTTTTATTTTGGTATTACTATTTGAGTGTGCCCTATTTCTTAAATAATACATAATAGTAACTTTTGTTATTTCGCTATCACTAATATCATAACAGATAGTTACTTTTTTACCATCCTCACTAATTTCGTCACTACTACAATAACTCGCTTTATAAGCACGTCCAACCTTTGGATTTTCATTATATTTACGATATATAACATCATTCGTTGTAAATTTACAATCCTCATTACAGTTTTCTAATTCCAAAACAACATATATTTTTTTATTGTGTAATTCACTTGGTATTTCTATATCTTCATATTTGTATTTATTATATTGCCTTGGTGACCAATAAAAATCATGGCTATAAGTGCTTTTGCGATTATCTTCTTCATATACCAATTTTTCTTCTTTATATACAATCGGTTCCTCAACTGGCTCTGACGGAGGAGTATCGTCTGGCTCTGACGGAGGAGTACTGTCAATCACTTCTAACGCATAATACTTAGCATCAACTTTAACCCACGCTTGATTTTTTATTATTCCTCCATAATTTACTACAATTCTATCTTTACTCGAAGCTGGAACTATTGTATTAAATATAGCTCCTGCCATTGTGGTGTTACTATTTTTTAATTTAACATAAAATTGATCTCCTTCATTTAGATAATATGCTTCATCTTTTATTGTTCTTTCATTCAAATCACTTTTTATGTCACCTGTATCTGGAGAAAATATTTGATTATTATAATCGATCAAATACTGTTCATTATATATATCCGACTCTGTATCATCTTGTGTTAATATTCTTTTATGAGCTTCTAATTGAATATCATATACGTTACCAGTATTAGCAAGCTCGTCAACAAATCTATCATACATATCTTGATCTAAATATCCAGATTCAGTTATTTCATCAACAAAATTAGTAGTCGCTTTTAGGGCCAAATTATATGACATATCATCTTGCCTTTCAAAATAGTTATACAACGGGAAAATTACTATTAAAATAACAAAAATTACCATAGATATTACTATACTTAAATTATCTTTCAAAAATTTCCCCTCCTTTTTCTTTTAATCCACTTTTTTTATTTTAAATGTATCTCCTTCTAATGTCAATTTATATTTTGCATCAGCTGGCAAATTATTAATCAAATTTTTATAATTATAATTTTGGGGCTTTCCCTCAAAAACAATCTCAAAACCAGGCTTACTCCCATTATCTTTAGCAATATAATTCATATAATATGAAATCACATCTTCTCTACTCAAATATTTCATTTCATCTGTATCAGTTTCAATTACAGCATTTCCCTCTACTACTTTACCATAGTCATATGATCTATCGGCTAAATCATTAACTCCTTGAAATAAATAAACTGCAATAGTCATAGCCGCAACAAAAACAAATAAATATACACCAGTATACAGTGCTTCATATGAATTTTCCATAATTTACCTCATAATATATACAATAAAAGTATATATTTTTCCTTTCTTATATTTAAATATGCTTCTTAAACTTTATACTAATATTATCTCCTTCTCCGGTTATACTTGCATCAAATTTTTTAGAATAAAAGTCTTCTCCTATCGAATCAGTTGAAAAGTCTGTACATGTCACTTTTGATACACCATATTTTTTTATAGCGTTTAAAACATCGATTCCTGTTACTATAGTATTATCAAAAGCATCATATTCTGAAAATCTACTTGTTATAGAAGTATCTGTTTCATACACTTTAGAATATATATCTTTCATTTGATTTATTGAGAAAAGTATACCTGACGTTATGGCAACAGTAACAAATATACCTACTCCAATCATAATAGCTTTACTTGTTGAATTTTCCATATTATACTTTTCTCACACTCCTCTAAAAAGTTTTAAATTTATCAAATACTGTCGTTTCCACATCTGCATTATCTATTGCACCATCTCTATTTACATCAGCTGCAATTTTTTGTCTTAAAGTTAATGTAACATTTCCTTTACGATAGTTTGGTATTAAATCTTTATCATTATTATCAACCTTGCCATCTTCATTTACATCACCCATCATTTGTGGCATCCATTCAGTATTTTTTACGGTTCCTCCATAGTTAATGTATACCTTTGTATCATTTCCTGCATTAGCTCCAAATGTTAATGTATTAAATAAAACAGTAGCAACAGTTGTATTTGTATTTCTAACTACTACAGTAAATTGGTCTCCTTCATTCATTAAAAGTACACCTTCATCACTTAAGCCATATATTCTTGGCACCGTTGGTAATGAGCCTATATTTTTAGCCCCATAATCAGAACTAGAAACATAATTATTGCTATAACCTAGTAAGTCTAATATTTGCTGTGTTGTATATTTAACTTCAGAAAGTTTATATGTAAGTTCCGCAGCTTTTCCGTCTATCTTGCCATCTACAAAACTATCTTTTTTTTCTAGATAATCATAAGTTTCTATTATTTTTTTATTACCATCAGCATCTTTTTCACTCACTTGCAATACTGGGTTATATTCTTTTGCGTTGTATTCTAAAGATACATCATATACGTTACCTGTTGTACTTAGTTCAGATATATATTTATCATACATGTCCAATGTTAAATATCCTTTTGAATTAACATTATCTACAAAGCTATTTGTTATTTTAAGTGCTAAAGCATACGCAATATCATCTTTTTTTTCAAAAGCAATGTAGAGTGGAAGTATAAAAAACATAAAGACTGACATAAGTATTGCAAAAACTCTTTGTACAATATCTTCCATATCTTACTCTCCTAAACACCTGATATATTATAAGTTGTGCCACTACCACTCAAACTATATTTGCTATTTGGTAATATTCTTTTTATAATATACTCTTTATTACCTGAATTATATGTTGTATTTATAGAGCCATCATCTTCTAATACTCTAATATTAGTCAAAGTTAAATTCAAAGAGCTGTCGTCATTTAAAGAATAATATAGTAAGTTTTTCACATCAGTACCAGTAATATTCGCAGAACCATTTGCAGCCTTTACCAAAGTATCTCTAACACTCTTTTCATAAAGTCCAGCTATATCTGTTCCTGCTCCTATATCTCTAACAGTTTGCTTAGCTGTGTTATAATATGAAAAAACAGCCGACATAGTTATAATAGCAAGAAGTACACCAACACCTATTGTTATCGCTCTTACTGATACGTCTTCCAAAAAACTCACCTCCAATTACAAATTAAATAGCAAGAAAAGCCATTCCTACAATATATCCATTACATTTTAGCAATACGCTTTTGTAATTACTTGCCACATTAATATAATTTTTTTCATTAGAATTTGTATATGTTTCCAATGCTTTTTTGTTATATTTGTTATTAATAGATTTTTCTTCTATTAATAATGATGTTACATTTTCATAATTATTTGAAATAATTATACTTTCATAATTAGTGTTTTCTCCGTATTTTCCACCTCTACCTGTAACCCAAAATCTATAGCTTGATTTATCATAATCTTTTGGATTATTCAAAAGTAAAATCATAACATCAGACCTGTTATAATAATTATTGATTGTTGCTAAGACTTGAGAACCACTAATTATTTTATTATCATATTCTGCTGAAGTAGATTTATCTAATACATTTGTTATATTTGAAACTACTTGTGTTGTATCTTCTGTTTTAAATATTACTTGTATGCAAATATAATATAACGCAAGTATAACAAATATTGTAACAAATATGGCACCTAGATGTTCTACTATCAAAACTTTTAAATTCTTAAACATATTATATTCCTTTATTTATTATTTTTTAAAGTATACACCTAAAACTACATCCCCACTATTATCATAAATTATATATGAGTGATATTTAGCTTGAGGTGTTACTACACTTGTTAGATTAGAAATATTTGGTTTATTATCTTCTAAAGAACCATTAAATGTAGCCTTTGTTCCATTAACATTAACACTTCCACTACTTATTTTTTTAGTAGAATATTTATCATTACCCTCCACAACAAGCAAAAAGTTTTCTTTATTATAGAATTTCTTTATAGCAGATATAACGTTAGCACCTGTTAAATCTCTATTGTTATAATTATCTATTATTTGAGTTGCTACTGATTCAGATACTCCTTGTAAGTTTTTATCTTGATTTCTCATTGTATCTGTACCTATTGTTGTAACAAGTACTACAGCCGTAACTAATCCTATTACGATAAATAGTGCAACACCAATCATTATCGCTTTAGTTGTATTCTCCATATTCTACCCCCAAACCATCTTAAAAAACATAAGTAAACACAATAAAAAGTATTATGCTTAATTAAATTCTTTAAAGCAAAAATATTAGAAAAAGGTATATAACTATATGTTATAGTATAATTATATACCTTATATATTTATTCCTGTTTAGTAAAAGTTACTGTTGCTATTCCTGTAGTGCTATCATAAGAAACAGAACCTTTATATTTTTGTGTACCGTTTTTAGGAATATTTGTATCAGTAGGTCCACTAATAGTATTTGTAGCAGCTCCATTTACCACATTAACGACAATTGAAGTATCTTTATTTTTTAAATCAATACATGCAGCTCTAACTTGAGATTGTGTCATACTTTTTTCATCATATTGATCAGTTACTTGTTGTCTTAAACTATCAGATATTCCATTTAATTGTTGTGTACCACTATTTAGTAAATCTTGTCCTACACCAGTTATAAGCATAACTGCTGCTATAACAATAATTGTAATGAAAAGACCAACACCGATCATTATCGCTTTTTGTGCGTTATCCATATATATCTTCCTCCTTTATATATTTTTAAATATATTTAAATGTTGATTATGTGGATAAGTTCTAACCAACATTTAATACTTTGTTTAAAATGTCATTGTACTAAAATATGACATCATTTGCATTATACTTACTATCATAAGTGGAGCAACTAGATATCCACCAATAAGTATAACCATAGGTGCAAATCCTAGGACTTTACCATATGTAACTTTCTTTTGGATAAGTCTTTCATTTGCATCTTTTCTTCTTTCATGGAAGAAAGCTCTTTCTGTTTCAAGTTCATCAAATGCATCTTTTATTGGTATTCTCTCAACTGCTGAAAGTAATTGTTCACATATTCTTTGGAAATCTTTATATGGAACATCTTCTTTCAATTGTTCTAGTGCTGCTTCAGCACCAGATTCATAATTGTTAAGACAAGTTGCAATTGGTTCTTTGAATGCATAAGAGAATCTTTCTAACCATTCTAGTATTGTTTGAACATCAATTCTATCAATATACATTAACATTAGTATTATTGATTGGAATTGCATGATTTCATTTTCTTTTTCCATTTCTCTTATCTTATTCCTTATTACCAGTACAAGTGTTGGCATATAATACGCTACAATTGCACAAAGTAATGATACTAGTACATGCCAAAATTTTACATATGAGTTATTTACTGTATTAATTTTATCATATACTCTATTTACTGCAGATTGGTCTACTGTTCCTGTTGTTGGATCAGTAAATTCCATAGCAAGTTCATCTTTTGAAACTTTCTTGTTTTTGTACTTATCTATATATGATTTATCTCTTTCATTTAAAGCTTTAGCTGCTGCTTCTTGCTCAGCACTGAGTTTTCCAAATGACAAGAATTCATCACTTACTTTGTTATATACTGCACTTACATCAATTCTTTGCATATTAAACATAAGTATAAGTACTAAAACAAAGGTAATAGCTGCAGCTACAAGTTTATTTACATATAGCCACTCTATTGTAAGGTAAGAGTTAGTATTTTTGATAAGAATGGTTTCATTCCTATTTTTTCTAGTATGAGGTTTTGATTTAAAAGCATCTACTATCATTTTTATAAATGACATTTTATATAGCTTTTCTTGCCACCTCTTACCAGAAGCTCTATCAAATTTTATTTCTTCTGAATCTTCACGGATAATTCTTAACATCAGATATGAAATAAATATTGATACTATAATTATTGATTGCACTGCAAATCCTATACTTGAGTTATAGAAATTAGATAGTGCAGGGAAGTTTGATTCTGCCCAACCTTGTAATGGTTTTATAAAAAATAGTGGAACAACTGCAATTATTGTCAAACTTCTAAACATATAATTTATCTTATCTCTTTTTAATATTTCAAGTTGTATTTCACTTAAGATATTATTTAAGTTTTTAAGATATATTGAAGTTCCATTTACTTTTTTATCTCCAAGGTCAAGTGTTAGATAAGATACACCAGCAAACAGTTTTAAAAATCTATTTGGTGCAGTATCATAATATCTTTCTAATTCTGTTTCGGGATTATCGGCAAGCATCGCTTCTTTTATTCTTTTAAGCTGCGGTGCTACTTCCTTTTCTCCCATATCATCTATTGCTTCAATAAAAGCTTCTTCAATCATTCCGTGTTCATGGAATGCATGTCTTATACTTGTAAATACTTCTGGTAATTGTCTTAGTATTTTTTCTGATACAGAAGTAATTCCTAAGTCAATTATTTTTTCTGTAATAATAAGTACACCTATTATTACCATTAAAGACATATATAAATCATCAACTAGATTTAAGAATACAAAAAGTGATGTAAATAGAAATATCACAGCTATAAGCATTGATTTACCTGTTCTTCTTCTTAATTCATATTCAGTATAATCATTTGACATTTCCATTTTAAGTCTTGTTTTTTTAGTATAATATTTTATAATTGGCATTTTTATAAATGTCATATATACTATTTGAAAGACTTTATCAAATCCATCTTTTACTGATCCTCTATTTTTTACTACTAATTGATCTTGTGCAAAAAGTGCACTATTTTTTTTATACTTTTTCTTTACAATTTGAAAGTAAACAAGTAAAAGCACTATTCCAATAACTGATACAGCAATTAAACCTATAGCTAATTTTAATATCAACTTAAAATCACCTCCATGCAATATCTAGGAAGTTATCAAATTCCTTTACATCTTCTGGAGACATATTATCTCTCATAGCAGTGATATTTTCTTCACTTATTGGGTTAGTAAATACATATACACCATCATGCCATTCAACTATATTTTTATATGTATAGTTACTATTTTGTGTTTGGTGTTCAAAATATTCAACGGCATTGTCCATGAATTTATCCAATTTACCTTCTAGTGATTTTTCACGTTTGTAATCATTGTTATAATTAAATTTAGGATCTAGCGGGATACATTCCGTAATTCTTTCTATATATCTTGTACCATCAGTTCCTCTTTTTAAGTGAATGTCGAAGTTTATAACTTGTACAACCTGTACTTCTGCGACATTTTCATTATTAAACATTCCTATTTTTAGTAGTGAGTTTCTAAGTGCTGTAATAAGGTTAGGGAATGTTTTAGCATGGTGGGTAAATAATGTAAATTTAGATGCAACCTGTGCCATCTGGATCATCCATGCAGCGACCGGATCAGTTGCAACCTCTCCTAGAATGTTAACACCACCATCAGTTTTTTTCTGAACATCAAGTCCCATTTGACCTGTAATTGTATCAGTTTCTCTTAATGATAAAATGTTGTGATAAGGATAAATTTTTCTTAAGTGCAACTCGAAAGCTGTTTCCTGTACACGAATAGTAATTGTTGGATACAAATACTTCATTATCGCCATAAGTAATGTTGTTTTACCACAACCTTGCTCTCCTGTTATTGCTGTTACCCTAGCACCTCTAATTAAATACTTAAGTAATTCAATAACATTAGCTTTGTTTTCATGAACAAGTAACTGTTCTGCAGAGATTAATGTAGGTGGAGCGAATTTTCTTACGAAGAATGCCCAAGATTCTGAGAAATTTGGTCTTAAAACAACAACTCTGGAACCATCTTTCATTTCATTAATCTTAAATCCAACAGATTCAGATAATTGTCCTGGATTATTAAATTTATATATGTTTTGACATACTCTTTTCAGTTCTGATTCACTACCAAATGATAGGAATGAAAGGTAAGTTGCTTTACCTTTATAGAATATCCAAACTGAGTCATAAGACATTGGAATTTTTCTTGTTCCCATTTGTTCAAAATATTCGTCCATTCCAGATATTTGATCTAAGAATGATGGTGGAATACCAGATACACCACCAGATACGCCATCTATATTCATATCACGAATATCATCAACAACACTGTATCCTTTATATGCTTGATAAATTCTTTGAACTACTATCTCAAGCTTATCATCAAATGTTAATGTATCTTCAGATACTTCTTTTGTAAAGATATCATCGATTTCTTTTGCTGTTATAACATAAGATGGAACCTCTGGATCAAATTCATATTTAGGCATGTCCAAGTTATATTTAGTTATAATTTGTGTTAACGCCTCTGCTTTATATGTTTGCATATATATATGTAACAATATTTCAAATTTATCTTGAGGTGTAAGTTCATCGAAATTATTAAATGGAATAGCATTATTAATATTAAATTCATTTACTTTATAATTATTTCTAAGTAAATCGAACATCAAAGTTTTTACATATTTTTTATCACTTTTATCAGCATAACCTGCGCCTTTAAGTGCTTTCTTTAAATCATATTTTACATTTTTTCTTCTTTCAAATTCTTCTTCTGAAAGAGCTAAGTCGTATAAATTCATTCTTGTAATTTCATCAAATTCTTTTTTGATGTATTCTTTCATTCTTTCTATACTATACTTTTCTCTTTCACGAGTTATATAGTCTCTTTTTTCTTCCTGGTCAGAATTTTTTACTTTATACCAGAAGAAAGCTACAACTCCAGCTATCAAAAGAAGAATTAATAATATATTAAATACAAATGCAACTGACATCTTTTCACCCCTCTAACTTTTTTATTTATTTTTAATGTCTATTAATCTCTGATCTTAGCTATTTCAGCTATTTTATTTGCTACATCTAAGCAGCTAGAGATAAACATTCCGTTGTAATCTTTAGGATCTGCATTTAAATTCCTATAAAAGAAATCTATTACATTTCCGTGTATTACAAGCGTCTGCAAATAAATAGTTATGAGGTATAGAATATATAGGATCCTTTATTCTATATTTGTTTTTAATATTTAGCACGTTATATCTAGATCTTGGCTCGTAATCTGCTATTAAATAAAGCTTTGTTTTATCTTTTAATTCTTCCATATTATTTATTTTTTCAAAGAAATTGTTTAATTTTACTTCATCTTGATTTACAACACATACTACTATTTCAGCATCTGCTAAAGTATCTGTTTTAAACTTTTCATCACTATCTTTTGGAAGATCTACAAATACTAAATCATATATTTCAGCAGCTTTCCTTGTTATATATGGTAAGTTGTTTACAAGATCGTTATAATCGTCTCTTTCTTTAGAATTCATTCCATAAAGGACATCTAAGCGCTCTTTTAAAACAGGTTTTGCATAGTTTTGAATTGCATCTGCTGTTAGCTTATTACTTGTAACAAGTCTTATCAAAGCACTTACCCCTAGATTTGCGTTATCAAAAGCACCACTTGCTATCAAGTCATCATAAGGAGTAAAAGATGATTCTATTTTTTTAGAATTAAAATGACCTTGCATAAGTAAATTTGTAGCTTTATGAGCTATTCCCATTATTGTACTTACAGCAATAATTGCATGTGTTGAACCTGTCATACTATTTTCAGGGCTCCAAAATACAACTCTTGGCATTAATCTCTCCTCCTTTTAATTTTGTTTATAACCATTTTAGAATTTGCATCTTCAACAATCTCTGCAGTCATATCTGCGATTGCTGAAATATACATTTTCGAATGTTTCTTTATATTTATAATTCCACTAAGTTCAGAGTCTATATCTTCCATTTTATCTCTTTCATCATATGGAATTTCATATTCTGGTTCTGTCCATTTAGCATTATATTCTTCAATTTGTTTATCAAAATATTCTTGACTTGCTCTTGAAAGATACGCTTTAAACCAAACTCTTGAAAGTTCTAAGTTATCGCCTTGTTGAGTGTATACTCTCATTGCTTTAACTAATTCTTTATTTTTTGAAAGTGATAATACATTAGTATCAAGGAATAAATATGTTTTATTTATTCCTCTTGTTCTAAATAATTCATAGCCTTTTGGACTATCTATATCAATTAGTATATGATCATATAAATTAATATTTATACCTTGTTCAATCATATAGTTTTCTACATCGTGCATGCTGTTAAATCCCACAGCAAAATCTATATTGTTATATTGTGTTACATATGATCTTCCAATGTTATCTAAAGCAGGGACTACATATTTTAGTTTTTGATCAAGTGTTGCATCTACGACTAAAACTGATTTTTCCATTATATTTATAGTTCTTGCTAAGTTCATTACAAAATCATATTTATCCATGTAACCAACTAATCCTATTACTTGCATTAACTAATTCCTCCTATTATTTTATTCTGTAACTGTTGAAGCCGGATTTAATAATTCATTTCTTAAAGTCTTTTGATTTGTTATTGATTCTTGTGCTCCTGATACAACATTGTTATAATCATCACCACTATCTGATTTATAGTTATTAATTCCGTTTTCAATATTTGCTCTTGCTTCAGCACTTAATTTTGACTTTGCTTCTTCTAATATATTTTTATTTGCTTGCATCATTGCCATAACTTGTGCATTTGGTTGATAGTTTTCTGTAGTTCTAGTTACTGCATTAGCGAAACTTTTATATTTTAATATCAAGTCAAATATAGCATTTACTGCTGAGTCTGTGTCATCTGTTTTTATTGAATCAATCTCTGATTTTATTGTTTCTCTTAATTGACCTTGTACAACTGCTGTTGCGTTATCTGATGCTGTAAGTGATTTATTTGTTGTAGTTGTTGATGTAGTAGTTTCTGTATCATCATTTGTAGTATTGTTATTTTCTAGTGCTATATCTGCAGCTATTTTTATTTGTGAGTCACTATCTGCATATTTTGTAGCATATAATTTTGTTCCAGAATTCAAGAAAGAATCTACCATTGCACTGTTTAAAAGTAGTCTTTCATCTTCTGCTAAATTTAGCCACATAGTTTGTCCAGATATTTTTTCTACTTGTTTTTGTGCAAGTACAATATAGTCAGTACCATTTGGGTACATTATTCTTATATCTACATAATCGCCTTCATCTAAATCACTAGGCATAACAACAGTATTGATTTCTTGACTTCTTATATCTGCATCAATAATTTCTGTTGTAAGCATAGAATCTGTAAGAGGGACATTAGCCGCAATATTATATTTTGCCACTTTGCCTGATATATCACTTTTTTTCAAAGCTCCAGATGGTACAGTTTTTTTGTGCACACTTACTGTTGTCAACATGCTGTCTTCTATAACTTCACCTTGAATAACGTCTTGTGTTAACACTGCTACATCCTGATTATATCTTGCATTAAACTTTTTATTTGTACCTGTTTCGTAAGATTTAATTGTACTAATCGACCACCATATAGTAAGCCCTATACCAACGACACCAATACTTGCACCTATAGCTATACCTTGCATAGTTTTCTTCTTTATTTGACTCATACCTATCATAATTTATTCAACCTCCATAAAAATTAAATATGCTATTTTTTACTATGTTTAATATACTTTATTATTAGCTGTACATATTTTATTGCAAAGAGTAAAAAAAATCAATAAATGTTGACTTAAATTTTAGTGTTTCAGTCATTTGTTAAAATAAAGAAATGTTTTTGTAACTTTTTTGTAATATTTCTTTATTTACTTATTTTATTCGACATTTTTATCTATAGAAAAAAATGAAAACAAACAGATAAAATTATTAATAATACCTATTTGCTTTTATTTATATTTTAATATACTTTATATACTATCTGCTAGTATATACATTTTAAATATCTTTTTAAAATAGTCCGTAAAACTAGACTTTCCTATATCTTTTTCTATAATAAGGTCACTTTCACCTATAACACTGCCATCACTGTTATTTAAAATTTTTATTTTTCCTACCACATCTCCTGATTTAACTGGAGCTGATATATCACTATTATATGTGATTTCTTGTTCTGATTCAATCTTTGAACCTTTTTCTAAAAGTGCTGTTACATTTTCCTTTACTATAATATTTGCACTCTCATTAACATTTTTATTTATAGCTTTACTTTCAACAACTGTACCTTTATCACAAATACTTTTTGATTCATAAGTTGCAAATCCATAATCTAAAAGTTGTTTTATTTCTTGTAATCGTATATCTGAACTTGGAGCTCTCATTACAACCGCTATATATGTTGTGCCATTTCTTGTTGCTGTACCAGATAAATTAAATAACGCTTGTGATGTAGAGCCTGTTTTAAGTCCTGTTGCGCCATCATAAAATCTTATTAATTTATTAGTACTTGAAAGTCCAAATGTTCCACCCCTTAAAGAGTCCATCCATATAGAAGTATACTTTAAAATATCAGGGTGTTTTGTTATAAGCTCCCTTGACATTATGGCTATATCCTTTGCACAGGAGTAGTGATTTTCTTCATCTATTCCATGCGAATTCATAAAATGTGTGTTTTCCATTCCAAGTTCTTGTGCTTTATCATTCATCATCTTTACAAAATTTTCTTCTGTTCCACCAATATGTTCAGCCATTGCAACAGTTACATCATTTGCACTAACAACAGCTATAGCTTTCAAAGCTTCATCAACGGATAACTGTTCTCCCTCTTTAAACCAAATCTGTGAGCCTCCCATATGTGATGCTTTAGCACTACATGAAATTTTATCTTCATAAGTCATCTTACCGTGAATCAATCTGTTCCATTGTTAAAAGCATAGTCATAACTTTTGTTACTGATGCTGGAAGTAAATGTTCATTTTCATTATTTGCATAAAGAACTTTTCCAGTAGATGCTTCCATTAGTATTTGTGAAGCAGATTGAAATGTAAATTCAGGAGTTGCTACAGTACTGATACTTGATTCTTCTTTCTTTAGTCCATCATTATTTCCT
>ULUJ01075436.1_pt1 | contig 15468 bp, 12 predicted proteins | sample 1958381 | NCBI WGS metagenome assembly ULUJ01 (sample SAMEA4835757, study PRJEB28245) | human gut metagenome | biome: gut microbiome; material: fecal sample | place: Denmark | collected 2008 | reverse complement strand
ACCTGATTCTCCAGAACCGTCTTGCCCTTTTCGCGTTCAAAAACCGCATGTCCGCCCTGTCTTGCACTACGTTCCAGCATCAGCAGTCCGTACTTGTCCGGTTCTTTCAGCAGCAGCTTGGCAGCCTTGGCAAAAGCCTCCGGCTCATCCATATCAAATCCGAAAGCACCGCTTGGGAGTTTCATTCCCTTCACCACGCCTTGCGGATAATGCCCGGAATAATTAAACTGCACCAGTCTCCGTTTCGCAGCATCGTTTCCGGCACGAGCCAGGCGAAGATTCGCCTTCTGCTCATTGCTTCCACGCAGCTGCTTATACTCCTCTTCCGAGGTGATGGAGCGGGCAACCTTGTGCCCATTCTCCACCTTAATTAAATAACAACTCATCTATCTGTTTCTACTTATCGTTTTAAGTTGAATACAAAATCCTAATGTTTCAGTTGGTAATCCACTACCGCATCAGCACCTTCAGCTGCCTCAACAGCCAGCGTTTGGGAGATGTTGATTCCCTCATGACAGAACACCTTTAAGGTAAGCTGAACAGCACCGTCCTTGGTCTTGCTCACACGACCGTGCGCCAGTTTCTTAATCAGTTCCGACTGAGTTCTGAGGCGGTGCTGAACCACGAAATCAAACGTTCCGTCAGGCATTTGCTGAGCCACGCCCATCGAACGGAATCGAGGAACCTTATTCACCCCCGATTCCTGAGGACTGAAGAGGAAATACTGCTTAGCATCATAGTAAGCCATTCCACCCAACTGCACATGCTGGCAGTCATTATTATTCACTTGCTGGTTCTGAACATTATTCTGAGCATTGTTCTGAACCTTGTTTACTTTCTTAACCATAATCTGAATTGAATTTTAGGAGAAGAAACATCCGGATTGTTGCGCGCTTTACCATGGAAAATCCTCCTCTGTTTCAACTCAGTTAATAACTAAAAATCTCCGCAATAAGTCTCCAAGCGAAGCCCTCTTTTTACCTTTTTACTTTTTTACCCTTTTACCTTTTCAATGTCCGTAACCAGAATATCCTGATAAACCTGACCATTGTGCTCATGGGTAGTAAAGCGGAGCGTAACAGCCACCAGCTCGCCCAGAGCATACTTACATTGCGCCATATTGCCCAACATTGCCGCAGCGTACTGGTTCTCATACTTGCCGCCCATCTCCTGGAGAACGATGTTGCATTTCATCATCTGTCCGTTCTCACTTTTCTGACTCTGCACAGCGAAGGTCTCGCCCTGCTGCACCACTCTCATAATCTGAGTATACATATTATATAATTGTACGAAGAGGTTTTCAAGAGCACCAAACCATTTCAGCGTTGTCTTGTTTCTTCGACGCTGCAAAAGTACTGCGAAAACAGAGGCAAAACAATCCCTTTCCCACAACTCCCCCGAAAAACCCACGTATTTGGGAAAAATCGGGCTTTTCTTGGGAAAAAGTAAGAAGAAGAAGGAAACGAGAGACAAAAGTAAAGAAAAAGAGAAAATCATTCCCCTTTTCCTAATAAAAAAAAACTCATTTTTCCCATCGTTGGGAAAAATCGTAGGAATCTTGGGAAAAATTACCCCCACAACCAACATTTTAACACTCCAAATATTTATAATTCGAAATAAATGCTTATTTTTGCACTACAATTCAGTTAAACGTTTTAAAAGGAAATGGATATGAAACGGATAGAAGAACGTTATATTAGCTTGCTTACCGATTTTGGTTTTAAGCGTATCTTTGGAACAAAGCCCAACAAGGATTTGCTCATCAATTTCTTGAATTCACTGTTTGATGGTTTTCAGGTCATCAAGGATGTGAAGTACTTGAATAGTGAGCACGTTGGTGATGTTTTTGCCGAGCGCAAGGCCATCTTTGATGTATATTGCGAAAATGAGCGTGGTGAAAAGTTCATCGTTGAGATGCAGAATGCTTATCAGAAGTACTTCAAGGATCGTTCTTTGTTCTATTCTACTTTTCCTATCCGTGAACAGGCTCCAAAGGGGGCTGAATGGAACTTCAAGCTTGAACATGTTTACACTGTTGCTCTGCTGAATTTCGACTTGGAAGAAGAGGCATTTGACAAAAATGATATCAACCATGATGTGGGCTTGCTTGACAAGAAGACTCTTAAGGTTTTTAATGACAAACTTTCTTTCAAGTATGTTGAGATAGCGAAGTTCAACAAGACAGAAGAGGAGCTTGACACGCTTTATGATAAGTGGTTATATGTATTGAAAAACCTTTCCCGATTGGATGAGCGTCCTGCTGCCTTGAAAGAGAAAGTGTTTACTAAACTCTTTGAGGAGGCCGAGATTGCAAAGTTCACCCCAACAGAGTTGAAAGAATATGAGGATAGTTTGAAGGCGTATCGTGATGTCAAGAACTCTATAGATACGGCTTTGGAAAAAGGGCGTGAGGAAGGTAAAAACTCGAAAGCTCTCCAAATAGCAAAAAAGATGTTGGATGCTGGCATGGATATAGAAACAGTTATGCAAATAACAGATTTGCCAAAAAGTAAGATTGAGAAACTAAAATGATAAATCTCTATTCATACTTGAATTGATAAACTGAGTCCGAAATGCTTATTTTGCATTCATTATAGCTTTCACTTCATGTTGATGCTATCATACAACTAACAAGCACGACGTATAGGGAAACTCTCCCAATCATCACACTTGGAGTTGGAAGACGAAAATAATAATTAATAAGGTGAATAATAATGTCAATGGAATACGGAATCGTGTATTTACTAACAGACCCCGTAATGCCTGGTCTCGTAAAGATCGGAATGACGGCACAGGAAGATATTGATAAGAGAATGAAGGAACTCTATACTACTGGTGTTCCTGTACCATTTGAATGTCAATATGCCTGCAAGGTTGATAAGAATGACTGTCTGAAAATTGAGAAAGCCCTTCATAAGGCTTTCGAGCCTAACCGTGTCAACGCTACTCGTGAATTCTTCCGAATAAAGGTTGTTCAAGCCCAAGCTATCCTCGAATTATTCAACCAAGAGGATATTACCGAAAGCGTGGTTGACGAAATGGAGAATGATTTATCAGAAGAGGATAAGGCTGCTTCCTTAAAGGCTTCATCCAAACGGCCATCATTGAATTTTACAGAGATGGGACTGAACCTGGGTGACGTGTTAGTATGGAAGGATGACCCATCAATAAAAGTTGTTATCATTTCTGACCGAAAGATAAAATATAAGGATGAGGAAACCTCTTTAAGCGCTTTGTCTGCGCAACTTAAAGGTTATAATTCTAAACATATTGCTCCTTGTTCCCACTGGTTATATAACGACAAGCTACTGAGCGATATTTACGATGAAACTTATCCGTTTGATGAATAAATGCAACATATAAGATGAACATTATAGATACTTACGAAAGAAATTTAAATAAAGAAAAGCGGCTTAAAGAATATTGGAATGTTTCAGATAATTTCCTTCTTGGATGGCTACAATGTAAAAGAAGAGGTAGATATTGTATTACATCTATTCAAAAAGGTAATGGAGAAATCTTGACCTATCCTAATGGCCAAAAAGCAAGTATTCTGTTGGTTGATAAAAATAGAGAATATGAGGAAGGTATTTATAAGTTTCAATGGTGCATTGTTAATAGAAAAGATCCTGACGTTTATAAAATAAAACTCGCAAAAAATAATATACTTGAAAAAGTAAACCAATTAGATTGTCGTTTTTCAAAAGAGGTGGACCTAAATTTAGCGTCATGCATAAATGATGATAATATAAAATGCAAACCTCAAGAAAAAAGGGCAACAACAAACTCATCAAAAAACAATATTATGGATATAAAAAGCTTCGCAACAGAACAATATACATTAGCTTTAGAAGATGCTAATAATAATGGTACGAGCATAGAAGTGGAACTTGCTCGCAACATATTAGACTTAATGAGTGAATATGGGGAAATTTCTACCTATGAATTATGCCAATTCAAAAAGGGGCAAGCTATGTTAACAGCATATTCATATAATGAAGATCAGGAATCTCTTGATCTATTCTTGTTTTCAAAGGCTTCTACGCCAACTGCTAAAATCGATGCAGATACAGTACAGGACAAATATAGCAACATTAGCAATTTTTACCGAGAGGCATTAAGAAATGTTCCCTTTTTTGGCGCAGAAGTTAGCAAAGATGCAAAAAATGCGATTGCTCTTATAAAAGAGGTTCGAAATAATATACGAAGAGTACGTCTATTCTTTTTGACAAATGGAATAGTGGAGCCATCTCCTATATTAAATTTCTCTGAAGAAAATGAGTATGAACACATTTTTATGGAATATAGTACTTGGGATTTATCCCGAGTATATAGGATGAATGCAATAAACTCTGGTAGTGAGGCCATAGAAATTGATTTTCAACTAAATTATAAGACAAAAATCCAATGTCTTAGAGTTGAAGACGAAAACCCGAAAGTTGATGCATATTTTGCAATAATGCCAGGAAACATTTTGGCAAAAATATACGAACAATACAAACAAACTTTACTTGAAGGTAACGTACGTCTTTTCTTACAAAAGACCAACAAGGTAAATCGCCAAATCTGTAAGACAATAAAGGAACGACCAGAAATGTTCTTTTCTTTCAATAATGGAATCTCTGCTACCGCCAAAAATATAGAATTTGGTTCAGGAGGCAGCAAAACAGCTCCATACATAACAAAAATAACTGATTTACAAATTGTAAATGGAGGACAGACAACAGCTTCCATTGCATCAATGCAAGATTGCGATTTAAGTAAGGTCTTTGTCCCTATGAAAATCAGTGTAATTAAAGACGAACAAGACTATTCAGAAATCGTTAAAGAAATATCAACATCTGCAAATAGTCAAACAGCGATTAAACGCTCTGATTTCCTTTCTGGTGATGAATTTTTAAAAGGCTTAGAAAATATAAGTAGAACAGAAACAGAGCCCACAACTCAGACTCGATGGTATTTTGAAAGAAAAAGAGGACAGTACAGAAACGAGGCATCAAACTTATTTGGTTACGAAAAAACAATATTTAATAGTACATATCCTAAAACACAAGTATTGGGGAAAGCAGATGTTGCCAAATATGCTTTACTCTGGGATATGAGGCCTTACCAGGCTTGTAAGAGCAAAGAAATTGTGGCTGTAACCTATTTTTCTGGATTACGTGAAGATACTGAAGTTAAAATCGATGGAGAATACTACAGAAATATCGTATCTCTGTACCTACTTTATAGTTACGTAAATAATTATGTAAAGGAGAGTTTTCGAAACTTATACGGCACTTATTCAAATAGAATAACTAATTACATAATTTCATCCATAGCATACTTAACCAACAAGGAGTTTAATCTTGCTTACATTTGGAAAAATAAAAAAGTAAAAAGTGGATTGAAGTCTGTTATCAAACAGCTAACCACGTTGATAAATGATCATTTGTTTGCTGATTTCAAGCCACAATATCCAAAAGAAGAAATATGCTGGACTGAGCTAAAAGTTAAATTGGATGAATTGAAGGATATAAAATTTCAGCTTTTGACCTTTAGTGAAAAAGCATCTGCAACTATTTCTGAAATCGAAGAGAAAGACGAACTAATAGAGCAGGTTTTTTCTATACCTGCACCTTTATGGAGTGCTATCGCAGAATGGGGAAAACAAACAGGGAAGCTTACCATGGTAGAGAGAATGCGAGCATTAGGGTATGCTGATAAACGGCGTTCTTTAATCAAGTTAAAAACTCATGAAATGGCTGAAAAAGCCATTGAGTTGGAACAAAAAGCCAGAATGCTAGGGTTCACGATTCAAAACAAGTAAGAATTAAAAAATACGATTTTAACTATGAATAGTGTTAGAGACTTATCCAAAGATAAAGACATCATCCGAATAATCGGAGGAATGCCCGATAGAGTTTTGGATAAAGATGCAGAAAGCGAGGGTGCAGATATTCTAGATAGAATTTACGAGGTCCACATAGGAACGCAAGGCACCCTGATAAAGATGTTGCAGAAAGCCGGCTATAAGGTTACTGAAAGCGATTCTTATACAGCTGTCATCATTGGTGAAAGAGTCTCTGAGAATACACTCAAAACTTTGCCGGAAGGATGTAAGAAAATTGACGTATTTTCTATAGCTTCATGGCTGGTTGAAAACAAGATAGCAAAAAAGAAATATACTTTTCACAAGGAACTTCCATCTATAGAAAACATTGAAAAGAAAGAGGTTACTGGAGGAACGAAGGCATTAGCTATAATAGCAGTAATAGTAGTACTCGTTTTTGTTATTTTCTTATGCCCAGTATTATTATTTGTACTTATCTTTGTCCCAGGCGCATTAAAGGTATTTATTCGCTCATTCCATTAATGAGGATAATTGTAAAATTAGGTAGGAGGTGCGACTGTCGCCGCACCTCCGACAAAACTACTTTACTATTATCTTTTTGGTTTCTTTCACTTTGTCTTTCTGCAATCGGCTGACGCAATATATCCCTGCTGATGCATTGGTTTTTATCTGAGCAGAGGTTTAACCGGCTGGTACATGGAATGACCCCATTGCCGCACCAGAAGCAGAAACTACAACAATTTCAGACCCCTTCTCATTCGCATCATTGAATGTCACATTTATAGTAGAAGCACTTTTTGTAACTGTTGGTGAAATTCTCATGGAAGATGGGGCAATTTCCTCCCTCAAACTATTCTCCTATATTCCTCCTCCTTCTTCAGCTTATCATAAAGCTCGTGAGCTTTGGAATAATCTTTATCAGATTCTGCAAGCCACTCCGAAAAGTGGTGGTTGTGGTTCTTCTGGGTTTCCTGCTTGCGGAACGACTCCACCACACATTTCTTTTCTGCATCCGGAAACATCAGGTTCATGCGGGCGGCAAAGGCTGCCTTGTCCTGATTATCACGCACCATGTGGAACGTATATTTCATCAGGCACCAGACTATGTACCAGCTTTGCTGAGACGTAATGTTGCCCTTTATCCAGAACTTCAACTTCTCCTCCAACTTTATAGGATCTACCCAGTTCACAAAGAAAGAATCGCTGTTACGCTCAAAATCATCAGCCCTGGCTATTTCAGCCTCCCACATTTTATGCTCACCCTGATACTTGAATAGCGTTTCAAAATCCTCGGGAGGAGCCTACTCCCTGACTAGCGTACGGACAAGTTCTTCTTCCTCATCCTCCTCTCGCTCAAACCAGTCTGAACAAAGCGTATAATTGTTGTATTTCCCTTCAATATCATTCATTACTTTCTGCAAGCTCAAAGTGGTAATATCTATTCTTCTCTCTCTCAGATGACGTTTCTTTACCTTTACCTCATGTTTCAGATGGTCAGGTAGCGTGCGCTCGTCGAAAATTCGCTTGATATAATGGTAAATAATAACAGCCTCATGGTCGGTGCGGAAAAGGCGGGTTCTGTATAAGGCTAGGAAATCAGCACAAATAGTACTTACTGTGGAGATGGTTTCTGCCAAAGCCATCTTCAACCCCATAGAGACAAAGTTCCTGTAATGGGAATCAAACTGGGGAAAGTCGTCTCCGGCAGAAACTTTAAGCTTCTTGCATTGCTCGAAAATAGCCTTAGCATAGGGAATCTGACCATACTCCTCTTCCTTATCGAGCAAATAGTCAGAATGCTTCCGGGCGATGGTCTGAATTTCCTGAAGCACCTTCTCTAAAACATCAGTATAAATCCCCATGAATTCATCATCATAGCTCTTGTAAATGGAAATGTAGACTTTCTTATGGAGCGTATGAATATATTTAAGAAAATCTGTCAACTGCTCGGCAAGGTTCTGGTAAATATGAAAATAACAGGTAAGACCTTTATGCTTTCCTGCATTCCATTTAAATTCATCTTTAGCATGCTGAATCTCCTTATACAAATGTTCTGCCTCTCTCTTAAACTGACCCACATCAGTAGTTGTTACTGGAGTGTATTTCTTGACTCCTGTTACTTCATCTTCCACAAAAAGATCTTCTTCTGATGAAATCTTCAGAAGAGAATTGTAGTTATTGTCAGTATTTGGTATTTCCTCTGTCTGCATATTCTTTTTCTAGGTTTGATTTGTTATGTTGTTTAAATAAGCGGCGTGGGGTTCCCTGTAAGTACCAGTATTAAGGTACCTGCAAGAACCTACGACAAGGTACAAACAAGTACTGCCCACGCCGTAGAGGAGTGGACGCCTTGCTGTCACCTTCTTCTTGTCGTTTTGAATTTTGCAGGTTCTAAATACTGTAGAAGTGTCAGATAATCAGCGTCAATATCTATATGTTATTTTCTCTTGTTTACTTTCTGTTTCTTACTTCAAATTTTAAAGGGTTTATACTACGTTTTCTTCATCATCCGCCCAGTGGTCGCATTGGCGCATCACGGTTTCCAGCGCCTTTTCTGCACCCTCTGGTGGATACTTATACTTCTTGAGCAGTCGCTTCACCATCACTCGCATCTTCGCCCTGGCTGATTCCTTCCGGTTCCAGTCGATGGTGCGGTTGCGGTGCAAGACTTCTGTCAGTTCCCGGGTCAGCGCCACAAACTCCTCGTCAGAGTAAGCCTGTCGCACTCCTTCCGGCGTGGAGAGCGCATCATAGAATGCCTTCTCCTCGGGCGAAAGTCCCAGGTCATTGCCCTCTGCCTCTGCCTGCTTCATCTGCTGAGCCATCTTCAACAGCTCCTCTATCACTTCCTCGTTGGTGAGCAAGCCCTTCAGATAGTTGGAGAGACTCTGGCTGAGCATATCGGAGAAGAGGTCGCTCTGAACCACGTTGGTCTTCTGCTGCTGCTTGATTTTCTCTTTCATCAGTTTGGTGAGCAGTTCCACCGCCAGGTTGCGCTCCTTCATGTTCTTCACCTCCTGGATGAAGGCGTCGTCGAAGAGCGAGAACTCTATCTGGCGGTCGCCGAAGAGATTGATGACTCCGTCGGTCTTCACACTCTGACGGAGCAGCTCACCGATGCGCTCGTTGATTTCATGGCGGCTGATCTTGCCCTTCTGCGAGAGTTTGAGCATCATCACGCGCAGCGCATCCATATAGCACACCTCCGCCTTCTGCTGCTCATCCAGAAGCGAACGGCAGAGCGTGGTGGCGTTGTGAAGCAGATTGCTGTGCTCCATGAAATTCTTCTTGCGCTGAACCATGGCTGGAGAACTCAGGAAGTTGGCTCCACTGGTGATGGCGAGTGCCCGCTTCGAGTTGTCCTGTTCGAAGAAGCCGGAATAGTCGAAACCATGAAGCTGGTCTCGGCAGATTTCCATCTCTTCCTTCCATTTCACCAGGGCGGTCTTGGCGATGTCGGGGTCTCCAAAGCGGCGGCGGTCACGGTTGGTGTACTGCTGCATGGCACTCTTCAGCGCCTGCGCAATGCCTACGTAATCCACTATCAGTCCGCCTTCCTTGCCCGGGAACACTCGGTTCACACGGGCTATTGCCTGCATCAGGTTATGACCGCTCATCGGCTTATATACGTACATGGTGGCGAGCGACGGAACATCGAAGCCCGTGAGCCACATGTCTCTTACGATGGCGATTTTCATCTCATCATCGTTGTCCTTGAATTTTCTTGCCAGTTCCTTCTTGTAGGCTTCGTTGCCGATAATCGGCTGCCAGTCTTCGGGGTCCTGGTTCGAACCGCTCATCACTACCTTTACTTTCTCCGTCCACTCGGGGCGAAGCTCCAGCATCTTGCGGTAGATTTTGATGGCGATGCTTCGGGTCAGCGCTACGATCATTGCCTTGCCGGTGAGTTCCTGCGCACGGTTTTCCTCGTAGTGCTGGATGATGTCCCTTACCAGCGTGTCGATGGTGGCGTCTTCACCCAAGAGCACTTCCAGTCGGCTGTGCTCCTGCTTCGCTTGCCTGATCTGCTCCTCGGTGGCTCCCTCATCGGCTAGGTTGTCGAACTCATCGTTCAGCAGCTTCATCGTGTCTTCGTCGAGGTTCAGATTCACCACACGGCTCTCGTAATAAACCGGACGGGTGGCTCCATCATCTACCGCCTGACTCATGTCGTAAACGTCGATGTAGTTGCCGAACACTTCCTCCGTGTCTCTGTCGCGGTCGCTGATAGGTGTTCCGGTGAAGCCGATAAACGAGGCACCTGGCAGCGCTTCTCTCATCTTCTGGCTGAATCCCTTCTTCATCGTCAGACTCTTGTTGTCCCAGTGCTCTTCGCCGTATTGCGAGCGGTGCGCCTCATCGGTCATCACAATGATGTTGCGACGGGTGGAGAGTGCCGAGTCGCCTTCTTCAAACTTCTGAATGGTGGTGAAGATGATTCCCCCACTCTTTCGGTTACGGAGCAGATTGCCCAGGTCTTCACGGCTCTGGGCGTTCTGTGGTTCCTGACGAAGGAAGTCCTGGCAGCGGCAGAACTGACCGAAGAGCTGGTTGTCGAGGTCCTTGCGGTCGGTTACCACCACGATGGTTACTTCGGGCAACCGTTGCACCAGCTGGTGGGCGTAGAACACCATGGAGAGGCTCTTGCCCGAACCCTGCGTGTGCCAGAACACGCCGATTTTTCCGTTGCCTTCCACTGCGGTACGGGTGCGCTGCAGAGCTTTGCCCACGGCGTAGTACTGGTGGTAGGCGGTAAGAATCTTGGCGTATTTGCCCTGGTTCTTGTCGAAGCAGATGAAGTTCTGCAGAATGTCGAGCAGTCGCTGCTGCTGGAACATGCCGAGGAAGAAGGTGCGATAGTCGGCAAAGAGGGTTGACTCGTATGAGCCGTCCACGGTCTTCCATTCCATGTAGCGTTCCAGCTTGGCGGTGATGGTTCCGGCACGAGTCTCGCTCATGTCGCTGATTACGTTGAAGGCGTTGTAGCTGAAGAGTCTTGGAACGCTCTGCTGATAGTTCTTGATCTGCTTGTAGGCATCTTCTACGGTTGCATCTTCGGAAATGGCGCTTTTCAGCTCCACCACCACGAGGGGCAATCCGTTGACCATCACCACCATGTCGCAGCGCTTGTTCTTATACTCTTCTACTCTCCACTGGTTCACCACCTTGAAGAGGTTTCTTTCGGGATGGTCGAAGTCGATGAGCCTCATCAGGGCTGTTCGTTCTTCGCCATTCTGCAGGAATCCCAACTCCAGACCGTTTTGCATCCAGAGGGTAAACTGCTCGTTGTTCTGTTCTAAAGTACCGATGCTGATATTGGTGATTTGCTTGATTCCTTCATCCATTGCATCGGCTGGCAGTTCAGGATTAAGCCGTCGCATCGAGGCGACCAAATCGGCACGATAGAAAGGCTCCTTATAGTCGCGTTCCACCTCGTAGCCACATTCGTACGCATAGCCGAGTTCGTCCCGGAACAGGGCAATGAGCGTTTGCTCGTATGCGTCTTCGGTGAATTTCTTGTCGTCTGCCATATTGTTAATATTTTATATTTTCTTTCTCGTTATTTTCTTTTCGTTGCTCTTCTTATTCCGGGATTTCCAGCTCGCCTGACATGAGGCGAGGGAGGAGGGTGTCACGGAGAAGGGAGAGGCGGGAGTTCTCCTTGGTCAAACTCCTTATTTTTTCAAATATAGGATTAACCTGTATATGAAAAGCATCTATTATTTTATCAGATGGTTGTAACATCTGCATTCCCTTTATCGTCTTTGAGTTTACAGCAGTTGCTATAGACGATGTGCTTCCTAAAGAATTGTAGTCAAAATTCTTTAGATACAAATATAGGTATTCCATATATTTATCATCTGAAAGAATGAATCTTGCAATAGCTTCATTGGTTGTAAGTTCCTTGTCTGCGATTGCTACTCTACCAACAGTTAGCTTAAAGCTTAGCAATATGGTGTTTCTAGGTACCATAATGATATTATGCCTATCTACAGCTTCTTTTGTTAGATATTCGCTTGAATCAGAGATGAAAATACCAGAATTTCCCATATTCGCAATAGAAACCCAAATCTTATCAGCTGGGTTGGTCGAAAACCATTTATTCTCCTTTCTCGGAGGAGTTTTGCCAATATTTATCTGATAAAAATCATCAGCTCTTCCTACTTTCCATCCTTCCGGAATCATTCCCAATTCACTATCCACGAACTTACCACCCTTGAAAGGCTCAAAGTCAACGAACCAATTCTTGAAAATAGCCTGCGCCATCTCCTCCAAATCAGCATTGATTTTGTTGTTCAACTCTATCTTCCGGTCGAGAGAAGAAAGGATGGAGGCTATGCGGCGCTGATCGTCTAGCGGAGGCAGCTTAATATCTATTAATCTAAAAGTAGATGTTGCTCTTGCTAAAGCAGGTACTCCTACTTGCGAAGCATTTGCTAGTATCTTATACTGACCTTCTCTTGTGTGAAAATAATAAACGAGATATTGAACATCAACAAGATCTGCTTTACAACGAAAGCGAAATTGACTTTGCGAAATAACATATCTGTCATATTTCGAATCAACAGGAACATAAACTATCTGTCCTAACGTTCCTCTATGAGTTACTATAATATCTCCTCTATGAGCATTACATTTCTTAAGAGAATCTGCCTTTTCCTTTGTCAAATAGCCAAAGCTATCTTCTTGAAGCTTAAAGCCTTGTAAATTTGAACCGTTGAGGATTGGAACACCATTATCAACATAGAATTCTTTTTTGACATCAGAGCCAAAAGGTCCCATGGAGATTTCTTCTATCAGTTCATCCATTTTATAATGCTTCCACTCCATACTTTACACCTCCCATCCAATTTTCTTCAACTGCAATCTGATCTCTTCTTCCTGCTTCTTGCTTTCCTCAAACAGCTGCTTCAGCTCTCCGGTGAGATTCGTCATTTTCTCCTCAAAAGGCACTCCGTCGCCTTCGTCTTCGGCGATTCCTACGTATCTTCCCGGTGTCAGGATGAAGTCCTGAGCAGCAATCTGCTCGGTGGTGCATACGGCACAGAAGCCCTTTTCATCCTCCAGGGTTCCCTGCTGGAACGCATGGAAGGTGTCAGAGATTTTTTTAATATCCGTATCAGGCATCAGCTCACGCAATTTGCGAGTAACCATCGTGCCCAGATTGCGAGCGTCGATAAACACGGTCTTGCCCTTCTGCGCCTTGTTGCGGCTGATAAACCAAAGACTTACAGGAATACCCGTACTGTAGAACAGCTGCGAAGGCAAAGCCACGATTCCCTCTACCAGGTCGGCTTCGATGATGGCTTGGCGAATCTGTCCCTCGCCGCCACTCTGACTCGAAAGCGCACCATTCGCCAGAACCAAACCAATCTTTCCGTTAGGTGCCAGATGGTGAATCATGTGCTGCATCCACGCAAAGTTGGCGTTGCCAGCTGGTGGCAAACCATACTGCCAGCGCACATCTTCCTGAAGCGCACTCTGTCCCCAGTCGCTGAGATTGAAAGGAGGATTGGCAAGAATGTAATCTGCCTTCAGCGTAGGGTGCTGGTCATCATAGAATGTGTCGGCAAAGACATTGCCCAGGTTCGCATCCAAGCCACGGATGGCAAGGTTCATGTGTGCCATCTTCCACGTATCAGGGTTTGCCTCCTGACCATAGATACTAATCTTGCGCAGGTTTCCCTTATGACGCTCTATAAACTTGGCGCTCTGCACAAACATACCACCGCTTCCGCAGCAAGGGTCATAGACTCTGCCCTCGTAAGGCTCCAGAATCTCTACCAGCGTGCGGACAATGCAGGAAGGCGTATAGAACTCGCCACCATTCTTGCCCTCCAGACTGGCAAACTGCTGCAGACAGTATTCGTAGGTTCTGCCCAGCAGGTCTTTCTCCTCGCCAGCATCGTGCATTTCTATGTTCGTAAAGAGATCTACCACATCACCCAGACGACGCTTGTCCAGCTCCGGACGGGCAAAATTCTTAGGCAGAATGCCCTTCAGTCTTTCGTTTTCACGCTCAATGGCGGTAAGTGCTTCATCTATTATCACGCCTATTTCCGGTGTGTGGGCAGCAGCACTAATCTTGCTCCATCGGGCTTCAGCAGGCACGAAGAAGATGTTCTCGGCTGTGTATTCGTCCTTATCTTCCGGGTCGGCGTATTCGTCGCCCTGCAGCTCCTGAAACTTCTGTTCGAAGCGGTCGCTGATGTATTTCAGAAAAATGAGTCCGAGCACCACGCCCTCGTATTGCGAAGCGCTGAGGTTGCCTCTCAGAATATCGGCAGCCTTCCATATTTTCTCTTCAAAACCAATGCTGATTGTATCTTGTTTCTTAGCCATAATATGTTTATTTTTCTACGAGCACTAGCTTCCAGTCCTCATTCTGCAGAACGAGGGTCCCGTTGTTGGCCGTAATGGTGAATATCTGATTATCTATCTGTATTTTGTTCTCCTTTATTAAATAGGTGTAATTACCGCAAGCAACGTTTTCGGTGGTAGTCTGGGTTATTTTACCGCCTTCGTCGAAGTGGTTCACTTCCGTCGTTTCGGAGAAAGAAATAGCACCTGAGGTGAAACTGCAGAACAAAGGAGCCTCTTTTACGTCGATAAAGATACTTCCAACGCGCTGATAAAGGGCTGAAATCTGCCATTCGTGGGCTAAAAATGTGGTTTCGTAATCAAAAGCCTCTGATTTTTCTGTTTCTTCGTCGCTAGAACAGGCGGTGGAAGAAAGCATAAAAAAAGCGACTATTATCATATAAAAATAAGATAATATTCGCCTGCGGATAAGAACATGATGATATTGGGCTAACTTTGCCTGAGCAAAATTACACCCCCTAAAGCTTTGTACGTCAAGAAGTTACACCTTTTCATCTTAGCATTGTTATTATGTAGTTTCTAGCTTTCCGGACTATTGCTACGTCAATAATTTGTTAATTGCTAGCAAAGATAATAAAAAGTTGGCAAACCCAAGAATTTTATCACGTTATTTAACGGAAAAATGCAAAATATGGAGGTTAGGAAGATGTTTTACCCCCTCTTCTAAGGGTAAAAAATGCCCCTCCTCAGACGTGAATCCGCCTCTAACATGACGCATTTTTGACAAAATACAACAGGAAACAAGGATAAAAATGTAGAATCGAACAACATATCAGCTAACTAAAACGACTTAATATGTAGATAATTATTATACACAAAATATTAGAGTATGAATATAACAAAATACACATAACACACTAACAACCAACACATTCAGACATATATTCAACCTATATCATGTAAAACTCACAAGTTCATCTAGCGTGTCATTAAGGGTCAAGGTCATTAAGGGTCATTTTCATTTTCGGGGGGAGAAAAAACCCTATAGTATATATAAATAAATATTTATATATACTATAGCTCAAAATGACACTTTCATTTTTCTAAATGACCCTTAATGACACTGACCCTTAATGACACGCTCGTTTTTCATCCTTACTTTCCCATTGCTGATTGTTTCTGCAATAAAGTTCAGATAAAAAATCAATAGAACTTATTGTATTACAGCCACTTATAACTTTTCTCACATAGAAAGTTAGGGTGAAAGCTTGTATTCTGCCCAAAAATGTTGTATCTTTGCACCGGCAATCGAA
>ULUJ01015630.1_pt1 | contig 15569 bp, 9 predicted proteins | sample 1958381 | NCBI WGS metagenome assembly ULUJ01 (sample SAMEA4835757, study PRJEB28245) | human gut metagenome | biome: gut microbiome; material: fecal sample | place: Denmark | collected 2008 | reverse complement strand
CACTTACCTCGTTGTAATCTCTCAGTATTGTCAATGAACTTATTTTTGTACCGCTTCTTCCGAAACGGGCTGCAAAGATACGCACTTTTTCTTTACCTCCAAATTTTTTTTGACATTTTTTTATAAAAATTTTCGATGAGTGGGGATTTTCACCTTAATAGAGTATATTTGTTTTTTGTCGGTGCGCTTCGACAGGCTCAGCGACCGACACCGGACCCTGAGCCTATCGAGGGGGCCGGACGGAATGACAAGAAAGAAAGAAATGAAAACAAAATAACGATCAATGGAAGAAAAAAGAAATGCTTTACCGGAGAACGCTCAAAGGGAGCTGGCACCGGGCGAGGAGTACAAGCCGCTCTTGGGGGCGGAGAGGAAATGGGCGGAAGTCACGCCATATTCAGTGACCCTTGGATTGCTGATGGTGGTCATCTTCTCCGCGGCGGCGGCCTATCTGGGGCTGCGCGTGGGACAGGTGTTCGAGGCGGCGATCCCGATCGCGATCATCGCGGTGGGTCTGACAAGCGCACTCGGCAAGAAGGAAGGTCTGGGACAGAACGTCATCATCCAGTCGATCGGAGGCTGCTCCGGAGCTGTGGTGGCGGGCGCTATATTCACACTTCCTGCCATCTACATTCTTGGAGTTGATGTCAACTTTATGCAGATGTTCCTCTCGTCGCTGCTCGGCGGTGTTTTAGGAATATTGTTCCTCATCCCTTTCCGGAAATATTTCGTGAAAGAGATGCACGGAAAATATCCTTTCCCTGAAGCCACGGCCACGACACAGATCCTCGTTAGCGGCGAAGGCGGCGGCAAGGGAGCTGGAACGCTTCTGGTGAGCGGTCTCATCGGAGGTCTTTATGACTTCATTGTCAGCACTTTCGGTGCGTGGGCGGATACGGTCAGCACCACCGTGATGGGATTCGGACAGACAATCGCTGACAAGGCGAAGGTCGTTCTGAAACTGAACACCGGAGCGGCTGTGCTGGGCCTCGGCTACATCGTGGGCCTGAAATATGCCTTCATCATCTGCTGCGGCAGTTTCCTGGTGTGGCTGGTGATCATCCCGCTGATGAACCTCATCTGGGGCGGACAGGTGATTGATCTGATGAACACCGGAGTGACAATGACAATCGGAGAGATGAGCCCTGACCAGATATTCAAGGATTATGCAAGGCACATCGGCATCGGTGGCATCGCGACCGCCGGAATCATCGGCATCATCAAGTCGTTCGGTGTGATCAAGTCGGCTGTGGGACTGGCTGTCGGCGAGTTTGGCAAGAAGGGAGGAAAGGTTGAGAACACCGAGAGGACACAGGAGGATATTCCTATGAAAACCATTGTGTTCGGCATTGTGCTGACGCTGTTGGCTGTGTTCGCTTTCTTCGCGTTCGGAGGAGTTGTGAACAACATCTGGCAGGCAGTTGTCGGGCTGCTGATCGTGGCGATCATCTCGTTCCTGTTCACTACCGTGGCGGCCAACGCCATCGCCATCGTGGGAACAAACCCAGTGAGCGGAATGACACTTATGACGCTTATCATCGCCGCGCTTATCCTTGTGGCTGTGGGACTTAAGGGCAACGCCGGTATGGCCGCGGCCTTGATCATCGGTGGAGTTGTCTGCACGGCGCTTTCGGTTGCAGGTTCATTCATCACCGACCTCAAAATCGGTTACTGGATCGGAAGCACGCCAAAGAAACAGGAAGGCTGGAAGTTCATGGGTGTGGCTGTCGCGGCGGCGACAGTCTGCGGCGTGATGCTCGTGCTGAACAAGACCTACGGATTCGTCGGCGACCAGGCTCTCGTGGCTCCTCAGGCCAACGCCATGGCGGCGGTGATCCAGCCGATGATGAACGGCGGAGGCGCTCCGTGGCTGCTTTACGGAATCGGTGCGGTGCTGGCCATCGTGCTGACTTTCTTCAAGATACCGGCATTGGCGTTTGCGCTTGGAATGTTCATTCCTATCGATCTTAACCTGCCGTTGCTGGTCGGCGGCGCGATCTCCTGGTACGTGAGCACACGCTCGAAGGACAAGGCTCTGAACGAGGCGCGTCTGAACAAGGGTACGCTGATCGCTTCGGGATTCATCGCCGGCGGCGCGTTGATGGGTGTCGTGAGCGCGCTGCTGAAGTTCTTCAACGTGGATTGGTTCATGGCGGATTGGAACGCGCAGTATGGCGAGGCCATAGCGATCATTCCGTTCATCGGAATCATCGCCTACACGCTGATCGCTTCTTTGAGGGCTAAGGAATAAACAAACGGCCACCGAGCCTGCCGAAGTGCCGTTATGGAAGTCGCTTCGACAGGCTCGGCGACCAGAAAATAACAACAACATGGAAAAAGTTTTGGACAGGTTCCTGAGGTACGTCAGCGTTGACACTCAGTCGAACGAAGAATCAGAGAGCCAGCCATCGGCGGAGAAAGAACTCAATCTGCTGCGGATGCTGCGCGACGAGCTTCAGGCTCTCGGAGTGGAAGCCACTCTTGATGAATATGGTTACGTGATGGGGTCGATCCCTTCGAACATCGAGGCGAAAGTGCCGGCGATCGGCTTCATCGCCCACGTGGACACCGCTCCGGACGCATCAGGTGCGGACATCAAACCTCAGATAATCAATGAATATGACGGCGGGGATATTCCTTTAAAAGGTGTGCCGGGCCTGGCGCTGAAGCCTTCGGAGTTCCCGGAGATGCTTCACTACGTGGGTCAGACGCTGATCACCACGGACGGCACCACGCTGCTTGGCGCGGACGACAAGGCTGGCGTGGCCGAGATTATGGACGCGGTGCAGTACATCGTGGAGCATCCTGAGTTCAAGCACGGTGAGATCAAGATCGGGTTCACGCCAGACGAGGAGATCGGACGCGGAGTCGTTAAGTTCGATGTCAAGAAGTTCGGGGCTGAATATGCCTACACGATGGATGGCGGCGAGATCGGAGAGCTGGAGTTCGAGAATTTCAACGCGGCTTCGGCGAAGATACATATTCAAGGAAGGAATGTGCATCCTGGCTACGCCAAGGGCAAGATGAAGAACGCCATTCTGATCGCGACTGAACTGAACGGACTGCTGCCGGTCCAGCAGAGACCTGAATATACCGAAGGGTACGAAGGGTTCTTCCATATCGTCGGGTTCAACGGAACGGTCGAGGAGGCTGACATCACCTACATCATCCGTGACCACGACCGCAAGGAGTTCGAGAGCAAGAAGGCTATTATGCAGAAGTGCGTGGACTTCATCAATGTAAAGTACGGTGAGGGCACGGCGACGACTGTGATCAAAGATCAGTACTACAATATGCGCGAGCAGGTTGAGCCGCACTATCACGTTGTCGAGAAAGCCGTGAAGGCTATGGAGATGGCCGGAATCAAGCCTAAGATCCAGCCGATCCGTGGCGGTACCGACGGGGCTAACCTCAGTTTCAAGGGCTTGCCTTGCCCGAACATCTTCGCCGGCGGCCTGAACTTCCACGGCAAGATGGAGTTCGTTCCTCTCCAGAGCATCGAGAAGGCCTCTCAGGTCATCCTAAACATCATCTCGCTCTACGCGGAGTAAATTTCCGTGGCAGATAACCAACTGGTTATCAACAATAAAAGCATTCTCGTGGTGGACAAAACCGAACCACGAGAATGTTTATTTTATTGGTTACTAAGCAATTAAACGCCACGCAGGCGCACTCCCTCGGTCCCCCCAGACTGTCTGAAAAGTCTCGGCGAGAGTAGAAAAGTCTGTACCCCTATACAGGGGCGACAACGAATTTTCAATCCTCACTGGGGGTACTTTTACTTTTAAGACAGTCTCCCCCTTTGAGACTTCGGCAAGCTCAGCGCACCGTTGGCTCAGGGACTGCCTTGATCTTCAGCTAAAGGTAAGCCAAAAGCCCCGGGCGCTTCGATCGCGGTTGCAGTCGTGGCGTCATTAGTCCTTATAGTACAGCTAAAGGTAAGCCAAAAGCCCCGGGCGCTTCGACTGGCTCAGCGTCCGGGGCTTTGGTTCCAGCTGGTCGCTGAGCCTGTCGAAGCGACGAGGGAGGCTCAGGGAGACCGCCGGGATATTCAAAGAAAGGTTATTTGATGACACCGAGTTCCTTGCCGACTTTGATGAAGGCGGAGATGGCTTTGTCGAGGTGCTCGCGCTTGTGGGCGGCTGAGAGCTGGACGCGGATGCGGGCCTGGCCCTTAGGGACAACCGGATAGTAGAAGCCGGTCACGAATATTCCTTCCTCGGCCATCTTGGCGGCGAACTTCTGGGACAGAGGAGCATCGTAGAGCATCACGGCGCAGATGGCGCTCTGGGTCGGCTTGATGTCGAAGCCGGCGGCAAGCATCTTGTCACGGAAGTAAGCCACGTTCTCCTGCTGGCGGTCGTGAAGCTCGTTGCTTTCCTTGAGCATCTTGAACATCTCGATGCCGGCGGCCACGATCATAGGCGGCAGAGAGTTGGAGAAGAGATACGGACGGGAGCGCTGGCGGAGCATATCGATGATCTCCTTGCGGCCTGTGGTGAATCCGCCGACGGTGCCACCGAACGCCTTGCCGAGGGTGCCTGTGAATATGTCAATGCGGCCATAGCAGTCATATTGCTCCGCGACTCCGTGGCCGGTCTTGCCGACAACGCCGGCGGAATGGCTCTCATCAACCATCACGAGGGCGTCATACTTCTCGGCCAGCTCGCAAATCTTGTCCATCGGAGCGACGTTGCCATCCATTGAGAAGACTCCATCGGTGCAGATGATGCGGAACCTCTGGGCCTGAGCCTCCTGGAGACAACGCTCAAGGTCGGCCATATCAGCGTTGGCGTAACGGTAACGGACAGCCTTGCAAAGACGCACTCCGTCGATGATGGAGGCGTGGTTCAGGGAATCTGAGATGATGGCGTCGTCAGCCGTGAGCAGAGGCTCGAACACCCCACCGTTGGCATCGAAGCATGATGCGTAGAGGATGGTGTCCTCGGTGTGGAAGAAGTCGGAGATGGCAGCCTCAAGCTCCTTGTGAAGATCCTGGGTTCCGCAGATGAAACGGACAGAGGACATTCCGAATCCCCTCTCGTCCATAGCCTTCTTGGCTGCCTCGATGAGCCTCGGGGAATCAGCCAAACCTAAATAGTTGTTGGCGCAGAAGTTAAGAGCCTTGCTGCCGTCCTGGAGAGTGATCTCGGCGGATTGTGCGGAGGCGATGTTTCTCTCGTTCTTGTAGAGTCCGGCTTCCTTGATGGAGGCAAGCTCTGCCTGTAGATGTTCCTGGAATTTTCCGTACATATTGATAAAATTTTAAAACGTTTCGATTTCGCACTGACAAATATATTAAATTTTGACAAAATCGATAATATTTTATTATAAATAAGGGCTCTTGTCAGAAAATAATGTAAATTTGCACTTGCTAATTTAGCAATAAACAAGCGATCCGCAATGAAAAATGTACTAGTGATAGGTTCGACCGGACAGATCGGTTCGGAGCTGACAATGAAAATCAGGAATATGTACCCGGATGGCAACGTTGTCGCCGGCTACATCAAAGGCGCTGAGCCAAAGGGTGTTCTGCTTGAGAGCGGTCCCGCCGAGGAGGCTGATGTCTGCAACGGTGAGCAACTTCTGGGCATCGTGAAGAAGTACAACATCGACACAATCTACAATCTCGCCGCCCTGCTCTCGGCTGTCGCGGAAAGGAAGCCGCAGCTGGCATGGCACATCCAGATAGACGGACTCATGAATATTCTTGAGATCGCGAGGGAGAACAATGTCGCTGTGTTCACACCATCCTCGATCGGTTCGTTCGGCCCTGAGACTCCGCATCAGAACACTCCTCAGGACACGCTCCAGAGGCCTCGTTCGATGTACGGCGTGACCAAGGTGGCCACCGAGTTGCTGAGTGACTATTATCACACCAAATACGGTGTGGACACCCGTTCGGTAAGGTTCCCTGGACTTATCTCCAATGTGACACTTCCTGGAGGCGGCACGACAGACTATGCCGTTGAGATCTACTATGCGGCAGTAAAAGGCGAAGAGTTTGTCTGCCCTATCGCGGCCGGGACATTCATGGACATGATGTACATGCCTGACGCGCTGAAGGCCGCCGTGGACATCATGAACGCGGATCCTTCCAAGCTGAAACACCGCAACTCGTTCAACATCGCCTCCATGAGCTTTGATCCGGAGATTATCTACCACAAGATTCAGGAGCATATTCCTGGATTCAAGATGCGCTATGAGGTGGATCCGGTACGTCAGGCGATCGCTGACTCTTGGCCGGACAAGATGGATGATTCCTGCGCCCGCGAGGAGTGGGGATGGACACCGTCCTATGATCTGGAGACCATGACCGTGGACATGATCGACGCCCTCAAGAAGAAACTTCTCTAAAAAAGGATTCTATTATAAAGGATCAAGGACTGGCCTTCAGGTCAGTCCTTATTTTTTACCGGCTTTCCGTGCGGCTTTTCTGGCTTTCTGTTTTTCGTAACGAGCCTTGTAGCGTTCAAGCATCCTCTCTTCCTTAGCACGACGTTTCTCCATCGCCTTCAATGTCTTGAGGGTCTTCTGACGCTTCTTCTTCAACGCTTTCTCCTCCTTGGCCTTAGCCTTGGCGGCATCACGGGCGTCAAGTTCAGCCCATCTGGCCTCCTTGGCCGCCTGACGATCTTTTCGCGCCTTCTCTCTCTCAGCCTTTTTGCGTTCTTGCTCAGCCTTCTTTATGGCCGAAGGATCATTGGCCAATGAATCGGCCTTGCTGACCGACAACGAATCTGAAACCACAAGGCTGTCCTTCACGGCAAGACTGTCCTGTCGCGCCAAAGAATCACGGCTGGCAAGGCTGTCTCTCAGAGCCAGACTGTCGGCACGGGCAAGGCTGTCCGCCAAAGCAAGGCTGTCGGCGGCGGCAACGATCCTAAGGCTGTCGGCAATCCTGGCAGCCTCAGCCTTGCGCTCGGCCTCAAGCCTTCTGCGCTCAGCGTTACGGACCCGTTTCAAGGAATCCTGTCTGGCCAACATCTTATAGACGCTGTTCATGTGGCCCGGGAAGTAGATGTCCGTCTGCGCGAATTCGGCTCTCGGCACATTCTCATAGACTTTCCTCTGGGACTCTCGCGGCTTATATGGCGTGATGTCCTCCGGTCCCTTGGGACGTTTGTCCGGCTGCCAGTCGAATCCCTTCAGAATCTTCTCGTCCTTTTTCATCTGGACAACCGGGTAGGCATCTGTCTTCACGGCATCGAAGTAGTTCAAGTCCTGAATATTACCGTCCTTCAATGTCGCGGTCAACATCTTTGACTCGAACTTGTTGACGGTGGCCAGACTTCCGTTCTCCTCGATGTAGAAGACTCCGGACGCGCCACCCATCGAGTCGAACCGCCTCAACGCACCGGTACTGTCAAAGTATGCCATCATCTCTGTTCCACGGATCTGGTCATAGGACAAGGTGTCCTCCTGCACTATTATAAAGGCATTGGACATCAAGCTGGCGCGGTCAATGGACCGGTTCTTGACAATGACGGTTATACTGTCGGCACTGTACTGCCGCTTGATCTCATTCCAGACAATCGGGTTTTCATACAACCTTATCAAAGAGTCAAGATCCGTGTAGGCAAGAGAGTCGCATGCTACCTGCATGTCGTTACGGAACACCTTGACGTTACGTATGCCATAGATGAAACTGATCTTCGTGGAATCCTTGGGGGCCAAAGACAAAGAGTCAGTGGGAACATGCAGGGAATCACCCGGCACGGTAAGGGAATCCGTAGGCACGGTCAGGGAATCCGGTGATTGCGGATTGGTCACTTCGGCAGGTTCAGTGAGCGAAACAGGTTCAGTGACCGCGGAAAGGGTCTTCGCCGCCAGACTGTCGCTTGGAACACGTACAGTGTCGGGCGACGTTTTCAGGGTGTCCGGCAATTGGAACCGTGGAGGAGCATATTCAATGACATCATCCCATGGAGCGGGAAGGCCTTGACGGCCTTTCGTCACAGGATCGCCGATCATCGCGTCAGCTGACAGTTTTCCGGATTTCGAGATCGCCTTTCCTCCTGGATTATCACCTGTCTTTCCAGCCGTTGTTCCCGCCGTCTTTCCTATAGCCGTTCCAGTTGCCTTGCCAGCCGGTTTCCCGGTCGGTTTTCCACCTGGCTTGACAGCGGAGGCGCCTCTGTCGGAGGCTCCGGCGGCGTTAGGGTCTTCCTCTTCCCGCTTCTTGCGGGCCTCTTCGGCCGCGGCCTTGGCTGCCTCGTAGGCCTTGCGACGGTACTCCGTGACAGGATCCACGTTTATCTCTTTCAGACGGCTTGCCGAATTGGAAATCTCCGATGAATCCACATCACATTTCGGTATGGAGCGCAGAATCAATGTGTCCGCACCGATGTAAGCTGTATCTCTCTTTTCCCCTTGCTCGCTGATCGCTATCACAGCCGGCTCACGGGTCAACTTTATGAATGACAAGGAATCTATATACTGCACATAACCGGCCACCGCGGCCACATTGCGAGTCGTGTCAAGCAGTTCCACATGGCCAAACATCTCCACATTGTTCGGAACCCGGTAATATACCAAGGTGTCAGCCCATGCCTCCTGGTTCTCGGTAAGAATATGCACGTTCCTGAAGAACGTGAACTTTTCCAAAGTCCGCTCGTAAAAACCGGCCTGAGAAGAAAGCATATTGTTGTCCCTCCATGCGTTGGTGCCGGTTCCGAAAGTGGCTACGTTCGTGCCTGTGTTGTAGTCCAGATCATCAGTCTTCACGAATATCGAGTCAGTGTACATGTTGACGTTGTTCGTGAAACTGAACGTCTTGAGCTTGGAATAGTAATGGCCGTCATCGCTCTCGATGATCTGGCCGTCCTTGTCGCGCAAGGCACCGCCGTTCCTGAACACGGCCACACTGTCCTTGGTGTTATAGTCCAGGTCAGTGGTACGCAGGGTGTTCCCATCCTTGTCCCTAAGCTGGACCAGCGCGCCTCTGAACTGAGCGAGGTTCTGGTCGATGAGATAGTCGAGGCTCTCGCTGCTGAGCACTGTGTTGTTCTGAATGATCTGGACGTTGCCGAAAGCGTTTATAACATTCTGGTTGACATTCCACAAGGCGGTGTCGCAGATCAGAAGAGTTGAATTGTGCTCGAATCTGGCATGTCCCAAAGCCTTCCTGTAGCTCTGGCCATATTCCTCGACCTGCTGAAGCTCATCACATCCCAGCAGGCGCACAAGACTGTCCTTCTGCTCGGTGTTCTGGGCGAAAAGGCCGAACGAAACCAGCAGAAGGATTAATGAATATGCCAGACGTCTCGCAAGCATCAGTCTTCAGAGAACTTTGAAGCCCAACCCGGACGACGGAACTCGCAGTCCTTGAACATCGGGTCGATGACAATGTGGGTCTCCTTGATCTTGCCGGCGAGGAAGTCATCGATGGCCTTCATCTGCTTGTCTTGACGGACTTGCTCCTGAAGCTGGCTGAAATCCTCCTCAAACGACGCAGTGTGGGCCGGAATGATCTTGTCAACACGGATGATCTTGTAGATGGTCTTTCCAACGACATAGTCTTTGACCTGATCCTGACGGCCATCATTGTCAGTGGACTCCACAGGCTCGGAGATCTCGCCCTCCTTCAAGTCCTTGATGGCCAGATAGTCCTCCGGCTTGAGCTGGTCAATCTCGAAATATGCCGAGCCGGTGTTCGGATCGGACATCTGACCGCCGTTGGTCCTGGTGGCCGGATCCTGTGAGTAGAAGTTCGCCGCCATCTGGAACGTCACGGCGTTATTGTTGATCTCGGTACGGAGGCTGTCCAGAGTCTTGAACGCCTTATCCCTGTCGTCATCAGTGTATTTAGGCTTCATCAGAATGTGGCGGGCGTTGAACATGTCGCCTTTCTTCTCGATGACCTCGATGATGTGGAATCCGTCAGGAGTTTCGACAATCTGCGAGATAACACCCGGCTTCAAAGCCATAGCGGCGTCTGAAAACACAGGCCAGAAGATTGACTTCGAGGCCATTCCAAGCTCGCCACCCTTACGGGCGCTACCCGGATCCTCCGAATATATTCGAGCAAGAGTGGAGAACTTCTCTCCGTTGATGATCCTCTCGCGGAGGTCCAGCAACTTCTCGCGCACGGCCATGTTCGCGGCCTCGCGGTCCGGATAACGGCAGATCTGACTGAGCTGGTACTTGATAGGAACTATCGGAAGGTTCTTGGTGTCAACCGTGTCAAGATATTCCTTTACATCATAAGGTGTCATCTCCGGGATCTTCTTCATGATCTCCTGCTGGGCCTGCTGTGTGAGGCTCATGTCCTCGTACTGCTTGCGCCATTCCTGACGGAGGCGGTAGAGAGGCTTGCCGAAATATTCCTCAACCTTGTCCTCGCCGCCGAGGTAGGTCAGCATCCTGTCCGCCTGCTGGGAAAGGCTTCCCTCAACCATGTCCTGATTGACCGTGAGAGAGTCGATCCTGGCCTGCATCAGGAATATCTTCGATTCGAGAATCGATTCCAGCACCTCGCAGCGGACATTCCTGTCTGATGAAAAGCCCTGGGCGCTGCGGTCCTTGACCGCCCCTTCGATGTCGGAGATCATGATCGCCTCGTTGCCGACAACGGCGACGGTCTTGTCAACGTACTTGTATTTCTGGGCAGAAGCCATCGCGCAGGTCGCTGCGAGGGCGAAGATGGTGATTGCTGTTTTCTTTATCATTTCGAATATATTTCAAAATTCTCCTTAACCTTGGCGTCTTCTATCAAGTCCCGTTCCAAACCGGCCAGGAGCTCGTGCTTTCTTCCGCTGATGATGATGTCCTTTATCCTGTCCTCACAGTATTCCACCGGAGCAATCTCCCCGGCCCTCCGGTAATCCACTATGAACGCGACAGAGATGTTGGCATCCCCGTCCGGCATCTCTATGAAGTTGCCGCTACGCTGTGAGAGCATCTGAACATAGTCCACACCGAACTCGGCGGCCAGTTTCACCGCGTCTATCCAGCCATTGGAATAGTCATGGTAACGCTGGGTCGAATTGAAGGCGATGCTGTCAGCGGCCACCACGTCCTCAACCTTGTCCGAAGACATCAGCTTCTTGATCTTCTGAAGATTCGGAGAATCTTTCGGAATATTCATAAAACGGGCTTTGAGGATCGGCCGCTCCAGCTTGAAGGACTCTTTGTGGGAGCCATAATATTCATCAATCTGCTTTTTTGAGACGGTGGTGTCGAGGCGCTCGTTGATGTAGCGCTGCTCGTAGCGGTACCGCAGAAGCGACTGGCGGTAGGCCTCAAGCTCCTTCGAGACATCCTTTTCCTCCTTGGAGAGACGCTGCTGGGCTATGTCGAGGAAAGCCTTGTCCTTCACCCACGAGTTGATGTAGAGGTTCGCAAGGTTCACGCTGTCCTCCGGAGACGTGCCCTTGGGGATCACATCGTCCAGTTCCGAGCGATAGAGTTTATGGTCTCCCAGCCTGGCGACAACCTCCCCGTCGTGAATCAGCGAGGATATTGCCTTGCAGGACGGAAGGGCGGCAACGGCGACGGCCATCATGAATATGCGGAACCTCCTGAGCATCATTGATTAGCGGGAATAGTTAGGGGCTTCCTTGGTGATGGTCACATCGTGTGGGTGGCTCTCAAGGAAGCCGGCGTTGGTGATGCGCACGAACTGGGCGTTCCTGAGTTCCTCGACAGTATGCGCTCCGCAGTAGCCCATTCCGGCCCTGAGTCCGCCGACAAGCTGATAGACAACCTCTGAGACGGTCCCCTTGTAAGGCACCTGGGCCACGATTCCTTCTGGTACGAGCTTCTTGATGTCGGACTCCATGTCCTGGAAATACCTGTCCTTCGAGCCTTGCTCCATCGCTTCGAGGGATCCCATTCCGCGGTAGGACTTGAAGCGGCGGCCGTTCATGATGATTGTCTCGCCTGGGGATTCCTCCGTTCCGGCGAGCAGGGAGCCTGCCATGATGGTGCTGGCACCGGCGGCAAGCGCCTTGACGATGTCTCCTGAATATCTTATACCGCCGTCAGCGATCACAGGCACGCCCGTTCCCTTGAGGGCATATGCGGCCTCCATTACGGCCGTCAGCTGCGGCACGCCGATTCCGGCGATGATTCTCGTGGTGCAGATCGAGCCCGGGCCGATTCCGACCTTCACGGCCTTGACTCCGGCATCGGCGAGAGCCTTGGCACCGGCGGCGGTGGCGACGTTTCCGGCTATGATTTGGAAATCCTTATAGGCGTCGCAGGCCTTCTTGATCATCCTGAGCACACCTTCGGAGTGTCCGTGGGCGGTGTCGAGGACAACAGCGTCGGCTCCGGCGTCGATCAGAAGACCGATCCTGTCGAGCGTGTCGGACTTGATTCCGGCGGCGGCGGCGACGAGGAGGCGGCCCTTGCTGTCCTTGGAGGCGATAGGGTTGTCCTTGATCTTCATAAGGTCCTTGTAGGTGATCAGGCCGACGAGCTTGCCGTCATTATCAACAACAGGAAGCTTCTCGACCTTGCTGTGCTGGAGGATCTTCGTGGCGTCGGCCAGGGTGATGCCCTTAGGCGCGGTCACGAGGTTCTCCTTTGTCATAACCTCGGAAATCGGCAGCTGCATATCCTCCTGGAACCTCAAGTCACGGTTAGTGACGATTCCGATGAGGAAGCCGTTGGCGTCCACGACAGGAATGCCGCCGATGTGATGCTTCTTCATCATCGCGAGGGCGTTGCCGACATTCGCGTCCGGGCTGATCGTCACAGGATCGTAGATCATTCCGTTCTCAGCCCTCTTCACGTGACGCACCTGCTCGCACTGCTGCTCGATGGTCATATTCTTGTGAATCACACCGATACCACCGGCCCTCGCCATCGCTATGGCAAGATCGGCTTCTGTGACTGTGTCCATCGCGGCCGACACGATCGGGGTGTGGAGCTTGATGTCAGTCGTGAAATTTGTTGTGACATCCACGTCACGAGGAAGTACATCGGAATGTGCCGGAACCAGCAAAACGTCATCGAAGGTGAGGCCTTCAGGAATCTCTCGGTTTACAAACTTCGCCATTGTAATCAAATAAATTTGACAAATATAAGAATTTTCACGCAATAGTTGGCTTGGCCGGAGGGTTGTTCTGCCTCTATGGCCTCAAAAAATTCGGATTCCGGCCAACAGCCGGCCTTCCGGCAAGCGAAAGTTGTGCCAGCCGATTAATCAAGGCTTTGAATATAAACGGCCTTGCCACGTGTCCCGTTCCTCAAGACGTTTGTCAAGAAGGCGGAGGATCTCGAAGTTTCGGACGAGTCCCCAAGGGGTGTCGTTCACGAAGCGGGGCGGGACCTCGCCGGCGACCCGTTCGATGTAAAGGTCGGGGCGCAGGCGTTCGAGGATGTCGATGACAAAGTCAAGATATTCATCAAGACCGGGACGGTAGAAGGCTGAGGGGTCGGCGGCATATTCCTTTTCCATCACTGTGCCTCTGACGATCTGGAGCTGGTGGAATTTGACGGAGCGCAGCGGGAGGGAGGAGATAAGGCCGCATTGGTCGAGGAGCATCTCTCTGGTCTCGCCGGGGAGGCCGAGAATGAAGTGGGCTCCGGTGTCGATGCCTCTTTCGGCGGTCATTTCCACGGCTTTGCGGGCGCACTCGAAGCTGTGGCCGCGGTTGATGAGGCGCAGGGTGCTGTCGTGGCAGGACTCGATGCCGTACTCTACCACCACTATGGGGGCGGTGAGGGTATCCGGAACCGGGGCCAGGACAGTCGGTCCCGGAGCCTGCCGAAGGGATCTTTGCCACCCTGAAAGGACACGCCCCGACGCCAAGTCAGCCAGATAGTCCAGCTTCTTCTCATCGACACAATCCGGACGCGTGCCGATCACGATCCCCACCACCTCCGGATGGCTCAGGACCTCCTCATAAAGAGCCTTCAACCGATCCAACGGACCGTATGTGTTTGAATATGCCTGGAAATATGCCAGGTAGTGCCTCGCCCTCGGATATCGCACCTTTTGGAACTCTATTCCTTCGTCAATCTGTGTCAGAAGCGGCTTCCCCGGAGTACTGTAACCTGGATGGAAAGCGGCGTTGTCGCAGTAGGTACACCCTCCCCGCCCCACGGTTCCGTCCCGGTTAGGGCACGAGAACCCTGCGTCCAGAACAAGTTTCTGGAGCCGCTCACCGTACCTGCGGCGGTAATAACCCACGAACGAATTGTATCTTTTCCCTTCTGAAAAACCAAACATAATGCAGCCGTTACTCCTTCTTCCGATTCACCTTTCCTTCGCGTCCTCTTCAGTTCCACGTTCAATTGTGATTGTCCCATTCCGGGCATTCGGTTTTCAAAGAAATCCATTAAGGAGAACTCCTGTTCCACGTCCGGATGTGATTGCCCTATCCCCTTTTCCCGACACGTGCCACCGAAAAGTACGACATATTCCTTGCAAAACTAATGAATTGTGAATATTTTTACAAGTTGGATCCGTCATTGGTTCCGGAAAGAGAAGGTTTTTGATTGGTTTGAACCACGAAAGGGCATTTCAAGCAGAACAGTTTATTGATTATAAACAGATGTCGATATGAACATATTCCTGAAAATTTTGTCTTCGGCGGCCGCGGTCGCTCTGTCATTCAATTGTGCCGCCTCAGCGCAGGAAGCCCCTAAGAAATGGGCTGTGGTTGAGTTTTCCGCCAACTTTATGCGCGAGGCACCGGACTACGCCGCCGAGCTTGGAGACCAGGCGCTGATGGGGACGGTGGTCGAGGTCCTGGATAAGTCAAGCTACTGGGTCAAGATAAAGAGTCCGGAGCCTTACACGGCCTGGGTCAACGAGATGGGGCTCGTGCCGATGAGCGAGGAAGAGCTTCAGGACTACCTTGAGGCTCCGAAATACATCTGCACAGCGGCTTTCTCACACATTTACGAGGAGCCTTCGATGGATTCCAGGATTGTCTCCGATTTCGTGCTCGGAGACATCGTGAGAATCATGTACAGTGTCAGGGCGCATGCCGGAGGACGTTACAAAGGCTATGAGGAGGGGCAGGCGGTTCTGAAGAAGAAGTTTGTCGGAGTCGTGCTGCCGTCAGGCAAGACCGGTTATGTTCCCGCTAAAGATGTCGCGGTGTTCTACAAATGGGCCAAAGACCGCAAGGACAGAACCACGGCCGGGAATGATTTCAGGCAGGATCTTCTGACCACGGGTTACAGGTTCCTCGGCGTACCGTACATGTGGGGCGGCACGTCCATCAAGAACGTGGACTGCAGCGGATTCACCCGCAGCGTATATTTCGCCAACGGAGTGCTCCTTCCGCGCAACGCCTCCCAACAGGCAAGGATCGGAGAGGATTTGGGAATATTCAAGGACAGCGGGGATGTTGACTGGAGCGGTCTGCTTCCTGGCGACCTTCTGTTCTGGGGCAAGGCCGCGACCGACACCACCAGGGAGCGGATCACGCACGTGGGGATGTACATCGGTGACGGCAAGTTCATCCACTCCGCCCAGGTCGTGCGTGTCAACTCATTGGATTCCAGCGCTGCCGATTTCTACAACCGCAAGCCTGTCCGCGCCCGCCGCATCGTCGGCCACATAGACTCCAACGACTCCGGAATCATCTCCACCTTACGCAGCCCGT
>ULUJ01087130.1_pt1 | contig 15614 bp, 22 predicted proteins | sample 1958381 | NCBI WGS metagenome assembly ULUJ01 (sample SAMEA4835757, study PRJEB28245) | human gut metagenome | biome: gut microbiome; material: fecal sample | place: Denmark | collected 2008 | reverse complement strand
TTGTCGATTTGCTTCTCGTGCAGATAATCATAGATAGCCTGCATGGAGGCGGGCGGTTCACCCTTTGCCTTGCGATACTGCTCAATCTGACGGACAACTTCTCCATGTAGCAAATCCATGTGCCGCATTTCTTCCGTGGACAAATCGTAAAACAGTTTCGCAAGCGTGGGGTCGGATTCCTTGTATTTTAAGGCGCACTTTGCATATACTTCTGCATCGTGGATCTCGCTATCGATAAAATTTTCCAATTTCTCAATAACTTTCATCCCGCACCTCCATCAGATGCGCTGTACCCGGAGGGCAACATTACTAACTGTGGATGCCGCGCCAGTCAGTACCAGCGACAGCGCAGAGCCGGATGCGCAACACGCCTGACGCACAAGAGCGGGAAATGCCAGCGTAACAGGCGCGCCAGCCGCAGCATTTGCGGAAGCTGTCGCACCGGGAACAACCACGCCGTCCTTGATGAGCGTTGCAGTGACCGTCCCTGCCGCCGTGGGGGATACAGTGATGGACACATCGACATCATAATATCCTTTATACCCTTTGCCAACGATATTGACGGCGTTTCCGTTCAAAGAAATATCACATCCATAGCGGCGGATAAGACTGCCCAGAGGGATAACACCATTTACGGCAACCTCCGTGGGGGTCTGCATAGCAGTGTAAATCGCAGATTTGCAAGACATTGTAAAATCTCCTTTCTAAATTAAAAGGGCGGGACATTAGCCCCGCCCATAACCCGGCCAAAAGGGGCCTATCGTTCTGTGTCAGAGGTTTGCGCCGCAGCAGCTGTTGCAGCCGCAGAAGGGGGAATTACCGGCGTTGTAAGTGTAGCCGTTGGGATAGCGCACCACACCATACATCCGGTTATCCATCTCAAGGCTGGCAATGCGGGCGGACTGCTCCGCAATGCGATGTTCAAGCTGGGACTTCTCCAGCGCCGCAAACTTGGCCTCGATGTTGGCGTTTACGCCATCAATGGCCCGCTGTGTGTCGCAGCAGCACTGCGCCATCTGGCTCTGGATGCTGTTGCCTGTCTGCATGATGGTCATGTTGGTGCCGTTCTGCGCCAAAGCCATCTCCTTGCCCAACTGCCCGATGCCGCCCTGCATTTCGTACCCGAGATTGCAGATACCGTTACCGATGTTGGTAAGGCGGTCGTTGATCTGGCCGAACTGCTGGCCGAACAGAATCTCCTGCTGGCTGGCAGCGGTGGCGAACTGCCCGAACTCACCCTGACGATTCCATCCGTTGCCGCCAAAACCAAACATGAACAGGAACAGAACAACGATAAGGAACCAGCCGGAGCCCCAGCCGTTTTCTTCGTTTGTACCGCGCGTCACAGCGGCGATATCGCTAAGAGACATACCGTTCTCCATGTGGAAAACTCCTTTCATAAATTTTTATAAATAAACCGTGTCGACCCGGCCTATTTCAGGAATTGCATAAAGTCCTTTGCTTGTTTCTGCAAATCAGCAAACTGCTCTTTGCTCATTTGCCCAGAAGTTAGTAACCGCTCGATTTCCTGCTGTGCTTTTTGCGGGGTCATGCCGGCAGCAAATCTTCGGAACTCCGCCACCATCGCAAGGGGGTTATTCGGCTTTCGACTTCCGTTTCCCATCAGCATTTGCATCATTGGATTTGCCATTGATTGTGTCCTCCAATCTCTTTACGCGTTCTTCCAGACTGCTTACATCCACAGGCGGGGTAGCCTGATACGGAGAAACCGTGTAAGGCGTTACCGTTGCATACCCCGCGCCGTCCGTCTGTTTCATCCACACGATAGGGTCATTCTCGTCCATCAGCAGAATGGAGCTGTTTGGGGCCATTCTGAAAGCCTCTGCGCCGTTTCTGCCGTTTACCCTTGTAATTTGGCACACAAACGCTTGCGAGGATCCTGCGGCGTTCTGAGGGGCATAATTGCCGTACTGGCCGTTATATCCCATTGGCTGATATGGATTCTGATAGTAAGGATTAAATGCCATCAACATACCGTCCTTTCTTCACGGAACAGTTCGGCAAAATATACGTATATCCGCAATTCTTCCGGGTCTGGGAACAAGGTCAAAATATCCCTTGCCATTTGCTCCGTGTAACCGCAAGCTATAAGCCGTTCGTACATTTTGCCACCTTCTTTCTGCTTTTATGGTACAAAAAAACAGGCACCCGAAAGTGCCTGAAAAGTGTCAAAAAAAGCAAAAATCCCCCCGCCGTTTAAGGCAGGGGGATAAATAGTTCCTGTGCAATTTTATGATACGCTCTGCATCTGTGCCGCTTTACGGTTTCAACGGACATATTCCGCTCCATAGATACCTGTACGCAACTTTTGCGGCGCACATCGCATTCTATGACCACCATCGCTTCATTGTCAGGAAGCAAAAAAGAATCAACAAAAGCAACGGCTCGTTTCGGCGGCAGATTTGACAGAAAATCCCTTACGGCCTTGTGGTTTCTGTTCATACACAAAACAAATAGCCGTGGAGGTGCGGATGCTTATGCACGGGCGTGAGGCCGGCGTAGCGATGTCCTCTGCGCCCTCCAGGTGTTTACCGTTACCGGATATACCCATCAAACCCGGCATCCTTCAGCCGCTCAGATGGGCAGTTCGTTCACTCTCTTCTGGACAGCAGCGTAGTCGTATCCAGCGGATTCGAGCTTGCAGCGACGCTCAGCACCGTTGCCCCATTTGCCGGCAATAACTTCCAGGGCAATCTCGTTAACTGACTTTTTCACAACGCTACCAGTGGTGATGGTGCTGAGATCAACCCAGCCATACACGCCGCTAATGTACGCGCCTTTGTCATTAACAGCGCGGAGATGGATCGGATGCTTGCCGCTGCTTTTTGCCGTCACTTTTGCCTTGGATGCCTTGACTTCAGTGCCGGATGTGGCATTTGCGCTCGTATAGTGCTTGCCTCCCATGAAGTCCACAATCTCGCCGACATGCACGTTCAGCGTGGCGGGCTTGCCCGGCTGCTCAGGCTCTTCCTTGCTGTTCAGCAGCTCATTCACGCGATCCTGCACGGCATCATAGTCGTACCCCTCTGCCTCCAGGCGCTGGCGGCGGTCGGAGCCATTGCCCCACTCACCGCGGATCACCTCCCGGGCAAGCTCGTCCACGGACTTAGCAGGCTGGGCAGATAGACGGCTATTGACCTCTGCGGCAATGCGGCCCATGCGCTTGTGCAGGTAGGGCCCGGGACAAGCCGTAGCCGTAAACATACGGTGCTCGGTCAGGTTGCCGTCTGCATCCCCGGTGTAGTTAAGGGCCTTGATGCCGTTGCGCTGGCAGATGTCCACGCACAGGTCAATCAGCTTGCTATAAGCCGCATCGGACACGGGCCAGTCGCCGCCGGTGGCGCAGTTGGCAACCTCGATATTCACGGCGCGGTTGTCGTTGCTGGGAGACGCAGAGGCCCATGCACGATCTCCCTCGTCCACATAGAGGGCCACCCGGCCATCGGAGCCGATGCCATAGTTGGCGCTGGCTTCGCGGTTGGGGTTGGCAAAGAGATTGCCGCAGGTCTCCACAGACAGATCACCGGCCATGTGGTGGATGGTGATCTTGTCAATAGCGTGGTTCCGTGGATGGTCGCAGTTAGGGGAGAGTTTGGTGTAAGATACCAGGCTGGAATTACTCATTGCCGCTGCCCCCTTTGTTGTAAGTGGCCGTGGAGATGCACAGCACAGCGCCAAGGAAGGTGTCCACGGCGGTGATGGTGGTGACGATCTCCTCCGAGTAGGGCCAGGCCCACACGGCGGACAGGGCCGCGTACAGCGTGGCAATGGCCGGCAGGACGATGATGACCACCCACTTGAGAATGTCATACAGCTTGTCAGGGATTTTCATGGTTTGCTCCTTTCTGTGCCCGAATCGGGCACAATCCACATTTATTTGTTGGTGATATGTTCCAAATCTTCAATACGATGATTTGCGACCTTGATCTGCTCCTTAATAACAGATTGTTCTGTTTCTAAGTTATAGGTTCGCTCAATAACAGAATTGTGTTTGTTTACTTTCGATTCAAGCTGCTCCAAGCGATATGCAATGAGGGCGGTGTTTTTTTTGTTTGCCCAATACGACCCCGCCAAAGTCCCCATGAGGGAGATAACTGCAACAATAATAGTTTCGCTCATGTAATTACTCCTTGTTCGCCCAATATTTTTTCATGGACTCGCTTCTCTTTTTGTTGGATTTGGCAGAGACGAGTTTCGGACTATTGCAAGATTCCACTTTTTCACTGAGTCGGGCGCCATCCCACGCATAAAGCCATATATACCCTCCCGCTGTGAGCTGGTTAAAAGTGCAGCATTTTACAATTCCTGTATAATTTACACCGGTCTTTCGTTGCGCCTCAGTTGTTGCCTTATATTCGGCCACAAACTTCCCGTCTTTTGTAAATTGTTTTACGGGTCTCGCTTTTGCGCTGTTGCCGCCAATGTTTATACTTACATTTTTACCCATCATTGAAACTGATTTTTTTCGGCGTGTTTCTTCACTTACCTTTACGCCGGTTCCGCCGTGCTCGCCACCGGAAGATTGGTTATACCCATAATCCGGTGCATTGCTTTTGTGCAAACTTATAAGAGCAATTTCTTGTCTGCAAGCTTCGTCTTTTGTTAGGAAGCAATCTATAATTTCGTGCCTTACATTGTCCCATCCATATTTTTTTAGTGCTCTTGTGAAAATTTTGTTGTCAGAATATCCCTTCCCGTTTTTCCATCTGACGCACGGATACTGAGATGTAATCCCAAAATAAGCTTTCCCGTTTGGGAATATGTGTTTGTACACCCAAAACCTGTGCTCCCGAACTTCCCGGGTCAGCTCCTCCAGCTTAGTGTCGGTGACGGCTTGATGCGTATCCAGCTTGGCCTGCACGTCTCGAGCGGTTTTGCTGCTGGTGATAAGTACCCCCAACAGCGACAGGCCGCCGGTAATCAGCGCCACGATGATTGCTTCGGTCATTTGCTATCCTTTCCTGCCGCCAGCAGAGCGGCAATCACAAATCCTATACACGATGATGCAGGGACAATTATTAGCAGCCACAGAGGATCCATACAGCGCACCTCCTTAGCTTGCAATCCATATTCCGGCGATGTAGATGTAGTACCCGGCGGCTATAGACTCTTTGGGCCGTATCTGTATGATGCCGGAGGTGGTCAGCCTCGCATCTAATGACTTTTGGCAGTACACGCTCAGAGGGTAAGTGGCCGTTGGATTGTGGTCGGTAATACTGGCAATGTCGTATGTCGTATCCGCCGTTAGCGCAACGTTGGTTTCTCCCGACACCCTCAGGATGCCGAGCCCCAACATAGCGGAGTGCCTGGCCGTGCCGCTGAAGCTCTTTAAATTCGACCCGAACGCGCCAATCGTCAGATTGGTAGGCCCCAGGCCCAGCAGCGTCAGCGTTCCTGCCACATCGTCGTAACGAATCACGCTGCGGCTGTTTTGGGCGTCGTAAACGCCCCAAGCTGCTGTGGATCCCCCGTTGCCGCCGTATACGCCCACATTGTGCGGATTTGCGGCTCCGTCCGTGGTTTGAAAATAGATGTCTTTTTCCGTGTCTGATTTTTTGTATCCGCCCATGTAGACAAACCGATCCGCATAGATTGACTTGTCAAAGTAGGCATCCAGCCCCACCTGGAATGCCTTGGTTTTATCGTCATCGCACAGTCGGCCAATCCCAACGGATGATTTTGATTTTGCTAAGTGCTGCAGCACAAAGGACGCTGAAATGTCCCGCATGCTGGAATTGCTGGTGCTAAAAGCATCCGTTGCCACCACACGCACTGTGTAGCGCTTATTTGTATCGGCTGGGAAAATAGTGGTGATGTTTTTGGGGGCATACTTATCGGCCTCCGGTATCGTCGGCGTTACCTCCGTCCATAATCCCGTGTCACCATATTCTCGATACTGCACCGTGTAAGCCGCCGTGTTTTTGTTAGATAGCGGGGTAATGGCGGCGGTAAAGGTGACTTTACCGTACTCTCCCGTGCGGCTCGCTGTGCCATTTTGCGTGCAGCGGGTGGCCAAGATATTCGAGATGGTGGGAACGCTGTAGGGCTTAACGGTATAATCAATTGATGTTGTAGCCGTGCGCCCCCGACTATCTGTTACCGCGCATGTGACATACACAGTGCCGTGGTAAGGTAAAAGCCCCGTTGTGCCGGTCGCCGCAGATGCGGTATACAGTGTGCCGGAGCCAGCCGACCAGCCCACCTTAATGCTGTGAGATTTGATGGTGCTGCCCTGCGCGCCAGCGCCAGTGATTTTAACTGTGATTTTACTGAGCAGCTGCAGGAAATACCCGGTATATTTTGTTTTGTTGCCCGTTGGGTCAGTTACGGACACTGTCAGCGTTGGCACCACGCTTGACGGGATTGCCAGCGTCACCGTACACTCCGAGCGGCCCACATAAGCGGTGCCGTTGTAGGTGTTGGCAATAAGTGTCACGGCCAGTTTTGTGCTGTTGGGCGCGTTAATGGCAAGGCTAACAGGCGGTGTCCAGGAGTAAGTTCCCGCTGTGCCATCATATTCCGTGATCTGCACAGCGCTATTGCGGCCGATCTTGTAATAGAGTTTGTCAGTAAAGTTTGCGCTCTTGCGGTCAATTGTGATTTTAAGGGCCGTACCGAGTGTGCCCGTGCTGGGCGCTGATACAGCAGATGCGCGTGGGATGGTGTCCAGCGTCAGCGTCTTGGTCTGCGTGATTACGCCCGCGCTGATCTCCGTGTCCATCCACGTCTCCACCTTGATGCTGCCGGTACCGTCCGCTTTGTGGTTAACGGTGAGGGTGGTGTCTAAGATGGTCTTGGTGGTATTTTGCGGCAGCGTAAACGCCACTGTGTGCTCTGTCCTTGTGCCGCCATTAATGGTGATGTAGTAATACGCCTTGTCACCGGGGGCGTTGTTATAGCTGGAGCCGGTCTGCTGTGATGTCCACTTTATGCGAACTTTTGAGGTATTATTGGTTATGCTTTGGCCTATCTGTTCCAGTGTTAGAGTCTGATTTACACTCATTGTTACATCCCTCGCTACGCTATAATTACATCGCCATTATCGTCTGCCTGTATAAGCACTTCACCGATCATAATAGTGGACACCGTAAGGCGCTTAGCTACTACACCATCCGCTGTGATTTCCAGTTCCGCCACATTGTCCCGGAGAAATTGGAGTGTGTCGTTATCCAGCCTTAGCTTTATTGGATTGTCTGTCTCTCCAATTACCAGGCCATCGTCTCCAACATGGAACGATTTGGTAATGAGCTGCAAGTCATCATCCAGCCCCGTAATACGGACGGTCAGTGCGTCTGCCGTTTGCTTTATCTCACTTTCAGCCTCAGCGCGAGTAATTTTAGAGGTCAGTTCCCCGTTGATAGCGGACAATGCCGCAGAAAGCCCATCAACATCATCCTGCTTTATTATCAGCGCAGAGCCGAGTATTTTCCCATTGTCCGTTAATGCAATATCTGTGACGGTTTTGCCGCCGTCAGAAGAATATCCGAGACCACCAGCGGACATAATCCACATCTTAGTATCATCTTCCACCGATGGTGTGTTCCGTATAACCCATCCGGTGGGGAACCCGTCATCGTCATAGGTTATCTCAAAATATCCGCCTTTGGCCCCGATGATCCGCGATGTGGCGTCCTGAAACGCTTTGCGCACGTCATCGTATTGCCGCTGCATCTTTTTTTGAGTGGGCGATTCCACGGCGTAGTCCGCGTCCTCGGGTCCGTAGCAAGTGATGTCCGCTGACATGCCGCCCTTGATGGTCATGCGCTGCTCCATAACGTAGACCGTCAGCGCCTTACCGTCTCGCCCAGTCACGGTCACACTGTCCCCGGCCTCCACGGCGGGATTGCCGCGCCACTTGAGCTTGCAGGGCATAAGAGACTTGCCGGAAATTTGCGCCAGCACCACTGCCGCCTGCTCGGCGGTCATATAGGGATTGGTGGATGTGATGCCCAGCCCCGTGCCAACGCTGATGGGGTTTTCCTCCGTGCCGGTCAGTAGGCTGTTAATGGTAAATGCGCCGTCGGCGGTCAGCTCCAGGCCGTCCATATACTGGACGTCCCATCCGAGCGTCAGACCGTTGTCGGCGTACCAGCAAAACACAAGGTTGCCTGTGGCGTCAAACTTTGCATTGCAGCTGATCAGCCCGGCCAGCCATCCCAGCTGCTGCCGCAGAGACCCGGAATAGGGTGTGGCGATCTGCATATCCGGCATAGTCACGCTGGGTGCGGTCACATGAGCCTGAGCGCAAACGTCTACCAGAATCTGCGTCGGCGTGGCCGGGAATGGGATGGTAGGCACATACTCCGCCGTCAGCCCTGCCATGCGGTCATAGCCCGTGATGGTCAGCCACAAATCCCCCGTCTTTTCCACGCCGTCTGATGGGATGTAAAACTTGCCCTTCGGAACAAACTGCGCCGCGCCGTCCACCATAATCCCGGCATAGGGGGTAAAGTTTCCGCCGGAGAGCGGCAAAGCAGGCGTTTGCTTGTAAATGACCACTTTGCACTGGCTGGAAAACGCCGCGCCGATGGTCACTCCGTCTGAGGAGCCGAACTGCTCTGTTATGCTGATTTCCTGCACCTCGGAGGCAGCCAGTTCTGTTGTGCCGTTAAACAGTATCTTGCTTGTGATCTCCCGCCCGGGCGCTGCACAAGCGGCGTTAAATGCGTCTGTTACAGTATGCATGGCTCACCTCTCGATGAAGTTCATGGAAAGCCCATCCCATTGATATTCGCCATCAATAAGGCTATACATGGGTGCCGTCCTGTCGCCAACATAGGCTGTCATTTGCCGTTCAGAACCGGTCATAGCATCGGGATATTTTACCTTGAAAAAAACCTCGTCTACAGCCTGCAGTAATGTGGACATCGGCGCGGATTTCATGGGTGGCCACGATAGAGTTAGCTTACGCTTAGTCCCTACCCGGTCGCGAAACAAGTCTCCGTTTTGGTTTCTCCCCGTTCCATCTGCGTCAACATCCTGTATGCCCCACGAATATTCGCTGGGGTCAGGCAGCGGGACATTCGTCCCGTCTGCCTTTGTAATGGTTAAAATTGCCATTTGACCTCCTTATGTAACAAGAGGACTTGCCCCAGTCGCCCGGACAACGGCGTTGTTCTCTCTGACCACCGTCTCAAACAATTTCTTCCCAGTCACGCTGTCGAGAACAATGGTCACATGGACTTCTCCAGAACCGCCGGATTCTTCGCGGACAATTTTCCGAATAAGTCCTTCCGGTGCTTCAATGTTATTTCCGTGGGTCTGATCGCCGAGTACGGCAAGGAATTCATCGTTTGCGGGAATAACTGCGCCTTTAGCGAGGTGCGGGAGCACATTTTCGCTGATATAGTCAATGTTTACTCCAATAGATTTGCCTCCTACAAACGGCACCCACGAAGGGACATCGAAACTGATCTTGTTCATCTGCTTAATGAGCCAGTTAAGCCCTTTGATGATGATGTTGATTGCTCCATTAAGCAGATCGATTATGGTGTTCCAAATGCCCTTAAAAATGTCCTTAATTCCCTCCCACGCTTTATCAAAATCGCCCGAGAAAACGCCGGAAATAAACTTGATTAGCCCGGAGAAAATCGTCTTAATTTCGTTGATTACATTCCCGACGGTTTGCTTGATGTTGCCAAAAACGGCGGTTACAATAGCCTTGATTCCGGTAATAAGCGGTTTGAGCTTTCCGTTTGTTTTTTTGTCGATCCAATCCAACAGCCCATTTAGCCAGTCCCTTATGCCATCAATAACGGAGCCGATTATTCCTTTCAGCCCGGAAAAGATTCCCTCGATCCCTTTCGCTGTGCGCTCCGTATCTCCTGTAAAGATTCCAGCAAAGAAGTCAATAAACCCTTGCAGGGCCTCTTTTACGCCGCTGATCAGTTCTTGTCCGTGCCCGGTCGACGTAGTAATGCTAAGAAGCAGGGCTGCAATCATTGCGATTAGCAAAGGAATCCAAGAACCAATCAATATACCGATCCCGACGCCAGCTGCAAGAATTCCGGCGATTGCCAGCATTTGGTTCTGGAAATTCCATCCGTTTTTCTCTGCATCAGAAAACGCGACAGCCAGCACAGCAAGACCGGAAACAATAGCTGTAATTCCTCCAGCAACCGGCCCAAGAGCAACATATAGCCCGGTCACGGCAAGCGTCATTCCGAAAATCATGCCGGTCATGTTTTCTTCTGTAACGCCGTTTACGATTGCGTCGAGAATGTTTTGCACCAGCGTAAGCGCACCAAAAATACCCACAGCCAAGCCAATGGTTTTCTGCAAATCAAGGCCAAGTTTTGGGCCAAGTTTCCACGCCGCAAATCCGGCACTAATGGCAAGAATCCACGGGAGCGCATTTTTGAGCTTCTGCGTGACTTCATCAATCTGCTTACTTACAGCATCGCCAATAAAATCATACTCAGGCAATTCAAAGTCAAAACCGCTGCCGCCGGACACGCCTGCAGAACCAGACCCGGACGCAGTGTTGCCGTTCAGAATGTTAAGCTCATCAAAGCCCATAACGGACTTTTTCAGTTCTTTTGCCGCGCTGGTGGCATCATCAAGGCCAGCTGCGGTGTCTTCTGCCCCGCTTGCAAGATTCTTTACACCGGAAGTATCAATGTCCGACAACTCAAATCCGAACAATTTAGCGATAGCGTCCGCAAGTTTCCGAATTGCCTTAGCTATAGCAATGGCGATCGGCAAAAGCTTCATCAAGATAGGAATAAAGATATTACCGATAGACCTGGCTGTCATCTCAATCTGTGCCTTAAAAATGCGCAACTGGTTAGCTGGCGCTTCTAAGGTTCGAGCCATGTCGCCCTGCGCCGTTGTTACCTGTGTCATAATGGCGTAGTAACGCAGCTCCGCCTTTTCTGCCTGCGTCATGGCGGAAACAGACTTTTCGATTCCCAGCGTCAACGCGGTTTGTTCCAGTTTGGCTTGCGACAGGTCATAGCCCAATCTACGCAACGGTTCCAATTCGCCAGAAACGCCGGATTGCAGCTTTTGCATAGCATCTTCAACGGAGATGTTGAAGAACGAAGAAATGTCATAGCCGAGCTGTGTAAGGTTCTTACTCATAAGGTAAGAACGGTCTGCGACAGAGCCGAAGCCGGACAGCAAAGTGTTAAATACGCCCTGATTCCGCATCCATTTTGCAGGGTCAATGCCCATTATATCGCCAACATTTTCCGCATACTCTTTGGCTTCTTTTGCGTATTGACCCATAGCCACGGTAAACAGGTTCAAATCCTCTTGGTAGGCATTTGATTCAGTGATGGCCTTGCTGATTCCTTGGCGCACCATACGAATTCCGGCCACAACCCCTGCCGTTTTTATGCTTTTGAGGGAAATCCCAAATCGGCTCGTTTGGGTGGATCCTTTGTTTACCGTGTTGTTGTACTTCTCGGTCGTTGTTATGAGCCGCTGAATTCGAGACGGCATGGCACTAAATCCATCGGCTACATGTTGCATTTCTGTGGCAAACGGTCTCAGCGCATTTGCAAGCCGGGTCATTTGGTTTGAAAACTCGTCAATGTCTGCGGCGCGGAGTTCGCGCACAATGTCCGGAAAAGCGCTGAGCTGGTTGATGTACGAACGCATGTGCGCGCCTTCCAGTTCGGATAGAGGGCGCAAAGCATCTGCGACATTGTAGAGTTTGTCTATATCGCCATCGGAAATCCCGGATAGTGCCGTTCCGAGCGACTGCATATTAGTCCCAAGCGATTTTGGAATCTTAACGGTTCCAACATCGGATATGGCCTTTAGCCCGGCAGCGATAGATTTAAGTTTTTGCCCAACTGCACCGGACCCAGACAGCGCTTTATTGAGCGCAGCAATCTGATTTGCAGCAGTTCTTACGCCGGACGCTCCGCCGGAAGTAGCCGTCTTTAGGGAGGACAACGCTTTTTCAAGCCGTCCCAAAGACGCAACGGCACTGTCACTGTTCTCTTTGATTTGAAATTCAAGTCCGCGAATTTCAAGATTGTCCATGCTTTTCACCTCCCGGCTCGAATTTCTTGTTATTTGCAATCATGAACATTTCCATGATTGCTTTTGCACGGCTATCATTCTTCTGCTCTTTCACTTTTTTCTCCGCAGAATTATAGCTTTCACCCACCGGATAGGGGGAATCTCGATACGGAATAGGCTTTGTACCTTTCTTTGCAAACGCATGAAGAATAGGCGATACATCCGCCAAGGCTTCATAGAAATACGCACCCTGTAGCCATGCGTTCTGGTTGTCCAAGTCCTGCTTGATTTTCGCTGCCTTGCGGTAGTACTTTACCAACTCGCAATCCATTTCCCAGAACTGCTCGTAGGTCATGCCTATTGCAAGGTAATAAGGAAAAACCTCATAGAACTTTTCCGTGTAAGCGTAGAGGGGGGTATTGCCCCCCTCTTTATCGGGCGGCGGTTCGCTTACCAGTCCACCGTCCAGCTGGCGTTTCCCTCGGTTTCGGGATCATCCATGAGCGCTACAATGGGGTCGCTATACATTTCCACCAGCTTGCCCAGCATATCTCCCTTGTTGGGCAGCTGGGCGTAAATCTTGTCGATAACATCACGCTTTACATAGCGGTGATGCGCCAAAAAAGCGCCAGCAAACAGGGCGGGCAGATAGGTCATGGGCTTGCGCTGCAATTCCTCGATCTCGAAGCCCTGCCGCTCCATCATTTCCACAGATTTTCTGGTGTATTCCAGCACATATTTCACATCGTTGTGCTCGATGTCCATTTTCTTTGCCATAATTCCTCCTTACTCGCCGTCATCCAAAGTGATGACCGAGGTGGGCGCGATGGTGATATTCATTCCGACCACTTCGTTTACGCCGCCGCCGGTGGGATACACGGAAAGCTGGCCCTTGAAGGAAAACTTTCCGTCAGAGCCGGTGGGGGTAACAGAGCCACTGGTTTCTGTGCCGCCAAACCACACGGCATAATCCGCCTCCGTACCCTCTTTTGCTTTCAGAGTCTTGTAATCTGCCAGTGTGTAGTTTGCCGTGAAACTCAGGCCGTCCATAGACTGAATACCTGCGATGTAGGTCTGCATCTTGTCAGACAGGGTGGTGGTTTCCAGCATTTCGGGGTCGCCGCCAAGGTCGGGGAACTCTTTAATGTCCACCAGTTTTGTCCAAGTGGTCCCGGGAGCGCTTTTCTGCATCAGGAAAATTTTATAGGTAGAGATAGCGATAAGTCATCATTCCTTTCAATTTCTATTTAGATGAATTTCCATACAAAGCCGCCCGCCGATCGGCGTTGGCCTTTGCATACTTTTGAAATGTGCCCAACTTGAGCTCCAGTTACAAGTGCGGCTTCTTTCCCGCTCGGATAGATTGCAAGCAAGCGACCGGCAACCGTGTATTGCGCCACGGGTTTTTCTTTTGCTTTACCAATACGATGACAAGTCTCCTTCGACCGTTTTTGCCCAGAATTGGATTCGGCAATCTTTCTTCGGTGTTCTTCCGAGAAATGTTTACCAAAGTTTGGATTTAATTCACCTTTTCGGCTTTCACTCTGCCGCAAGCGAATGGGTTCCGGGATTATCTTGTTAGAACGCAACCCTCCGGCTTCTCGATTGAATCCGAACGAAGGGTTAGTAGTCTGATACTCCGCTATGAGATTTTGTTCCAGATTACTCGCTTCATCTTCGGTAAAAGATTCACCGATCACCTCTTTATCGATGGCATCCCATCCCAACTCGCAGATTACATCCCACAATGCAGAACAGAAGCGGTAGCCGTTGCCGTGATTCCAACGCCGCTTTACAGGCATAGAAGTCGTCCCGACATACTTTCGTCCATCAGGAACAGTCAAAATGTAAACCGAATGCACCCTTTACCTCCTAAAAAGTGTGTTTCCGTCCGTTTCGGCACGGTATCGTGCCACTAAGCGATAGATTGACGCACTGTCCATGTTCGGGACGGGTGTCATGGAAATGCGTGTAAAATTCATTGCATACAGCATTTTGTCGATTTCTGACAGGATCCTGCGGCACTCTGATTTGCTTTCTCCGGTTTTGGTGGAGTAGACATTGACCTCATACATGACGGTTGCAAACCGTTCGGTGCCGGAACTGTCCTGATTAGATGTGGTCGTGTAATTGTCCTGTTCCACAATGCTTGCGTGGGGGAACTTGGGGGGAGATTTTATATACGCCCCGGAAACATCTATCCCCTTGAACTTCTTTCGCAAGGCCTCTGCGATCGGGGTAAAAATCATCCGTTCCACATCAATCATCCGAACACCTCCTTTACGATTTCTTCAAGCCGCAGCTCCAATTCTTTTACGGCGTTATACATGGGCATATTGGCCGGATTACCATGTGTAAGAACAAGCGTCCCCTTTGCTCTTTCGACTACAACGGTTCCGTTTGTACCGGGTTCTCCGTAATAACCCCATGTGGATTGTTTTCCGCGTCCTTGGCCATATTCTCCGCGCTCCATTCCCAAGTCCCCTGCTTCCGGGTGATTATCCGGGTATGTTACGCCTGTGCCAAATTCAATAAATAAGACCGTGCCGCCAACAGCGACAACGGCCTTTATTTTTCCTCGATCTTCGACAGACACGGTTACATCGTTTGTGCCATCATATTCGGCGCTCGCAAAGCCTGCGCTTGCCACTTCGTATCCCTCTTGCGCAAGGCGCTCCAAAAGCCTTGCGCAGCCGCTTTTTATCCATTCCCGGTACTCCCGAACGGAATCGATCATCTGCTGTACGCCGGATGGAGAGAGGGTGGTAACAACCTTGTGCTTCACGACACATTCACCTTGCTTATGGCAATAGAGATAGAATTCAGAGATTTGGCCACGCGCTTTACGATGTAGTCATAAAGCGGTTTCCCGTCCTTATATTCCGGATTTTTGTCCACAAACAAAACGGTATCTTCTGCAATGGGGCAATTAATGTCATCCGTGACGATGACCTTGTCATAGGAAACAAATTGCCCAAATTGCTCCACTTGCGCCGCCCCGGATGCAGGGGAGATATTTGCCAGCATTTTCACCGCGTCCTTGTATTTCACGGACATTTGCCCTGTTTCGTAGCCGTCGTCGGACATATTCACAGTTTTCCCGTCATACAGGAGATACCAAAATGCCGATTTGTTCCGATCCATACATCTCATTTCACCACCCCCGCATAAGGGACAATGTCACGCAAAAGGGAGGACGGAACATCGCCGTCCTCATAGGAGCGGGAAATACCATTCTCGCTGTGCGCTGTTTCGCCCTCTGCTCCGCGCTTGTTCAGCAGATATGCGGCAATCTCCACTTGGGTCATGTGATACCGTTCGGGGACTTCTTTAATCGTGTCGTCAAACGGGTATAGTTTTCGCAGCACTTTATCCCCAGCAATAGCAAGGTAGGCGGAAAGCACGCTTCCTTGCTGGTCTGTCATAGTAGCTAAAAGCTCGGTCTTTTCAGCTTCGGTCATACTTCCCGCCCTCCTTTATCAGCCGGTCACAGCTTTGGTGTTTACAGGATTGCTTGCGTCATTGGCGATGAACACGCTGCGGCTGTAGGTGGGCGCAGTGAAATCGGTGGAAATACCGGTGAACTTGCCATGATACCATTCGGGGCCGTGGTCAAGACC
>ULUJ01007285.1_pt1 | contig 15660 bp, 14 predicted proteins | sample 1958381 | NCBI WGS metagenome assembly ULUJ01 (sample SAMEA4835757, study PRJEB28245) | human gut metagenome | biome: gut microbiome; material: fecal sample | place: Denmark | collected 2008 | reverse complement strand
TCCTGTCGAGAAATTCTTCTAAGTGATGTAAAAAATTGGAAAATAGGTGGTGATTAAGGAGTGGAAAAAGAGAATAAGTCTATTGATCTAAAAAAATCGTTGGATAATTTTAAAAAAGATGCGGAGCGACAAGGATATGTTGATAATTTTTTGTTTGCTAGTACTTTGAAGAGGTTGGAAACACAGATTGATATTCTGACGAGTTTGGAAGAAAAGATTGAAGAAGATGGTGTTGTTTGCACGAAGGAATATGTAAAGGGTAGAGAGAATATGTATGTGAGTCCTGCAGTCACTACGTATAACAAGACTTGCCAACAAGCCAACAACACAACTCAAGCACTGATTAAGGTAATCGTTTCGTTAGGCGGTGCTTTACACGAAGAAGATGAAGATGATGAGCTATGAGTTCATTACCAATATTCTGTAAAGAGTATTTTGATTTAATGGATGCTAATAAAGATGAATTCTGTACTGAACAATGGCAGCTACGCTCGATGGTTAAGATGGCCTTTCAGAATGAAAGCTTGATTGTCGATTTAGAACTTTATGAGCATTACATTGGATTAGGTAAGTATTTAGGCTTTGGTCGAGGATATGAATGGGAAAGATACTGCATAGGATGTTACTTGTGTACATTTAAAGAAGAGGACGGGCTTCCGAGATGGGATGAAGGCCTTTTTTTTATGGGACGAGGCGCAGGAAAAGACGGATTAATATCTTGGATGAGTTTGTGTTTGATTAGCCCATACAATCCAATCGAGAATTACGATGTTGATATTTGTGCTTACAATGAGGACCAAGCTTTGAGACCAGTACTTGATATTCACGATGTTTTAGAAAAAGAGCCGAAAAAGTTTAAGAAATTTTTTAAATGGACTCAAGAAAAAATCAGAGGTATCAAGAATAAAGGTCGTATTAAAGGCCACACAAACAATTCCAAAGGTAAGGATGGTTTGCGAAGTGGCGCAGTATTTTTGAATGAGATTCACACTTATGAAAATTACGATAACATCAACGTATTCACTACTGGCTTAGGAAAGAAGCCTCATCCAAGAATTGGGTACTTTACAACAAATGGAGATGTTCCAGATGGGCCTTTAGACGATATGCTAGATACCGGAACAAATGTCTTAAAAAAAGGGAGCGACGATAATGGCTGCTTTTATTTTATTTGCAGATTAAACAATAAAGATGAAGTATACGATGAATTGAATTGGCGCAAAGCTAATCCATCATTGAGATATAAACCATCGTTATTAGTCGAGACGCGTAAGGAATACAACAAGTGGTTGAAAGCTCCACAGACTTTAGCAGCGTTTATGACTAAGCGAATGAATATCAGACAAACTAAGGAATCAATGCCAGTTGCTTCTTGGGAAGATATCAAAGCTACTAACAAAGAATTGATTGATCTAAAAGGTTGGTCATGTGTTTGTGGAATTGACTTTTCAAAAACAAATGACTGGATGGCAGTGAATCTACATTTTAAGCAAGATGAAATTCGTTATGATATCAATCACGCATGGGTATGTATGCAATCAACAGAATTGTGGAGATTGAAATGCCCTTATAAAGAATGGGCGAATGAATGTTATGTCACCCTAGTTGATGAACCGGAGATATCACCTAAGTTGGTATCTGAATATCTTAGTCAAATGATGAATGATTATGTCATTGAAGGTGTTGCGATGGATAGTTACAGATTTGAGATATTGAAAGATGAGTTGAATAAGCTTGGTTTTAGCTATGAAAACAAGAATATTAAGCTTGTTAGAAATTCGGATATCATGAAAGTTGTGCCTATCATTGTTAGATGCTTTTTGAATCATTTCTTTGTTTGGGGTGAACAACCTTGCTTAAGGTGGGCTACTAATAATTCAAAATTAGTTCCTGCTAAGAAGTCAATGATGGCAGTTGATGGTGAATTGGATATGGGTAACTATTTGATTGGGAAAATCGAGCCAAAAGCAAGAAAGACAGACCCTTTCATGGCATTTGTTGCAAGTATGACAATTGAAGATATGTTGCCTCAAGCAATCGGTAGTATTCCTTTTGATATTGGAGTACTTACTTTTTAAATAAAAGGAAGGAGTGAAAGTATGGGATTTTTAAAAAAGATTTTTGGATTCGGTAAAGATTTTGCAGATGAAAAAGATATGTGGATTAAATCTGCAACGATTGCGACAGAACAAGAACAGTTAGCGTCTTTGACCGCTCGTCAATTGGCCTTTGAGATTTGTGTACAACGAATTGCAAAAGCGATCTCAAAATGTGAGTTCAGAACATACGAAAAGAAAAAAGAAAAGAAGAATAGCTTTTATTATTTATTGAATGTTAAACCGAATTACAATCAATCGAGTACAGAGTTTTGGAATGAATTTATTCATAAACTTTATTACGAAGATGAAGTGTTAGTTGTACAAAGAGCAGATAAACTATTTATTGCAGATTCATTTACTGTTGACGATAAAATCGTATTCGGTGAGCACGTGTTTAAAGATATTCATATCGGTGATATCACGTTGAATAGTGATTACAAACAATCAAGAGTTATGCATTTTAAGTTAGGCAATGAGAAGATAAAGGAATATTTAGATGGTACTTTAGCATTGCAAACTTCTTTGATTCAAACCGCATTGAGTTCATATAAACGTGCAAATGGATTTAAGGTGAAAGCTCACATCGGACGTATGCAAGCCAATAAAGATTTGGAAGATAAGATTAACGATTTATTAAATAATCAAGTCAAAACCTTTATGAAAGCAGATAATGCTTTGTTACCTGAATATGAAGGATTGAATTTTGAAGAGTTTGGAAAAGAAAAGAAAAATATAGTAACTACTCGAGATATTAAGGCCTTATTAGATGATACATTAGAGCTCACTTGTAAGGCCTTTTTAATTCCAGTGAACATTTGTAATGGAGATGTAGCAGATACATCGAAAGCGGTGGATGATTTCTTAACATTTTGTTTAGATTCAATTGTTGAATTGATTCAAAACGAGATCAATGGAAAACATTACACAGAAGATGAGTACTTAAAAGGTACTTACATGAAAATTAACACTCAAGCAATCAAACATATTGATGCTTTAGATATGGCCAACTCGGTCGATAAATTAATTAGTAGTGGTGTTTATTCAATCAATAACATCTTGCGTATTTTAGGCGAAGAAGAAATTGATGAAGAATGGGCGAACGAGCATTACATCACTAAGAATTTTAGTTGTATCGACTCAACTGGTCAGTCATTGAGTGAGAAAGGAGGGAAAACAAATGCCGAAGATGAAGGTAATGCAAATGCGAATGCAAGTTAATGAAGCTAAGCCAAATGAAGCAGACCTTGAATTGTACGATGAAATTGGTGAGTCTACAGACTGGTGGACTGGAAAGACATCAGGCATCAGTGCCGAATCAATCACTCAGTTTTTAAAGGAAAATCAAGATGTAGATACAGTTAATTTACATATTAATTCAAATGGTGGATTAGTATTTGAAGGAATCACAATTCACAATATTTTGAAAGGGTCTGATAAAACTGTAAATGTAATCATTGATGGTTTAGCTGCATCAATTGCGAGTGTAATTGCGATGTGTGGTGATACTGTAAAAATGTATCCAACATCACAAATGATGATTCACAATTGTTGGACGTATGGATGTGGTAATGCTAATGATTTTAGAAAGTTAGCCGACCAAATGGACAAGATTATGGACTCATCAAGAATCGCATACCTAAGTAAAGCTAAAGATAAGCTTACAGAAGAAAAGCTTAACGAGTTGTTAGACAATGAAAGTTATTTAACCGCTCAAGAGTGCTTTGATTTAGGATTGTGCGATGAAATCATTGGCGTAGACACTTCGAAAAAAGAAGGTGTTAAAGCCGATGAAAAAAAGGTACAAAAGGTTGAAGAACCTTTAGAAAAATCACCAACTATTGAACTTTTAAATAAGGAAAATGGTTGGTTTTTTTAATGTAAAAAAATAGGAGGATAAATTAATGAAAACTAAAGAAGAATTATTAGAAACATTAAAACAAGCTATCGATGACAAAAGCTCAGATGGTTTGTTTGAAGCATTAAGCAATTTAATTGAAAATCAAACAGATTCAAAAGCAGAACAGATTTTGCAGGAAGCATTACGAGTTGATGATTCAAATATTTTAAAAGCACGTGGTGCTCGTCAGTTAACTTCTGCAGAAAAAGCTTTCTACAACAAAATTATTGATGCAATGCGTTCTGACAATTTCCGTCAAACAATCGACAACATCAACACAGTATTACCTGAAACAGTTATCGAGGATATTTTCTCAGAAATCGAAAACGAACATCCTTTATTGTCTAAATTAGACATCCAGGTAGCATCTGCAAAAGTTAAATTATTGTTCGGCGTAGCAGGTGATAACAAAGCGACATGGGGTAAATTGACTGATAAGATCGTTACTGAAATTTCAGGATCATTCGAAGAAATGGATATTTACCAATTAAAGGTAAGTGCTTATGTTCCAATTCCGGAATCAATGCTTGATTTAGGTCCAGTGTATTTAGACCGATTTGTTCGTACGTTGTTATATGATGCATTATCAAACGGTATCGAAGATGCAGCATTGAACAACTTGGCATCTGATAAAGGTCCTATCGGTATGATGGCAGATTTATCTAAAGGAACAACAAACAGTGGTAAAACCACTTACACTGCTAAGACTGCTAAAAAAGTAGTTAATTGGACACCAAAAGGCTTGGCAGATGTAATCAAAGCCATGGCAAAAGGTCGTAATGGCAAAGCTCGTAAGGTTACTGGCTTATTCATGGTAGTAAGTCCTGATGACTACTATGGATTAGTTAAACCTGCAATTTGCATCCAAACTCCTGCAGGTGACTGGGTAGAGAAATCACCATATCCTATCGACATCATCCAATCAGTATATTGTCCAACTGGTAAAGCTATCATGGGTATTGATAAGAAATATATGATGGGTATTGGTACTGCTCAAGCAGGTAAACTAGAAACATCTGATGAGTTTGCATTCTTGGATGATAATCGTACTTATAAAATCAAATTGTATGGTAATGGTCAACCAAAAGATAACAACGCATTCCAGGTATTAGATATTACTGGATTGAAAGAGTTAGCTTTCAAAGTTGATTCAACTACTACAGTAGAAGGTCAAGTAAATACAAAAGCAGCTGCTTAATCCATAAAAGAAAGGTGGCATCTAAATGGATGAATATTTATTAGGCTTAATCAAGACTGATTTAGGCTACAAGTGGTGTGACGATGCCACAAACGAAAAACTAAAACATTTAATCGCAGAGGGATTAGCTTATCTGAAGAAGTATAGTCCTTCTGCAGATTTTCAAAGTGATGAATTTTCTAGAAGTTTATTAAAGAATTACGTGCTATACGCTTTATCAAATGCAACTGATGATTTTAAAGTTAATTACAAAGATGAGATTCTTCTCTTTAGTGATTTAGGAAGGGCAAGCGATGTTAGTTAAGAAGCAGTCACAAGGTAATACGACTTTTAATGATGGAATCTTGAAATCTGTATCAATTAAAAATGGTGGCATCTTGAAAGACATATCAAGCTACATTCCATTTGGTCAAAAGACAGTTGGATACAATCGTTTTTTCAGAGCGTACAACAACGATATTAAAATATCGAAAGTTGTGGTTGTTCCTTTTGAATCAGGACTACAAGATGCAGATTATGTTGAGTGTGGCTTTTTTAGAGAACCTAATCACCCGAGCATTTATAAGGTAGTTCAATGCCAAGAGTTATTGGACTCAAAGCCTATGTGCCTTCAGTTATCTTTAGAAAAAGTCAAAACAAAGTTTGATGATAGGAGATTGAATGAGAGTACAAATTGAAGGATTGGCAGAGATGAAAAAAGCCTTAACGAAAAAGAAAGTTGCAGTTGAAAAGATAGCCTCGGCAGTTACAAAAGCAGGAGAAAAGGCCGAACAAGTAGCAAAGGATTTAGTTCCTAAAGATAGTGGAGCATTACATGATAGTATCCAACATAAATATGTAAGTGGTGGTAAAACAGTTATCATTGATGCGCCTGCTAAGAATTCTAAAGGTGTTGAATACACCCAGTATGTCGAGTTCGGCACTAAAAAGCATGGACCTGCTCAAAAGTTTATGCGACCTGCACAAGATGAAGGAAAAAAAGTGCTAATTGAAGAATGTAAAAAGTTGGTGGAGACAAAATGATAAGTGAATCAATTTATGAATTATTAGGACAAGAACTTGATAAAAAATATGATACATATTATTTAGATCAAGCACCTGATGATGCGAATTGTCCATATATTCAGATGTATTCGATTTATGACAATCCGAGCCAATTTAAAGACTGCGAGAATGGATATTTTAACTTAGATGTTCATGTATGGCACTATCGTTTAGATAAGCGAAAAGAAGTAGCAAACATTATGGACGATATTTTGCGTATCGCAAAGCAACTAAAAATCGAAGGCCATTCGGTAATGTGCTTATGTGACGGTAGGCGAATATTAGTCGACAATTCCACAAGTACAACGTACTTGCATGGAGTAATCACTTTGAATTTTAAATATATTTAATTAAGGAGGATATAAAACATGGAAAGTGTACATGGTAGCAAGATTATTTATATGTATCGACCATTGTCAGAAGCTAAAAAAAATGCAGCATTGCGTTTAGCTTTTGTAAAAGAAAATGGTAAAACTGTATCAACTGATGCAGATACAACACAAACAAAAGATGGTGCATTGCGTTCACCTAGCCAAGCAGAAATTGAAATCACTTCTACATCTGTATTAGCAAGTGATGATACGATGATTAGTTTATTGGAAAAAGCTCAGTTAAACAACGAAAAAGTCGAAGTATGGGAAATCAATTTAGCTAAACCAGGAACTGCTAGCGGTAAATATAAAGGAACATATTATCAAGCTTATGTTACTGAAATTGAAAAGAGCTCACCTTCAGACGATTGGGCAGAGATGTCATTAACGTTCGGAATCGAAGGAAAAGGAGCTGAAGGCGATGTAACTGTGCCTCAAAATATGCTTGACGAAGCATTGTATACATTTACTGATACAACTGCTCAAACGAAATAGTTTTCTAAAACTATAGGGAGATTTAGTTCTCCCTTTTTTATTTATTTTTATTTATGCGCATAAACAAAAACGAAAAGAGACAAAAAAGGAGACTTAACTTATGAATATGCAATTAGAAATTAACAGAACAACATATGAATTTAGATTTGGCATTGGGTTCATGAAAGAGATTCAATCTCGATATAAAGAGATGGCTTCAATTTCAGTAGCAATTCCAAACGGATTCAAATACGTGGTAGCTAGTATGCTAGACGGTCATATCGAAGATTTGTTTGATATTCTATACACTGCTAACAAAACAGAAAAGCCACGTATCACAGAAAAAGCTTTAATGGAATATTTAGAAGATGAATCAACTGATATTGAATCGTTAATTAAAGAAGTAAAAGCTTTTTTATTAAAAGCCAATGCATCGAAGAGCTTGATGAATCAGATTATGGAAGCATTGGCAGAGGAAGCGGGAGCGGAAACGACAACAACAAAAACAAAGACGAAAAAGAAATAGACTACATCACAGAGATTTATGATGATGTAGCTTTTTTTTGCTTTAAAAATTTGAAGTTTACATCGTTTGAGCAAGTTGATCGTGTGACTTTGGCCGAATATAAATTGATGCTTAAAACTAATTTAAGCAGAGAAGAAGAAAAAGAGTACGACCGTCATTGGAGGGCCTTTTTACAAATGGCAGTGCAATCGACAGTCGGAAAAGGAAAATCACAACGAATGCGTTATTCAAAATTTGAAAAGTTCTATAACAGAAAAAAAGCAAAAAAAGAATTGGATAAGATATTAAATCCAAAAAGCGAAAGCAAAACAGAAGAAGAGTCTCGTATTAAAAGATTAATTGAATTTAAGAAAAGAAAGCGAGGCGATGAATAATGGCAAGTGGTGAAAACTATAAAGTTAATGTCACCTTGAGTGCTAATGATAAGAACCTATCGAAAACATTATCAAGTGTGACAAAACAAAGTGATTCATTCCTTAGTAAGCTTAAAAATAGTGCGGTATTCGGTGCATTTGCTAGTGTAGGTGCTAGTGCGATGCATACAGTCACAAGTGCGATAAGTGGAACTATATCAGAGCTTTCATCTTCAAATGTTGCATGGAAAACGTTTGAAGGTAATATGCAGATGTTAAGCCAGTCAAGTGGTGAAATCAACAAAACAAAGAAAGCGTTACAACAATATGCCACACAGACTATTTACTCTGCATCTGATATGTCTCAGACTTATTCACAGCTTGCCGCAGTAGGCACAAAGAACTGTTTGCAATTAGTAAAAGGCTTCGGTGGATTAGCATCGGCCGCAGAAAATCCACAACAAGCGATGAAAACATTGTCGCAACAAGGTACTCAGATGGCCGCAAAGCCAATGGTAGCTTGGCAAGACTTTAAGTTGATGTTGGAACAAACTCCTGCAGGTATTGCAGCAGTTGCTCGTGAAATGGGTATGAGCACTTCTGAACTTGTTAGTGCAGTGCAAAGTGGAACTGTTAAGACCGAAGATTTCTTTAATGCGGTGGAAAAAGCTGGTAACAGTAAAGCGTTCACTAAGATGGCTACAGAGTATAAATCTGTTGGTCAAGCAATGGACGGATTGCAAGAAACTTTAGCTAACAAATTAATGCCTGCGTATGACAAGCTTAGTCAAATTGGAATCAAAGCGTTAAGCTCAATCATTGATGGATTAGATGGATTTGATGCGAATATATTAACGAATGGAATCGATAAAGTTATCGATACATTCAAAAGATTTGGTAAAGCATTTGAAAACACAGGCGCAATTAAAGCATTTAAACAAGCACTAAGTGATGTCGGTGGTGCAATTAAGAATGTAATGAGCCAATTCAAAGATACAGGATTGATTGAAAAGTTTGGCCAAGCATTTGGTCAAGTGGTCAAATTTGTATCACAAGCTATAAGTGCAGTAAGTAAATTTATTGGTAAATTAAATGGTGCTCAATTGAGTGGTATCGTTGGTTCAGTGTTAGGAGTTGTAGGTGGATTTAAGGCTTTTAATTTTTTGAAGAGTTTTAATCCATTTAATATTTTCAAGAAAAATGCAGAAAGTGGTGTGGAAGGCGCTACAAAAGCACTTGGTAGTTCACGTAGTAAAGTTGCTACCATCATAAAATCAATCGGTCAATCAATCAGCACTGCATCAAAAGGATTAGGACAAGGCTTGAAAGCTACATTCCAAGGTTTAGGCCAAGGATTAAACGGAGCATTAAAAGGATTAGGGCAAATGTTAAAAGTTGCTAATCCCGTAAATATTCTGGCCTTAGGTGGAGCATTGTTCATGGTAGCGGCAGGAATCGCTTTGATTGGACAAACTGGTAATGGTTTAAGTTCAATTGCAGAATCACTTGGAAAAGCATTTAGTGAAGTTATTGCAACTACAATTGATGCAGTAACTCAAGCATTGATTGCATTAGCTCCGGTATTACCTACAATTTGTGATGCGTTCGCACAATTGAGTCCATTAGTTGAAGCATTCGGTGATGCATTCGGCACAGTGATTGAATCGGTAGGCAATGCAATATCTAATATTGTAAATGCGATTGGTCCGGTAATTGAAAGTGTTGTACAAATCATAGCCAATGCGATTGTACAAATCGTACAAGCTATTGCTCCGTTTGCACCTGCAATTGCAGATATGGTACAAGCTATATCTGATGCAATTCAATCAATTTGTGATGCATTTATTACTTTAGTTCAGAATATTCAACCAATCGTTGAATCGGTCAAAGATTTAGTTCAACAATTAGGTGATTCAATATCACAAGTATTTGAGTCTGCATCTGATGCGATCACATCATTCGGTGATGCAGTAAGTGGTATTTTAGATTCGTTAGCAGGTGTGATTGATTCAATTGGACAGTCCGCATTGAATGCAGGCAAAGGATTCAAGGAATTAGCAAAAGGAATCCAAATCATTACAGGTTTGAATTTGCTCGATATGGCCGCATCATTAGGAGCAGTCGCAACAGGTGTAGGTGCGATAGCTACTGCATCAAGTGGTATTGGTGATGCAGGTACTCAAATCATGAGTCTAGCAATCGGATTAGGATTGATGGTCGGATACACAGAAAGCCTAAGCGCATTAGCTGGTGTAATGCCTGGTGTAATTGCATCATTTAGTGGTATCGAATCAATTGCAGGTCCATTAGCTAGTGCAAGTGGTGCTATGATTCAATTTGCATCAAGTTTAATCATAATCACAAGTGCTACATCTGTAGCTAGTTCATCATTGACCGCATTAAGTAATGCTTTAATGCAAGTTGCAAATCAAGGTGGGCAAGCAGGTACTCAATTAGGTACTAAATTTAAGACTGGATTACAGAGCGGATTAACTCAATCGGTGAGTGTTGCTCGCTCAATGTCGAAAAGTATTACAAGTGCTTTAAAATCAGCTTCAAGTGGTGCGTATTCGGTCGGTCAAATGATTGGTAATGGATTGGCTAATGGTATGGCTAGCACATTAGGAAGAGTAAGCGCAATTGCTACACGATTGGCACAAGAAGCAGAAAAGGCTACTCGTGCAGCTGCTAAAGTTCATTCTCCATCAAGAGTGTTCATGCTAATCGGTAATTACATCGGTAAGGGGTTCGCAATTGGTATTGAGCAAACTGAACGAATGGTTAGAAAAGCTACTGAATCAATTGTAAGCATTCCTAACGCTCAAGCATTGGATGGCTATGGATTTAGAATGGACGGAGTAAGTAATGTTAATTCAACGACTTATGATTTTAATTCAAATCAGAATTTCACATTTAATTCAACGTTGACTTTAGATGGTCGAACATTAGCTAAGGCTTCAAATAGATACACTGAAGAAGAGTTGAACAAGAGTGCTAAATTCAAAGAAAGATTGGCAGGTGTTGTGTAAATCATGCTATATGGATTTAGAGATACGACAGACACAAGTGGCGCACTAGGTAGTAATTTACCTAGTGAAGCCATGAATTTTAATGGAAAGTTTTTAGAAAATGAAATACCAGGATATAGAACATTGACTGTAAGTGGTAGAGAATTGATTGGCTCTGAATTTAAAGTTAAGGACATTGAAGGGCTTGATGGTACGATTTGGAAAGAAAAATACTTGAAGCCACGCACGATCACAGTGAAATATCAGATAAATGCATCTAGCAATAAAGAATTTAGAGACGCGTATAACAAGATGAATTTATTGCTAAGTGGTGAACAAGTTAAGATTTATTTTAATGATGAAACTGATAAATATTTCATTGGCACTAAAACTTCAAATGATGAAGTGGATGGTGGCACAAATTATGTAATTGGTGAAATCGAAATCTATTGCTCAGACCCACGCAAGTATTCGACAACAGAAAAAGAATTTACTGCTACTGATGGAGTTTTGAACATTGTAAATGAAGGTACAGTGCCTGTAAGCATCGATTATGAAATTCAAGCAACATCTGAAACTGGATATATTGGTATCGTATCAACTGAAGGAGTAATGCAATATGGCAAAATTGAAGAATTAGATTCTGAATCATATCAACAGAGTGAACATTTAGTTAGCATCAACAACTTTTACAATTGTGCAGATGACATTGGTGGAACGGATGTAATGCATCCTCAGTACGGTTCGAACGGTACATTAGCCGAACACACTTGGTTTAATCAAAAGTTTATTGGATTTGGCACTGTTGGAGCAAAAAAAGGGTCTGCGAGTGGTGGATTAAGAACCTTGGTAATACCTGCAGATTCAAATGGAGATACAAGTGGTGCTCAGAACTTCTATTGTTATTTTCATTTGTTGTTTTATGCAGGACTTATGGGTCAGACTGGTGAAATGTGCATCAACTTCTTGACTGCAGATAACAAATTGATTTGTGGATGTAACTTTTATAAAACAGATACAGTCGGAAATACAGGACATTATGAGTTTTGGGCAAACGGCAAAATGCTTAGAAATTTCTCATATACAACTTCACATTTACACACACAAAATCCTTGGTATTGGAATTGGGGACATTGCGATGTTTTAAAAGAAGGTGGAAACATTAGGTTCTTCTATTGGGATGGATATTACAACTATTATATTCCGGAAATTGCAAACATGAAGTGTGCTAAAATTCAAATTGCGTTTAAACAATGGGGGGATAGAAGTGGTAATCAATTCATGTCTATGATGGGATTTGATGTTATCAACTTCACAAAGAACAATGTTTCGAAATGGAGAGATATACCAAACAGATATCCAAGTGGTACAAAGATTACAATTGATGGTGAATCATCTCATGTTTATGTGAATGGTATGAGTAGACCTCAAGATGAGGTGCTAGGAACTAAGTATTTTAAAGCACCAGTAGGAACTACAGAGATAAAGACTACTTGCTCAAGTTGGTCAAAATCAAAGCCAACAGTGAAAGCTAGGATTAGGGAGGCATGGTTATAATGGAACAAATCAGAATAGCAGTATTGACTCCTTATGATAAGGTGTTAGCTTTTTTAGACAACACAGTACCTAGTGCAATGCATTACTTTGATGAAACCTTGCATACATACTTGAAAGGCTCGGCATATACATTTGAATTTACAACATTGACTGCACATGATGATGCAGCCTTTTTAGTAGAAGGAAATAAACTGAGCTTTACAAGAAAAAACAAAGGCTACTACTTAACTATCATGAACGTAGAAAAAGGTGGTAACACGACAAACGTTACCGCCTATGGTCTTTGCCTTGAATTAACGAATGAATATGTAGATGCATATAAAGCGCCTAGAGCGATGTCATTTGCAGAATATGTTAATGCGTATGGATTTGAACAATCGTTCGTAATTGGCAAGAATGAAGTATCAGACAAACGTATCACACATGAGTGGACTGGAAGTGATACTGTACTAGCTCGATTGTATTCAATCGCAAATGTATTTGATGCAGAATTAGAGTTCGTAGCTCAATTGAATGACGATTATTCTTTGAAGAACTTTGTGTTGAATATTTACAGAGCTCATTCAGATTCCGTTCAAGGAATGGGAAGTGACAAGCGCAGTACGACATTAAGGTATCCAAACGATGTATATGGAATCACTAAAACAAGTGATATTACAGAGTTGTATACAGGTATCAGACCTACGGGTAATAATGGGTTACAACTTAACTCGATTAGTGGCCGTGTTGTAAAAGATTCAAATGGAAATATTTTGTATAAAGTTCAAGATAACAATATACTTGCACCTCAATCTAGAGATAGATTTCCTAGTACGTTATTAACAAATCATTCAAACGATATGTATGCAGTGCTAGTGTGGTCTTATGAAACTGAAAACGTTGAGACATTATACGGTCAAGCGTTGGCTCAGTTGAAAAAGAATTGTGTTCCTAAAGTTACGTATGATGTAGATGCATATATTGATGCAGATATCGGTGATACGTTTACTATCGAAGATGCAGAATATAATCCTACATTGTATTTAGAAGCACGAATAACGGAACAAGAGATTTGTTTCACAGATTCCGAGAAGTGCAAGACTATTTTTGACAACTTTGAAGAAAAGCAATCACAGATTAGTTCAGCTCTGATCAGTGAAATGAACAAGATGATTGAATTGAAAAAAGTTTATGAAGGTTCAATCGTATCTTCAAATGGAGTTCTTTTTAAGACAGATTCAGATTCAACCAAATTAACTGCATTGGTAAAGGATGATGGTGTTGATATTACATCTAAGTATTCAATTATTTGGTATAAAGACGATGAGCAAATATCAACAAGTCAAACAATCACAGTCAACGCTTCAGATTTCACAGAAAAGGCCGTATACCGATTTAAAGCAATGAGTGGTGAAATACTTAAAGCAAGCGCAGAAGTCACCGTAATGCGATTACAGGACGGTCAGAATGGAACAAGCGCATACGTACATATTGCCTATGCCAATAGTTCAGATGGACGTGTTGATTTCAGTTTGACAGACTCAAATCGTAAATTTATTGGTCAGTATTCTGACTCAAAGCAACATGGCAGTGATGACCCAACCAAATACCGATGGAGTGCAATTAAAGGGGAAGATGGTCAGTCATTTGTGAGTGCCGAAGAACAATTCTATTATTCAACATCACAAACCGAATTAATTGGTGGTGAATGGTTCGTTGGTAATGTGGTTTATCAATCAGATAAGTTCTTATGGAAACGTTGGAAATGTACGTATGCCAATCCAAATGAAATCAAGTACACGAAAGCTATATTCGATAACACGTGGAATGAAATTGATGCAAAAATCGGTGTGATTCATACTCAAGTATCTCAAGCAAATGTGCAATCAAAAGAAGCAGTTGAAAAAGCAACACAAGCTAAGACAGATGCAAGTAAAGCAAATGAATTGGCAAATACCGCTAACACTCAATCAAGCGAGGCTAAGCAACTAGCACAAGATGCGAATACAAGCACTGGTAAAGCACAAGAACAGATTGATGCGATTAAAGGAGATATCACTGATTCAAAGCAACAGATTCAAGATGCAGTTGATAAGGCAAATGCCAACGCTAGTGAAATTGCTACTGTAAAAGAAACGTATGCTACAAAAGTTGATTTAACTACTGAATCAAAATCTATTCATGCAGATGTTACAACTGAAATTGAAAAGAAAGTCGGTGAATTATCGACTACTGTATCAGAAACTTATGCTTCTAAGAGTGATTTAACAAGCATTGAAGGTAGTTTAAATACCAAGATTAAACAAAATGCCGATTCAATCACAACTCAAGCAAGTTCAATTGAAAAGTTGCAATCAGATACAACTAAAGCTCAGAAAGATATTATTGATGCAACAAAGAAAGCAACGGATGCTCAAGCTCAAGCGGATAAAGCGTTAGGTAATGCTCAAAGTGCTCAAACTCTAGCAGACCAAGCAAAGAAAAAAGCAGATAGTGCTCAAACTAACTTAGACAATGCTAATAAAGAATTGGCAGATGCAAAAGCTAATCTAGAATCAGTGACTGGTAGAGTTGATGCGACTGAGAGTGAAATTACAAAAGCTCAAACTAGATTAACTAATGCAGAAACTGCAGTCAAGAAAGCACAGACAGATGCAACTAAGGCTCAAGGCAACGCAACTACGGCAATCAATAATGCAAAGGCAGCTCAAGGAGCGGCGGATGATGCAAAGCAAAAAGCAGAACAAGCTCAGAAAGACCTTGCAGAACTAACGAACAAAGTTGCTTTTAACACAACTAAAATCGAACAAAATTCCGATGCTATTAAATTACAAGCAAAGTCCATTACTGAAACTAGTAATAAGGTTGATAATCTACAAATTGGCGGTAGGAATTTGATTTTAAATTCTAAAGATTTAACGCAATGGACTTTTGAGCCAGGGATGAGTGTTACTAAGGAAGATGAATGGTTTAAAGTTTTAAATACGACTCACAATAATTTTCGTTGGGGTATATATATTGATATTTCAGTAGAACCAAATACAACATACACTCTTTCTGTATATTGTAAAAATGGAACTAAACCGCCTTATGTCGGTGGCGGCCCGATGTCAAAATCATCTATGGGTATGGGTAATGCTGATATTGTTTCAAA
>ULUJ01077920.1_pt1 | contig 15735 bp, 12 predicted proteins | sample 1958381 | NCBI WGS metagenome assembly ULUJ01 (sample SAMEA4835757, study PRJEB28245) | human gut metagenome | biome: gut microbiome; material: fecal sample | place: Denmark | collected 2008 | reverse complement strand
CGCCGCGCTGCGGCTTTTGCTGCCGGTCTCGCTGGTCAGAAGTCCGGTCAGCGTGATGAACGCTGTCCCGGACGTGCCCGCCGCCATGCAGCGGCTGACTGCCCCGGAAAATCGCCGTGCCCCGCAGACGGACAATACGCAGTCCCCAGCACAGACTGCATCTGAAACGGAAACTGCGCCCGCAAAGGCGCAGACGCAGCTGACGGGAAGCACGATTTTGAAATTGATCTGGCTGACCGGCGCGGCAGCGATGGCGCTGGTTGTTCTGGCGCAGAATCTGCGGTTTCTCCGGAGACTCAGAAAAATTCGGCAGCCGTTTGCCTGCATGGAGAGTCCGGTTTCGGTCTGGCTGGCGTCCGGACTGCCGTCGCCGTGCCTTGTGGGGCTGTTCCGCCCTGAAATATATCTCACACCAGAGGCTGCGGCGGAGCCTGATACCCGCTGCTTTGTCCTCCGGCACGAATTGGCGCATTTTCACGCAAAAGACCAGCTTTGGAGCCTCCTGCGCCTCATCTGCCAGTGCCTGTACTGGTTCGACCCCATCGTGTGGCTTGCGGCCATGCTTTCCCGGCGCGACTGCGAATTGGCCTGCGACGAGCGGGTGCTGAAAAACCTCGACCCCGGCAGCCGGGCAAGCTACGGCCGCGCACTGCTCAGCCTCGTCGCGCCGAAGCGCGCAAAGGGCCAGCTGCTGTCCTGCGCAACGACGATGCAGCTGGGGAAAAAGAGCCTCAGAGAGCGCATTACGCTTATCGCAAAAAAGCCGAATATGGCAGCGTATACGCTCGTGTTTGTGCTCATTCTGAGCCTCGTCCTGACGGCCTGCACGTTTACAAGTGCGCCGGTGCAGCCGGAACCGGAGCCTGTACCGGAACCCGTACAGACAGAACCGGAGCCGGTACAGCCGGAGGAACCGCCGGCTGATGCAGAAGCGCCCCAGCCCGTCGAGGATGACCCGGAGGCAGACTTCCAGATGGCGTTTCCGATGCTGAACTACGCGTCGTTCCAGCGCTATCTGGACGAGCATCCCGAGACGCTGAATAACGGCTGGGAGCATATCCGTATCAATGAGGCAGGTTTTGATGATGAAGGCACGAGCATCGAAACGCAGCAGGGCGATCAGGTGCTGGCCGTCGATGCGGAATACGGCATTCTGCTCGTGCGCATCACCGGCGACGGCTATCGCGGCGTGCTGGCAATCTGCCGTTATCCGGAACTTCTGCGGCTGGAAATGGCTTCGACCTATGGCGTGGAAGGGGAACTGGCGGGCAAAATTGCATCTGACCACGGCGGCATTCTCGCCATGAACGCCAACGGCTTCCAGGACCCAAACGGCAAGGGCAACGGCGGCCAGCTTGCGGGCTGGTGCATGGCGCAGGGCGAGACGCACGGCTATCACTTCGGCGGCGATGTCTACCAGCGCATTGAGCTGAGCGAAAACGGCCTCGACTGCCGCATCGTGCCCGCGTCCGACCCGGTCGGAGAGGGGACGTACAACGCCGCCGAATTCACGCCCGCCCTGATCAAAGACGGCGAAAAGCTTGAGGATTCCTTCTGGACGGGCGAACAGCCGCGCGCGTGCTTCGGCACCGGCGATCAGGGCGTTTATATGCTCATCATCGAGGGCCGCTACCCCGACGAGGGCATCCGGGGCACAAGCGTCAACACGTGCTCGGATATCCTGCTTTCCTACGGCTGCCGGAACGCCCTGAATATGGACGGCGGCTCAAGCGCAATCTTGTGGTACGACGGTGAATATGTTACGCAGTGCTCCTCCTCGTTCCTTCGCTACACCGGCGGCCGCCCGCTGCCGAACGCATGGGTCTACGGGTGAATTTTCATGTTGACAATCGCAGGAAATGTGGTAAAATATCTGCGATATTGGAAAACCGCGTTGAAAAACCGAGCGTTCCGGTGTTGCATTCAGAGAGAAGGGGACGGTGAGAGCCCTTCAGCAAACCTGTCCGCAGCCAGTTTGGAGCGGCCGCGCGAAAGCGCGGCGGGTGCTTCCCGATACAGGAGCGCCGAGATGTGCGCAAGCACAATCAGGGTGGTACCGCGACTGACCTCGCCCCTGTCACAGGGGCGGGGTTTTTATTTTATGGATAAAGCCTGCCCTTGTCGTGCCCTGCACGATAAGGGGAGGTGGCATTTGCGTCAGCAAATGACGGAGGGGATTTGCTGCGGATTTCAGAGTGCTCCGAAATTTGCAGCGTTCGAATCCCCTCAGGCCCTTCGGGCCAGCTCCCCTTGAGCCCAAGGGGAGCCTTGATAGATACTGCTGTTTAAAATTTAATGTATATAGAAGGAGTGTTTCATCATGGCACACAAGCTTTACGGCCTCAATGAGCTGCGCGAGATGTACCTGAAGTTCTTTGAATCGAAGGGACATCTGCGTCTGCCGAGTTTTTCGCTCGTTCCGCAGAACGACAAATCCATCCTGCTGATCAATGCAGGCATGACCCCCATGAAGCCGTGGTTTACCGGCGAAGAAGAGCCCCCGCGTCACCGCGTTACCACCTGTCAGAAGTGCATCCGCACCGGCGACATTGAAAACGTCGGCCATACGGCCCGTCACGGCACCTATTTTGAGATGCTCGGCAACTTCTCCTTCGGCGATTACTTCAAGAAGGAAGCCATTCCCTGGGCGTGGGAATTTTTGACCAGCCCGGAGTGGGTCGGCCTTGAGCCTGACCGTCTGTATCCGTCTGTCTTTGCGGGCAACGAGACGACGCCTGCCGACGACGAGGCCTTCGCCATCTGGCGTGACGTGATCGGCATTCCCGAGAACCGCATCTTCCGCTTCGGCAAGGAGGATAACTTCTGGGAGCATGGCTCCGGCCCGTGCGGCCCGTGCTCGGAAATTTACTATGACCGCGGTGAGCAGTACGGCTGCGGCAAGCCCGGCTGCACCGTCGGCTGCGACTGTGACCGCTATGTCGAGGTCTGGAATATCGTCTTCTCCCAGTTCAATAACGACGGCCACGGCAATTACACCGAACTCAAGCAGAAAAACATCGATACCGGCATGGGCCTCGAGCGCCTTGCCTGCGTGTGCCAGAACGTCGCGTCGCTGTTCGATGTTGATACTGTTATGAATATCACGAATAAGGTTTCCGAGATCACCGGTGCGCACTATGAAGAGTCCGATAAGACCGACGTGTCGCTCCGCGTCATCACTGACCATATCCGCTCTTCGACCTTCATGATCTGCGATGGCATTCTCCCGTCCAACGAGGGCCGCGGCTATGTCCTGCGCCGCCTGCTGCGCCGCGCTGCACGTCATGGCAAGCTGCTGGGCGTGAATGAGCCGTTCCTCTATCAGGTCGTGGACACTGTCGTCCATGAAAACGAGTGCCAGTATCCCGAACTGCGCGAAAAGCAGGCGTATATCACCCGCGTCATCCGCACCGAGGAAGAGAATTTCGCCAAAACCATCGACGGCGGCATGAAAATCTTCTCCGAGATGCTGGAGGCTCACAAGGCAAACGGTGAGACGACCTTCTCCGGCGCAGACGCGTTCAAACTTTATGACACCTATGGCTTCCCGATCGATCTGACCAACGAAATGGTCGCCGAAGAGGGCATGCAGGTCGATGAAGCGGCCTTCAAGCAGCTGATGCAGGAGCAGAAGGTCCGCGCACGCGAGGCGCGCAAAGCGCTCGGCGATCTCGGCTGGGCCGGTGTCGAATTCGGTAAGGAGATTCCCGCCACGACCTTTATCGGCTATACCAATATGAAAGCCGAGGGCAAGATCGTCGCTATCGTTGCCGATGAGGAACTGCAGGGTGCGATTACCGCCGGCACGGATGCGATCCTTGTCCTCGACCAGACCCCGTTCTATGCAGAAATGGGCGGTCAGGTTGCCGACCACGGCACGATCTGCACGGAGACTGCCGAATTTACCGTCACCGATGTGCAGAAGAATAAGGGCGGCAAGTTCATGCACTACGGCAGACTTGTCTCCGGCTCGCTGGCTGTCGGCGATACCGTCCCCGCCTCCATCGATGAGACCCGCCGCAAGGCCATCATGCGCGCACACTCCGCGACGCACCTGCTGGACTACGCGCTGCGTACTGTTCTCGGCGACCATGCCCATCAGGCAGGCTCTCTTGTAGAACCTGACCGCCTGCGTTATGATTTTACACATTTCTCTGCCGTTACGGCCGACGAACTGGTCAAGATCAGCCGCCTCGTGAGTGAACTTGTGCTGGACGGCATGCCCGTCGAGACAAAAGAAATGCCCATCGCAGAGGCGAAGAAGCTTGGCGCGATCGCACTGTTCGGCGAAAAATACGGCGATGTTGTCCGTGTGGTCAACATGGGCGGCAAGTCCATCGAACTCTGCGGCGGCACCCACGTTGATAATACCGCCAAGGTCGGCCCCTTCCGCATTACAAGCGAATCCTCTGTTGCCTCCGGCGTGCGCCGCATTGAGGCCGTTACGGGCGAGGCGTTCCTGAACCTCGTTGATGAGATGAACATGCGTCTGGTCAAGGCGGCCGAACTGCTCAAGACCACACCGATAGAACTCATCAACAAGGCTCAGAGCAGCATGAACGAGATCCGCGAACTGCATCAGACCATCGAGAAGATGAAGGACAAGCTGTTTGCAGGCGATGTTGACAGCCTCCTGTTCTCTGCCAAGGATGTAAACGGCCTCAAGGTCGTCACGGCCAGCCGTGAAAATACCGATGCAAACGATCTGCGCAAGCTGGGCGATTTCCTGCGCGACAAGAACCCGAACACCGTCGCGGCGCTCGGCTCTGTCAATGGCGAAAAGGTTACGCTGCTTGCTGTCTGCGGCAAGAATGCCGTTGCGCGCGGCATCAAGGCCGGCGACATTATCAAGAATATTGCGCCCATCGTCGGCGGCAAGGGCGGCGGCAAGCCGGATTCCGCCATGGGCGGCGGCACGAACGCCCTCAAGCTTGACGACGCGCTGGCGGCTGTTGACGATTATGTTGCGGTCAATGTAAAAGACTAAGGAGGAACTGACTATGTCCGATTGCCTGTTCTGTAAAATCATTGCGGGTGAGATCCCGTCCGCAAAGGTCTACGAGGACGACCTTTGCTATGCCTTCAAGGATATCAGCCCTCTTGCACCTATGCACTTCCTCGTTGTCCCAAAGCAGCATTTCGCCTCCGCCGCTGAGGTCACGCCGGAAAATGAGGCTGTGATCGGCCATATCTATACGGTTATTGCGAAGCTTGCAAAGGAACTGGGCTTTGCCGACGGCTACCGTGTTGTGACCAACGTCGGCGAACTTGCCGGACAGACCGTCCATCACATCCACTTCCATGTGCTTTCCGGCAAGCAGCTGGGCAGCTTCAACTAAAGCCGCCGTGAAAAAACGCACTGTTCTCCTGCTGCTGGGCACGCTGTGTCTGCTGGCGGCGCTGGGCCTTACAATCTGGAACCTCTGGACTGCAGACCGGGCGCAGGCTGCCGCAGCTGCTGCTGTGCAGCAGCTGGAGCCGCTGATTCCTGCGCCTGCGCAGCAGGAGCCTGCCAAGACGACGGACGCGCCTGCAGCTGAACCGGAAGAGCCGGATATCCCGGACTACCTCCTGAACCCCGGCATGGCCATGCCGGTCGTTATGGTGGACGGTGTGGCCTATATCGGCGTGCTGGAGATTCCTGCGCTGGAGTTGACGCTTCCGGTCACGGGTGAGTGGAGTTATGACCGCCTGAAAATCGCCCTCTGCCGCTACGCGGGTTCGGCGTATCTTGACAATCTGGTCATCATGGGCCATAATTATCCGGCGTTTTTCAAAAACCTCGGCGATCTGCGCCCCGGCGACGAGATTCGCTTCACGGATGCGGACGGAAACGTCTTTTCTTACACGGTCGCGGATCTTGAACAGCTGCGCGCCTCACAGGTCGAAGACATGATCACCGGCGACTGGGATCTGACGCTCTTCACCTGTACGCCCGGCGGCCAGCTGCGCATTGCAGTCCGCTGTATCCGCGCGGCTGAATAAAATAAACCAATCTGGTCTGGAAAAACAGAGCCCCCCGTCCTGCGCAGGACGGGGGGCTTGTGCTGTGATTTATTATTTTATTTAGTCAGGTACCGGTGCAGCAAAACGGCAACCTCGGCGCGGTTCGCGCCGGTCTGGGGATTCAGCTTTGCACCGTTTCCCTTGAGATAACCGCAGCCGACAGCCCAGCGCATCGCATCGACGGCGTAGGCACTGACATCGGCAGCATCCGTATAGCTGCGCAGGCTTGCGGATGCGGCGGGCTTGCCGGAAAGCCGATAGAGGATGGAAGCCAGCTGCTCACGCGTGACAGGCTGCTTCATGCAGAATTCCGTCTCGCTTACGCCGCCTGCAACGCCGTTCTTCCATGCCCAAACGATTGCGTCGTAAGCGTAATCTGTTTCCGAAACGTCTGTGAACGGGATGCTCGTGTCAGAGACAGCAGGGGAACCGGCGCTCCGGTACAAAATCAAAATCAGATCGCCGCGCGTCATGCTGCCGCGCCAGTTGAAGGTTGACTTGTCCGCACCCTGAATGAGCCCGTATTCGTTCATAAAATCGACGGCATCCGCTGCCCATGCGCAGGTTCCTGCATTCACGTCCGAGAAGACGGAGGAGGACTGTTTTGTCGCAATGAGGATGGTCAGTTCGCCCGTTCCAAGCTGCGTACCGCCCGCATCATAGGCGGTATAGGTAAGCTTCAGCTGCGAAGCGCAGTCCGCTGCCGGGAGAAAGTAAAGCGCGTCAAGAAGCAGGCCTGATTTTCCGGTGTCCGCCAGATAAAACCGGTCCTGTGCATAGTGGACAGTCGTGTACGCGCTGCCTGCAACACTGCTGAAGTCTTTCAGCAGCCGTCCCACGCCAGCTTCCGGCTGCTGGAAGCTGACACAGACTGCATCCGGATATTGCTGCGCGATCTGTCCGGCAGCGTCCAGTGTTTTCAAAAATGCGCCGGAGGCGGTGACGGTGCTGTCGCCGGAGACTGTGACGGCGGCGCTGCCTGCAAAGCGCGTTCCGTCAGTTCCGACGGCGGTAAAGGGGATGCGGACGGTATAACGGGTGCGGCAGGAACCGGACAGATAGGTCAGTGCATCGAGATCAATCTGGGAGAAGCTTGCCTGATAATAGCAGGCGTCCGTATCGGACAGCGCCTGCCCGCCTTCTGCTGAGGTATAGAGTGCGCCGAACATGGAAGTGCTGCCGGAGGCACTCAGATCATAGGTCTTGCCGCCCATTACAGCCGTTGCACGGGACAACTCAAACATGACGTAATCCAGCGTTTCGCCAGGCTTTCCCTTGCCGGAAAACGCCTTGCTGAAATCGTTTTCGGAGAAGCGGACGCTGCCGCCAAAGCCGGCTGCATACTCGACACTGATGTTCTGTGCGGCAGCCGCAGCTGTAATTGTAACAAACGCGCCGACGGCAGCATACGTTTTGCCGTCTACGGTCACGCAGATGTTCAGCGGAAGCTGCACAGAAGAACCGCTTACGCCGCCCGCCTTAGTCAGCAGTTCGAGGCTCGACGAGGACGAACCGGCGGCCAGCGCCGTTGTAACCGGCTTGCCGTCACTTTCGCCTCGGAATGCGGCTACCCCCTCGCGGTAGGCTTCCCAAGTGATATCCGCGCCGCCGCCAAGGTATTCGCTCCATTCGCCGTCTGCCTCATCACAGCTGTAGACCGTGGCGGAAACAATGGTCGTGCTGCCCGCCGTGACGACCGCCGGGGCGGCGCTGACGGCAATTTTATAGGCTTCTGAACTGTTGCCTGCAAGTGCCGCCGGAATCAAAGCGGCCAGTACCGCGCATGCCAGAAGCAGCGCGGAGATCCTTTTCCAAACCTGTTTCATACCGGTACACCTCTTTCCGCAGCAAAGCGCCGCAGTATTTGTGATTTGAATCCAGTTTACCGTATCTTTTTGAAATTGCAATACTTTTGTAAATAATTCAGATTTTTTTCACAACTTGCTCCGCCAGCATCAGGCGAGGCGGAGTGACGCACAGGTGTGCAAGAATGGAGATTATAGAAGATTGGGTATAATGTACAAAAATATATATTAAAATTGCAACTTTATTCACGAAAATGTAAAAAACGCTTGACGCTTGGAAAAGAAAGCCTTATAATATGGCTATCAATTAAAACGTTTTCATTGAAATAGGAGCAGTCATGGCCATTGCGCACACAGAACAGGAGAATAGACGTGCCACCATGAAGGACGTCGCGCGCCGCGCAGGTGTCACTATCGGGACAGTCTCGCATGTCATCAACGGCACTGCACCCATCTCTGAGGAAACGACCGCCCGTGTGCGTGAGGCGATCCGCGAACTCAACTATGTACCGAATCTGGCTGCGCGCCACATGCGCCGGAAGGAAAAGCGGCAGATCGGCCTGCTGATCCCCAAGCTTGACAATAATTTCTACGCCCGTATTGCCAGCGTTCTGATGGAGGACGCATATCAGGAGGACTATACCGTCCTGATGCTGAGTTATGAATATTCCAGTGAAAAGGAAAAGCGCGGACTGGTCAATATGGTGCAGAATGATACGGAAACCATCGTCATTGTCAACGGCGAGGACGATGAGAACAGCATCCGCAAGCTGGTCGCAAGCGGCGTTCATGTTATTCTTGCCGACCGCCGCAGCACCATTCCGGGCACATCTTATATTGCCTATGACAACCATCAGGTTCTGCTCGAAACGATTGGATTTCTGAAGCAGAAGGGCTATCAGAGCATCGGATTTCTCTCCGAGCCGCCCAATATCAGCAACTTGTCCGACCGCTTCGCGGCCTATCAGAAGGGCCTTTCCCAGTATGGATATCCCTTCCGGCCCGAGCATGTGTTCATTTCCGATACCTTCCGCGAGGACCACTTCGGCAACGGCTGCCGGTATATGGAGCAGCTGCTGTGCACCCATGCGCGGCACGAACTGCCTGAGGCGTTCATCGTCTCGTCAGATCTGCTGGCTGTCGGCGTGATGAAAGCCATACAGGAGGCGGACTATCGCATTCCGGAGGATTTTGCGATCGTCGGCTTCGACAATCTCCAGATTTCCGCCTGCGTTCAGCCGCCGCTCACCACAGTCTGTCAGGACCAGGCGCGGCTCGGCCATGAGATCTGGGAGCAGGCCAAAGCATGGCATGAGGGGCGGACACCGCAGAACGTCGTGCTCGGACAGTCGCTTATCATACGAGACTCCTGTTGAACAATTTGGAATTAAAACGATCTGACCAACGGATCAGCTAGAAAGAATGGATGGAAGGAGGATTCACGGAGGTCAGCACGTTTTAAGAATACACATTTACAGCACTAAAAATGGAAAGGACGGTTCATTCAAATGAAAAAGATCCTCGCATTGCTCCTGGCGCTGTCGATGCTCCTGTGTCTGGCAGCTTGTGCAGGTACCACGACTGCAAAGACCGAAGAAACCAAAACAGAAACTGCAAAGTCCGACAAGGATTACGAGATTGTCGTCGTCCCGAAGGATGCCTCGAACCCCTGGTTCGTCCGTATGGACACCGGCGTCAAGGAATACGCCGCAGAAACTGGGCTGAACGTCTATCAGAAGGGCACTGACGTCATCGATGCCACCAAGCAGGCCCAGCTTGTGCAGGACCTCATCGCGCAGGGTGTTGACGCCATCTGCGTCGTTCCGGTTGACCCCGAATCCCTTGAGCCCGTTCTCAAGCAGGCCAGAGAAGCTGGCATCGTCGTCATCGCGCACGAGGGTGCCAGCCTGACCAACGTGGACTATGACATTGAAGCGTTCTCCAACTCCGGCTATGGCGCGTTCATCATGGACAACCTCGCCGAAGCCATGGGCGAAGAAGGCCTCTACACCACCATGGTCGCTGACGTGACCAACGCTTCCCACAACGAATGGGCCGACGCTGCCGTCGCGCACCAGAAGGAAAAGTACCCCAACATGACGCTGCTCGAGGAAGAGCCGAGAGTCGAATCCCACGACAACGGCGACACCGCCTACAACGTTGCGAAGGAACTGTTCAAGAAGTATCCGGATCTGAAGGGCATCATGGGCACCTCCTCCTTCGACGCCCCGGGCATCGCAAGAGCCATTGAAGAACTCGGCCTCATCGATAAGGCGTTCACCTCCGGTACCGGCATGCCTGCCGACAACGCAGAGCTGCTGAAGAGCGGCGTTGTCAAGTCCCTGACGCTGTGGGATCCGGCTATCGCCGGCAAGGCTATGATCAGCCTGGCGCTGAAGGTCCTCAACGGCGAAGAGATTGGCGCGCCTGTTGATCTGGGTGTTGACGGCTACACCGCCATGACCTTCCGCGAGGGCAGCACCACCGTCCTCGAGGGCGAGGGCTGGGTCGTCATCGACGCAGAGAACGTTGATTCGTTCGGCTTCTAAATCAAGGATTCCGAATCTGTAGTGCAAAGAGGGCCGCATCCGCGGCCCTCTATACCCAAGCTGCAATCGGACAGAAGGAGGAATACCATTGGCTGAATACTTACTGCGGGCGCTGGATATCAAGAAATACTTTGCCGGCGTCAAAGCGCTCGACGGCGTTTCGCTGGAGATCCGTCCGGGCGAGATCCATTGCCTGGCCGGTGAAAACGGCTGTGGCAAGTCCACGCTGATCAAGATTATTTCCGGTGTTTATCAGCGCGATTCCGGTACCATCGAATTTGAGGGCCGGCCCCTGCAAAAGATCACGCCGCTTTCCGCCATTGAAAGCGGCATTCAGGTCATTTATCAGGACTTCTCCATTTTTCCGAACCTGAGCGTCATGGAGAATCTGGCGATCAACAGTCAGCTGGTCGCAAAAAAGAAATTTGTAAACTGGAAAGATATGCGCACGATCGCGGAGCAGGCAGTTGCGCGGATCGGCTTCACAGTCGATCTGGACGCCAGACTGGGTGAACTTTCTGTCGCGGAAAAACAGATGGTTGCCATCTGCCGTGCGCTGATGTTCAACGCGAAACTCATCATCATGGATGAGCCGACGACCGCCCTGACCCGGAAGGAGGTTCAGGCGCTTTTCCGCGTCATTCTGCAGCTGAAGGAACAGGGGATCGCCATTCTGTTTGTCAGTCATAAGCTGGACGAGGTCTTTGAAATCTCTGAGCGCTTTACCGTTTTCCGCAGCGGAAAGCTGACGGCTACGGGCAACACGGCGGAGTTGGACAATAAAAAATTCACCTACTACATGACCGGCCGCGAATTTGAGGAAAAGACGTTCCAGCCCTCCGGCCTGTCTGACGAGCCGCTGCTTGAGGTGCGCAATTTGGCGCTTCCCGGCAGCTATGAGGACATCAGCTTCTCGCTGCGCGGCGGCGAGATCCTCGGCGTCACGGGTCTTCTCGACTCTGGACGGACGGAACTTGCGCTGTCCTTGTTCGGCATCCGCCCTGCCCAGTCCGGCGAGATCCGCATCCACGGAAAGCCGACCGTGATCAAAAGCCCTCGTGCTGCGATTGAAAACGGCATTGGTTTCGTGCCGGAGGACCGTCTGAGCGAGGGCCTGTTCCTTTCGCAGAGCATCGCGGACAATATCGTAATCTCCGAAATCGACGATCTGACGAAAAAAGGTCTTGTCGATGCGCAGAAGACGAATGAGGAAATTGACTGCTGGGTCAAGGAACTGGCCATTGCCACGCCCAATCCGGCAAACGCCGCCTCCACGCTCTCCGGCGGCAACCAGCAGAGGATCGTGCTTGCCAAGTGGCTGGCCTGCCGCCCGCAGATTCTGGTTCTGAACGGCCCGACGGTCGGCGTTGACATCGGCTCGAAGCACGATATCCACGCGATCTTACAGTCGCTGGCCGGAAAGGGTATGGCGGTCATCATTATTTCCGATGACCTGCCGGAACTGCTGGAAAACTGCTCGCGCATTATGATTCTGAAGGACGGCCGCATCGTGGACGAACTGACGGCGGATGAAGCGAGCGAAAAGCAGATCCTGAGCAAGATGCTATAAGGGGGTGGGGGAAGTGCAGAAGACTATAAAAAAGCTGTTTCGTCAGAATGAAACCTATGTATTTTTGATCCTGCTCGCCCTGTCATTTTTGATTCAGGTGCGCTCAGGCCAGTTCTATACGTCTAATAACATCGTCGATATCGCCTCGGCTATGATCGTGCCGGGCCTGTTCGCCGTGGGCGAGTTTCTCGTCATTTTGTCCGGCGGCATCGACGTTTCCTTCCCGGCGCTTGCATCGCTGACGGCATATGCGACCACAAAGCTGTTTTTGAATCTGGATTATCAGGGAAGCGTTCTGTTCCCCATGCTGATGGCCATCGTCATCGGCGCGGTTCTCGGCATGTTCAACGGCTTCTTTGTCAGCTTCCTGCGCCTGCCCGCTATGATCGTGACGCTTGGCACTGCCAGCGTCTTCAAGGGCATCATGCAGGGCACGCTCGAATCGAAGCAGCTGGCTGTGATCCCGGCTGGCATGAAGGCCTTCGGCAAGCAGGCCATCTATACTGCGACAAACCCCGTCAGTGGCCTGTCGTCCAAGCTTCCGGCGGCATTTCTGGTGTTTGTTGGCGTTTTGCTCCTCACGTTCCTTGTGCTGCGCTATACCATGTTCGGCCGGGGCATCTACGCCATTGGCGGCAACGAATCTGCAGCCTATAACGCGGGCTTCGCCGTCAAGCGGACAAAGTTCCTGCTGTACCTGTTTGCAGGCGTGATCGCCAGCGTCGCGGGTATTATCCGCGTGTGCATGATGCAGCAGTGCCACCCGACCAATATGCTCGGCATGGAGATGAACATCGTCGCGGGCGTCGTGCTCGGCGGCACGGCCATCGTCGGCGGCAAGGGCACGCTGACCGGCTGCGTGCTCGGTACGCTGCTGATTGTGCTGGTGGAAAACTCCATGATCCTTATCGGCGTTCCGGTCGTCTGGAAGGACGTGTTTGTCGGCCTCCTGATCGTCATCGGTACCGCCGTCAGCGCGTATCAGGCGACGCACTCCGGCACGAAGCGCCGCACCAGAACGCAGGCAAAGGAGGCGCAGCATAATGGCTAATACAAAGCTGTCCGCAAAGCGCGGACTGAAAATGGACACGCATATTCGACGCCTGCTCATCATCATGGTCTGCTGGTTCATATTCATGGGCATCATGAAGGGCCGTAAATTCTATTCTGTCGTCAATTTCCAGACCATGTTTGCACAGTTCCCGGAATTCGGCCTCATGTCGCTTGGTGTTATGGTCTGTATGATCTCAAGCGGCATTGACCTCTCCACGGTCGGCGTGGCCAATATGACCTCCATCACCATGGCGCTGCTTATGCGCCGTATTGCAAACGGCGGAAGCGACCTGAGTCCTGTCTGGGTTCTGCCGATTTTCACGCTTGCGCTTTTGATTGGTGCGGCTGCGGGGCTTCTGAACGGTGTTCTGATCGCCAAGCTGAAGATCCCGCCAATCCTTGCTACGCTCGGCACGGGTGAACTGTTTTCCGGCATCGGCATTGTCTTGACTGGCGGCAGTGCCATCAGCGATTTCCCAGCAACCTATGCCTATCTTATCAATAATCGCATCGCGGGCATCCCCGTGCAGTTTTTGATCTTCGCTGTCGGCGCGGCTATTCTCTGGTTCCTGCTGAGCAGAACGACATACGGCAAAAAGCTGACCCTGCTCGGCAGCAGTGAAAATGTTGCGCGCTTCAGCGGCCTGAACGTCGATTGGATCCTCGTAAAGACCTATCTGATCTCAGGAATCTACGCGGCGGCGGGCGGTATGATTATGCTGGCAAACTATAATTCCGCGCGTGCGGACTACGGATCGAACTATACCCTGCAGTGCATCCTGATCGTTGTGCTCGGCGGTGTTAGCCCAAATGGCGGCAAGGGCAAGATCGGCGGCGTTCTGCTTTCGATTTTCCTGGTACGCGCGCTGGAAACCGGCTTGAACCGGTTCCCGCAGATCAGCAGCTACTATATCTCCCTCGTCTGGGGTGCAGTTCTGCTGCTGGTCATGGTTCTGGATTATCTGAACGAGCATAAAAGAATTAAGGCATGAAAGGCGGAAAACAAATGGAAAGACGCAGATTCGGGCAGGTCGGCCGGTTAAAGCCGGAGAAGCGGGACGAATATGTCCGCCTCCACGCAGAGGTCTGGCCGGACGTATTGAACATGATCACGGCATGCAATCTTGAGAATTACTCGATCTTTATCCGCGGCAACGTTGTTTTCTCGTATTTTGAATATACGGGCACGGATTACGAAGCGGATATGGCAAAGATGGCTGCCGATGAAACCACGCAGCGCTGGTGGCGCTGCACAAGACCCTGCTTTGAGGTCTATGACGAGGCCTGCGAAGAGGCGTTCTATACCGATATGGATTCTATTTTCTATTTAAAATAATAAGGAGGCTGCACCATGAAAACGATCAAGGACAAGCAGATTCTGGTCGGCGCGGACTTTGCAGGCTTCCCCCTTAAGGAAGCGGTCGTCGCGCATCTGAAAAAGAAGGGCTGGACAGTGACGGACGTCGGTGTCCGCACGGGCGATGAGGAGGATACCGACCTCATGTTCCACCGCATTGGCCTGCGTGTCGGTGCGATGATCTCCGAGGGCGAGTTTGAGCGTGCGCTCATCTTCTGCGGCACCGGTATGGGCATCCACATCGCGGCCAGCAAGTGCCCCGGTGTTCACGCTGGTGTCGTGGAGAGTGTCCCAGCTGCGCTGCGCGCTATCACCGGCAACGGCGTCAACGTTCTGGCCATGGGCGCGTTCTATGTTGCACCGCAGATGGGCAAGGATATTGCCGACGCGTACCTGAGCCACAATCTCGGCGACGGCTACGAATGGTGGCCGAATTTCTACGAGTTTCACAAGCTTGCCATCGACGAATTGAATGCGTTTGATTATGAAGCTTATAAGGCCAACGGTTTCAAACTCGAGCATCTGGGCGACTATCCCCTCGAACTTATGGACAACCCTAATACCTGATCTCAAAGCCGCCGCTCATCCGAGCGGCGGCTTTTTGCTGAAAGCAATGCGCCCCCTCCGCGAGCAGCAGTACAAACACTGCCGGACGCAGAGGGGGCGTACTGTTACCGTCCCCGGTGCTTTTCCTTTCGTTTCTGCTGCCTGCGGTCAAACTTCAGCTGCTTTTCCGCGTCCCGCTGTTTGCGGGTGCGTGTTTCTCGTTCCAGCTTCTGTTCCTCCCGCTGCAGCTGCAATGCCTGCTGTGCCTTTGTTCCGACGCCGCCGCCGGAGGAAGTCCTTCGGATTTCCCTCTGCATACGCTTCGGATTTGCCGCATCCTGCCTGACAGCTGCCGCAACAGCCGGACTGAATCGGAGCCGCGCGTAGTTTTTCAGCACATACGAAAATACATCATAGTCCTTCGGTTCTGCGCCAAAGGTGACCTTGCAGACCGAGAGCGTCCCGCCCTCAAACCGCTCGAACACCCCGACCCAGAACGGCGCCTCAAAAAATACCGTTAGCCTTGTCAAATCGCTGTCCATTACGAAACCCTCCATGAGGAACCTCTAATCTAATGCCTTTCGGCCTTCGCCGGGTCTTTTGGCCCAATCCTGCGGTATGAAAACTTGAAATACACAAAGTACTCCTGCGTTTTCATGTCTTGTCTTGGGGCAAAATCTCTCGCCGAATGCGTTCAGTCATTGAATCAGCGTTTCCTTTTTATTTTCACAGGAACGGACGACCCGGAGGGGAGGGTTACTTACCTGCGCCGAAGTGCAGACGGCTGGGCTACCTACCAGCTCTGGCAAGGCCGAAGGCCTCGCGTTGCGTTTTTATCCTGTGCGCGGC
>ULUJ01078656.1_pt1 | contig 15813 bp, 8 predicted proteins | sample 1958381 | NCBI WGS metagenome assembly ULUJ01 (sample SAMEA4835757, study PRJEB28245) | human gut metagenome | biome: gut microbiome; material: fecal sample | place: Denmark | collected 2008 | reverse complement strand
CTACGAATTCTAATATTAATAATAAGGAGTATAACAATAAAATAGCTCTATCAAATTCCCTTGAGGAAAATGATAGAGCTATTTTTATCATAGGAAGGTCTACTTCAATTATGAAATAGATCCATACTTATCAAAAACGATAACCGACTGTTATCAAAAATGCAAGGTTCTTATTGTTTTCATCAACCCAGCTGTCCTTTATCATGTTGGTAAATCCATACTGACCTGTCAGGTTCAACAAATATCTATATCCCAGTTCAAAACCTACTCCATACTGCAAACCTACAGCAAAACGGTTCATCATGGCTTCATCGGCTCCATCTATTTTCTTAAACAATTTGGTACCAACTTCAGCACCACCGTCTTCAACAGTCATTTTTCCTCCCAAACCAACGCCTACATACGGACCTGCATTGATTACGAAAGTATTTCCTTCACTGATAGGAAGTTTTACAGCTGCAAGCAAAGGGATATCCAGATAAACAGGGTTAAACTTAGCTTTTACTCCCTCAACAGATTCCTTACAGCCTTTGCTTGTAAAATTCAGACCTGTCTGAAAGGCCCACATATCCGTAATAGCATAGTCCATTCCCACACCTACCGAGTAGCCGATCTTTAAATCTGCTTCACTGTTAGTGATGTTTGCCATAGACATACCAGCATGTACATCGAATTTTGCCTGGGAAAATCCAGCAAGCGTACATAGTCCTAAGACAACGGTTAATAATAATTTTTTCATAGCGTTCATCGTTTTTTAAGGTTCCTGCCCCCTAAGAATCCTAGATTGTTTTATGGAGTGTAGGGGCATCTCCTTTTACGGTACACTCCTGTTTGTTTTGTGTCTTTAGCAAAGTTATAGAAATCTTTTAGAATAACAAATTTTAAATGAAAGAACTGACGCAATCACAAACCATTTTACATAAAAAAGAACCCATCCATTATCTGAACGGGTTCTGACATGAAAATCTATTTTATAGTTTAACTTTTTTCTTTACAGCCTTCGATTCATTGTGCAGTCGGTCGAGTGCCGTCACAACATAACGGTACTTAGTCTTACCATTCTCATAAGGAAGTTTATAGAACGTATCGTTGGTTATGGCAACAATGTGAGAAGGATCATTCAGGTTCACTTTTTCCTTGTTGTCGAAACGATACACTACATACTGCACAGCCCGATCCATTTCATCCTTCGCTTTCGGAGCTGTCCAGAAAAGAATATAACCATCGGCAGTCCAGATTGGCTTCATTTTTTTAACCTTTTCTGGAGCTTTATTGTCTATAAAAGGAAACGTAGGGACCAGCGCCGGATATTTATGATAAACATTGGCCAACATACTACGATAATTACCTCTGTTTTCCACCACAGCCGCAGCATACCACTGACAACTACCCTGCACGGTAGGGAACATGCGCTGCAACTTGTACTTGGCAGGCATCTGGTTCTGAGAAGGATTCTTCGGGTCTGCCTTTGTTACTGTGCGTACTACATCCTGTCCAATAAACAGCGGACGTGCTGCCGAATTGCGTGCCCACCAGCGAATCAATTTATCATAATCGGCTGCCGGATGACCAATTTCCCAGTAAATCTGCGGAATGTTATAGTCCACCCAGCCATTGTTTACCCACAACAATACATCGGCATACAAGTCATCGTAGTTCTGGAGTCCGTTCGTATCACTACCGTTCGGATCAGATTTCTTGTTACGGTAGATGCCAAAAGGAGATACGCCAAATTTCACCCATGGCTTGCAACTGCGTACCGTTTCATGTATTTCCTTTATCAATACATTCACATTATCTCTGCGCCAGTCTGCCTTATTGGTAAATCCGCGTCCGTAGGCAGCAAAGCTGACATTATCGGGAAAATCTTCTCCCGGAATGGGATAAGGATAGAAGTAGTCGTCCATGTGAATGGCATCAATATCATAACGGGAAACAATATCGCGTACTATTTTGCATATATAGGCTCTCGATTCAGGATAGCCCGGATCGAAATACAACTGTCCGCCGTAGCGCACAAAAAGTTTGGGATATTTGTTGTAAGGATGCATGGGAGACAAGGCAGTTGTACCTTTTGTCTGTGCCCGGTAAGGATTGATCCACGCATGAAGTTCCATTCCGCGTTTATGACATTCTTCCACCATAAACTGGAGAGGATCCCATCCCGGTTGCGGCGCTTTTCCTTGTAGTCCGGTTAGAAAACGGCTCCACGGTTCATAAGTCGACGCATAAAGAGCATCACATTCAGCACGAACCTGAAATATCACAGCATTGATACCTGCCCCTTTCAAGTTGTCCAACTGACTGATCAGGGTAGCTTTCATCTGCTCTGTCGGCATACCTTGAAACTGCCCGTTCACACATTGTATCCATGCACCGCGAAATTCACGCTTTGGATATAAAGTCTGCGCCTCAACGCTTCCGGCAATCAGCAAAAGCATTGCCAGCCAAACCAATAAAACTTTTGATTTCATATTTTCCATTCAAATTATAATCGAGAGGGCAAAGATAACAAAAAATAATCACCTGCTTTCTTTTTATTAAATCGTTGCAAAAGAATATTGTTACATGAGATAGCATTTTGTTTCGATAACAGAGTAAAGAGCGATGCATTTACCTAATTTTGCCGGTAAAGAATGAAAACTTCTTTAAAATATATCACTATCTTTGCCTATTGAAACTAAACGATTCTAAGCATGTCTGACAGCAAATACATATCTATAAAAGGTGCAAAGGTAAACAACCTGAAGAATATCGATGTTGATATACCTCGCAACAAGCTAGTGGTCATTACCGGATTATCAGGTTCAGGAAAGTCTTCGCTGGCTTTCGATACCTTGTATGCCGAAGGGCAGCGCCGCTATGTGGAGAGTCTTTCCTCGTATGCTCGCCAGTTCTTGGGACGCATGAGCAAACCCGAATGTGATTTCATCAAAGGTATTCCTCCAGCCATCGCTATCGAACAGAAGGTCATCAGCCGAAATCCGCGCTCTACGGTAGGGACTTCGACGGAAATATACGAGTATCTCCGTCTGCTTTTCGCCCGTATCGGCAAGACTTATTCTCCTGTAAGCGGGCAGCTTGTTAAGAAAGACAGCCCGGAGGATATCGTAAACTGCATGCTTTCGTATCCCAAAGGTACACGTTATACGGTACTTACTCCTATCATTCCACGCGAAGGACGCAGCGAGGCCGAACAAATAGACATGGACATGAAACAAGGTTTTACCCGTCTGGAAGTGAACGGTGAAATGGTACGTATGGAAGAATATCAGTACAATCCTGCCGATACCGTATACCTGCTGGTAGACCGCATGAGCTGCGACGATACGAAAGATGCCATCAGCCGACTGACTGACTCTGCTGAAACAGCAATGTACGAAGGCGACGGAGCCTGCCTGCTGCGCTTCTATCTGCCCGACGGTACAACCAAACTGCATACATTCAGCACGAAGTTTGAGGCAGACGGCATGAAATTCGAAGAGCCGAATGACCAGATATACTCATTCAATTCTCCTATCGGTGCATGTCCTACGTGCGAGGGGTTTGGAAAGATTATCGGCATTGATGAACATCTGGTAGTTCCCAACCGCGCCCTGAGCGTTTACGACGGTGCAGTCATGTGCTGGCGAGGTGAAAAGATGAGCGAATGGCTTACCGAATTCCTGCGGGAAGCGCCGGCTCACGATTTTCCGATTTTCGAACCATATTATAATCTGACTCAGGAACAGAAAGATTATCTCTGGCACGGACCACGTGATAAGGTGTGTATTGATTCATTCTTCAAAATGCTGGAAGAGAATCAGTATAAAATACAATACCGTGTAATGCTGGCACGCTATCGGGGTAAGACTACTTGTCCCGAATGTCACGGAAGCCGTTTAAAGAAAGAAGCTCTTTATGTAAAGGTGGGAGGACGTACTATCGCAGAACTGGTGGAAATGCCGGTCTATCAGTTGAAGGAGTTTTTCCGTACCTTGAAACTGGATGAGCACGACCAGTTGATAGCTCAGCGCCTGCTGAACGAAATAAACAACCGACTCAGCTTTCTGCTCGACGTAGGATTGGGGTATTTGACTTTGAACCGCCTCAGCAATTCGCTTTCAGGTGGTGAGAGCCAGCGCATCAACCTTGCCACCTCATTAGGTAGTAGTCTGGTAGGTTCTCTTTATATTCTGGATGAACCGAGCATCGGTTTGCATAGCCGCGATACGGACAAACTTATCAAGGTACTTCGCCAGTTACAGCAATTGGGCAATACAGTTGTGGTTGTAGAGCACGATGAAGAAATCATCCGTGCTGCCGATTACATCATCGACATAGGTCCTAAGGCCGGCCGACTGGGTGGAGAAATCGTTTATCAGGGAGATATGAAAGACCTGAAACCCGGAAGCAACAGTTATACGGTAAAATATCTGCTGGGAGAAGAAACAATCGAACGTCCGCAGACTCACCGTTCATGGAATAACTACATAGAGATAAAAGGTGCAAGAGAGAATAATCTGAAAGGAATAGACGTGCGTTTTCCGCTCAATGTGATGACGGTTGTAACCGGAGTCAGCGGTTCGGGTAAAAGTACGCTGGTTCGTGATATTTTCTACAAAGCATTGAAACGGGAATACAGCGAAAGCAGTGACCGTCCGGGTGAGTTTGTTTCTTTGGAAGGTGATATTCAGATGGTAAAAGACATAGAGTTTGTCGACCAGAATCCGATAGGAAAGTCATCACGCAGCAATCCTGTAACTTACATCAAAGCTTACGATGAGATAAGAAAACTGTTTGCCGACCAGCCTTTATCCAAACAGATGGGTTATTCGGCCGGATATTTTTCTTTCAATACCGAAGGAGGACGATGTGAAGAATGTAAAGGAGAAGGAACCGTTACCGTAGAGATGCAGTTCATGGCCGACCTGGTACTGGAATGTGAATCATGTCACGGCAAACGTTTCAAAAGCGATACGTTGGAAGTACGGTACGAAGGGCAGAATATTTACGACATTCTAGAGATGACAGTCAACCAGGCCATCGAGTTTTTCGACAAGCACGGACAAAAAAAGATAGTAAAGAAACTTCAGCCTTTACAAGAGGTAGGACTGGGATATATCAAGTTAGGACAATCCTCTTCTACCCTTTCTGGAGGAGAAAACCAGCGTGTAAAACTAGCTTATTTCCTAAGCATCGAAAAGTCGCAGCCTACTATCTTTGTATTCGATGAACCGACTACCGGACTTCATTTCCACGATATCAAAAAGTTGCTCGAAGCTTTCGATTCGTTGATAGCACGCGGACATACTGTCGTTATCATCGAACATAATATGGATGTCATAAAATGCGCCGACTATGTAATCGATCTCGGTCCGGAAGGAGGAGATATGGGAGGCAATCTGGTGGTTTGTGGCACCCCCGAAGAGGTCGCTCGTTGTGGAGCATCGTATACAGGGCAATATTTAGCCGAAAAGATGCAATAAAAGACTTATTACAGACAAAAAGAAGTACAGAAAAGATTTTTTTTGAACTTTTTTATAAAAACAGCAAACAATTCTTATTTGTTTGCTGTTTTTAGTTTTTAGACTTAACCTAAAACGAGAGATCTTATGAGAAAAAAATTGCTTTTAATCTGTACTTGCCTCTTCGCTTGTATCAGCATAGCGATGGCACAGGTATCAACGGTGACAGGAGTTGTCACTTCAGAAGAAGACAATCTCCCAATTGTAGGAGCTTCTGTTCTTATCAAAGGAACCAACACAGGAACAGTGACTGACATTGATGGAAAATTCACACTTGGCAACATTCCGGCAGATGCCAAGAAGGTAATTATCTCGTTCATCGGTATGCGTAGCCGTGAACTGGATATCAAGCCGGTATTAAATGTAATATTACAGTCAGATACAGAGGTATTGGACGAAGTTGTGGTAACCGGTTACGGCGTAACCAAGAAAAGCACATTTACAGGAGCTGCCAACGTGGCAAGTCCTACTACCCTCGAATCTCGCACGGATGCCAACTTTATGAAAGCATTGGAAGGAAGCATGCCGGGGGTACAGATGAACAACTCAACCAGCATGCCGGGTGCTCAGGCAAGTGTCTACATCCGAGGCGAAAGTTCCGTGAATTCGGGTACACAGCCTCTTTACATTATCGATGGCATGCCGATGAATTCGGATACGGATGCCGCATCGTCCAGAGACAACCGCGCATTCAACCCGCTGGCAAATATCAATACAGCCGATATAGAAACCATTACAGTCTTGAAGGACGCCAACGCTACGGCCATCTACGGTTCGCGTGCGGCCAACGGTGTGATTGTCATCACAACCAAAAAGGGACAGGAAGGTGCCATGCACATCGACCTGGACATCAAACAGGGATTCACAACCATTGCTCCCAACAACTTCTCTTTCTGCAACGCACAGCAGACCGCCGACATGTTTGCAAGAGGTCTGGTAAACAGCAACCCCGAGAAGTATACTTATGAATCGGCTATGGCCAAGATCAAATCGGATTATAACTGGGACGGCATCCAGAGCTACGACTGGATTGACGCCATCACACGTACCGGATATTATCAGGACTACAATCTCAGCTTCAGCGGTGGAAACGGCAAGACACGCTACTACGCCAGTGTAGGTTACCTGAATCAGGAAGGCGTAGCCATCAACAGCGGTATGAAACGATACTCTGCCCGCCTCAATCTGGAAACATCCTACAAATGGTTCAGCTTCGGGTTCAATACCTCGTTCGCGCTGGCCGACATGGATGTTTTCTCACAGTCAACCGGAGGTTCTTTCTCGAACCCGTTTGTCAGTGCTACCCTGAAGGCAACCCCTCTTGATCCGTTCTATAACGAAGACGGTAGTTATAACACCAGTATCTCGTACAACCCGCTTGCCGTTTACGACAAGGATGAAGGAGATATCTATAATACCAAGACAACGACCATTAACCTGAACCCGTACTTTGCCATCGACTTTGGAAAAGGTTTTATTCTGAAAACCTCATTAGGTATTAACTCGTACGGTACACGCCAGTATGATTTCTGGAGCTGGTACAACAATCAGGGAGCCAGCGACAACGGACGTGGTATGCAATATAATTCGAATACCACCACCATTACCTGGACTAATACCTTGAACTGGATGCATACCTTCAATGAAGTGCATAATTTGAATATTATGCTTGGACAGGAAGCACAGTGGAAGAACTACTGGAATGAATCTTATGCCGGAATCAACTTCCCGCTGAAAGGATACCGGGAACTGAATATGGCTGGTTCTTCTTACGGCAATCCGTCGTACGTTACCCGTCAGGCACGTCTGGCTTCTTTCTTCATGAATGCAAGCTACGACTATCAGGGCAAGTATTATGGACAGGTAAGTTTCCGTCGTGACGGTTCGTCCGTATTCGGTAGCAACAACCGCTGGGGTAACTTCTGGTCCGTAGGCGGCAAATGGCGTGTCTCTGAAGAAGAATTTCTGAAAGACAATGACCTCTTGACCAACCTGGCACTGCGTGCAAGCTACGGAACGGTAGGTAATCAGGATATTGACTGGTATGCGGCCCGTGGTTTCTACAGCGCCGGATACAATTATGACAGCACACCGGGTATCGTTCCTGTATCGTTGAATCTTCCCGACCTGGGATGGGAAACCAGCAAGAAGCTGAACATCGGAATCGACCTTACACTTGCCAGAAGATGGAACCTGACCATAGACCTCTACAACGAGGCAACTTCCAACATGCTGTTTGAGCTGCCTATCTCTCAGGTTACCGGTTTGAGTAAAGTATACCAGAACATCGGTTCTATGAGAAACAGAGGTGTTGAAATTGGACTGAACGGTACCATCCTGCAAACCAAGGGATGGACATGGACTGCATTCGCCAACGTTACACTCAACCAAAACCGTGTTACGAAACTTTCTGGAGGAAAACCGATTGAAGGTACCTATACCATCCAACAGGAAGGCTATCCTTTAAGACAATTCTATATGGTAGAATATGCAGGTGTAGACCCAAATACCGGAAATCCGTTATGGTATAAAAATGAAACAGGCGACGAAACCACAACCAACTGGAACGAGTGTGCCAAACGTTACCTCGGTTCGGCCGACCCTAAGGCTTATGGTGGTTTCGGTACACGCGTACAATGGAAGAACTTCGACTTCTCGGCCGACTTCAATTACCGACTGGGAGGAAAAGTCTATGCCGTTTCGAACCGCTTCTTCAACGCTGCGGGAAGTCAGGGAAACGTCACTCCTACAACTTATCTGTATGAAAATGCATGGACTGAAAACAACCGTTACACCAATGTTCCGAAATATGTATACGGAAACACTTCCGGAGAAAACAACCATTCTTCACGTTTCTTGTACAGCGGAAACTTCCTGCGCGTAAAGAACCTGCAACTGGGATATACACTGCCTAAACAACTCTTGAAGAAAGCGTTGATAGACAACATGCGCATCTATGTATCGGTAGACAATATCTACACATTCAAAGCAAAGGATTTCGTTGGTTACGATCCGGAAACATACACAAGCGGATTGATTTCATTCCAGTATCCATCTACACGAACATTCCTTGCCGGAATTACCCTCGGGTTTTAAATAAATATGTTTAACGAATCAAACAAGAACAAAATATGAAGAAGTTTATCACTCGCCTGCTTATCTGTTCGGCCCTGGCCGGAAGCTTTGCCTCCTGCAACAGTTTCTTCGATACGGAATACAACGAAGGAATAGACGTTGACAACGGACTGACAAGCGTAGACAACCTGAAATATGCCCTGAACGGAACTTACTATCAACTGTTCGCATTCTATTTTGCCGGAAACTATTCGCTTACCATCGGTGACATGGCCGGTGACATGGCTTACCTGAACGGCTCTGCCAACCACTGGATGACCATCAACCATTATAGCATAACCCCCGACGACCCCTACTTGAGTGGCATCTGGCAATATGGATACAAGGTAGTAGACAATGCTTCACGTATCATCAAGGCAGGAAAGGAACTGGAAGCAACTACTCCCGATGCCGACAAAGCTGCATTGAAACAATATATGGCAGAAGCCTACGGATTGAGAGGATATGCCATGCTGTATATGACCAATATTTTTGGTAAACAGATTAAGGTAAACGGAACGACAGACAACAGTGATGCCATCGGTGTGGTGATTGTCGACGAACCGGTCAAAGCCTTTGAGGATGTCAGCCGTTCTACCGTAGGACAGTGCTACAAAGCCATACTGGATGACTTTAACAATGCTCTTAACTGCTACAAAGAAAGCAAAACCGAAGGAAGAGGTACCAACCAGTATCTGTCTGTAGCAGCCATCGAAGGCCTGCTGGCACGTACTTACTTGTATCTGGAAGACTTCAGCAACGCCGAGAAATATGCATCGAATGCACTCCAGCACTCAGGAAAGAAAGTTGTAGCGTATACTATAGACGACTACAAGAAACTATATACAAGCGGCGACAGCAATTCGGAAAGCATCTTCCGTCTGGCCATCGATGTAAACAACAACTGGTCTGCCAATGCTTGCGGAAATGTATGGACTACCTACGGAGGTCTGCCCAGCCAGCGCATGCGCAGCCTGATAGCAGACACCGACTGTAGAGGTTCCCTTTATCTTCCTACCATCAAGAAAGGTTCATATACCCAGTTACAACACGGAGGTAAATTCTGGTTCGGAGGAGGAAATGCATCATACGCAACCAACTACGTCGTCAATGCTCCTGAAATGGAACTGATCATCGCCGAATCGAAACTGCGTGCCGCACAGCCCGACCTGAACGGTGCCAAGGAAGCGCTGCTCACTGTTGCCAAGAGAAATTCGAAGATTACCAGTACCAACGATTTAGGCAATACGAAAGAAGAAGTATTCGCATTCCTGAAGAACGAACGCGCCCGCGAATTGTTCCAGGAAGGTTTCCGCTTCTACGACTTGCGCCGCTGGGGTGAAAAGGCTGATGTATATGCCAACGTCGAAGACCAGGTTTCGTACAAATATACCAACTTCGATATTGCACAGTTCTGCTTCCCTGTACCAAGCGATGAAATCAATGCCGGATTTGGTATCAAACAGACACCGGACTGGAACAAGTATCTGCCGAAATAAAGTCACTTACTTAATAACATTGAACAAGTAACCCTACTCTATAGACCAGACATCGGTTATAGTGTATAAATCATTCTTAAAACTGCTTTGATAAAATCCTGAAACACTGAATAGTGGAATACAAGGATCTGTCGAAGCGGTTTTTCTTTTTTACGGGAAATGTATAAACAGCATCGTTCCGTTTCATCATATTCAGCAACATCTATCCCTTTATTTTACATAAAATATCATATAAAATACAGCATTAATTCCGATTATCCGGCTAAACCTGACAACATCACAGAAGAGTTTATTCCTCACTAACTCCAACGGGCTTATCCGTGCAGACAACTATTCAACAGCCTCTTCGACAAGTTCTTAAAACCAACTTCAGCAGTTTCTCTTGAAACTGAAATTATTTTTTCGAAGACACTTCCACCCCCTTATCCTAAATTCTTGTTATCTTTGCTATCAAAGGGTTAGTGACACATTTAATACTATTAAGACATGAACAGAAAACTTAGCACACTCATGGGGTTGGGTATGTTCTTATTCGCAACTCCACTCATGGGACAGCAGTTCCCTTATCAAAACACCAATCTTACTCCTGAAGAAAGAGCATCCGACTTACTTGGACGACTGACTTTGGAAGAAAAAGCCGCACTCATGCAAAACGCCTCACCTGCCATACCACGACTGGGCATCAAGGCATACGACTGGTGGAATGAGGCACTCCACGGAGTAGGACGGGCAGGCATCGCTACCGTATTTCCGCAGACAATCGGAATGGCAGCTTCGTTCGATGACAATCTGATATATAAAGTCTTTACGGCTGTATCTGACGAAGCCAGAGCTAAATACACAAAATTCAGCCAATCGGGCAATCTGCAACGCTATCAGGGACTGACATTTTGGACTCCCAATATCAATATATTCCGCGATCCCCGCTGGGGACGAGGTCAGGAAACCTACGGAGAAGATCCCTACCTCACCAGCCGGATGGGAGTAGCCGTTGTCCGCGGACTACAGGGACCGTCAAACATGAAATACGATAAGCTGCACGCATGTGCCAAACACTATGCCGTACACTCCGGACCGGAATGGAACCGCCACAGCTTCAATGCCGAAAATATTGCTCCACGCGACTTGTGGGAAACCTACCTGCCGGCATTCAAGGCGCTGGTAGAAGAAGCAAATGTCAAGGAAGTGATGTGCGCCTACAACCGTTTCGAAGGGGAACCTTGCTGCGGAAGCAACCGACTATTGATGCAGATACTGCGCAACGAATGGAACTATAAAGGTATTGTGGTATCCGACTGCGGCGCAATCAGCGATTTCTGGCACAAAGGTGCTCACGAAACTTATCCCGACCAGCAGACAGCCAGTGCGGGAGCCGTACTGAACGGTACCGATCTGGAATGTGGAGACAATTACAAATCACTGCCTCAAGCAGTCAAAAAGGGACTGATAAACGAAGAGCAAATCGACGTTTCCGTCAAACGCTTGTTGAAAGCCCGCTTTGAATTAGGCGAAATGGACGAACATGTATGCTGGGACTCTATCCCCTACTCGGTAGTAGACAGCAAGGAACATAAAGATCTGGCACTGGAGATTGCACGCAAGAGTATCGTTCTGTTGCAAAACCGCAATCACGTGTTGCCGCTGAAAAAAGATATGACCATCGCCTTAATCGGACCGAATGCCAACGACTCCATCATGCAATGGGGAAACTACAACGGATTTCCTTCACACACTACAACTTTATACGAGGCTTTGAAACAGCGTATTCCGGCAGACCGGTTGATTTACGATCTGGGGTGTGACCGCACCAACGACAGCAGTCTGGAAAGTGTTTTCGGACAATGCAGCATCGATGGTAAGCCCGGATTCAAATCGACTTACTGGAATAACATCAAAATGGAGGGTAAACCCGCAACTATTACATATACAAATACCCCGTTCCACTTCACTACACTGGGAGCAACCGTTTTTGCAGCCGGTGTAAATATCCAGGATTTTTCGGCACGCTATGAGTCAGCTTTTACTGCACAGCAGACAGAAGATATTGATTTTCATTTCGAAACAGAAGGAGCCATCCGCCTCAGCATAGACGGAAAGGAAGTAGCCAAAGGAGTCTTTCTGAAAAACAACATGAAACTGTATACCCTGAAAGCCGAAAAAGGAAAGACATACAACATTCAAATTGATTTCGTATTCTTCAGCAACGACCGGGCAGCTTTACTGAATTTCGATATGGGACGCCCTGTTCCTGTTAATCTGCAAGCCTCCATCGACAAGGTAAAGCCTGCCGATGTAATCGTGTTCGCAGGAGGTATCTCGCCTTCACTGGAAGGAGAAGAAATGCCTGTCAGTGCAGAAGGCTTCAAAGGCGGCGACCGTACCAGCATCGAACTGCCGGCCATACAGCGCCGTCTGGTCAGCGAACTGAAGAAACTGGGTAAGCCCATTATCTTCGTCAACTATTCCGGTTCATCTGTCGGACTGGAACCCGAAAGCAAAATCTGTGATGCCATTCTTCAAGCATGGTATCCCGGTCAGGCAGGCGGCACGGCAATAGCCGATGTACTGCTGGGTGAATACAATCCTTCGGGCAAGTTGCCTGTTACTTTCTACAAGCATACCGACCAGCTTCCCGACTTTCAGGATTACTCGATGAAAGGACGTACCTACCGCTATATGACCGAAGCTCCCCTATATTGCTTCGGACATGGATTAAGCTATACACAGTTTGAATACGGAACGGCTTCTTTAAGCAGCAATACCATGAGCAAAGGCAAAGAAGTCACCCTTACCGTTCCCGTAAGCAACACCGGAGAAACAGACGGTGAAGAGGTTGTACAAGTATACCTGAGTCACCCAGACGACAAGGAAGCACCCTCACACACTCTCCGTGCCTTCAAGCGCGTATCTGTTCCCAAAGGAGAAACCGTCAACGTTAACTTTACACTTAACGACGAAACCTTCCAGTGGTTCGATACCGGTACGAATACCATGCGTCTGGTAAACGGCAATTATGAACTGCTCTATGGTGGAACTTCCGACGTAAATGCTTTAAAGAAAATAAGTATTCGTATTTCCGAATAAAGATACCACATCGGCAATTTAAGTACGACACAGAAAGACATATCCGGACAGAGTTATCATCTTGACAAGTAAGAGATGAACGGCTGATAACTTTACCGGATATGTCTTTTATTTTATCCCGAAGTCTTTCTAAAAACGTCCTGACATTTTCTGAAAATTTGTACAAAAAAAATTTTTTTTCGTACAAAAAATCAAGCAACGTTCTGCTTGTTCCTTCAAGAAAGCCTTCAAAACTCCGTAAGTTCTCGTATGAATTATGTATTTTTGTGTTCAGACATCAAAATACACATATTATGATAAGACCGGTAACGCTACAAGATGCCCCTGATATCGTGGCAATCTACAACGAATACATTGCACACAGTACGATTACTTTCGATATGAATCCTCTGACTGCGCAGGAAATGCAACAGCGGATATCCGAAATCTCTCAACGATATCCTTATTTCGTATACGAAGAAGACGGAATTGTAGAAGGGTATTGCTATGCACATGCGTGGAAAGAAAAGGAGGCCTACAACCGCACACTGGAAACCACCGTATACCTTTCACCCGCATTTACAGGAAAAGGTATCGGCAGAGAACTCATGCAACGGCTCACAGACGAGTGCAGACGTCGCGGCGTTCATGCCCTGATAGCTTGTATTACCAGCGAGAACACCGCCAGCTGCCATTTCCACGCTGCCTTAGGATTCAGACAAGTTTCTTCCTTCAAGGAAGTGGGCATGAAGTTCGGACGATGGCTTGATGTAGACGACTATGAACTGATCCTGTAAGACGAGATACATCACCAGATACTGTCGGGATACAAAATCATATCTTTTGCCTTTCCCTTTACGGTTATTTCCGGACGTACGGCAGCAGCTTCCTCCTCGGTAAGCAATCCTTTGGCACAGAGTCTTCTGGCAATCAGGTGAAAATATCCTTCCTGATTCTCACGCAGAGTAGCATCGGCATTGAACACCGAACGGAAATGCTTGGGCTTCGGTACAATAGAAGCCAGAAAAATAGCTTCTTCCACCGTCAGGTCGGAGGGCTCCTTGTCGAAGTAAAAATGAGAGGCTTCGCATGCTCCGTAAACCAAAGGTCCCCACTCCACGAGGTTCAGGTAGACTTCGTACATGCGCTCTTTCGAGGTAAGGTGCTGATTCTCTATCAGCCAGACGATAAGTGCCTCCTCCAGTTTGCGGGCAATGTTCTTATGACGGTTCAGAAAGACATTCTTCACCAGCTGCATGGTGATGGTACTTCCCCCGCGCGCAAAGCGTCCTACCTCCAGATCGTAAGCCAAGGCTTCCTGAATGGCTCCCGGTAGAAAGCCCTGATGATAATAGAACCCGCCGTCCTCCGATTGCATAATCGCCATCTGAAGCAGAGGAGAAATGCGGTCGAGCGGACGGAAATTGGGATTCGACGGACCAATGAAGAACGTTCTTACAGGCCGGTCGTTCTCGTATGCGGTATATTCAAACTCACCGTTCATCTTGGTGAGCTCGCTTCCTCCCAGACTTTCGATACGGAATCCATGCCCACGCAGGTCGGAAGAAAATTTCAGACTATCCAGATGATTGAAATTCACATCGAGCAACAAATCATAACTCAGCTTGCCCGAGGTACGAATGCCTTGCACATGGCGGAACAAACCTTTCGGCAACGAAGCAAACAAGTCCTCTGCCGGAAACGCCGGACGATGGATGCTTGCCGTATAATGCCACTTACGGTCTTTCTCAGCCCGCAGGTAAGGATGAAAATTCAGGCGGTTGAATATCACGGTAGACGCACTGTCCAGCTCAAAATAGTTATCACCTACATGACAGGTATACTCCAGCTTTCCCTGATCCAGATCGATGGTATCGGGAGAAAGTGCTGCATGATACACTTCCAGTCCGTCGACAGAAGCCATGCCTTCCAGTGTCAGCGGTGCAGAAGCTGAAGACAACTCCGACAATTTGAAAGCAATGGAATCGAATTCCACCGTCGCATTGTAATGAGGGCGTATATATGGAAGCATTACTTTCTCATCCTCATCGGCAGAAGCTATGCTGCCTTCTATCAGACGCATGCTGCGTGCCAGCGTACCTCTGACCTTCCATTCACGCTGCATAGCGCCTTCTTCTACCTGAATAGCGGAAGCAAACTGGCTGTTCGTAAGAATAAGTTCGGGAATCAGAAAGCGAGTTTGCAAAGAATCACGGCGTGCCGTCACCTTCAAGTTATGCAACTCTCCGTTCTCGGGCAGCATCCGGAAAATCAGATGAAGTGTCTGCTTTACCCGTACATCGTATCCACCCAAAGCATTTGTCTCCGTATCCGAATCATCCTTCTCTCCGTCCTTCTGACGAAACAGAAAGTCATAATTCGAAATTCCTCCTTCTTTTACGAAAGAAAGTGTCATGCCTTCCACATCGACCTGACGCACCGATATTTTTCCTCCCAACAACGAAAGCAGACTGAGGTCGACCTCCACTTTGTTGAGGTTCAGCAACGTATCCCGATCTTCAGGAACAACAGTCAGTCCTTCCAGACGGACAGTAGAAAGAGAAGGCATAGTCAGTTCGCGATAAGCAATCTGTAACCCGTAATTCTGTCCCAGCATTTCCAGTTTCTTC
>ULUJ01069483.1_pt1 | contig 16061 bp, 18 predicted proteins | sample 1958381 | NCBI WGS metagenome assembly ULUJ01 (sample SAMEA4835757, study PRJEB28245) | human gut metagenome | biome: gut microbiome; material: fecal sample | place: Denmark | collected 2008 | reverse complement strand
CCCAAGCTAATGGCGGTTGAAGAAGCTTGGAGACGCTTGTCCCCACACGCGTGGGGATGATCCCGTGTCAATGATTTTCTTTTTCATCAGATACCTCTTGTCCCCACACGCGTGGGGATGATCCCAGCGAAAAAGCCACGGTCACAAGCACTGGTATCTTGTCCCCACACGCGTGGGGATGATCCTCGGGATTTGCTGGGGTAGGCTGTACATATCGTCTTGTCCCCACACGCGTGGGGATGATCCTATTTCTGACACTATCGACGATTACGCCGCTCACTTGTCCCCACACGCGTGGGGATGATCCTTGACAGAAAGGCATTCTCAAGGTCATACGGCTCTTGTCCCCACACGCGTGGGGATGATCCTCCGTGCTTACATCGGCGACCGCTCCGATGACCCTTGTCCCCACACGCGTGGGGATGATCCATACCCTGCCGCAAGTGTGGCTTTTGCAGTCGACTTGTCCCCACACGCGTGGGGATGATCCTTTCACGCACCGACCGCAGATAAATTGACCTGACTTGTCCCCACACGCGTGGGGATGATCCTTTCGTCTGCTTTTTTGCGGGCTATCTCGCTTGCTTGTCCCCACACGCGTGGGGATGATCCTCGTTGTCAACGTAATTGCTCTCAAACATACCGACTTGTCCCCACACGCGTGGGGATGATCCGTACACCTGCATCAAGCTGTAAATCATCAAACGCTTGTCCCCACACGCGTGGGGATGATCCCCTCTCCGACCAGTTTCAACATACCTCGAAACCCTTGTCCCCACACGCGTGGGGATGATCCCAAGGCTTCGTAGCGTTCGTTCAGAATGCTATACTTGTCCCCACACGCGTGGGGATGATCCTATACTGATCTTTGATAACTGTTTTAGCAACAACTTGTCCCCACACGCGTGGGGATGATCCCTACAAGCCGCTTGTAGAGCTTACAAAACAGAACTTGTCCCCACACGCGTGGGGATGATCCCAGTATGACGATTTTTTTACAATGTATGGATATCTTGTCCCCACACGCGTGGGGATGATCCCACAAAGTCAGGTACAGCAACAATAACTGTTGCCTTGTCCCCACACGCGTGGGGATGATCCTACTGCGTATGGTGTTTGCGTCAGGCGTGGCAAGCTTGTCCCCACACGCGTGGGGATGATCCCTGCTCCGCCCTTGAAGTGACTTGCGAAAGCAGCTTGTCCCCACACGCGTGGGGATGATCCTTTGGCACGGTAGAGAACGAGATTATTGGGCAACTTGTCCCCACACGCGTGGGGATGATCCTGCGGCTGTACAGCTTTCGGGCGAACCACTGACCTTGTCCCCACACGCGTGGGGATGATCCTAATTCCGAGTATTCCTCCGACAACGTTACTTACTTGTCCCCACACGCGTGGGGATGATCCTGGCTTGACTTTTGACACGTTTGCTTGGAAATGCTTGTCCCCACACGCGTGGGGATGATCCTTCGTGAGGTTGCACAAACTGGTGTTATCCCCGCTTGTCCCCACACGCGTGGGGATGATCCTAGAGCGCTGCTTGACGAGGCAGCCGAGCGCATCTTGTCCCCACACGCGTGGGGATGATCCTTTGGCACGGTAGAGAACGAGATTATTGGGCAACTTGTCCCCACACGCGTGGGGATGATCCTTTTACCTCCTGCCCATAGGGCTTAATTTAAGTCTTGTCCCCACACGCGTGGGGATGATCCTGGTTGATGAAGATGCCAACAAATAAGAAACTCCTTGTCCCCACACGCGTGGGGATGATCCTCTGTCAAAGGTAAGCTATGCAGGCGATAATCACTTGTCCCCACACGCGTGGGGATGATCCTGCCCATTGCCTTTAGCATTTTTCTTGTCAGTGCTTGTCCCCACACGCGTGGGGATGATCCTACGCTGGTATCTGCCTACCCGCAACACGGTTTCTTGTCCCCACACGCGTGGGGATGATCCTTATATGCCGGTCTGCGTGTCAAGGCTTGTAAACTTGTCCCCACACGCGTGGGGATGATCCTGCAGAAAAGAGGTTACACGGTTGTTGGAGATTCTTGTCCCCACACGCGTGGGGATGATCCCAAAACAGCGGTTGTTCGATATGTATATCGCAACTTGTCCCCACACGCGTGGGGATGATCCTATCACACTCGTTGTTTAAATCAGCGTAGCAACCTTGTCCCCACACGCGTGGGGATGATCCTTTTGCGCCCTCAGGTCTGACATGGACGTCAAACTTGTCCCCACACGCGTGGGGATGATCCTTTTTACTGACAACACTTGGACAGCAAATACTACTTGTCCCCACACGCGTGGGGATGATCCTCATATCTAACAGAATCGTTATGTATATAATAACTTGTCCCCACACGCGTGGGGATGATCCCAAACGATAGTTTTCACATAATTTTCACAAAACCTTGTCCCCACACGCGTGGGGATGATTTTTTACATCACTATGACTGCGCAAGCAACCCAACCTTGTCCCCACACGCGTGGGGATGCTCCCGTTATATTGACTAATACTGATTACAATAGCTTCTTGTCCCCACACGCGTGGGGATGATCCTAACCATTGAAAATGCGCCGACCACTATCAACTACTTGTCCCCACACGCGTGGGGATGATCCTAGGCTAATAAAGCGCAGTATCTACTATCGGCACTTGTCCCCACACGCGTGGGGATGATCCTACCAATTGCGGACTTAAACGCACAATAATCTACTTGTCCCCACATGCGTGGGGATGATCCTCCGGTAGCGTTAAGGGTATGAGCTGAGCCGTTCTTGTCCCCATACGCGTGGGGATGATCCGTTGCAACAGCTCATCTCTCATGCTACGCATTGCTTGTCCCCATACGCGTGGGGATGATTTATTGTTAACGTAATTATCAATCTGTTGCGATATGCTTGTCCCCATACGCGTGGGGATGATCCTTCGTTTCAGCTTGGACAGACTTTCTGCCCGATCTTGTCCCCATACGCGTGGGGATGATCCTGTCTAAAGCTGATAAAAACAACGAGTGTGATACTTGTCCCCATACGCGTGGGGATGATCCTCTATTATAGAAACAAGAGATAAGAAAGGGTTCCTTGTCCCCATACGCGTGGGGATGATCCTCCCAGTCAATCATCTTTGCATTGCCCTCACCGCTTGTCCCCACACGCGTGGGGATGATCCTTCTTCTTCGCATTCTACACATAGTAGTCTTACACTTGTCCCCACACGCGTGGGGATGATCCCCGTTGCACCGTCTTTTGTCAAAATATCGCAGTCTTGTCCCCACACGCGTGGGGATGATCCAGAACACCGCTCGCAGAGCCAACAAGCGTTCCTCTTGTCCCCACACGCGTGGGATGATTCTTACCTCTTTGTTTTGTGTTTGTAAGCACACTACTAAGCATACCGTCATCTATTGCTACGGAAAACGCTACCGACTTGATTGATTTTCCGGCAAGTACCTTTGCCACCAATTCGTAGAGTTCTTCGGCACTCCATTCTTTGTGTCTGTTTTTTTGTTTTAACACCTCCGAACTGCAAGCATATTTGAGCCGAACCCATTTCCTTATCATCTGGCGGAAATTTGTCTCATTTGCTCTTTCCGGTGTTTTCATCCATTCTCCTTTTCTGTATTTTTCAACAGCTTTTCTTTTGTACGCATAATCGTATTTCACAAAATTACCCTCCTTACCGGATGTCCGGTAAGGAGGGTAAATATCACTATAACAACGGGGTTAACGTATTTTTTGAGTATATTACTTTATATCTGCGTGGTGTGCCTGAATTGACTTTACGCCGAAGTGCTTGTTCGCTTTAAGTGACTTTATACCCTCGATGCTTGCCTTAGCGGCCGCCATTGTTGTGATATAAGGCACCTTATGTCTGATTGCTGACTTGCGGATGTAGCTGTCATCGTTTGCACTCGTCTTTCCTGCGGGTGTGTTGATGATAAGCTGGATATCGCCGTTTGCTATTGCATCGGTGATGTTGGGTCTGCCCTCGTACATTTTGTTGATACGTTCAGCGGTGATGCCTGCATCCTTTATCATATCATAGCTCTTGCCTGTTGCAAGGATACGGAAACCAAGCTCGCTGAATGATTTTGCGATTTCAAGCAGTTCGGGCTTATCTCTGTCACATACGCTGAGGAGAACTGTTCCCTCAAGAGGTAGCTTTACCTGTGTTGCCTCCTGAGCCTTGTAGTACGCTTCTCCAAATGTGGGAGCGATTCCGAGAACCTCGCCTGTTGAACGCATTTCGGGACCGAGAACGGGGTCAACCTCCTGGAACATATTGAAGGGGAATACCGCTTCCTTAACGCCGTAGTGGTTGATTACCTTGTCGTGAAGCTCGGGTACAGGGGAGGGCTTGCCTGTCAGCGATGATGTGATTATCTGTGTAGCAAGCTGTACCATGTTGATGTCGCAAACCTTTGATACCAGCGGTACTGTACGGGACGCTCTGGGGTTAGCTTCAAGAACATAGACAGTATCGTCTTCAATAGCGTACTGCATATTCATAAGACCGCATACATTCATTTCAACGGCAATCTTCTTTGTGTAATCCTTGATTGTTGCGACCTGCTTTTCCGTAAGGTTCATAGACGGCAGGATACAAGCGGAGTCACCGGAGTGAACACCTGCAAGCTCGATATGCTCCATAACAGCGGGAACAAAGCAGTTCTTGCCGTCCGAGATAGCGTCAGCCTCGCACTCTGTTGCGTGGTGGAGGAAACGGTCTATCAGTATAGGTCTGTCGGGGGTAACGCCTACTGCCGCAGACATATAGACCTTCATCATTTCGTCATCGTGCACAATCTCCATACCTCTGCCGCCGAGAACGTATGAAGGACGTACCATTACGGGATAGCCGATGCGGTTTGCGATTTCAAGCGCTTCGTCAACATTTACAGCCATTCCGGATTCGGGCATCGGGATTTTGAGCTTGTCCATCATAGCACGGAAGTGATCTCTGTCTTCCGCAAGGTCGATAGTTTCGGGAGTTGTACCGAGAATGTTTACACCGTATTTCTTAAGGTCGCTTGCAAGGTTGAGCGGTGTCTGACCGCCGAACTGAGCGATAACGCCGAGCGGCTTTTCCTTATCGTGAATCGAAAGAACGTCTTCAAGGGTGAGCGGCTCAAAGTAGAGCTTATCCGATGTATCGTAGTCGGTTGAAACTGTTTCGGGGTTGCAGTTTACGATGATAGATTCAAAGCCGAGCTTTTTGAGTGCAAGTGCCGCATGAACGCAGCAGTAGTCAAATTCGATACCTTGACCTATTCTGTTGGGACCGCCGCCAAGAATCATTATCTTGGGCTTGTCGCTGACAGGGCTTTTATCCTCGTCAAGATGATAGGTGGAGTAGTAGTAAGCCGCATTATCCGTACCGCTTACATGAACGCCTTCCCACGCTTCCTTTATGCCGAAGCCGATACGGGCATTTCTGATCTCTTCCTCTGTAACCTCAAGAAGTGAGCTTAAATAACGGTCGGAGAAACCGTCCAGCTTTGCCTGCTTTAGTACAGCCTTTTCGGGAACAGAACCCTTGATCTTGAGCAGTGCTTCTTCTTCGTCAACAAGCTCCTTCATCTGCTGTAAGAACCAGTCCTTAATCTTTGTAAGGGCATGGATTTCTTCAATAGTAGCGCCCTTGCGAAGCGCTTCATATATAACAAACTGTCTTTCGCTTGTGGGGTATCTCAGCTGTGCTAAAAGCTCTTCCTTTGTCATATCGTGGAAGTTCTTTGCAAAGCCAAGACCGTATCTGTCCTTTTCAAGTGAACGTATAGCCTTCTGGAAAGCCTCTTTATAGGTCTTGCCGATGCTCATTACTTCACCGACAGCTCTCATCTGTGTTCCGAGTTTATCCTCTGCGCCCTTGAACTTTTCGAATGCCCAACGTGCGAACTTGATTACAATATAATCTCCGTCGGGGTAATACTTGTCGAGTGTGCCGTACTTACCGCAGGGGATATCCCCCAGCGTCAGACCGCAGGCAAGGAGGGCGGAAACGAAGGCAATAGGGAAGCCTGTAGCCTTTGAAGCAAGAGCGGAAGAACGTGATGTTCTGGGGTTTATTTCGATTACAACAATACGTCCTGTTTCGGGATTACGGGCAAACTGACAGTTGCAGCCGCCGATAACCTCGATGGATTCGATAATGCGGTAAGACATTTCCTGAAGCTCTTTCTGAACATCTTCAGGAATAGTCAGCATAGGAGCGGAACAGAACGAGTCGCCCGTATGCACGCCGATGGGGTCGATGTTTTCGATAAAGCAAACGGTAATCTTGTTGTTGTCGGCATCACGGACAACTTCAAGCTCAAGCTCTTCCCAGCCGAAGATACATTCCTCGACAAGAACCTGACCTACAAGAGATGCCTGCAAGCCTCTTTCACATACGACCTTAAGTTCGTCTACATTATAAACCATTCCGCCGCCGGCACCGCCCATTGTATAGGCAGGACGAAGAACTACAGGGTACTTGAGTTCCTCGGCTATCTTGACAGCTTCATCAATCGTGTAAGCAACTTCACTTCTCGGCATACCGATACCGAGATCCTTCATTGCATTCTTGAACTCGATACGGTCTTCACCACGTTCGATAGCGTCGACCTGAACGCCGATTACCTGTACGTTGAACTTTTTCAGTACACCTGCCTTGTCAAGCTCAGAGCAGAGATTAAGTCCTGACTGACCGCCGAGGTTGGGCAGAAGCGCATCGGGACGTTCCTGCTCGATAATCTGAGTAAGTCTGTCGAGGTTGAGCGGTTCAATGTAGGTGATGTCCGCTACATCCGGGTCGGTCATAATAGTTGCGGGGTTTGAGTTTACAAGAACTATCTCGTAACCGAGCTTCTTGAGTGCTTTACAAGCCTGTGTGCCTGAATAGTCAAACTCACAAGCCTGACCTATGATGATAGGGCCGGAGCCTATTATCATAATTTTGTTAATGTCCTGTCTTTTTGGCATATTTCTCATCCTTACCGCACTTTTGCAGTGCGAAATTTTTATTTGCCGTATTGTTGGCATATTTTATTAGGATAATAATATCACAAAATCCGACAGAATGCAATAGAAAACTTCCGGATAGGGGAGATTTGTCATAAAAGTAACATTTTCAGGCGGATGTTCGGTTTTGGGTACGAAAAAGCCGACCTGCCGGAAAAGGTCGGCTGATGATATTCAATCATATTTTTTCAAATATAAGGATTTTCTGAGTTACTTTCTTGATTAAAGGGAGGTTTCTGAACGGTTTCAATATCGGCATGATTTCTGTCATACCACGGATGATATCGTCATTTTTTATACATCTGAAACCGTCTGCCGCTTTACCTAAATCATCAAAGGTATCAGCACCAAACACGAATTTTGCACCGGTGTCCTGAATTGATTTTTCGGTATGTTCCTTGTTTACCCACTTTTTAGCAAGGCACTCCATAAGCACTGTCGCATTATCGAATTTATCTCTGATAATCGACAGCATCTGAGCGTTTTCATCAGAGGTAAGATACATTGAAAGACCTTCGATTATAAATAGCATTTTTCCTCTTTTTGTTACCTTGTCAGCCCAAGCAGGATCGGTTGCGGAAATGCCTATTGTAGACACCCTGCCTGATTCGTGATATATTGCGTCACGAACCTCTATAGTTTCCGGCAGATCGACATTGTACCATATTATTCTGCCGTTATCCATACGGTAAAATCTTGTATCAAGTCCGCAGGCTATGTTTACAACTGTGCAATCGGGATTTTTGTTTATAAAGTCTTTGACCAATTCGTCAAATACGATGGTTCGTGCGATTACTCCGTTGCTCATCGTAGAATCATTTTCCGCTTTTGAAAAGTCATAGTCTATCTTATTGACAAGCTCTATAGCCTTAGCATCATAAAATTTAGCGTTCCTTTTTCTTGAATATTTGGCTCTTGCGTAAAAACTCTGTAGCATAGTTTCTGCTGAGCCTGTAAGCAGTGGATTGATTTTTTTGTCTTCCATAATATCTCCGTTAATACACAAATACATTTTGGTTAATCCTAACTAACCAAAATCATTTTACCACAAAGATGCGCCTCTGTCAATAAAAATCCAAGAGTATTGCGGCTGAAGAGCGGATTTAAACAGGTTATAATCGGTTATAAATCAAAATTTCATAATATCGAAATAAAAATGTAAAAAAAGACTTGACAAAGGAGTCAGGATTTGTTATAATAAATCACGTTGTGAAAACAACTCAAAAGTTTTATAGCTTTTGAGCCACTAGCTCAGGCGGCAGAGCACCTGCCTTTTAAGCAGGGTGTCCCGGGTTCGATTCCCGGGTGGCTCACCAACGGAATTTCCCTTTGTAATCACATTCTTGTGTATTACAAAGGGTTTTCGTATTTTTATGCGCCAAAAAACACACTGTTATTTTGTATTACAGCAGTAAAATAAGCTATTGATTTTAGCTTCAATAGTCCGAATCTGATCAAGAATAACACGCTTATCACGTATTTCATCGTTGATTTGATCAAGTGTTACTTCGGCACGCTTAATCTTGATCATCAGATTAGGTAGCTCTTCAGAGTAACATAAAACTAAATTATGCAGCTTTTCGGAAAAATTAGATCCTTCACAGCTTTCTATAATTTGATATACATCTCCTGATATTCGTATTGATTTCTGTATGCTGATCATTTTTTTCAATCCTTTCATTTGTAATTAAAATATCTAAGTGGCTTCTGTGCTTGCTCTGCAATAGCTGCTTATTTTGTGCTAAGTGCAGATACATTGATGTTACTTGCAAATCAGAGTGACCGAGGATAAGCCGCAATGTTTCGAGATCGCCGCCGTCACATAAGTAGTTTGTTGCGAATGTGTGCCGTAATAGATGCGGGTGCAGTCGATCTATCCCGGTACGCTTCTTGATCTTCTGAAACACTTGCTTAATTGTATTGTCGTTACAAGGCTTGCCAAATCGGTCAATGAATACTGATTCCGTTCCGACAGCTCCGGCACGATAATAAGCTATGTAATGTAGTAATACTTCATGCGACAATTTGCCGAGCGGAACAAATCTTTGCTTGCACCCTTTACCCGTAACAAGCAAAAAATCATGTTTGAGATCCACATTACACATCTTCAATGATAATATTTCACCACGGCGAAGACCGCTATCACACATAAGGACGACCCAACAACGATTACGACATTCCAAAACAGTGTCGCCGAAACAATCAATTATCAATTGTATTTCTTCATCGTCAAGCGGTAATTTCTCTGTTTTGTGAATCTTAGTTGTTTTTAGCTTTCTGCTAAAGTCAGGAATCAGATCTTCCTGAATGCAGAAATTATAGAACGCCTTTACAGCTCTGACGTGACTGTTGACACTGGTACTTTTCAGCGGCTTTCCATTATGTTCATACTCATGCAAAAGATAAGAACAATACGCTTTGTAATTAAATATCGTCAGATCATCAAGTGTAGAATCGACACCGAGCCAGCGGAAAAATGCGCCGAGATTTTCACGATACCATTGAATAGTCAACGGGCTGTTATTCCTGAAAAGCTGTTCATCGACAAACATTTCAAATGCTTCTGTAACTTTCATCATAAACCTTTCGTTACCCAGTCGTCACCAGCGGAAACAAACTTTGTATTACAATTAACGTCGCCGGCAATCGATGCAGCAGCTGTGTTTGTATTACAATCGACGTCGCCGGCAATCGATGCAGCAGCTGTGTTTGTATTACAATTGCGCTCGAGCACCGGCGCACCTGCAGCTATGTTTGTATTACAATTATTATTTTCGGCGGCTATGCGTGCTTTGTATTCGTTGATAATGCGCTTCTGATGTACATTTAACGATTGACCACGCAAGCGCAATTCTTCGAGAAATTGAGTTAACCCCACACATTTTATATATGTGTCTACAGAGTTGCCAGCCTGATGAAAGACATAACGACCGATACGGGATAGATTATAGTCTACAGTCTTAGGAGTATAAAGTTTAACTTTGTTGCAGTTGCCTAAGAATTTATCCCAAAACTTTGACGTTTTCCAACGGCGTTTATTACTATCGGATTTGTTGGGTTCGACAAATCGCAAATAGTTCTTCAAAATACCGCAGTATTTTTCACCCAAGGGAAGTTTATTTCTGATGAAATTCAGGGCATATTCATCTTTAAACACCGTTTCGCAACGAATCCAATGCCGACCGTCTGTATATCCTCGCTCACGTGCCTTGTCATATACTCGGCAGTACATATCAGATTGACGAACGCCGAATTGTAATGACCATGAATCGACTTCACGAGTAATACTGTCAACTATCTGCGCTTTATGCGTTTTGCTGACGTATTCACGATTTAATGTCTTCATAACCATATTGCGTATATCAAATATGCCGTCATGATCATCAAATGCAACGTCTAAACGTGTAACGTGATAGTTTTCTGTATCTAACGCCATTTCAAATAAACGCCACCAATTACCATCGGTATACGTTTCAAAATCTCTGCAACCTTGCCCGGTAAACTCAATCAAAGGATAATCAGCACTTTTCTGATTGTGATTGTAATGTATTGACATACCATCAAACATAACACGATTTTTATAACCGTAAAATCCGTATGTATCTTCAAATTTCACATCTGATGTAAAGCCGATTTTATCAATCAAACTTTCTACCGAATCAATCTTTGAAGTCATGGCGAACCAGTCGTAAAGAATAATATTCTTTCCTCGTTTCTCCGAGCCGAAATAAGGATCTTCATCTTTCCAGCCGGAAATGTTGTCCGGATCCATCACTTCAAGCGAGAAGCTACCTTTTGCGGTTTCCATATAAACACCCTTTTCAATTTAATTTCTGCTCTGAGCACGGACGGAGCAAAGCTCAGAATAATCGGCTGTGCATTCTGCAAGGTATTCATCAAACGCTGCTTCGGCAGCGTCGATCAGATCATCATCTGTTACATCATAAAGATTATCAAAATCACGCACCTTGTTCACCCTCTTTCTTTCGCTGGGCGTTAAATTCCGCAGGCGATAATATGGTTTTCGTTTGCAACTGCTTAGACTCAGAAGCATTAAACATTGCCATTGTATCATAACAGCGTGCTACACGCTTATTTATATTAAAAAATCGTGCGTCGATCTTCTCCTGAAGCGGATACCAATAGCGGACAGCTACAAACTTCTTACGAAGCAAAATCATTAAAAATTTGCCCTTACCGCCGAAGCACTTTAAATTGCGGTGTTTGTATTCAACCTCTATCAGACCTCGGACTTGACGATCTATAGATCTATCATTCTGTGTAATCAACAGAATATCATAATAGTAATGACGGTGCACACTCAAAAATTCAAGCCACTTAACACGCTCCTTGAGATCAAATCCTCGGGTATTAAATTTAATATGCGCTTCGTCTATAATGATTAACGTCTGAAACTTGTTAGGGTCAGCTGTAAAATTATGATGCTGCAACGCATAATCAATCAGAAAATCGACAGACAAATCAAAGATATTGATATACTGAAATTCGCCAAAATGCTTATTATTGCACTTAAACGGATATGTGCAAATAACGTTTCGACCACGCTTTAAATAAAAATCTATCCATTCGGTAGCGTGATAAGATTTACCACTTCCGGGAGTACCCGAAAACAAAGAAAGCATATAATCACCTACTTAATTTATTGCGCTGACTTTACGCAAAATCAGCTGATACATATAATAGACAGCAATACACGCAATCCAAGACCCGGCTATAATAACCATAGAATTGAACGGTACATAATAATTCAGAACACCGAGCCAGTAATCAAACTCCTTTCCGAAAGATATATTCCGAAAAGGTGAATCAGGCAACAGCGCAAGAATAAATTGAAATATCTGATTTGCTACATCGTTAATACTCTTGATAATATCATTCATAAAAAACCGCGCTTGCCGGCGCCGCAGGTCCCCCACTCACAACCACGCCCCCGCGGCGCCGTCCAATTGATTTTTAATGCTTGATAACGTGGGGTGTAATTTTAATCAAAAAAGCAATAAACGCAATATAAGTAACAGTACGGGTAAACACTCGAATTATGTCAACGCCGTTCAGTTGGAACTGCGTCAGATCAAGAACGATTTTTTCATCGACCTTGTAATCTTCGCCTGCTATATCGAGCGTTGTCTGAATCGGTATTTCAAATATCGGCTTCTGTTCATCACGGACGAATATCGTTACAAGATTATATATGTCAAACGGCAACGAAAACGGGAATTTATCGGTTATAGAATCAACGTCAGGCGTATCAATGTCACCTGCGTTGCCTTGCTCAATTACAAGCTCCGCTTCCTTGGTTGCCTCGTTCGTTACGGTGATATCTTTTGTTTTGCTGTTTACGCTTACAGTACCTTTGGTAGCTCCGGAGCCGACACCGGCAAGACCCATATTACCGATAGTGTTTTCTACACCGGTGAGCGGTATTTTTTCATGATTTTCTTTACTTTGAATTGCGCCTTCCTGCGCTTGTACGATAAAATTATTCCAGCTGTCTTGATCAGACTTAACTTGAATAAAGCCTCGAGCCTGAACGGGCTGTGATGAATCAAATTTAACATTACCAAATCCGATGTTGTTATTAGAATCAAACGTAATAGATAATGAATTTGAATCATTCGTAATCAAATTAGATAAAGTAAGAACAGCAGAAGAATTAGTGTCATCAACTGATACAGATGATAAATTGTTACTAAGAAATGAATCCAGACTGCTATACTTACCGCTATAAATAAGATTATCAGGATGTAGACCAGTAGAGACATTTCCAGGATATTCATAATACTCAACAGGACGATAAAAAACGCCATTTGACTCAGCAACAAAATTATGTCTCAAGATAATCAATTTATCGTTTTGAACGACATATTGAAATAAAGGTGCAAAACGATAAGGGCACTTGTAACCGCAGACAGACACGTCCCAAGAATCATAAGTAGTTGCTATGTAAGGACTGACAAGTGACCAGTATGTTCTACTGCGGTTAGTGCCATCTTTGGACGTATAAACGCCAAGACGACTATAAATATCAGAAACCGAAGTACACCAAGATGAAGTCGGCATTGATATATTGCCGTCATCGTCAACGTGTATTACTATACTGCCATCGGCAAGACCTGCATTAAACGCTTCCATAGCGGCATGAATTGTTTCTTGTGGCGTTTTAAGACCGAGTGACTCGGCGATATTCCAATGACTTTGAACCATTTTAGCTATTTCTGCTTCTCCCTTTTTCAATTCAATAGCGGCGGCATACTGTCCATCTACATAATATGGAGTACCGTCAGGAAGATATATATCAGCGTCGGGATTATCACGGATAAACTGATTATGCGGCTTTGTGGCAAAGCTAAAGCAGTCAGAAAACGCATCGGTGAAATCATAACCTGTGCCGCCTGTCATCTGATTAAAAAGTGTACCCATTAAAAGACCTGCCGCTACAGAAGCTCCGACCTCAGCAATCACAGCCGAAGCAGGAACAGCAAGAAATGAATTTGCAAGAAGTATGCCAAGCATACACACGGCAGTCAGACCGCTGATGAAACGCTTGCGCACTTGTATTACACCCCCTTTTAAACTTATAGCCCCATTACAGGAACGGGGCTACTTGTGTTACAGATTAGTTTGCGGCAGTGCCGAAAAGCTTCTTGCCAAGTCTGAACAGCTGAATTACTGCATACATACCGAGACCAGCAACAGCTACACCGATAACGACAGGAACAAGTGCCTGAACAAGAGCAACCATCTGTGTCTGAAGTGTAGAACCAGCCGAATTAACGATAGTTGAAATATCTAACGTTGTAGCACTACCGTCTGCGCCCTGAGCGCCCTCAGCGCAAGCGGCTATTGCCATAGCGGAAGCAGCTACTACACCGGTACCGACAGAAAGCATAATCTTCTTAGCTTTGCCGGAAAGATTCTTAAGGAACTTGAACATTGTTAATACCTCCATATTAAAAATTATTTTTGAAAATGGTCGATAAAAGACCACTTACAGCTAAACCGATTGCCCATACTATAGCGGCTACTCCGAAGCCAACAATCGTATAGGCGACAAGCAGATACATCAATGATTCCATGATAACCTACTTTCTTAATTGGCGGAATAATGTAACGCCGAAAATCATAGACACAGCGCAGACAAGATACACAAGTATAATCTTTATATCTTCGAGCTGTGCCACAACATCAGTTATTTGCATTATTGCCACCGGGAAAACTTGTCTTTGTTGCAAGCCGTTTCTTGATCTGATTGCGTTCTATAATCTTAAGGACTATGAACGCCACGGCGAGAATACCGAAGAATATCAGAACGAACGGAACGGCAGAAATCAGAATATCCATTTCATGCACCTTTCTTATACTGTTATGCCAACGATTTTCTGCTTAGGATTGAACTCGCAGTCAATAACTTCTCCGATGTGATCAACAAGCTCATCTAACTTGATACCGAAATCATTGAATACTTTACGATCAATGTACTTGCTTTCGGCTACATTGCCGTATGTGTTTTCGTCAGAATATGCAAGAAAAAGTTTAACGCCATCAACAGTTTTTCCGTCGTTCGTTTCAAATGCTTCGATATTCTTGACACCAACTAATGTTACTTTCATGGGTTTACCTTCCTTTCTGTGAAATTTCTATGTGAATGGGTATACTACCCACTACAACAATTATATAGTTGTGTACCTATAAAATCAATTAGCAAAATGAACAAAATATAGGTACACAACTATTCACATTGCACAAAAAATATGATAACATTACCAAGAGGGCGATAAAATGAGCGATAACCCACAGACAAGAGCAACAAACAAATATCATAAAAAAGCATACGATAGGATAAATCTAATAGTAAAAAAGGGCGAAAAGGAAATTATAAAACAGAGAGCAGAACAGTTAGGAAAAAGCGTTAATCAATACATTACAGATTTAATCAACGAAGATATGAGGTAAAACAATGGGACTGTTTGAACGTTTATTAGGAGAAGAACCAAGCCTATTTGATCAATGGGGACATGATGATCCCGGAGAATTTGGAGAATACCTAATAACATACGCTCTTGAAAATAACAACATAGGCGGATATTTAAAGGTACTAAAGAATCTCTATATACCAATTGGATATGGAAAAACGACAGAAATTGATGTAGTAATGATTCATCGAAAAGGTATATTTGTATTTGAAAGTAAAAATTACAGCGGCTGGATATTTGGAAGTAGAAACGATAGATACTGGACGCAATCATTAAAGGGCGGTCAAAAGAATAGATTTTATAATCCTATTTTACAGAATCAGACACATATAAATGCACTTTCGAGAATTTTAAAGATTGATAGTGATAAGTTTATATCTATGATAATTTTTAGCGAACGTTGTACACTAAAAAAAATTCCCGAAGATGAGCAAAACTTAATGATAATGAAAAGGAAAGACGTAGTTGACAGCACCAATGCAAAATTAATGTTTTCGGATAGGATATTCAGCGAAGAAGAAGTTGATGATTTGTACGAAAAATTGAAAATGTACTCAGATGTAAACGAAGAAATTAAACAAAAACACATAAATGACTTCAAAAAATAAAAAACAGCGCAACCGCAGTGATAATCCACATTGTATTACAAGCACAGCTCCAGATCGAGCGCAGCTGAGATCTATTTGTATTACATATAATCAGACCGCCGTTTTTTGTGACATATAAAAAACAGCGCAACCGCAGTGATAGTGCAGGGTTAAACGCTGTTTGACTGTACAGGCTACCCCCCTATTAGCATAGGGGGGTTATACCGCCATCATGGCGGCTTTTTTGTTTTTTAACGATATTCTTCAAGCCCCGGCGAAACCTCGGCAAGAGGGACGCAGGAAAAGTCAGAAAATCAGAAAAGCTCAGATAAGCTCAGGAAAATCAAAGATTTTCTCCGACCTTATTCCGACCTTTTCCCGATTTTTCCGGCTTTTCTCCGCTGGCATTGTGGGCGTGGGCATTTTTAATTTCATTTCATTTAACGCAGACTTTTCTTTTTAGGATTCT
>ULUJ01080194.1_pt1 | contig 16328 bp, 10 predicted proteins | sample 1958381 | NCBI WGS metagenome assembly ULUJ01 (sample SAMEA4835757, study PRJEB28245) | human gut metagenome | biome: gut microbiome; material: fecal sample | place: Denmark | collected 2008 | reverse complement strand
AGTGCCACGATTTCGGTGGCTCTCCAAAAAAGTGTGCAATGCTTTCATACAAGTGTGCAACCATTGCACACTTTTTTGGCGGACAGACATTTACCTCGTAATATTGCAGTCGCAAACCGGGCGGTGCAGCCCAAAAACAGCAACGACATGAGTAAAGGAAAACGAGTAAGAATAACCAATGATAGCCTGAACAGCTACGGCACAAGAGTGCTGACGGCAGGTATGAACGTGGAGCAGTACCAGCGCAACCCGGTGCTGCTGTACATGCACGAGCGCGGTAACGTAATAGGCTATGTGAAAGACCTGAAGGTGGAGGACGGTGAGGTGACCGGCGAGCTGATGTTTGATGAAGCCTCCGAACTCTCCGTGCGCTGCAAGAAGCAGTACGAGTTCGGCAGTCTGAAGATGGTGAGCGCAGGGCTTGACATTCTGGAGACAAGCGAGGACCCCGAACTATTGGTGCAGGGGCAGACCAGCCCCACCGTCACCAAGAGCAAACTGTTTGAGGTCAGCCTGGTGGACATAGGAGCCAATGACGATGCCATCGTGCTGCAGAAAGACGGCAAGAAGATAACCCTCGGCAAGGACAGCGAATGTCCCTTGCCAATGTTGAACAACAATAATCAAAAACAAATGGAACAGAAACAGATTGCCCTACAGTTGGGCTTGCCGGAAACGGCAACTGAGGCGGACATCAACGCCAAGCTCGGTGAGTTGAAGGCTGCCAAGGAAGAGAACGAGAAACTCCAGCAGGAGAAGGCGACCCTCACGCTTGCCAGCATCACCGCCATCGTGGAGAAAGCGGTAGGGGAGAAGCGCATCGCCCCCGACAAGAAGGACGAGTTCATCAACCTCGGCAAGGAAGTCGGCAAGGAGAAACTGGAGCGCATTGTCGCAGCCATGGCTCCGCAGATGAAGCTCAGTGCCGTTATCGGACATCAGGGCGGAGCGGCAACACAGCAACCGGCTGCCTACAAGAAACTGAGCGATGTGCCGTCAAGCGAACTCTTGACCCTCCGCAAGGAGCAGCCCGGAGAATACAAGCGACTCTACAAGGAAGAGTACGGCATGGAGTGTGAACTTTAGTACAAACCAATAAAACAAGAAAAAGCAATGAAAGCAAAAGTATTTTTGACCATGATTACGGCTGTACTGTTCAATGCGATGACAGGAGCCGTATTCGGTATGGCATTGGGCGTGTCGCCCGTGGCAGGTGCCGTCGGTGCCAATGCCATCGCGCTTGCAGTGAGCGGTGCAATGCCTGTGGCAGTGGCACGCGAGGGCGTGCTGAAAGAGATTTGGACCGGCGAGCTGGTGAGGGCACTCCGCGAGTTCCTCGCCGGCACTTGGCTTGACGGCATCCCCGACAGTTCAAGCATTGTCGATAACGATGTTATCCATCTGGTAGAGGTAGGTGTGGACCCTGACGTACTTGTCAACAACACCACCTACCCAATCCCCTTGCAGGCACTTGATGACAAGGACATCGCCATTCAGCTTGACAAGTTCCAGACAAAGGTAACACCAATCACCGACGATGAGTTGTACGCTATCAGCTACGACAAGATTGCCCGAGTGAAGGAGAGCCATTCAAACGCCATCAACGATGCCAAGTTCGCCAAGGCTGCACACGCCCTCTGCGCACAGAAGAACACCGCCAAGACCCCGGTACTGACAACTACCGGCGAGCGTGACGCGACCACCGGCCGTATCAAGATGACCGCCAAGGACGTGCTCGCGATGAAGGCAGCCCTCGACAAGTTGGGTGTTCCGACCACGAACCGCCGCCTCGTATTGTGTACCGACCACGTGAATGACCTCTTGGAGACCGACCAGCGTTTCAAGGAGCAGTACAACATCGACCGCAACACCGGCAAGGTGGGCAAGCTCTACGGATTCGACATCTACGAGTATGCCAACACCCCGTACTTCTCAGCCAAAGGCGAGAAAAAGGCAGTCGGCGACAAGGGAGAGACAGCCGGTGACTTCCACTGCTCATTCGCATTCTACACACAGCGTGTGTTCAAGGCTACCGGCTCCACCAAGATGTACTGGAGCGCAGCCGAGAATGACCCCGAGTACCAGCGCAACAAGGTGAACTTCCGCCACTACTTCATCTGCATGTTCAAGAAGGCAGACGCAGGTGTTGTAATGACCAGCGGATATAAAGCTGAAGCGTAATGGCGAGAATGAAGTATTTAGTCCTACACTGCACAGCCACCCCTGAAGGCCGTGAGGTAACCTCTAAGGAGATACGCCACTGGCACACCGACCCGGTAAGCAAGGGTGGGCGTGGCTGGAAGCAGGTAGGCTATACCGACCTGATACACTTGGACGGCAAGGTGGAACGTCTTGTCGATAACAACGAAGATGCGGAGGTCGATCCGTGGGAAGTGACCAATGGTGCCAAGGGTTACAACAGTGTGAGCCGTCATGTGGTGTATGCCGGTGGCTGCACCAAGGATATGAAGCACTCCAAGGACACGCGCACCCCTGCGCAGCTGAAGGCGATGACCGACTATGTGCGGAACTTCCATCAGCGTTTTCCGCAGATCAAGATTGTAGGCCATTGCGACCTTCCGGGCGTAAATAAAGCCTGCCCAGCCTTCGATGTCGCCAAGTGGCTCAAGTCAATAGGAATATACCAACAGTAAAAATATGGATGGCATGAATATCAGCGAAGTCCTGAACGTCCTCCTTGGCGGAGGTCTGGTGGCTACCATTGTTGCAATATGCACGCTGCGGGCTACCATAAGGAAAGCGAAAGCGGAATCGATGAAGGCAGAAGCCGATGCCGAGACGGTGCGTATGGACAACGCCGAGCATGCCACCCGTATCTTGGTAGAGAACATCGTGAAACCATTGAAGGAAGAACTCAATGAGACAAGAAGATACCTCGAAGCCTCGAAGCGCGAGATGGCGCGTCTTAGGAAGGCTATCGACACTGCGAACAGTTGCAAGCATCATGATGACTGCCCTGTTCTTGTCGGGCTGCGCGACAAGCCGAAAAGCGAGCGTGGCCACGGAGGAAAGCGTGAAACAAGTATTCGCGGACACCCTCCAGAGCGAGGTTCGTCAGACATGGACGGAGACAGTACCGCAGGAGGAAGCCAAACTGGAGATACCTCTGGCGGAACTGACTAACCTACCCGAAAAGGCAGAGTACCGCGCCAAGAACGGCAGAGCCAGCGCGACCGTGCAGAACAAAGGCGGCACCATTGTGGTGTATGCCACCTGCGACAGTCTGCAACGCCAGTGCGAATACTACGAGCGCCAGATGGCGAGCTACAAGAAAGCATTGGATCAGCAGAAGAATGAAGCCAGAACGGAAAAAGAACGCAGTTCAAATCCGTGGAAGATGCTTCTCATTGCCTTTATTGTCGGAGTGGCGACCGGCACAGTATTAACAATCATAACAAGAAAAATATGGCAGAAAGTAAGAAATTCATGTACGGCATCGGTGTCGTAAAGTTTGGTGACAAGACAGTCGGCTATATAGAGAAGGGCAGCTGGGACTGGGGTGGAGCCAAGCCCGAGAAAGTGGATGTGGAAGCCGAGCAGGTGCCCGGTGCCCCCGTGCTGACTCTTGTCACGAAGAACGGCACGATAGCCCCCACGTTCAACCTCATACAGCTGGACTACGAGAACCTCCAACTCGCCCTTGGTGGAACGCTTGTCGGCACGCAAGGAGCCTATACCGGTTGGAAAGCCCCGACCGACCTTGTGGAACTCCGTGACAAGTGTGAGATTCAGCTGAAGAGCGGTCAGACCGTGACGATACCGAGTGCCACCCTTATGGCCAACCTTGGTGGCAAGCTCACCCTGACCGAAGTCTCCAAGATAGAGTGTCAGTTGACGGTGAACGCGCCAGACGACGGCAGTGCTCCCTATGATGTGGCCGACACTAAACCAGGGGAGTAGCGTATGAACCGAGCACTCGAAAAAGAAGCGGCGGAGGCACTCCTTGACAGGGGTGTCTCCGTGCCGTTTAAGGACATACGACTGCCGTTCCGCAAGAAACCGCTGAAGGTGCGCGTCACCATGAAACGCCCCACGTTGGCAGGGCAGATAGAAATCGGCCGGCAGTACCTGGAGATGGACATAACGGCAGAAGAGGTGCGGACTATGCCTAAGCTGGGGCAGATGCGTTTCATTGCCAAACACGGCAAATGCCTGTCGCGCATTATCGCCTACACCGTGTGCAGGGGATATATATCCCGCCATCTGCTTGTGGGGCTGACCGCATGGCTCGTGCGCAACTTTGTGGCGTACCGGTACCAGGTGGCCGCCACCGAGCAGTTCGAGCGGCTGATGGGCACAGACCCTTTTATGAGTATTATCAGATCCGCGGAACGGACGAACCCGATGAAGCTGAGACTGAGCCAAGGAAAGAAGGGGAGTTAAGGACCGAGTATGAAGGTTCCCATAGCCCTTTCGGATTCGTGTGGCAGATAGCCAGCGCCACAGGCTGGAGCGTGGACTACATACTCCACGGCGTGAACTACCAGACCCTCATCATGATGCTGTGCGATGCCCCACGTTACATCAAGAAGAAAGCAGGCAGACCCGACAGCGGCAAGACCGCCGAGGAGGAAGCCGAAGACATAGCAGGATTTTTCCAAAGTAAACTGAATTGAAAGCATGAGCAAGCCCGTAGAGATAGAGTTCCTGATGAAGGACAAACTGAGTGACGGTATCGACAATGCCAACGCGCATATCGACACCCTCATCTATAATGCCAAGAAAGCGGCCGAGCTGGTGAACGCCAAGATAGCCGAGCAGCACAAGGTCATTGACGGCGTGGCCGCAGACCTCAGCCGTATGGAGAGGCAGCTTGCAGGCATGAAACCAGGTACCGCCCAGAAGGAACTCGCCGCCGATGTCATGGCTTGCCGTAAGGTGCTGGACGAGGAGCGGAATACCCTCGTCTATCTGGAGAAACAACACCGCCAGGCGGAAAAGGCTGTGTCCGACTTAGAGAAGGAGCATGGCAAGCTCTCCGAGTCCAGCACCACGGCGGCTGTGGCGCAGAAGACCCTTGCCGAGCGTATCGCCGAGAGCAAGGACTTGGTGAAGTACACCGCGTCCTGTATCAAGGAGCTGGAGAAAGCCTACAAGAACGCAGCCCCCGGTAACGCCCAGTCCGCAGCCCTTGCCGAACTCAACGCCGCCAAGAAAGCGTTGGAGGAAGAGAAGCTGATACTCGCCAGCCTCACACGCGAGCAGGAGGAAAACCGGGAGAGCAACAAGCGTCTGGCCATGCAGTTGCGCGAGTTGCAGAACGCGATGGCCAAGATGCGTCTGGAAGGGAAGCAGGACACGGAAGAGTACCGCGAGATGGCGGAGAAGGCAGCCCTGCTGTCCGATACCATCGCCGACCTCCATACCCAGACCAAGATACTCTCCAACGATGATGCCAACCTGCAGGGCTTCATGTCCGGCATCAGCGGTCTGTCCGGCATGTTCACCGCCGCCACCGGTGCCGTGTCCCTGTTCGCCTCCGAAAACGAGAACCTTGCCAAGATACAGGCGAGGGTGCAGTCCGTCATGGCCGTCACGATGGGTCTGCAGCAGGTGTTCAACACCCTGAACAAAGACTCCGCATTCCGACTGGTGACGGTGGTGAAGATGAAGAACCTGCTGACGGCGGCCAACACAAGGCTGGCGGCAGCCCTCGGCATATCCACCGCAGCGGCATCTGCGCTCATGGCGACCCTCACGTTGGGTCTGTCCGCCGTCATCACCGGCCTGATAGTCCTGTTCAACAAATACAGCGATGCGCAGGAGGAGGCACGGCAGAAGGCGCAGGAGCTCATCGAGGTGGAGAGCGAGGGCAGGGCGCAGATGATAAAGACCCGTTTTGAGATAGACAACACCATTCGCGAGCTGAAGGAGTTCACCGGCAGCAAGGAGGAGGAAAAGAAGAAGACCGAGGAACTGAACCGCAAGTACGGCGAGGCTTTCGGCTACTATGACACCGTTGCCGAGTGGTACGATGTCCTCACGCAGAAAGCGGCCGACTATATCCAGATGCTCTTCCTGCAGGCCAAGGCACAGGCACTGGTCAACAAGGCCGTGGAAGCCGACGACAAGGTGAACAAGCTGAAGGCGACCGATGCAGATGATGTCGATGGCTCCATGGGGTGGTTCAAGAAGTCTCTCCTCTATTTTGCGCAAGGAGAGACCAACGGCCAGATAGACGCGTCGGCCATCATCAAGGAAGAGAATGAGAAGAACAAGGAGCAGGCCATCGCCGATGCCGAGAAACTCCGTGACGACCTGCTCAAACAGGCGGAGGACCTGACAAAGGAAATGGGCGAGATAGGCAAGAACAGCAATATCGGCGGCCATTCCAAGCCCGAACACAAGCCGACTGGTGGCAACGGAGACAAGGACCGGCAGAAAGAACTGGAGCGCGAGAAGGCGGCCGAGCAAAAGCGGGCCGAGGAACTTGCGCGGCTCCGTCAGGAGAACGAGCAGGAAAGCATCGACCAGATGGCTGAGGGCAGTGCCAAGCGAATCCGGCAGATAAAGTTCAACTACCAGAAAGAGGAATCCGAGATAAAGGCGCAGGAGGCCAAGTGGCGCGATGCGCAGGGTGGAAATCTCACGGAGGAGCAGGGTGAAGCCCTTGCGGAACGGCTTCGTCTGGCACAGGAGGTACAGCGTAAAGGTCTGGAGGAAATCGACAAGGAATCCCTGAAGAACGAGCTCCAGGCCATGGTGGACTACCTGCGCGAGTATGGTACGCTCCAGGAGCAGAAATACGCCATCGCCAAGGAATACGCCGAGAAGATACGCGAGGTGAACGAGGGCGACGGCACGGCGGAGGAAAAGCGGTGGCAAGTCCGCAAGCTCGAAAAGGAGCGTGATGCTACCGTCAGTCAGACCAATGCCCAGAACCTCGCCTTGAACATAGACTGGAGCACCACTTTCGAGGGTGTCGGCAACGTGCTCAAAGACGTTGCGAAAGAGACACTCGCCAAGATAGAGGAATACATGCAGACCTCCGAGTTCAAGAAACTCTCGGCGGAAAACAAGAAGGTATATACCGACCTGCAGGCGAAACTGAAGGACGAGACCGGTGGCAACAGCACCAGCGCCTTCAACTTCAAGATATGGGACACGATTGCCAAGAACGTGAAAGCCTATCAGGACAGCGTGCGCACGCTCCGCGAGAAAACCGACGCCCACACGCAGGCCGTGACCGATTTGGAACAGGCGCAGCAAGACCTTGCCGATGCCACCGACGATGCCTCAAAGGAAATCGCACAGAAAGCGGTGGACATAGCGCAGGGCAAGGTCGATGCGACGGCAGCATCACAGAACGAGGCGCAGGAGGCTAGCGACAAGGCACGGAAAACCCTCACCGACAACACCAACGCGGCGGCGCAGGGCATCAAGAACTTCACCGGCTACCTGAACGAGATGTCGGACGGCTCACTGTACGGCTTTGCCAACGGCATCACCAAACTTATCACCTCGCTTTCCAAAGGCTCTGACGGTATCGGCAAGTCGTTGGGCGAGCTGGGCGGAAAGGTGGGCGGCATCGTCGGTGCCATACTCCAGATACTCGACGCGTTGGGCGATGACCCGAAAGGCTTTATCAACGACCTGCTTGACAAGGTGGCCGACACGATAAACAAGGTGGTGGAGGAACTTCCCGAAATCATCATCGATGTCATCAAGGACGTGGGCAACATCGTGCAGGGGCTACTCAGCGGCATTGCCGGGTGGTTCGGCATAGACGACCTCTTCGGTCTGAACGGCAACGAGAAAGAGGTGAAGAAGACCATAGAGAATCTGACCGAGCGCACGGAACTCCTGCAGAACGCCATCGAGGACCTGACCGATGTGATGAAGAAAAGCTACGGTCAGAAAGCCACCGATGCCTACGAGCAGGCCAAGCGCAACCAGGAGGAGACCAACGCCAACTACATGGGCATCGCGCATGCACAGGCAGGCTACTGGAAGCACCACCACAGTTGGAACTACTACTGGAACGGCTTTTCAGATGACCAGACGGCATGGATAAGGCAGAACGTGAAGGAGAACTTCGACGGCAGCATCTGGAGCCTTACACCGGAGGAGATGAAGAAACTCCTCTCCAATGTGGATATAGCCGAGTACATCAAGAACACCGGCAAGGGCGGTTATGGAAATCGTGTGCTGGACAAGCTGCAGGACTACGCGGACCAGGCAGGAAAGATAGAGGAACTGACCGACAGCTGGCGCGAGACCATCACCCAGATAAGTTTCGACAGCATGAAGGACAGCTTCATCTCCAACCTGATGGACATGAAGAAAACTTCCAAGGACTTTGCCGAGGACTTCGCCACGGACATGCAGAAAGCCCTGCTGAGCTATTCCATGGAAGACCTCATCAACGGTGAACTGAAGCAGTTGTACGATGACTGGGCACAGCTTATCTCCGACAAGAACGGCGAGCTGACGGAAAAGGACATCGAGGACTTCAACCGCCGCTATGACGAGATAGTGGCGGAAGGGCTGAAACGCAGGGACGAGTGGGCGAAGGTCACCGGCTACGAGGACACGGGCGGTACCAGCCAGAGCGCGAAGTCCGGAGGCTTTACCGCCATGACGCAGGACCAGGGCACGAAACTGGAGGGCATGTTCACCAGCGGACTGCAGCACTGGTCAAGCATGAACGAGCATCTGGAGACCGTGGCCGACCGCATGAACCTTGCCGAGAGCCACCTTGCCCGGATTGCCGAGAACACCGGCACGAGCGCGGGGCATCTTGGCGAGATAAAGGAGGACATCAGAAAAATAGTAAGGGACGGACTAAAAGTAAAATGACATGGACAAGATACTTGGAGGACTGGTGCTGGTGAACGGCACCGACATCTGGAAAGAATACGGTGTGTTCCTCGTCGAGGACAAACGTGGCGGCATGGATAACCTCACCGCCATACTCACACCGAGCAATACGAAGAAGGACACCGCCGTGAACATACGCGAGGAGCAGGGCGAGAAATACTCCGCCACGCTTACACCGAGAAACGAGCCGAGGGACATCACGCTCAACTTCGCCCTGTATGACAAGACACAGGCGGGTTGGCTGCGGAAATACTTCTCGTTCATCAATTTCCTGAAACAGGGCAAGGGCGGCTGGCTGGACATCGTATTCACGCAGCTTGACCTTACCCTGCATGTGAAATACAGCGAGAGCCCCAAGTTCACACCGCTCACCTACCTGTGGAAGGAGGGTGTGAACGCCGGCAAGTTCAAGGTGAAGTTCCGCGAGCCTGTCCCCATCATCTAATGACATTCAAACAGCATTCCTATATGGTTCTGACGATATACGACAAATACGGCACCGCCCGGACGGACATCTCGCCCGGTGACGGCAGCACCCAGCAGAAGGAGGTTCAGGGCGACAACGTGCTGACGCTCTCCTTCACCCATTACGAGCACATACCCCTCGATGTGAACGACTATGTGGACTTTGAGGGCGAGCGCTACTGGCTCACCGAGAAATACGCCCCTGCCCAGAAGAGCGATGGCGAGTGGTCGTATGACGTGAAATTTTACGGCATCGAGAACCTGATAAAGCGTTTCCTCGTGCTGGAGACCACAGACAACAATGCCGAGCCCGTGTTCACCCTCACCGCCACTCCGAGAGAGCATGTGGCGATGGTGGTGAAGTGCATCAACAACGGCATGGGGCACACCACCGACTGGAAGGTGGGGCAGGTGGACGGCACCGACCTCATTGTCATCGACTACGAGGGCAAGTACTGCGACGAGGCGCTGAAGGAGATAGCCGAGAAAGTGGGCAGCAGTGCCGAGTGGTGGGTGGAAGGGCAGACCGTGAACATCTGCAGATGCGAGCACGGCGAGGAAATAATATTGGGATACGGCAACGGACTGACGAGCCTGGAGCGTGACACTGACAACACCAACAAGTTCTACACGCGCCTGTTCCCGATAGGCAGCACCCGCAACATCGATGCGGAGAAATACGGCCACAGCCGTCTGATGCTGCCCGGCGGCCGCCAGTATGTGGAACTGCACACCGACGAGTACGGCATCTATGACCACTACGAGAAAGACGCGTTCAGCGGCATCTATCCAAGACGCACCGGTGAGGTGAGCAGTGTGCGCAGCGAGAATGTCAAGGACGATGACGGCAACGCGTTCACTATCTACTACTTCAGGGACGACACGCTGAACTTCGATCCCAACGACTATGAACTGGCAGGCGAGACCAAGCGCGTCTCGTTCCAGGACGGTGATCTTGCCGGGCTCGGTACCGATGACGACCACTATTTCGAGGTGAACTTCGATAGCAAGACACGCGAGTTCGAGATAATCACCATCTGGCCGTATGACGACGACACCCAGCTGCCCGGAGGAAAGCTCGTACCCAAAGTGGGCGACCACTATATCCTGTGGAACGTGCGCATGCCCGACGAGTACTACCCGATAGCGGAGGAGGAGTTCCTGAATGCGGTGGAGAAGTACAATGCCGAGCACTGGAAGGACATCAGCGTCTATAAGGCTCCGACCGACCATGTGTGGGTGGAGGAGAACAATGCCGTGCTCCATGTCGGCAGGCGTGTCCGGCTTGTGAGCGACAAGTATTTCCCGGAAAACGGCTACCGGCAGAGCCGTATCACCAAGATAACGCGCAAGGCGAACCTGCCAAGCCAGATGGACCTTGAAATCAGCGACGCCCTGCAGACAGGCGCGCTTGACAAGGTGAACGACAGCATCGGAGAGCTGAAGAACTATACTAAGTCCAGGACAGAGGGCGTGGCCCTGCCCGACATCATACGCTCGTGGGACGACACGCAGCCGACCGACAACAACATTTTCTCCGCAAGACGGAGCCAGCAGGAGTTCATCAGCAAGAAACGCAACGACCGTGCGAAGAAGAAAATCACTTTCGAGGAAGGCATCGGTATCGGACTGGAAGAGAATGGGCGCATTGATGGCAAAGGCAATGCCGAATTGCTCACCCTTGTGGTGCGCGAACTGTTGCGCAGCGCCAACTATGGCGGCAGTGGCATGACAGGCAACGGCTGGCAAATCGGCCTTGACGAGGACCTGCTGTCGCACCTGATAGTTGACAAGATAACCGTGAGGCGCGTGATGAATGTCTTTGAACTGCTGATAAACAAGGTGCGCAGCGTGGGCGGACAGATTTGCGTCAGCGCGGCCAACGGCAAGATAAAGACGGTGCGGGAGCAGGGCGACTACTGGCACATCACCTTCGAGCAGGAGAACACCTTCGTGGCGCACGACCTGATGCGCTGCCAGGTGTTCACCGGCACGTCGCAGAAAGCCTACTGGGTGGAAGTGGCCGGCATCGCGAATGGTGGCATACTTGTGGAGAAATCCGAGTTTGAGACCGCACAGCCCGAAGAGGGCGACGAGTGTGTGCTTATGGGCAACACCGAGACGGCGAACCGCCAGAACCTCGTCCTCATCTCCGCCTCGGAGGACGGCCGCCCGAGAGTGGACGTGCTGGACGGAGTGAACGCCAAGAACTTTGACCACGCCCTGCGTGCAAGGCTCGGCAACCTTAACGACATCAAGGACGACCGCTTTCCACTGGATAACCAGCCGAAGGGCAACGGCCTGTATGCCGACAACGTGTATCTGCGTGGCACGTTCCTGCTTTCCACCGGCGAGGACATCAAGACCAAGCTGGAGATAACGGAGGGGAAGGTGCAGAGCGCGATAGACAGCGTGCGGAACGACTTCCTGAGCGAGAAAGGCTACCTGAACAACCCCACGTTCACATCGGGGCTGGAGAAATGGAACTCCGAGAACGAGACCGTGTTCTTCCTTGTCGGCAACAAGTGGATATGGGCCAACGGCAACGTGCTCTCCAAAAAAGGCGACGGCGCAAGCGTGGTCACGGACATGGGGCGCACGGTGGTGCGCATACGCAACAAGTACATACTGCAGAAACACGGGAACCTGCGCTATGTGCCCACGTTCCCGACCAATGACGAGGGGCAGAAAGAGGCCCTGCCTGTGTATCTGACATTCTTCTACCGCTGTGCCAAGGTCGGCACGCTGAAGGTCCGCTTCGAGAATGTGGACAAGACAGGCTTCGCCAACTTCAACAGCATGGAGATAAGCGAGGAGATTGCGGAGACCGAAGGCTATGTGCAATATACCGGAAACGGCCTGTGGAACGGAACGGGCGACTTCCGTCTGGAGTTTGACGGTGACATCTACATGTATATGCTGGTGCTCAGCACCGACAAGTACGAGGCGCTGACGCACCGCTACCGCACGTTGTTCGAGCAGAGCGAGCGTCTTGTGAAAATCTCTGCTGCCGTGTTCGACAAGGACGAGAACATGCTGGAGGAGACAGGGCTTATCACCACTTCCAAGGTGTCGGGTCTGTACGCCATCGACGGGGACGGTAATCTGAAATCATTTGTCGGAGCGGGTCAGGATGGTGTGAAGATAAAGGCCGCCAACATACAATTGGAGGGAATCGTCACGGCCAACGGCAACTTCAAGATATTGGAGGACGGCAGTATTGTCACGCAGAATGCGACGATATACGGCAAGGTGTTCGTCGAGGACGGAGGAAAAGTGGGCGGCTTTGATATTCATAATGGTTGCATGAAATGGAATGACAGTCAGGCGGAGATTAGGCTTGGATATGATTCATCATGGATTAGGCATACCTGCGTGTATATCAAGGCGGACATGTTCAGCAACGCCATCGCCGGGCTTGCCCCGATGGGCGGCAGTGGAATTTACGGAAGTTGCAGGAGCACCCCCACATTCCCGAACAGCAATACCATGTGCGCGGGGTATTTTGACGGTGACATACTTGTCAACGCAGGCGATATAATTGTAACGGGCGGTGCTATCCAGGCGGACAGAATGCTGCCACAGAACGGCTGGTCTGGAAGATTCAAGGGTAAAACTGTGACGGTAGAGAACGGAATAATAACTAATGTATCATAATATGAAGATAGATTTTCAGCATTTCAATGTTTACATGGCAGTGAATCACAAATCTGCACGGACAATGGATGTACGTGAGTCTTTCGCGGACATGATATACAACAACGTGAACGGCATCAAGGCGCACTCCCTCGCCATGAAGATATACGGGAGTGAGGGCGAGGCGGACTACACTGATGACGAGGTGAAACTTGTGCGCATTGTCGCCGAGCGTCTTTGCGTGCCCGGCTTCATAGACGGACTGAACGAGCAGTTGGATAATAACCCTAACAACGAATGATATGACAGACGAGGAGAAGAAAACAGTCGTTCAGGAAGTCCTGAACCAGATAAAGACCGACAGTCAGAGCGTGGACGAGCTGGAAACCGTCACCTCGCTTGACAGCGTGAACTCACTGCCGGCCATGCAAGGGGAGAAAGTGGTCCGCGTGCCTGTGTCCCTGCTTGCGAAACCTGCGGAGGAAGCGGCCAAGACCGCGAACACGGCGGCTGCCACGGCGGCTGCATCATCGAAAGCGGCAGGGACAGCAGCACAGCAGGCCAAAGATGCTGCAGGTGTGGCTTCCAGTGCGGCACTCACGGCCAACAATTCGGCCATGCTTGCCGATGGCGCCACGGCAAAACTGAATGATGCCATCGCAGCGGCCAACACCCACCCGGTGGTGCTGGTGAACAGCCTTATCGGTGATGCCGACCGCATATTCAGTGACTGGTCTGAAGCGTTGGAGACCATTGCCGGCAACGAGAGTGTCGGTGGTGAGAAAGTGTTCACCACCGGCTGCGTGATGATATTCAGAAGTGCGGACGGCTGGGAGTCCTGGCAGTTCACCGGTGACCCCGACAACGACCTCCATGATGCGGAGAAATGGCAGGAATATGCCACAGGCGGCAGTGGCGGAAACACCTGCAACGTGACAGAGGAAATCCCGCTTGAGAGTGGTTACTACACATTGGCGACCGCCATTGTTGCCGTGGAGGAGAAGAAACGTGCCAAGGGACGCTGCATCACCTACGAGACGGCACAGGGCAAGTGGGAGACCAAACAGTTCATCGGCACGAGCCTTGACAGTTGGGAACAGGTGGCGAGCTGGGAGGACTTCGGCGGTGCGGGCAACGTGAAGAGCATTTCTGTAAACGGAAAGAAACAGACGCTTGACAGCGCGGGCAACGTGAACCTCACCATCAACGAGACAGAGGTGGACGAGAGCCTGAACACGAACTCCACCAATCCGGTGCAGAACGCGGCCGTGGCCGCCAAACTTGCAGAGGTCGAAGCCAACACCATATTCGGCGGCAGTGCAGAACTGAGCGATGACGAGAGCACCGTGCGTGTGACGCTGACCAACAAGAGTGGTGCGGAGGTCGTAGGTCTGGACATACCGGCAGGAAAAGGCGGCGGTGGCGGAGAAACCTCCACCACCAAAATCGTGTTGACGGCAGAAACAGACAAGTCCGTCATCAAGGAAGGCGACAAGGCCACACTCACATGGTTCTACGACCACCAGTACAGCAGCGGTGACGAGAAGGGGACATCGACGGGGCAGAAAGCCACGGTGAAGATACAGATGAAACGCGGCGCGACGCTGATGTATTCCGATACGCAGCAGGACGTGAGCAAGGGCACCTATACGCTGGACTTGACGAAATACCTCCTTTTGGGCACGACTGACATCTATGTGAAGGCCACCACCACCGACCCGACCACAGGCAAGACGCAGACCAAGCAGAGCTATGTAAGCGTGAAGGCGGTGACGCTTGCACTGACGAGCGGTTTCAATATTGCCGAGTGCATTGCAAAGGGTGGTTATGGCGTGAGCGAGAATGTGGGCATACCCTATGCCGTAAGCGGAAGCGGTACAAAGACCGTCACCCTCTATGTGGACGGCATACAGAAAGATTCCGTTTCTGTCACGAGGAGCGGTACGACCAACGGTAGTTTCACGCTCTCCATGTCCGGGCTTGCTGTCGGCAGGCATACCGTGCAGATGGTGGCCGAGATGAAGGCAAGCGAGGAACTGACACTGAAGAGCGAGAGCATCTATTTCGACATATTGAAGACCGGCAGCAGTGCTCCATATATCGGAACCAAGATAATTTTCAAGGACGGGCGCGTCTTTACGGCAGACCATCTCACCCCGACCATCGATACGGGGCAGTATGAGCAGATGATGTTCGACTTCGTGGCCTACGACCCCACGGCAACCCCTGCGGGCATGAGCGTGTGGAGGGACGGTATAAGGACGCAGACGGTGAGCGTGCCGAGAACGGTGCAGACCTACACGAACCGTTTCCTGGAGAAAGGCGCGGTTGCGATGGTGCTGAAGTGCGGCACGACCGAATACAAGTTCAATGTGAACGTGACGGAGAGCGGCATCGACCTTGGCGAGGCGACATCGGGACTGGTGCTGAAGCTGACGGCAGCGGGCAGGAGCAATGCGGAGAGCAGTCCTGCGGAATGGCGTTATAACGACGTTCAAACGGCGTTTGAAGGCTTTGACTGGCAGAGCAACGGCTGGACGGGTGACGCGCTGAAACTGACGAACGGCGCGAACATCGAGATAGGCTGCAAACCATTCGGCAACGATGCTACGACCACTGGTGCGACTTACGAGATGGAACTGACCTGCACCAATGTGACCGACCGCAAGGGCACGGTGGTGGACTGTATGGCCGGCAATGTCGGTTTCAGACTGACCACGCAGGAGGCGCTGATGCGCACGGGCGCAGGCTCGGAAGTGGGCACGAAGTTCGCGAGCGGCATGACACTGAAGATAGCCTTCGTGGTCCAGGAGAAGAAGGGCAACCGGCTGATGGAACTGTATGTGAACGGCATATTGAGCGGTGCAAAGCAGTACGCCCCGACAGACAGCCTTCTGCAGGACGAGCCGGCCAACATCAGGATAACGAGTGAGAGCGCAGACGTGGAGGTAAGGAACCTGCGCATATACAACCGTGCATTGGGCGATGACGAGGAACTTGCCAACTACATGGTGGACCGCCCGACGAGCGATGAGATGGTGTTTCTGTTCGAGAAGAACCAGGTGATGGACGACGAGGGCACTGATGTCGATATAGACAAACTGCGTGCGATGGGCAAGAGCGTGATGCGCATCGTGGGTGACGTGAACCTGGTGAACCAGACGAACAACAAGAAGTTTGAGGTTCCGGTGGACATCTACTTCTACTCTGCCTACGGTAAGGAGTATGACTTCATCATCTACCAGTGCGGACTGAGAATACAAGGCACCTCATCGACGACCTACCCGAGAAAGAACTACCGCATCTACTTCAGCCGCTCGACGAAGTACGGCACTAAGCTGTATGTGAACGGTGTGGAGGTTGCGGACTTCAAATATTCGTTCAAG
>ULUJ01063098.1_pt1 | contig 16439 bp, 10 predicted proteins | sample 1958381 | NCBI WGS metagenome assembly ULUJ01 (sample SAMEA4835757, study PRJEB28245) | human gut metagenome | biome: gut microbiome; material: fecal sample | place: Denmark | collected 2008 | reverse complement strand
GCTCTGATCCTCGACGAGCCGTTCAAAGGACTTGAATCCGAACTGAAAGAGCATATCGGCAAGCTGATAGGTGAATATGCACAAACCAAGCCCGTTATTATTGTGACACATGATGAATACGGTAAATCGCTTACGAAAAATTCTGTCATTTTATCGTAGTTTTTGTACGGTATATAAAATTTAACTCTTGCATTTCCTTCTATTTTATACTATACTTATTAGCGAACGGCCCGATCAAGGCGCTTAAATCAAATTATAATTTTTGGAGGCAATAATCATGGCAAAGAAACTTATCGCCATCGTCATGGCGCTTGCTCTCGTCCTCTCCTTCGCTGCCTGCGGCGGCAATGGCGACGACACCACCACCGCTCCCGAAACCACCACCGATCCGTTTGACGCTTTCGGTGAGGAGACCACCGCCGCACCCGCAGAGGATCCCTCCGCGACCGACGCTTCCGCCCCCGTTGCAGACGACACGACCGCAGCCCCCGCTGACACTACCACCGCAGCCCCCGCTGACGCTACCACCGCTGCCGCAGCTAAGGCTCCCCAGACTAAGGAAGAGATCGTCGCTTACTTCAACACCGCTATCAACGGCGTTAAGAAGGGCGCAAAGAGCGTTACTCATCACTATTCAAAGATCTCCCTGAACGGCGCTACCAAGCTCCCCAGCTGGGCAAACTCCGTTCTTAAGCTCCTCGGCGGCGCCGATAAATTCATCAACGATCAGCTCACCAAGAACAGCAAGGGTGAGGAAACTCTCACCGGCTCCGCGGCTATCAAGGCCAGCTTCCCCGTTGAAGGCGAATCCTGGTCAAGCAAGCTCACCGCAGCCGATGTCCAGAGCGCAGTTCTCAAGGAGTCAAACGGCAAATACATGATCCGCATCACCACCGTCGCTGACGCTAAGTCCGCCAATGTTAAGCACGGCGAGGGTCACGCACCCAAGGCTTTCAATGTCATTCTGCCCAGCGTTGTTAACGACAACGTTCCCAGCGCTGCTGCAAGCCTTGTCGGCGGCACCGCAGAGATGAATTACCCCTCGAGCACCGTTACCGTCACCGTTGACGCTGCTACCGGCAGAGTCCTCAAGGCTGACTACGACCTCAAGTGGACCATCAACTTCGGCACCGACACCATCATCCCGTTCACCACTCTTGATTCCTACACCATCAATTGGTAACATAAAACAAACTGCGGGGCGTGCCAAGCACGCCCCTTTTGCAATTGCCCGCGCGAACACACAATGCCTCAAGCATTGAATTTTTATGGCTCCCTTGTGTAAAGGAGCTGTCCGTAGGACTGAGAGTTTGTCGGGTAGTTGCTAAAAGTAAAATTTGTTGATAGAATAACAGAAAAATTTCAACTCAATCGTAGGGGACGGCGTCCTCGACGTCCCACGAAACGACTGCAAATGTAAAATCATCATCGTAGGGGCGAACTGTGTTCGCCCGCAACATAAAAAACAAAGGAGTTTACCCATGAAGAAAGAAGTTCTCGTTGAAACATCCGCCCGCCACGTCCATGTCAGCCGCGAGGCTCTCGATATTCTCTTCGGCGAAGGCTATGAGCTGACCAAAAAGAAGGATCTCTCCCAGCCCGGCCAGTTCTCCTGCGAAGAGAGAGTAGCCGTCGTCGGCTCCAAGAGCAGCTTCCCCGCCGTCTCCATCCTCGGCCCCATCCGCCCCGCGACCCAGGTCGAGCTTTCGCTCACCGACGCCCGCTCGATAGGCGTTACCGCACCCGTCAGGGAGAGCGGCGATATCGAGGGCAGCGGCTCCTGCAAGCTGGTCGGCCCCAAGGGCGAGCTTGAGATCGAGTGCGGCGTCATCGCCGCCAAGAGGCACATCCACGCCACCCCCGAGGACGCCGAGAAATACGGCCTTGAGGATAAGCAGATCGTCTCCGTCAAGATCGACTCCAACGGCAGAAAGCTCATCTTTGACGACGTCGTCGTCAGAGTCAGCCCCAAATTCGCGCTCGCAATGCACATCGACACCGACGAATCCAACGCCGCTGCCGCCACCCCCGGCCTCATGGGCGAAATTCTTTAATTTCATCTTAATACATAAAACGCACCCGCAGGAGCTTTCGTGCCCCGACGGGTGCGTGTTTTTTACTCTGCCTCAATTTGCTCCGGCTCCTCCGCCTCGACCATCTCGTGCAGCATCGGCGGGCGGAACATTCTGAACGCCTGCTTCTTGACCGAGATCGTCATATCGCCGTTGTCGCCGCCGTATTCGCCGTCGAGCGTCCACGGCAGTTTGGAGCCGTCGAGGGTCTTGACCTCGATATGCGAGCCTTGATAGAGGTGAATGAACCGCTTGTCGAAGTCCTTTTTCAGCACGCTGGTACACACGTCGACCCAGTTCTTTAACGTGCCGGGGTTCTTGACGATGAACACCTCGAATCTGCCGTCGTTAAGGCAGACCTGATCGTTGCTGAGCTTGATGATTCCGCCTACGGTGAAGGAATTCGAGATAGAGCCGAACACAAATTCATCCTCGATTACCTTGCCGTCTATGACAAAGCGCATCGGGATCTCTCTTATATCCTTTACCGTCTTTGTCGCCTCGAGATAATAGGCGAGCCTGCCGATCTTATTTTTCAATTTCTGATCCGCCTTGTAGGCGCAGGCGGTGAAAGCGCCGAAGGACGCCACATATGTAAAGTACCTCTCGCCGAAAAGCCCGATATCGTAGGGGAGCGCCTCGGAGCTGACGATGAGCTGCGCCGCCTTGATGGGGTTGGTCGGCAGACCGAGGGTGTGGGCAATGTCGTTGGTCGTGCCGGCGGGAATGAAGCCTATCTCGGGCCTTTTCTCAAGAGCCATCAGCCCGTTGAGCGTCTCGCAGAATGTGCCGTCGCCGCCCCTGCAAACCACCGTGTCATATTTGCCGCCGAGTTCACGGGCAAACCGCGTTGCGTCGCCCGAGCCCGTGGTGTTCATAACGGTGATGTTGTAGCCGTGGCGGTTAAAGATATTCGTGACCTCGAGCAAATCGTCGCTGTATCTCTTTTTGCCCGAGCGGGGATTGACTATCATCAGCATCTGCTTTTTCATGCCTTCGCCTGCTTTCATAGGTGATAAAAGAAATTATATCACCTTTTGCCTCATTGTTCAAGCATGGCGGCGGCAGCATTTTTCGCACAAAAAGCCCCTTTTGCCCAAAATGTTTCACGCCATATCCGTAAATTCTGAAATCCAAGCACTAAAAGGCTCCCTTGTGTAAAGGGAGCCATGAGCAACTGCAATCTTTGAACGACATTGTAGGGGACGGCGTCCTCGACGTCCCCTACGGTCGGTTTTCCCCTTTCAACGGGCAAAGCCTGTTATATATGCGAAAAACCGCCGGTCGGTCGCCCGATCAGCGGTTTATGATTATTCAAGCTCGAATGCGCCGGTATAGAGCTGATAATAAACGCCCTTTTCGGCTATCAGCTTCTCGTGGTCGCCGCGCTCGATTATCCTGCCGTGGTCGAGCACCATTATCACATCCGAATTCATTACCGTCGAGAGGCGGTGGGCGATGACGAATACCGTCCTGCCCTCCATCAGCTTATCCATGCCTCTCTGGACTATCGCCTCCGTCCTCGTGTCTATCGAGGAGGTCGCTTCGTCGAGGATCATCACTGGCGGGTCGGCGACGGCTGCCCTTGCTATCGCTATCAGCTGGCGTTGACCCTGCGAGAGGTTCGAGCCGTTGTTGCTCAGCTCCGTTTTGTAGCCCGAGGGCAGGCGGGTGATGAAATCGTCCGCGCCCGCGAGCTTCGCTGCCTCAATGCATTCCTCGTCCGTTGCATCCAGCCTGCCGTAGCGGATATTCTCCATCACCGAGCCGGTGAAGAGGTTAGTCTCCTGCAAAACGATGCCGAGGGAGCGGCGCAGGTCGGATTTCTTTATCTTGTTGATATTTATGCCGTCATAGCGTATCTTGCCGTCGGCGATATCGTAAAATCGGTTGATAAGATTCGTTATTGTGGTCTTGCCCGCGCCCGTTGCGCCGACGAACGCCACCTTCTGACCCGGTTCGGCGTAAACGGTCACGTCGTGGAGCACCTCCTTGCCCTTTTCGTAGGCAAAATCGACGTCAAAGAGCCTCACGTCGCCTCGGAGCGGGGTGTAAGTCAGCGTGCCGTCACCGTGCGGATGCTTCCACGCCCATTTGCCGGTGCGTTCGCTCGTCTCGGTCAGCTCGCCGTTCTCCTCCTTGGCGTTGACGAGGGTCACATAGCCGTCGTCCGTCTCGGGCTGCTGATCCATCAGCGAGAATATCCTCTGCGCGCCCGCCATCGCCATGACTATGGCGTTGACCTGCTGCGAGACCTGGTTGATGTTGCCGGTGAATTGCTTCGTCATGTTGAGGAACGGCACGATGATGCTGATGCTGAACGCCATGCCCGAAATGCTGAAATTCTTAGCGCCGAGGGTCAGGAAAAGCCCGCCCGCCGTCGCAATAAGCACATAGAGCACGTTGCCGATATTCATGATTATCGGGCCGAGGGTGTTGGCATAGGCGTTCGCCTTGCGGCTGTCCTCATAGAGCGCCTCGTTTATCCTGTCGAAGTCCTCGGTCGCCGCCTCCTCATGGCAGAATACCTTGATGACCTTCTGACCGTTCATCATCTCCTGGATGAAGCCCTCCGCCTTGCCGAGTGAAGCCTGCTGGCGCACGAAGTATTTCGCCGAGCCGCCGCCGACCTTCTTTGAAACAAGGGTCATGGCGACAACGCCGACAAGCAGCAGCATCGTCATCCAAATGCTGTAGTAGAGCATGATGAAGAACACGACCATTACAACAATGCCCGACGAAATGAGGGCGGGGAGCGCCTGAGAAACGAGCTGGCGGAGCGTGTCGATATCGTTGGTGTAGTAGCTCATAATGTCGCCGTGCTTGGTCGTGTCAAAATATTTGATAGGCAGATTCTGCATCCCGTCAAACATCTTGCGGCGCAGCTTGCAAAGGAAGCCCTGGGTGATATATGCCATGAGCTGCTCTCTGACGGTCATCAGGATTATCGCCGCGAGATAAAGCGCCACAAGCACCGCTATCATCGGGAATATCTCTTTGCTTGCCGCCGACCAGTCGCCGACTTTGTACCATTTTTCGATCACTGCGATAACTTTCTGAGTGAATACGGCGGGGATCGCCGAGGCCGCCGCGGTGAGGATAATACAGACCGTCACCACGGGCACGAGCACGGGGTAGCAGCTTATCAGCAGCTTTATCACCCTGCCGAGCACGCCTTTTGCCGGTTTCGGCTTATTCATCGCGCTCACCTCCGTTCGTCTGCTGCTCATAAACCTCACGGTAGATTTCGCTCGAGCCGAGCAGCTCATCGTGCTTGCCGAGCGCTGCTATCCTGCCGTTCTCCATAACGACTATCAGGTCGGCCTCCTGCACGGAAGCGATGCGCTGGGCAATGATTATCTTGGTCGTTTCGGGTATATATTCCTTGAATCCCGCCCTTATCAGAGCGTCCGTCTTGGTATCGACGGCGCTTGTCGAGTCGTCAAGGATAAGGATCTTCGGCTTCTTGAGCAGTGCGCGGGCAATGCAGAGCCTCTGCTTCTGGCCGCCCGAGACGTTCGTGCCGCCCTGCTCGATATGCGTGTCGTAGCCGTCGGGGAACGACCTTACGAAATCGTCCGCCTGGGCGAGCCTACACGCCTCGATTATCTCGTCGTCGGTCGCGTTCTCGTTGCCCCAGCGCAGATTTTCCTTTATCGTGCCGGAGAAGAGCAGGTTCTTTTGCAGCACCATCGCCACCGCTTCACGCAGCGACTCGATGTCGTAGTTCCTGACGTCTACGCCGCCCACACGCACGCTGCCTGCGGTCACGTCGTAGAGCCTCGGGATAAGCTGCACGAGCGTGGTCTTGCTCGAGCCGGTGCCGCCGATAATGCCGACGGTCATGCCGGAGCGGATATGCAGGTCGACATTCTCGAGCGCATCTCTCTCGGCTTTCTTTGAATATTTGAAGCTCACGGAGTCGAAGTCCACGGAGCCGTCGGCTACGGAGAATACGGGATTCTCGGGGTTGCGGAGCGCAGGCTCCTCGCCGAGCACCTCGCCTATACGCTTAAAGGACTCGGAGGACATTGTAAGGATAACGTATATCATCGAGAGCATCATCAGCGACATGAGTATCTGCACGCCGTAGGTCAGCATCGCCGAGATCTGGCCGACGTCGACCAGCGTGCCGCCGCTCGTTATCGTCATCTTCGAGCCGACGATGAGCACGAACACCATGTTGAAATTCAGACAGAACTGCATCAGCGGCGCATTGAGCGCAACTATCCTCTCCGCGTGGGTGAAATCCTTGCGGATATCTTCCGAAGCGGCGCCGAATTTCTTCTTCTCGTATTCCTCACGCGAGAAGCCCTTGACCACTCGCATGGCGCGCACATTCTCCTCGACGGATTCATTCAGACGGTCGTACTTTCTGAATACGCTGCGGAATGCGGGCATGGCCTTGCGGCTGATGAGCAAAAGCCCGAAAGCCAGCACAGGGATGACGACGACGAAGGCCGTTGCAAGCGCGCCGCCCATCACATAAGCCATCACGACGGAGAATATCAGCATCAGCGGGCTGCGGATAGCCGTCCTTATCACCATCATGTAGGACATTTGAGCGTTCGCAACGTCGGTGGTCATCCTTGTCACGAGTGATGAAGACGAGAATTTATCAATATTTTCAAATGTGTAGGTCTGCACCCTGCGGAATATATCGCCGCGCAGGTTTTTGGCGAAGCCCGCCGAGGCCTTGGCGCAGGTGAATCCCGCCAGACCGCCGCAGGCGAGGGAAGCGCACGCCATCAGCGCCAGCACTCCGCCCGTCTCGAGAATATAGCTCATGTCGGCGCCCGCCTTGATACGGTTGACGAGGTTTGCCGTGATGAACGGAATAAACGTCTCGATCACCGCCTCGCCGACGATAAAAATGAGCGTCAGCACAGTCGGCCGCTTGTATTCTCTTACACTTTTCATAAGCCGCCTTATCATATCTTTCCTCCTTGCTCTTACGAATAGTAGTTTTGTATCTTAAATGTTTGAATAAACATTATCACTATAAATCACGCACGTTAAAGGCTCCCTTGTGTAAAGGGAGCTGTCAGCCGTCAGGCTGACTGAGGGATTGACCTATTAGCCGACACACCGACCGAGCGCTTAACTTATTAAACTGTTGCTCGCCTCTTAGGCTCCCTATGACGAGGGAGGCGAGAGCAACTGCGGGTTTTTGGGAATATCCGCAGTCATACGTCGGTCAAAGCTCCGCAACTCTACAGAGATAAAAGACGGAGAACGATAGGTAGTTCTCCGTCTTTTATCGGATGGCTCTGACATTGTTGCTCACAAATGCAGATGCGTGATGCAATATCACGCTATTACATTGTAACTGATTTCATCAAATTTGTCAACTGCTTTTTTGACCCGTTGCAAAATTATACGCTTTTTGAGTTGTTGTTTGAATTTGCACAGTCTGCACGGTCGTTGCCTCGACCACCTCAATGAGGTAATCGGCGCTGACCCAGCCCTTCAGCCCGTTGTAGTCGATATAAGCCCAACCCTGCACGGCGCTGACCACGGTCACATCCGTGCCGTTCGGGATCTTGCCCACGACGCTCGAACCTGCCGCCGCCTCGGCTCGCATATTGAGCACGCTGCCCGCCGTTTTGACGAGATATCTGCCCGCTGCGAGGGTCGCGCCGCCGTCGGTCGTCTGCTCCGTGGCGGGCTCGGTGGTCTGCTCAAGATATTTTTTATCTACGGTGAGGATGCCCCATTTTCCGTCGTATTTTGCGATGAATACTCCGCCGTCGCCGGGCAGGATCGCCGCGAATTCAAAGCCGACGACCGTCTCGCCCGTGGTGTTCACAACGCCGTAAAGCCCGTTCTTTTTGACGGGTGCAACGCCGTTTCGGAATGTGAACGCCGTGTTGCCGCTCATTGCATCAAGCTCGGAGACGCTCTCGAAGTCAAAGGGTATGACCGTAACGCCGCTCTCGTTGATATAGCCCCATTTTTCGCCTTGGCGGACTGCCGCAACGCCGCTGCCGAAATCCTTTGCGGCGTCGTAATTCAGCGGTATCTCCAATTTAAGCTCCGCGCCGACATAGCCCCACTTTGCGCTCTCCGCAAGTGAGGACGCGACGGGGTAAAGTCCGGGCTGAAGCGGCAATTCGTTTCTCTTTATCTCACCCGCGTAGCCCTTGCCGTCCGTCCACGCGAGATGCTTGCCCGCGTCGCTCCAGCAGGGTACTCTCTCGGGCGAGGTCACACCGTGATACTGCCGATTGGTGACCGTGCCGCTCTCGGCGTCCACAAGCAGGGGATACTCCGAGCGGGGGCTGTCCGCAATGTAGCGGTAGCTGCGCCACTGATCGCTGCAAACGGTGAAGTCGTTGTGCTCGGCTTTCTCTGTTATCTCGCCGCCGAGGGTCATCAGGCCCTTTTTGCCCGTCTTGGCGTCGGTGAACACCGCCATAGTCTCGTTGAGGCTCTTGATATCCGAGACATTGGCGAAGCCGTCGGGCACGGTGAACTGCCAGCTCTTGTTTTCGCTGTCTTTATTGCCGTCGGAGCGCCCGTGCAGCACGGCTATCACCGCCGCGGCAACGAGCACTGCCGCCGCTATGATGCATATCGTGGCTGCGGTGGTGCGGTTTATCGGGCGTTTTTTCTTAAATGTAATATTTTTTGCCGCCATCTATATTTTCCTTTCAAAAAAGCGGTTCTCCGCATATATTTCCCTGATTTTACGGCCGAAATTCGGCGAATTATCGGTTACATAAAAGAAGTATAGCACATTATGTAAAAAAGCGCAATTACAAAAGTGTTACAATCTGCACGGATATGTAAACTTCCTTTTGATTTTGAGGGTATATTTTCGCTGTTTCTCTTGACTAATCGCCCTTTTAGTTATATTATTATAGAGTATTATATTCGGCGGTGTGTTCATCGCCAAGGAGGAAAAAAATGAAAGTATTCATGATCGGCGGCACCGGCCTGCTCGGCTGCGAAGCTGCAAGAATCTTCATCGAGAGAGGCCACGAGGTCAAGAGCGTTGCTCTTCCCCCCCTTCCCGAAGGAGCACCCATCCCCAAAGAGATGGAGATCGAATTCTGCAACATTTATGAAAAGACCGACGACGAGATCAGAGAGATGATCAAGGGCTACGATTGCTTCGTCTTCGCCGCAGGCGTTGATGAGAGAGTCGAGTTCCCCGCTCCCGTCTACGACGCTTACTACAAGTATAACATCGCTCCCCTCAAGAGGATCCTGCCCCTTTGTAAGGAAGCCGGCCTCAAGAAGGCTGTTATCCTCGGCTCCTACTTCTCATATCTTGCGAAGACCCGCCCCGATATGAAGCTCACCGAGAAGCATCCTTACATCAGAAGCCGTATCGATCAGGAGAACGTCGCATTCTCCTTCGCGGATGACAACTTCGACGTCTCCGTGCTTGAGCTGCCCTACATCTTCGGCACTCAGCCCGGCAGAAAGCCCGTTTGGGTCATACTTATCGAGCAGATAAAGATGATGGATAAGCTGCCCTGCACCATGTATCCGGGCGGCGGCACCGCAATGCTCACCGTCCGTCAGGTCGGTCAGGTCATCGTCGGCGCGGCCGAGAAATCCAAGGGCGCAAAGGCATGGCCCATCAGCATGTATAACATGACCTGGAAGGAATTCCTCAAGATAGTCTATGCCGCCAGAGGCATGGGCGATAACAGAAAGATAGTCAGCATCCCCGCATGGATGATGCGTATGGGTCTCGGCAAGGTCAAGAAGGAATACGCCGCCAAGGGCATCCAGAGCGGTATCGACGTTGACGGACTTGCCGATATCATGGCTCTCAACCTCTTTATCGACAGGAAGTACAGCGAAGAGCTCGGCGCTACCGAGGACGATATCAAGGCTGCTATCTTCGACTCCATCAAGGTCAGCCAGGCCTCCTATGACGGCAAGGTCAAGCTCCTTGAGATGAAAGGCGAATAATTTTTAGCGAGATGGAGCTGTTTATTTAATCAAAGTAAGCAGCTCCATTGTTGTGTTTATTTCAGCAGTTACCGTACCCTGACAAATACCGGATTCGGAAGGAGTTATCGCATGGAAAGCAAGAAATACCTCAGCAAAAAAGAGCTGTGGATGTTTGCCGTAGGCGCAGGCGGGCAGGGCATGATATACGCCATGATGTCGAGCTATGTCAGCGACTACTACGTTAATGTTTTGCAGCTGCCGCTTCTCTTTGTCCTTCTTCTCATGCTCCTCGCCAGAGTGTGGGACGCGATCAACGACCCGCTCATGGGCATGATAGTCGACCGCCACACCACCAAGTGGGGCAAGATGAAGCCATATATCCTTTTTGCCGCCGTTCCGATAGCCGTCCTCACCGTGCTCATGTATTACAGCCCCGCCGGGCTGAGCAAGACGGGCATGATGGTCTATGTGGCGATAACCTATGTGTTCTGGGGCATGATATACACCATGGCGGACGTTCCCTTCTGGAGCCTGCCGAATGTTTTGACCCCCGACGCGGCCGAGAGAGGCTCCGTCATTTCGCTTGGCAGGACGGTAAACGGCGTAGGCTCGGCCGTGCCCGAGGTGCTTTTCCTCGCCGCAGGCTTCCTGCTGCCCAAGCTGCTTGACACCTCCGACCCGATAGCCTACGATAAGCAGCGTTATCTCATTATCGCCGCTGTCACCGTCGCTATCGGCATAGTCCTCTATGTCAACTCCTATTTCCACGTCAAAGAAAGAGTCGTTATCCCCGATAAGAAGCGCGCGCCGGGCGAGCCGTCGCAGCTCACGAGGATATTTAAGTGCAAGCCCCTCATGCTTGTCATCCTAATGGGCGTTCTCTCCAGCGGCAGATATATGGTTCAGGCTGCGGCTATCCACGTCGCCCGCTATGCCTTCTATATCGGCCCCGAGATAACCCCCGATATGCCTATTGAGGAGAAAACCGCTCTCATCTCCGCCAGCGTCTCGAGCGTCAAGACCATATTCCAGGTCTGCGCCATAGTCGGTATGTTCGGCGCAATGCTCTTCATGCCGCTGCTGATGAAGAAATTCGACTATAAAAAGATAGTCATCACCACCTGCCTGCTCGGCTTCGTTGCGAGCATCTTCACCACCCTTATCGGTTGGTTCAGCGGCAATCTCTATCTCTGCATCCCGTTCGTGCTCGTCTCCTGCATCCCGCTCGGCGTGCTGAACGTCATATCCTATGCGATGATAGGCGACTGCCTCGACTATATGGAGCTTAAAACCGGCTTCCGCGACAACGCCCTCGGCTCAGCCTGCCAGGGCTTCGTCAACAAGCTGGGCAACGCCTTCGCTACCTGCGGCATAGTGCTGATGTATATGTTCATCGGCCTCAAGCCCGAGGATATGCTGAATTCCCAGGTCATCATGGCCGCCACCGAGCTTACGAGGACTCAGAATTTCGCAATGTTCTCGCTCGTCTCCATCGTCCCCGGCGTCAGCCTGCTGCTTTGCAGCATCCCGATGTTCTTCTATAAGATCGCCGGCAAGGAGAAGGCGGATATGCTCAGCGCCCTTGAAGAAAAACGTAAAAATTCCGGCATCGTGATCGAATGATCGCCTCGCACGGTTATCCTATACAGAAAGAAACAGGTGAATTTCCCTTGTCCGCAAAAAAAGATTTAAGAAACGTAGCCATTATCGCCCACGTTGACCACGGCAAGACCACTCTCGTTGATGAATTGCTCAAGCAGAGCGGCACCTTCCGTGAGAATGAGCAGGTCGCCGAGAGAGTCATGGACTCCAACGACCTTGAGCGTGAGCGCGGCATAACCATCCTCTCAAAGAATACCTCAGTCCACTACAAAGGCACCAAGATAAACATCGTTGACACCCCGGGTCACGCCGATTTCGGCGGCGAGGTCGAGCGTATACTAATGATGGTCGACGGCGTCGTGCTGCTCGTCGACGCATTTGAGGGCTGTATGCCCCAGACGAGATTCGTGCTTAAAAAGGCGCTCAATCTCAAGAAAAAGGTGCTTGTCGTTATCAACAAGATCGACCGCCCGAACGCCCGCCCCTATGAGGTCGTCGACGAAGTGCTTGACCTCTTCATCGACCTCGGCGCGGAGGAGGATCAGCTCGATTTTCCCGTCGTCTACGCCAGCGCGAAGGACGGCTACTCGAGCCTCGACCCCAATTGCAGAAGCGGCAATATGCAGCCGCTCTTTGACGCCATTCTCAAGAATATCGACCCGCCCACAGGCGACCCCGACGGCCCGCTTCAGGTGCTCTTTTCGAGCCTTGACTACGACGATTACGTCGGCAGGATCGGCGTCGGCAGAGTCGAGCGCGGCAGGATAAAGAGAGGCCAGCAGGTCTCGCTTTGCAAGACCGACGGCTCGGTGCAGAATGTCCGCATCTCCCGCCTCTATCAGTTCGAGGGTCTTAACAGAGTTGAATGCGAGGAGGCCGAGGCAGGCGACATCATCTGCGTCTCAGGCATCGAGGGCATCAACATCGGCGAGACCGCCTGCGACCCCGAGAAGGTCGAGGCGCTGCCCTTCATAAAGATAGACGAGCCCACCATCTCGATGAATTTCATGGTCAACGACAGCCCGTTTGCCGGCAGAGAGGGCAAATTCGTCACCTCCCGCAACGTGCGCGACCGCCTCTTCAAAGAGGTCGAGACAAACGTGAGCATGAGAGTTGAGGAGACCGACAGCACCGATACCTTCAAGGTTTCGGGCAGGGGAGAGCTTCACCTCTCCATCCTCATCGAGACAATGCGCCGCCAGGGTTATGAATTCCAGGTATCCCGCCCCAAGGTCATATTCAAGGAGCAGAACGGTCAGCTCCTCGAGCCTATGGAGCTGCTCATCGTCGAAGTGCCCGAGCAGTATGTCGGCGCCGTCATTGAGAAGCTCGGCTCCCGCAAGGGCGAGCTTGAGAATATGGGCTCCCGTCAGGGCGGCTCGACCCACCTTGAATTCAAGATTCCCGCAAGAGGTCTCATCGGCTACCGTGCCGAATTCCTGACCGACACCAACGGCAACGGCATCATGAATCAGCTCTTCAACGGCTATGAGCCGTATAAAGGCGATATCCAGACCCGTGAGCGCGGCTCGATAGTCGTCCATGAGACGGGCGTTAGCACCGCATACGGTCTTTTCAACACTCAGGACAGAGGCCGCCTCTTCATCCCCGCGGGCGTTGAAGTCTATGAGGGCATGATAGTCGGCGAAAGCGCCAAGAATGAGGACGTCGTCTGCAACGTCTGCAAGCAGAAGCACCTGACCAACACCCGCGCCTCCGGCTCCGACGACGCTCTGCGCCTTGTGCCGCACACCGTGATGAGCCTTGAGCAGTGCATGGAATTCATCAAGGACGACGAGCTGCTTGAGGTCACCCCCGAGTCGCTCAGGCTCCGCAAGCGCATCCTCTCCAAGGAGCAGCGCATGAAGATGCAGTTCAAGAAAAAATAAGAATTCTTAAAAATATGATTTTCAAATATGAAACCGCCGTCGCTCTCGGCAGCTTCGACGGGCTACACAAAGGTCATATGTCAGTCATAGCCTGCGCTCTTTCGATGAAGGAGTGCGGGCTTGTTCCTCTTGCGCTCCTTTTCGATTCGCACCCGATGCTCGCCCTCACGGGTCAGGCGCCGCCCGAGATACTCCAAAGCGCCGTGAGAGAAAGATTGCTCACCGAAATGGGCGTTAAATTTGAATATATTTCGTTCAAGGAAATTATGAACCTCACCTGCCGTGAATTTTTCGAGGAAATTCTGCTCAAGCGGCTGAACGCCGCCGCCGTATGCTGCGGCTGGAATTATCGCTTCGGCAGGGGCAACGAGGGCGGCTGCCGCGAACTGAGCGAACTGTGCGATGAATTCGGTGTCGAGCTGCACATCAGCGACCATGTCGACCTCGGCGGCGAGCCTATCAGCTCCTCACGCATCCGCCTTGCCGTGGAGCAGGGCGATATCCCCCTCGCAAACGCCATGCTCGGCAGGGAATTCAGCTACAGCGCCCCCGTCGTGAGCGGTTATCACCGAGGTCATCTGCTCGGCGCGCCAACGATAAATCAGCGCTTCGAGCCGGATTTTGTCAGACCCCGCAAAGGCGTTTACGCCTCATTTACAACGGTCGGCGGTGTTCGCTACCCCTCCGTTACCAATATCGGGCTTCGCCCGTCCTTTGAGAATGAAGATTTCCGCAGCGAGACCTGCATCATCGGCTTCTCCGGCGATCTCTACGGTCAGGTCATCAAGGTCTCGCTGCTTGATTTTATAAGAGATGAGCAAAAATTCGGCTCCGTCGAGGCTCTGAGCGCTCAAATCGCTCTCGACGCTGCGCGAGCCAAAGAAATATTTGAAAAACGAGGTGACAGCGGCAATGTATGAGACTTGGGAACAGCTTAAAGCGGATTGCATGGGCTGCCGCAAATGCGACCTGTGCGAAACAAGGACAAATCTTGTTTTCGGCGTGGGCAACGAGAACGCCGAGGTGCTTTTTGTCGGCGAGGGTCCCGGCGAGAATGAGGATCTGCAAGGTGAGCCGTTCGTCGGCAGGGGAGGCAAGCTGCTCGACAAATACCTCGACGCAGTCGACCTCGACCGCAAAAAGAATATCTATATTGCGAATATCGTAAAATGCCGCCCCCCGAAGAACCGTGACCCGCTCCCCGAGGAGCAGGACGGCTGCATTCAGTGGCTGCGCGAGCAAACAAGGCTGCTGCGCCCGAAAATAATCGTCTGCCTCGGCAGGATCTCGGCTCAGAAGCTCATCGACAAGAATTTCAAGGTCACCAAGCAGCACGGCGAATTCATCGAGAAAGGCGGCATCCTCTTCATGGGCACTTTCCACCCCGCCGCCCTGCTCAGAAATCCCAACAACAAGCCACAGGCTCTCGAGGATTTTCTCGCCCTGCGCCGCAAAATTCTTGAGGTCTGCGACCATACCTATTAAACCGAATTCGGAGAAAAAAATATGATTCGGAGTTTTTGCTGAGATTCAATCGACAACCCCTCCGTCACGACTTTGTCGCGCCACCTCCCTTTACACAATGGAGGCGAGGGCACGTGCAATTTTTCGGCGACATTGTAGGGGACGGCGTCCTCGACGTCCCGAGAGCTACACTGCAATGTCGGTTTTACAACGGTAGGGGCGAACTGCGTTCGCCCGCCGGAGTTTGCACAATGCCGCAGTATTAAACTGTTGCCCACCTCTCAGGCTCCCTTTGACGAGGGAGCTGCCCGAAGGATTGAGGGAGTTTTGCCGAAATCCAACCGACAACCCCTCTGTCTCAACAGGCAAACGACCCAAATTAACAAATGATTTTTCTTTTGGAGAAAATATGAAATACAATGCTGAAAATTATGACGTCGCCGTGATCGGCGCAGGCCACGCAGGTATCGAAGCGGGGCTTGCCTCGGCGCGCCTCGGCTGCAAGACCGCCGTTTTCACCGTCAATCTCGACTGGGTCGGCAATATGCCGTGCAATCCCTCGATCGGCGGCACATCAAAGGGTCACCTCGTGCGCGAGATAGACGCTCTCGGCGGCGAAATGGGCGTCGCTGCGGATAAAAACACCCTGCAAAGCCGTATGCTCAATCTCGGCAAAGGTCCCGCCGTCCACAGCCCCCGCGCCCAGGTGGATCGCCGAGCCTACTCCGACTATATGAAGGGCGTGCTCGAACGCACCCCAAATCTCTACCTCCGCCAGGCGGAAATAGTCGATATCACCCGTGACGGCAGCGATTGGGTGCTGCGTACCCGCCTTGAGGCTCTACATAGAGCCAAGGCCGTCATCCTCGCCACGGGCACTTTTCTCGCGGGCAGGGTCTATATCGGCGACGTTTCATATGAGAGCGGCCCCGACGGAATGTTTCCCGCAACCGAGCTTGCCGCTTCGCTTAAGCGCCTCGGTCTGCCCACCCGCCGCTTCAAAACGGGCACTCCGCCCCGCGTGAATCGCCGCAGCGTCGATATTGACCGCCTCGAGCCGCAGTTCGGCGACGAGCACCCCGCCGTTTTCTCCTACGACAGCGGCATTGAGGTCAGGAATACCGAGCCCTGCTACATAACCTACACGGGCGCCGAGACCAAGCAGGTCATTCTTGAGAATCTGCACCGCTCGCCCCTGTATTCGGGCAAAATCGACGGCGTCGGCCCCCGCTATTGCCCGAGCATTGAGGATAAAATAGTCCGCTTCGCCGAGAAGGAGCGACATCAGATATTTGTCGAGCCGTGCGGAGCTAAAACTGACGAAATGTATTTGCAGGGGCTTTCTTCTTCCCTGCCGGAGGATGTTCAGCTCCGAATAGTCCACAGTATACCCGGTCTTGAGCACGCCGAATTTCTCCGCACAGCATACGCTATTGAATACGATTGCGTCGATCCGCTTTCGCTCCGTCAGACCCTTGAATTCAAGGATTTCCCCGGTCTT
>ULUJ01011218.1_pt1 | contig 16759 bp, 10 predicted proteins | sample 1958381 | NCBI WGS metagenome assembly ULUJ01 (sample SAMEA4835757, study PRJEB28245) | human gut metagenome | biome: gut microbiome; material: fecal sample | place: Denmark | collected 2008 | reverse complement strand
TAGAACATGATTGAACAAGTGTTAACAATGAAACGGACAGCAGCCTTATGCTTGGTGGGAGCTTTCTGCAGCCTGAATGCTCAGGCACAGAATATCCAGGTCAAGGGTAATCTTGTTGACGGTACAGGTGAGCCTCTGATAGGTGCCACTGTAAAAGTGAAAGGTAATGCCAGCGTCGGTGCGGTCACCGACTTAGATGGTAATTTCAGCATCAGTGTTCCTTCTGAGAATTCTATCCTCGTATTTACATACGTAGGTATGAAGACCAAGGAAGTAAAGATTGGTAAGAAGAGAGAGTTCAAACTTACTCTTGAAGATGACAACGCCATCGGCGAAGTTGTAGTCGTTGGTTATGGTCAGCAGAAGAAGGCTTCTGTCGTAGGTTCCATCACCCAGACTACTGGTGAGGTTTTGGAGCGTGCAGCTGGTGTCAGCGACGTCGGTTCAGCCTTGACAGGTAACCTCCCAGGAGTTGTTACAATCCAAGGCAATGGTATGCCTGGTGAGGAGGAACCTCAGATTATCATCCGTGGTTCTAGTTCATGGAACAATTCCGACCCTCTCGTTCTCGTTGATGGTATTGAACGTCCTCTGAGCAGCGTGGACATCTCTTCTGTGGAGAGCATCTCTGTACTGAAGGATGCTTCTGCTACTGCAGTCTATGGTGTGAAGGGAGCCAATGGTGTCATCTTGGTTACCACCAAGCGTGGTCAGGAAGGCAAGGCTAAGATTGACATTGGTTTCAATGCTACGTTGAAAGCTCCTTCTAAGTTGCCTAATAAGTACGACTCTTATGATGCGTTGATGCTTCGCAACCAAGTGGTAGAACGTGAACTGGGCATTTATCCTGAAGGTGTTTCATATCTTCGTCCTCAGTCTTTTATAGACAACTATCGAAACCAGACTACGCAGGAGCAGCGTGAACGTTATGCCAATGTGGATTGGCAGGATGCACTTTTCAAAAAGTCTGCTATGTCCTATAATGCGAACGTGAACGTGAGTGGTGGTACAAAATTCGTTAAGTACTTCGCTTCTGCTGATTTCGTGCATGAGGGTGACCTCTTCCGTGAGTATGACAATGGTCGTAACTACAACTCTGGCTATGGATACAATCGTATCAATGTTCGTAGTAACTTGGACTTTGCCATCACAAGTAGCACTACTTTGAAGGTAAATGTGGCTGGTAGCAATGGCGTAAGAAAAGCTCCTTGGAGTAACATGAGCAATAGTGAGTGGCATATTGGTCAGCAGTGGGCTGGTGCTTATAACATCGCCCCAGATGTGTTCTTGCCACAATATTCTGACGGCTCATGGGGATTCTATCCATCTGCTTCCAATGTAAGTAACTCTGCACAGAATCTTGCTATCGGTGGTACAGCACAGGCTACAACCACTCGTATCAATACAGACTTTACCCTTGAGCAGAAATTGGATTTCATAACCAAAGGCTTAAATTTCCGTGGTACTATCTCTTGGGATAATGTTTTTGTTGAGACAGGACGAGGTATCAATGACTTGAATAATGAAGCCCAGACTAAGTATATTGATCCTGAAACAGGTCAGGTTACTTATGGTAAAGAACTTGAAGGAAATAATAAGTTTGATTGGCAGCAAGGTGTGAACTGGTCAACGGAAGGTGGTTCTGTAGATAATAACCAGACTGTTCGCAACCTCTACTATCAGTTGCAGCTCAACTGGGCTCGCAAGTTTGGACAGCATGATGTATCAGCCATGGGCTTGTTCTCACGTCAGGAGAATGCACGTGGTAGCGTGATGCCAACTTACCGTGAGGACTGGGCGTTCCGTGCTACCTATAGCTATGCAGGTCGTTATAACATCGAGTATAATGGTGCCTATAACGGATCAGAAAAGTTCAGCAAGGACAATCGTTTTGCCTTCTTCAATTCAGGTGCTATCGGATGGACCATCACTGAGGAAAACTTCATGAAATCTCTGCGTGACAATCACATCATCGATATGTTGAAGTTCCGTGCTTCCTATGGTGAGATTGGTGATGACAACATAGGTGACCCATTTGATTCTAGTCGTCGCTGGTTGTATATGAGTCAATGGGCGTATGGCGGCAAGACCACGATGGATCTCGACCATACAGAGAGCATCTATACATGGTATCGACAGAACACTCTTGGAAATGATAATGTGAAATGGGAAACAGTTAAGAAAACCAACTTCGGTATTGATTATGGTTTCTTGGGAGGCTTGATTACTGGTTCTTTGGATTTCTTCTGTGATCGTCGTAATGACATCTTGATTTTCGGCTCCAACCGTTCTGTTCCTTCTTATTTCGGAACGACAGCACCTACTATTAATAAAGGTAAGGTTCGTACCAGTGGTTACGAGTGGGAATTGAAACTTAATAAGGTGTTTGCTAATGGCTTGCGACTCTGGGGTAATTTCAATATGACCCATGCCAAGAATAAGGTGATTTTGAAGGATGATGCCCTCTTTACTCCAAATTATCAAAAGGAGGCAGGATTTGCCATGAATCAGTATCACTCTTATATAGATAAGGGCTTTATCAATAATATTGATGATTTGATAGGTTCTCCGGCGCACGACTCCAATGACAATCACCGCTTGGTTGGTGACTATTACATTGTTGATTTCAATGGTGATGGTGTTGTTGATAGCAGGGACTCGGCTCCTGTAGGTTATAGCAGTAGTCCGCAGAACACCTATAATGCTACTATTGGTTTCGAATGGAAAGGGTTCTCAGCTTTCGCTCAGTTCTATGGAGTAACTAATGTGACCCGTGACGTATCATTGACAAGCTTTGGTAATATGCTTGATAATGTTTATGATACTGGTACTTGGTGGAATAAGAATCAAAGCAATGCAGAATGTATCCTTCCTCGTTGGGGTGCTACTGCTTCAAGTTACACCTATGGTACACAGTTTATGTATGATGGTTCTTACATTCGTTTGAAGAATGTCGAGATTGCTTATACCTGGACCAAGGGTTGGATTAAGGCATTAGGCGTAAACTACCTCAAGGTTTACTTGAATGGTAATAACCTCTGGCTCTGGACTCGTATGCCTGATGACCGTGAGGCAAACCTCGGTGGTGGTGGCTGGTTGGGAGCATACCCTACGGTTCGCCGCTTCAACTTAGGTGTTAAATTCTCATTGTAATTATTAAAAAAAATATTCAGATGAAAAATAAGATAAAGACATTATTGTTGACGGGATGCGTCTCGCTGGCTCTCGGTACTTCGCTGAGTTCTTGTCAAGACTACTTGGACAAGGAGCCAGACTCAACAGTTTCTGCAGACGATGCCTTTGCCAATTTCCGTAATTTCCAAGGTTTCGTTGAGGAAATATACAACTGTATCCCTGATAAAGAGAAATGTAACTATTGTCCTTCATGGAACTGGGGTGATGATGAAATCTTCAATCCTGAGGCTGATAATAGAATGACCCATCAGGTTGATTTAGGTAACTTCCGTGCATGGGAATCTACTGGTAACTGGCTAAAGCGTGATGGTTCTTCTACTTCCACAGATAAGTTCGCACACGGTATTTGGAACCATGCGTGGTATTGCATCAGAAAATGTAATCTCGGTTTACAGAATATCGACAAGTTTGTGACTGGAAGTGCTGAAGAGAAAAAACTGATAGAGGGTCAGCTCTATTTCTTCCGTGCATGGTGGCATGAGGAAATGATGGAGTATTTTGGTGGTATGCCTTATGTGGATACTTATCTCGATGCCAATGCCGAGCAGAGATTGCCACGTCTTTCTTATCAGGAATGCGCTGATAGAGCGGCAGCTGATTTCCGCAAGGCTGCCGATTTGTTGCCTATTAATTGGGATAAGACTTCTGCAGGTGCTGCCACACAAGGTAAGAATGATCTTCGCATCAATAAGATCATGGCTCTTGGTTATCTTGGTAAAACCTATCTTTGGGCTGCTAGTCCTTTGATGAAGAATGGTGCGCAGATTGGTGCCAGCAAGAATGGCAAGACTTATGATTATGATCAGGAATATGCTAAGAAGGCAGCTGAGGCTTTTGGTGAACTGCTCTCTCTTGTGGAAGCTGGTCAGACACAATATGCATTGGCAGAGTTTAAGTACTCAGACATCTACAATCATGAGAAATCTGCTGATGCCAATAGCTGTTTTTCTGATATATTCTATACCAAGAAGCAGAACTGGAAAATGCCTGGAACGGTTGAAGCTATCTTCCGTGGTCCATCTCCTGATTTTAATGGCTCTAACTGGAATACCTCTAAGGTCTTTGGCCCTAAGGTACAGAAAGTAGTTGCTCATGATAATGTCATTCACCAACCTACGGCCAACCTTGTAGAGGCTTATGGAATGGCTAACGGAGAACCAATCTATTTGGTTGAGAATGGTCAGTATGTACTCAATCCAAAGTCTGGTTTCGACCCTGAGCATCCTTTCAAAAATCGTGATCCCCGTTTCTACCACGATATCGTCTTCGATGGTTTTAAGTATTTGAACGGAACACCTGGTCAGTATGCAGATTTACAGTATTGCCAATTATATACGGGTGGTAATATGCGCCCAATAGCAAATGCAAGCCGTACGGGTTATTTCATTCAGAAGTTGGTGCCTCATACTTGTAATGAAGTGGATAAAGATTACGATTGGGGTTCAGCTTTACACTGCTATTTGCCATATATGCGTCTTGCAGACATATACTTGATGTATGCAGAGGCTTGTGCTGCATTCGGTGGTGCTTCTGGCAAGTCTTCAAACTTTGGCAAGACCGCAGAAGATGCAATTAATACACTTCGCGACCGTTGTGGTGCAGGTCATGTTGCTCCAGAATTTGTTGCAGACAACCATAAGTTCATGGATGAGGTCCGTCGTGAGCGTGAGGTAGAACTTTCTTTCGAAGGATTCCGCTTTTGTGACTTGCAGCGTTGGTTGCTTCTGACAGAGGCACCATATAATCAAAAATTCTCACAGGAGTTTGACCGTGTGGAAAGTGCAGACTTCTATACGAAGAATGATCCTAAGGACGCTCGGGTTGCCAATTATCGTAGAAAGTTGATATTGACTCGTAATTTTGGTACCAAGCACTATTGGTTCCCATTGCCAATCAAGGAGACTCAGATCAGTTCAGAGTTTAAACAAAATCCAGGCTGGTAAGGTTTAAAATTATAAATTAGTAATACTAAATGAATAATGATAGTATGAATTCAAGATTCAAATCATATAATTATAAGCTTTTTGTAGCAAGTCTCGTGGCTTTGGCTCCTCTTGGTGCCAATGCCAAGACTGCACAGACAAGCGAATCCGATACAGCCAGTGCCGACAAGGAGATGGTTCAGGTGGCTTACCGAAAGGTAGCCAAGGATGACATCTTGGGCGGTGTGTCTGTAGTCGATGTAGAGAACTTGATGAAGAAGAATTACCATACTTATAGCCTCGACAATATGCAAGGTTATGTAGGTGGTTGGAATGGCAATTCTCTCTGGGGTATGGATGCCGACAACGCTGGTTATCTCGTCTTGGTAGATGGTGTGCCTCGTGAAGCTAACAACGTTCAACCAAGTGAGATTGCACAGATTTCTTTCCTCAAGGGTGCGCAGGCTGTGGTGCTCTATGGTAGCAAGGCTGCCAAGGGTGCTGTAGTCATAACTACCAAGCGTGGTCATAATGACGGCTTGAAGGTCGAGGTGCAGGCTAATGCAGGTTTGAATGTAGCAAAGTCTTATCCTGAGTATCTTAGCAGTGCAGAGTATATGACTCTCTATAACGAGGCTCGTCGTAATGATGGTCTGTCTGAGCTTTATTCTGCTGAGGACATCTATAATCATGGAGCAGGTTTGAACCCTTATCGTTATCCTAATCTCGATTTCTATTCTTCTGATTATCTCAGAAAGATGAACAGCCGTTATGAGGCTACTGCAGAAATCAGCGGTGGTGGTAAGCGAGCTCATTTCTATAGCAATATCAACTATTATCGCCAGGGCGATTATTTCAAGTTTGGTGAGGCTAAGAATAATAATACCCAGCGCTTCAGCGTTCGTGGTAATGTGGATATAGACATTACTGATGATATTAAGGCTTGGGTCAACTCCAGTGCAACCTTCTATGATTCTCATTCTGCAAAGGGTAATTACTGGGAAGCTGCTGCTACTTGGCGTCCTAATTTTCCACAGAATGCAGCTCCTCTTATCTCCACAGATATGATAGCCCCTAATGCGAAGGCTGCTTGGGACTTGATGAGCGTTGCGAAGTTGGTAGATGGCAAATACTTCCTTGCTGGTACTCAGGCAAACTCCTCCAATGTTTTTGCTGATATCTATTCTGCAGGAAGTAGTAAATTTACTAGTCGTCAATTCCAGTTTGATACGGGTATCAATATCAACTTGCACAAGGTGTTGAAGGGCTTGTCTTTCGAGACTCATTTCGCAGTCGACTATGCTACCTCTTATAATACTTCTTTCGATAATAGCTATGCTGTTTATATCCCAACATGGGCTAACATTGATGGCAAGGATATGATTGTCGCATTGAAGAAGGAAGGTGAGGATAAAAAGTCTGGCAACCAGAACATCAGCGGAAGTACAGATAACCAGACCATGTTTTTCTCTGGTCAGTTCAACTACAACAATACTTTCAACAAGGTTCACAATCTGTCGGCAATGTTGATAGCTTCTGGCTTCCAGCAGTCGAAGTCTGGACAGTATCATAAGAACTCTAGTGCCAATCTTGCATTCGATGCTTCTTACAATTATGCCCAGAAGTATTACGCAGATTTTGGATTAGCTGCCATTCACTCTGCCCAGTTGGCTCCAGGTCATCGTGAGGCTCTCTCACCATCACTTTCTTTGGGTTGGAGACTCAAGAATGAGTCTTTCTTGAAGAATTCCAAGGTGGTAGATGACATGATGATTAGTGTATCAGGTAGTATTATCAATGAGGATATTGATATAGCAAATGGTGACAATCGCTACTATCTCTATCAGAGTATTTGGACTTCTGATTACGGCTATGGATGGTATGATGGATCTAGCGATAAATACACCTATTCAAAAAGAGGTGAGAACAAAGACCTTGATTTTATCAAGCGCAAAGAGTTGTCTCTGAATTTCAAGACATCCCTGTGGCAGAAATTGGTGACATTGGATGCAAGTTTCTTCATCAATTCGATGGAGGGTTATCTCATCTCTTCGCCAACATTCTATCCATCTCATTTGAATACTGGTTATCCAGCGGCTTCGTTTATGCCTGTACTGAATTACAACAATAATCGTAGAGTAGGATTTGATTTCGCAGCCAACTTCAATAAGAAGGTAGGTGATGTGGATCTCTCACTTGGTGTGACAGGTACTTACTATACAACCAAGGCTACCAAACGAGATGAGAACAACGTAGAGCAGTATCAGAACAGACAAGGAAAGGCAGTTGATGGCATTTGGGGTTACAAGAGCGCAGGTCTCTTCCAAAGCGAGGAGGAAATCAAAACTTCTCCAGACCAAAGCTATTTTGGTGGAACAGTTAAACCTGGTGACATCAAGTATGTGGATGTAAATGGTGATAATAAAATTGACCAATACGACCAAGTCTTCTTGGGTAAGGGTGGTTGGTATGGAGCACCATTCACGCTTGGTGTCAATCTTACAGCTAAGTGGAAGAACTTTACCTTCTTCGCTCTTGGTACCGGTAACTTCGGTGCTTGGGGAGTCAAGAATAATTCTTATTGGTGGGTAAAGGGCGATAGCAAATATTCTGCTGTAGTTCGTAACCGATGGACAGAGGAAACCAAAGAGACTGCAACCTATCCTCGTTTGACATCTCTTGATGGTAACAACAACTTCCAGACATCAGACTTCTGGATGTACAAGACGGATGCTTTCCGCTTGGCTAAGGTCCAGATAACTTACGACTTGCCTAGTACTTTGTTCCAAAAGACATGGCTTAAGGCGTTGTCGGCATACGTAAGCGGAGCTAACTTGCTTACCATTTCAGGAGAGCGCGAAGTCTTAGAGATGAACGTTGGGTCTGCGCCTCAGACACGCTATTATAATATAGGTGTGAAGGCAACATTCTAATCATTTTAAAATGTAGAAAGAAATGAAAGTAAAAAATATATTTATATTAGCAGCAATGTCGCTTACTTTGGCTTCTTGCTCAGATCTTTTCGAGCCTGCAGATGAAAACAACCGTGGCTTGGATGAGATTTACAATGAGCCAACATACGCTCAGGGACTATTGGGATATGGTTATGCGATGCTTCCTTACAATACCAAGAGTGTTACTGATGTTGCTACAGATGACGCTGTAAGCAATGACTTGGCAAATGGCTATCTCAAGATGGCTACAGGTTCTTGGACTGCTAATAGCGATCCTATGTCTAGATGGGCAAATGGTCGTGCTTGTATCCAATATCTCAATATCTTCCTTCAGGAGGTAGATAAGGTAAACTGGGCAAAGGACGAGAATGCCCGTAGGATGTATTGTGATAGCCGTAAAGGTGAAGCTTATGCTTTGAGAGCTCTCAACTTGTATTATCTTTTGATGAATCATGGTGGATGGACAGCCGATGGCAAATTGCTTGGCGTTCCTAATTTGACAGAACCAGAGACTTCTACTGATGATTTCAACAAGCCACGTAATACATTCCAAGAGTGCTTGGATCAAATCTATAGCGATTTGGACGAGGCTGCCAAGCTTCTCCCTCTTGATTACAATGATTTGACTAATGATAACGATGTTCCTGCCAAGTATAAGGAAATCGGAGTAAAGACCGCAGGAGACTACAACCGTGTGTTTGGTTCCATTATGCGTGGTCGTATCAGCGGTCGTATCGCTGAGGCTATTCGCTCACAGGTATCTTTGCTTGCAGCTAGTCCTGCTTTCTCTGAAGGTACAAACGTGGATTATGCTAAGGCTGCTGACGATGCAGCTACCGTTCTTGATCGTATCAATGGTGTGAATGGATTGTCGGCTACAGGTAATAATTGGTTTATGCAAACCAGGGAAATCGATGCGCTTGGCTCAGGTGCTTGTCCTGCTGAAATTCTTTGGCGTGGCAGTCGTACCAATGGTGCTGATGACTGGGATCTTGGTCTGAACCAAGAGTCTGATAATTTCCCTCCGTCTCTTTATGGTAAGGGTAGAATCAACCCAACTCAGAATCTGGTCGATGCATTCCCTGCTGTAAATGGTTATCCTATCACCGATGATCGTTCTGAGTATGATAAGTTGAATCCTTACAGCAATCGAGATCCTCGTCTTGACCTTTATATCATTCATGATGGTAGTACTTATAAGGGAAAGACCATTCATACAGACATTACGACGGCTAATAACAATGATGGTTTGAATAAGATTTCCAATTCTACTCGTACAGGCTATTACATGAAAAAGCTGTTGCGTGAGGATTGTAATCCTAACCCTAATTCAAAGAATCCTCAGTATCATTATCCTGTGTATATTCGCTATACTGAGATATTCCTCGATTACGCTGAGGCTGCCAACGAGGCTTGGGGACCAAAGGGTAGGGGATCTCACAACTACTCAGCTTACGATGTAATCAAGGCAATCCGTGAGCGTGCCGGAATTGGCGAGTTTGGCGAGGATCCATACTTGGATGAGTGCGCTGGTGACAAAATTAAAATGCGTGAGTTGATTCGCAACGAGCGTCGTTTGGAACTTTGTTTTGAAAATAAGCGCTTTAGCGACCTTCGCCGTTGGAAAGCTCCTCTAAATGAGGCTGTGCGTGGTATAGAAATCACTTTAGAGGCTGGTGCCCCATTATACAAAGTCATGAAGGTTGAGGATCGCAACTATAAAGATTACATGTATTACGGTCCTATACCACAGAGCGAAATGTTGAAGTGGAGCAACTTGCAACAGAATAAGGGCTGGGAAGTAAAAAATAACGACTAATATTTAAAATGATGAAAACAATGAAGATAAGCAAATATTTGTCCATGGCTGCATTGGGAATCTTGGCTTTAGGCTTTAACTCTTGTGAGAATGGCAACCAAGAATTTCCTGATTATGAGGGCGGTACTACTGTATATTATCCTTATCAGTATATCGAACGTTCTGTAGTTTTAGGCAATGATGAGAATCGCGATAATACGGATGATAACAATCATGTATTGTATATCGTATCTACAATGGGTGGAGCATATAATGGAAAAAACATCACATTGAATGTAGATGTTGATAATTCATTGTGTGACAATCTGTATTTTGAGGATGGAGTCACTCCTGTAAAGCCAATGCCTAGCAATTATTATACAATTCCTACCATGACGGTTGCGTATAATGGAAAATTGCAGGGACGTCTTCAGGTTAAGTTGGAGGATGCTTTTTTTGCTGACCCTGATTGTGCAAAGAATACATATGTAATCCCAGTTCGCATCAAGGAAATGGTGGGAGCCGATTCTATTCTTTCGGGTTCTCCTGCCGTTGCAGGTACAACTCCTGTTCGTACTGATGCTTCAGCTTGGTTAATTGCTCCTAAGGATTATATCCTTTATTGCGTTAAGTTTATGAATCCATGGGATGGCTTTTATTTCCGTAGAGGAACTGACAAGATTACAGAGAATGGACAAACTCATGAGGTAAAGCGTGAAGGTGCAACTATTGAAAAGGATGAAGTGAGTCGAATTACAACCAAGAGTTTGAAGGAATGTAATTTCGTAGCCTCTGTAAATAAAGCTGACGGCTCAAAGGTCACTTGCAACTTGAAACTTACGTTCGATGATAATGGTAATTGTACCGTTTCTTCTGATACAGAGGGCATGACTGCTTCTGGTACAGGTAAGTTTGTAGAAAAGGGAGCAAAGTTGGCTTGGGGTAACAAGGATCGTGACATCCTGACTCTCAATTACAAGGTTGATTTCGGTTCAGGCATTGTTTTGGAAACATCCGATCAGTTTGTTGCCCAGACTCGTGGTAACACCAATGGTATTGTTCAATTCAGTCCTCAGTATATCAGGAAGTAATATTCTTGATAGATAAGTGTCATTCTAATAATTTGATTATTATGAAATTGAAAAATATTAATTTAGGTTTAGGCTTGATGGCTCTCTTGGCTTTGTCTTCTTGTGCTGATGACAAGTTCTCGGAGTACAGAACTGATATGACCAAGAATTTGAAGGAATATCAGTATCTGAATAACTACGAGCCTTTGAAGAAATACGTGGAAGATATGAAAGCTGCCGGCAAGTGCAATCCCAACTTTAAGTTGGGCATTGCGCTTGAAGCAGCCGAATTCAACAAGCAGGCACTTGTATATTGCCTTGCTGGTAGCAATTTCAATGAAATGACTGCTGGTAATGCCATGAAAATGGCTTCTTGTGTGAAAGATGATGGCAGTATGGATTTTTCGTTAGTCAAGGAGTTCGTCAAGAATGCGAAAGATGCAGATATGACGATTTATGGTCATACGCTGGCTTGGCATTCTCAGGCAGCCAATAAGTACCTCAAAAATCTTATCAAGGATAAGGAGTTGCCACCTGATCCAAATGGTGGAAACAAGTACTTGGAGATTGCTTGTGGCGAAGCTGGTGCCAATAAATGGGATAAACAGATTAGTTATGTGTTGCCTAAGGCATTGGTTAAGGGACAAAGTTACGTGATGACCGTTAAGGTAAAGGCTTCGGATGGTGGAACTTTTGCTGCTTGGCCTATTTGGGAAGCAAGTGATAATAAAAACGAATGGGGTGGTAGTAATGATGTTCAGTATTTGGCTGATTATGACATCACTAACGATTATTCTACTTTGACTTGGGAGTTTACTGCCAATTTCCCTATTGATAAGCTCCAGTTTGTGTTCGGTAACGTAGGAGGAACCATTTCTTGCGATGACTTTAAGTTGACGAAAGCTGGTTCTGATGAGAATCTTATTGAAAATGGAGACTTTGCAAAAGAGTCGGCTCGTGGTTGGAATCCGACTGGCTGTACCATCAAGGTGGCTTCTGCAGCCGCAGCTGTCGAGGTAGAACAACTAGTTCATGAGCAAACCTATACTGATGGACCTTTCCCATTCTATGCTATGGGTTGCGAACCACCTGTTGTGAATGGGGCTATCCATTTTGTTCCAACAGGAGATTGGTCTCAGTTCTTTGTTATGCCAAGTAGCAACAATACGCTTTCTGAGGAGGGTAATTATGTGGTTTATCTTGACTTGTCTGCTTCAAAGGATGCTAGTGGAGTAGAATTGACTATGCAGAATGGTTGGGATGCAAATAGTAACCAGCAAATTACTGTAAAAGTACCTGTTTCTGCTGGTCGTCATACCGTAAAACTTCCGATGCCTAATATTGCTGGAGGTAATTATGATATTATCTTGAAACCACAGACAGCAGATGCTACTTTGGATGTACATTCTGTTAAGGTTTATCAGGTCAAGAATCTCAACTCCATTCCTCTCACCGATAAAGAGAAGAAAAATGTTCTTACCACTGCCATGGGAACTTGGATTGATGGTATGATGGAGGCTACTGATGGTTATGTTACATCTTGGGATGTTGTGAACGAGGCCCTTTCTGGTGCCGATAAAGATGGTGATGGCAAGTACGACTTGCAGCATGCTGCTACAGCTTCTGCTGACGACAAGAAGAACTGCTTCTACTGGCAGGATTACCTGGGTGACATTGATTATGTTCGCACTGTTGTAGCTGCAGCTCGCAAGAGTTTTGCCGCCCATAATGGTGAACCTGACAAATTGAAACTCTTCATCAATGATTATAACTTGGAGAGCGATTGGGACGACAATGCCAAGCTGAAGAGTTTGAAGAAGTGGATCAAGGATTGGGAGGCTGATGGTGTTACCAAGATTGATGGTATCGCATCTCAGATGCATATCTCTTGCTATGCTGATCCTGTCAAACAGGAAAGTGTGAAAAAACATATCGTCAAGATGTTGGAGTTGATGAAGGAAAGTAAAAAGCTTTGCAAGATTTCTGAACTTGATATGGGTTATGTTGATGCCGCTGGCAAAGACGTAACTTATGATCAGATGACTGAGGAACAACACAAGGAAATGCGTGACCTCTACACCTTCGTTCTCCAGAAGTACTTCGAGATTATCCCTATAGATAAGCAGTATGGCATCACTCAGTGGTGTGCTACAGATTCTCCTAAGGATTCAGGTTGGCGTCCTGGTTTGGCTACTGGTCTCTGGGATCTCAACTATCTTCGCAAGCATACCTATGCAGGTTTCGCTGTAGGTCTTGGTGCTCCTAAGTATTGGGAGAACTTAGCTGAATAACTGTTAATATGAGTATTAAAGAAAATAAGTATGAAAAAGTTTTTATTGACATTAGTGGCTGTCGTTGTATCTTGTGTTGCTATGGCTGCAAACAATATGCGAAGTGAATCTGTTAATGGCTTCTTTAATATTGAAGGAACGTATAATACCAGTGCGTATCCTGGTAATTACCTGTTGTTGGATTCGAATGATTTTCCGATGAAGTCTGATGTTGTTGGAGTCTGTTTGAACGTCCTACCTGAAGGTTATCATTACCAATGGCTACCAATGTATGGAGCCGAGGGTGTGCAAATCCAAGTCATGCCTGAAACTCGCATCGCTTATATAAGCCAAAATGGAAAAACTGAGGAGTTTGATTTTAAGGTATGTATAATAAATGAGTCAACAGGATACCCTGAAATAGTTAGGACTTTTAAATTCGTATATCATAAGAATTTTTTCGGACCAACTGGGCATCCTATAGATTAATGCTTGGGTTAGCAACATGAAATATGAACATTGAAATAGAACATTAGTTTTTAGGTTTTATCATATAATGATTAACCGAAATATATGTTAGTCGTGATAGGTCAGTTGAGCCATGAGGCTCGACTGACCTTTTTGAATTCTCTTTTTTACACCACGCAAAGGCGTTGAGTGTAAAAGGCATATCTTTGAAAAACTAAACTCAATAAATTGAATGATGAAGAAACTGATAATTTTAGCAGGTTTATTGGTGTCTTTGCAGGTGAATGCGCAAAATTATGCCAAGCAGTGGTGTGCTGACAATGGTGATGGTACTTATACCAATCCAATCATCAACTCAGACTTTCCTGACCCTGACATTATCCGTGTGGGGGATACCTATTATTATGTATCTACCACAATGTTCTATTTCCCTGGTGCGACAATCTTGAAGTCGCACGACTTGGTGAACTGGGAATATTGTGCCAATCCTCTCCAAAAAATAGCGGAGTCGGAGCCTTTTAATCTCCAGAATGGATATAATCAGTATTCCAAAGGGCAATGGGCTCCTAGTCTGAAATACTACCAAGGCAAGTTTTACCTTCACTTCATCGCCTTCAACCATGAAAAGTTTGCCGATGGTGGTGACTTCCTCTTAACGGCTACAGACCCTGAGGGTGAGTGGAAGGTGCAAAAACTGAATGGTTTCTATTATGATTCAGGTCTTTTCTTTGATGAGGCAACGGGACGCCGCTTTGTGGTAGCAGGATACAATGAAATCAGTGTGACCGAGTTGGATGAAAACTTCAATGCCATCGGTTCCTCTAAGCGGATTATCAATAAGCCAAACTCCGGATTGGAGGGCAGTCACATGTATCATATCGGTGATTACTATTATATCTATGCCACATACGGTGGAGGTTATGACCATAGCCAAACCATCTTCCGTTCCAAGAATCCGTTCGGACCATACGAGGAGCACGATGGATTGCTTTTCGACAGAAGAGACTGTTGATAAAATAAATTCAACGATTTGACTGCCATTGAGCAAGTAGAGTCGAAGACTAAACGTATTGTTTCTCGCCAGTTTTATAATGCGTTAGGTGTAAAGTTACCGAGACCTCAGCATGGCTTGAACATTGTGAAGACGCGTTATGAGGATGGAACGGAGAAAACTTATTCTTTTGTTAAGCAATAAAAAACTCCTTAAAATGGCACGAAAACGCACTTTTTCTCACTTTTTTTTCGAGAAAAAGTGCGTTTTCGTGCCAAAATCTTTAATTTGGCTTCCCAGAGAAGGACGTGATGTATTAGGTGAAATCCTCAGGATATAATACTCATAAGTCACTAGACGAGTTTTGTGCTAAATATTCTGATCGAATAGATAAGAGATATCTCTTGTATACAAAGGATTTGAAGAAAGATGGACAAACGCTCCTCTTACCGATTTATATGACTCCTTTGTTGTGATTTCCTCTTCAAATAGGTTTGATGGTGTATCATTTTCGTTATAATGTTGGCTATCAAACCTATTTGGTACTTCTCACAAAGTATTTGTTATACCACGCAAAGTCTTTTTCAGCCTTTTCTGTTACTTTTGCCTGTGGAAATGAGAAACATTTCTCGTTCCACGAATGAACAATTATTATCAATAAACTTAAAATTAAAAGCTTATGAAAAAGTTATTTACTTTGATTGTAGCAGCTTTCATGGCTGTAAGTGTGAATGCTCAGACAGAGACTCCTCTTGTTTTGGGTGGTGACTGGAATGCAGGTTTTGCCGGAGATGCTGATGTTTATGACTTCACTATTAACAAGCAGTATGGTGCAGCAGAGTTTGCCTGCAATGTCAACTCTGCAGATTATCCTAAGTATATCCTCGAGTTCGAAGAACCGCTTCCTGCCAACTTCCAGGTGAACTATACTTGGAAGACTTCTGCTGATGCAGAAGGCGATGCAACTCCTGCCTACGGAAAAGCTGTGGGTGATGGAGCACAACCAAGAAGTTTGAACTTCTTTTCGAGCAGGAGCATCCTTACATCGTGGGCGTAAGCGTACAGCATACCGATGCTGAGGAAGTGAACCTGAAGGTTAAGAAGATGATTTTGGTTGCCGCTGACGGTACTGAAAAGAAAATTAATGCCTCCTTCACCAGTTGGGGTGGTACTGATAACACAGTTGTTTATAAGGGTATAGTTTCTTTCGATAAACAGTACCAGCAGCTTGCTATCAATGGTTTGGCTGGCAAGAGTAATGTTACAGTCAAGGTGAAACTAGCTGAGCCAACCCCAAATGTTCAGATGTGTGTAGATTACGAGGATAATACATCTGAGTGGCCTTCATTCGGAGGCAGCGATGAGATTACTTTCACCACCAAGGAAGGTGTAGCCATCAAGAAAGTGGGTATCCAGTATATCGACCCAGAAAATAATCCAGCAAAGGTTTCTGTGCTCGGTGCCTGGTTGGTTGATACAACTACCGGCATTTCTAAGGTAGAGAATCTGAAGGTTGCTCAGGATGGCAAGTGCTTCAACCTCGCTGGTCAGCAGGTAGGTAAGAACTATAAGGGCGTTGTCATCAAGAATGGTAAAAAGATGGTTATCAAGTAATAGATGAGACGTTTTACAATGCTCGCATCGTACTATATATAATAATGTGTACGATGATGTAGAATCTATATAATATAAATATTAAACAAATGGTATAAAAAATCCCAGAATCGCTCTTCCAAGCAGTTCTGGGATTTATTATGGTGATATTTGGCATCAATATCTCCGCTATTATATTTTTTATGTATTGCTCAGATTCTTAATGATTTCCAAAGGTAGCTGGGTAGCTTTGGAAACCTGTTCGGCAGAAAGTCCCATTGCCAGCAATCGTTGTGCTGTTTCTGTGTTGGCCTCATGCTTGCCTTCTGCTCTACCTTTCTCCATACCTTTTTCCATACCTTCCTTCATGCCCTTTTCCCTGCCTATTTCTATACCCTCCGCAAGACCTTCTTGTTTGCCTTCACGCTTGGCAGTGTCTACGGAATTCTTGATGTCACGATATGCCATCTTGCTGGTCTCATACTCCCTCATTTCCTG
>ULUJ01087971.1_pt1 | contig 16816 bp, 20 predicted proteins | sample 1958381 | NCBI WGS metagenome assembly ULUJ01 (sample SAMEA4835757, study PRJEB28245) | human gut metagenome | biome: gut microbiome; material: fecal sample | place: Denmark | collected 2008 | reverse complement strand
GGCCGCTCGTTCAATCTTGAACACGCTGCAAAGATAGTGATTTCTCACGAATTACAAAAGAAAAATCGGGATTTATTTCGATTAAAATTAGAATTATGGCACATAACGGGACAATTCACGAAAGAATCAAGCACCTCGTTGATATTAAAGCAGGTGGAAAAAATACAGTATTCGCCCAGAAATTAGGCGTTAGTGAAGCTAATATAAGAGGTTATATAAAGGGAGTCATACCCAAAGCTGACGTTTTAGAAAAAATCGTGATTTCTTACGATGTAAACGCGATGTGGCTTCTCACTGGCTTAGGGAGTGACACCTTACCTAATTCTGAACCAGGAAATCCTATTCTTGCAACGACAGAGACAAGCATTGCCACATTCTTTGGTCAATTAGAACCATACATACAAAGCAAAGATGCTAAAATCATACAACAAGCAGAGGAAATTGGACGACTCAAAGAAACCATAAAGCAACTGTCTATCGAAAAAGAAAAGCATGTATCGGATGCCGACACTTCAAATATTGCAAGTGCAGGGTAAACCCATTTCATGTTATCTAGGTGGTAAGCCGTAACACCATACGTATACCCCTCCAATGCCATTAGAACCCCGTTTGGAGGGGTGTACCCCCTCTTTCGAGGCTCATCCCATGTAAGAATCCTCATAAATACAAGGTTTTAGCCCGATTCGCGCCCATTTTACCAATATCGCAAATGGGTAGTTTCCCCCACCCTATCCCTTAAAACCATCCTTTTCCCTCCCCCTCTATCCTCCCCCCAAAAACCCCGAATGTGTAACCCCACTTTTCGGAAAATGTAACCCCACTTTGTAACCCCAGCTGTAACCCCACCCACTATTTTCGCCATTTTTGGACATAAAAAAGGAGGTCAAACGACCTCCATTCACACGACCGCCCAAACGGCCTTTTATTTGCGTTCTAACGCCATAAAAACACCAGTCTAACCATCTGCCCCACGAGAGCATGAAATAAGCGTAGATTGCTTGATTATAGCGCGTTTCGTGCATAATGTACCATTACCAGACAGCCCTGCATGAAGCAAATAATTCTTCGTTGCGCCGATCTGTTCAGCCGTCAAAACCATATAAACCGCGGAAATGCTGCTAAAGTACCAGTCTTTCCGCCTCGTTCCATCTATATTGTGCAGCAGATGCACATGTATTACCTTTGCCATATTCACTCATTTTGTTTCTGCAAATATACCAAATAATCATTATATGGAAGAATTTCGCATTATCAAATTTCAAAATCGGCATAAAAAAAGTGGCCTCAGCCACCATTCTACCCCCACCCCACCCCAACACCAAGCACCAACAGAAACGCAATATAAACCACCCGTAAGCCCCATGTAAACCACAGGAGCCTCAACAAGCCCCAAAAGTAAACCAAATGTAAGCCTATGTAAACGCTTCGTTTTACGCCGTCATTTCAGCCACACACGCCTAACTCGTTGAAACACAAATCTCTCACTCATTTTTCAGCCGACCGACTCATATACGCTTCGTTCTGTGCCCCATAGTAGCAAAGCTATGTCTTGCCCATGTTGGTGATGGTGTTTGTTCCAGTCCTATGAGTTTAGCGACTTTTGCCATGTGCTCACGTATATATCTATTATAACGTTGAATAACCCATATCTCCTGTTCAGTGGTAATAAGTTCGCTCATTATGGGAAATACCCTTCGCCCAAGTTTTGGAGCATTACCATATCGGTTGAGTATCTCTTGTATCTCAGGTGTAACAGGAAATATTACCTCACTGGCACTCTCGTTTCGTTCCCGGGTCTTATGACGAAGAAAACGTAACTGTTTGCCATGAGTGGCATAGTATAGTTCATCATAAGTCAGACGGAGAGTATCAGCAAGATTTTGCCCATCGCCTAAATACATAAAGAGGAATAATCCAAGGTCGCGAAATATAGCATGCTTTTCTCGCCCAAGAAACAACTCGTTCCCATCCTTGTCTTTTGCTTCATCTGCTTTCCAGAAGTCATAAAGTTTACGCATGGTAGCCACATCAAGAAACTCATGCTTGCGGCTTTGGGATTTATTGTAACCTGTGTCCTTGAACATTTCCTTAGTATCACCTTTCATCAAACCATTTGAGATACACATATTGATGATTGTTCTGAAGCTACGAAGTGCGATGGCAATGGTCGTGGTACTCAGTCCATTTTTCCTCATAATCTGGAGGTCCCAGGTTCAAGCCCTGGCTGGTCCACGTTAGAAAAAAGCACTTACGAGAAATCGCAAGTGCTTTTTTCTTTATCTGCGTAAACAAAGGCTCAGTTAGGTTCTCTGACTTTTGGATGAAAGTCTTGCTGATATTTCTGTTCGTTTATACGGATGGTATTGGGATTGGTTGTATAGAGGTCATGTGCGATGCCATCCAATAGGGCTGTTTTTCACCTCTTACATGCTCCAGTCTTTACCAACAACTTGTCAGCAAATTAAAAAGCAAAGTTCGGAAAAGCGGCTGAACTTCGCCGCCATCTCACCTAATGCCTCTTTCTGAATAATCAATGCTTTCATTATATTTCAATCAGGTTCGGAAGGTTGAAGTTCGTGTAATCTCCATTCATGATCGCGCCATTTGAGAAAATAGTTGAACCATCTTTCTTTACGCCATGCTGTTTATGGATATGGCTAAACAGATGCAAGCGAGGCTTTATTTCTTCTACCTTCATCAAAAGTTCTGTCGAACCATAGTTTATCCCATCGTCAAAATCAAGAATATCATAGGGCGGACAATGGGTAATCAATACATCTACGTCGGCAGGTATGGCCGCATAGTTACGAGTCTGACGGTCAGAAATACAATCCTCCATGAACATAGGAACTCCATAGTATTTCACTCCGTCAATTACCACGCCTGAATTGCAGAGATAATGCACATTTTCATCCAACCCGTCTATATTGGCTCCATACAGACAGACATCATGATTGCCACAGATGAAAATCTTGTGCGGATAAGAGAGGTCACAAAACCAATTCATAAAGTCAATAGCTTCTTGCTCACTTCCGTTCATGGTAAAATCGCCTGAATGTACAAGGATGTCAGCATCGGGCAGCTGCGTGAGCCGCCGATGCTGACTGTGGGTGTCGGAGAGGTGGAGGATGGTCATCATTATTCAAATTGAATACTTATTGCAACTCCTTAGATGCGAATTTTGCTAATTCTTTTAGTTCATTGATTATTATATCATTATCCGTGTTTATGCTAATCTCTTTACAAATGTGCCACCATGAATTATTATCCTCATACAACTCGTATGTTTCGTATCTTCTCAACTTTTGCAACTGCCCTTCTGCTACTTTCCCGGAACGTTCAGCATTTTGGGGCAACCGTCTCAGCCCTATCTCTATTTGGTCGCCAATGCTTCCATCTTGATATAGTACCATCGTAAAAGCTGCATAATAATTGTTTTCGGTAATGCAACCGCACGACATCCACTCCCTAGTCCAGTCATCAATATCGTTTTGAGGATACTCAATATTATCGTAAAGGTAGTATATACCTGCAGTAAAACCTTCCTTTACCAATATATCGCGAATAGCCGTCATTCTTTCATTACGGTTTTTTATTCCTCCTTTTTCGATGAAAGTAATTTCTCCTACCCTAAAATCTACTGGCTCAAGTAGAGCATATACTTCCTTGTATATCTTGCACATACGAGTGAAAGTCTTTTCTGCAAAGCACTTTGCCTGCTTTGCATCACTATTTAACATTGCATTAAATAGTTCGTCGAAATCGGATATATCATCATCAGCCAACAAGCCTATAGGATTCTTTTTATACTCCTCCCAGTTTGCCTCATTACTTTTTGCCCTGTTCACCCAGAATGGTATGGCAGCCATGTTCCCATTGTTATCCTTCCAAGCCTTGCAATAATCAGTGTATGCCTGTCTCCAACTTCTTCGTCTGTGTATCCAGTCTTGAGGTATGATATGGTCGAAATCCCAAGGTCTGTTTTTGTCTTCCCATAAATCTTGCCGTGCTGGGTCGTAATTAGGAAATCTCTTACACATATATTCCCGTTGCGCGTAGAGTAGCATTTCTTCGTTGTAAGAGACGGTTTCCCACAGCGGCCACCACGGCATACTGCCGCGCCCATTCCCATCAGGTCGCCAGTTCTTATCACCCTCTATTATAAACAAGCTCCTAAATGCTTCTGGCGACAACAAGGGGATAATCGTCCCTTTCACACACGACACCAACAACACTCGCTTTATAATGGTTCTCCATTCGTTTAGTGGATTGTTTGCCACAGCCTTGTATATACTATTTGCCACACCAAACTTATCGCCGACCATCCAGTGAAGATAGTAAGCCGTTGCTCGAAATAGTGCCTCTTCCTTTAATATCGGATCTATCTGTCCCTCTTCTTTCCACTTGGCAAATATCATCAGCAACAGGTACACTTCGGGCGACTTACGGGCAATTGTGGTTCTTAATACTTTAGGTATCTTATCATAATTGGTCAGCCAATGGTCTACTGTAACTAATATGTGGCTCATTATAGAGCCTTTCCCATCAGTACAATACAGTTCGTTTATTGCTTTACGTACACCATCGTCATCAGCCAACTTTCTGATTTTCGCCACAGACGGTGCTCGTTCAAGTCCCTTCCCCGTAGTAGAGAGTACGAGTTGGAAAGCCAATGATATCAGTGTATGCGGAGGCATGTAGAGTGTTGCCAATCTATCGTTCTCTTCCGTCAGTTCCGGCCAATAAGCCTTTACTGCTGAGTACATCAACTCGCTTTGGGTGATCGGTGTACCACCGGTGCCGATACGGTTGAAAAGTATCTCTATGTCCGAGAGTGCTCCGGCCTCACCTTTATCTTCGCTTTCATTTTCGATGGTCTCTTGGAGTATGTTAATGGTCGGAACCTTATAATGCGACAGTCTCTTGAATGCTTCATAGTACTTGACTATCAAGCCATCATTTATTTCGTCCACTTGTTTCAGCTTGAACTTTCTGGATGTTTTGTTTTCTTCTATTTTGTCCATGATACATTTCGCAAAGCCATCTTTGTCCTCACCATGCTCCTCACCTGCGACTATCATCCAGCACAGAGGAATGGGTAATCCCGATTCTATAGGATAAGTTTCAGTCAGGCTGATTGTGCCTTCGTATTCGTTGCCTGTGTTTACTCCAAATTCCTGAAGCGCAGCTCTCTTTTGCGCCGTATTAAGCGTAGTGCAGTCATCGTTAGCCTTATAACCCCAAGGGTGTGCCTTTGTGGTGGCACGAATGATGTATTTTCTGGTTGTCTTACTATTACCCCACACTTTATCATCGGGTTTTAGGTCAAACCATAAGATACAATCTTCGTGCGAGAAAGTACCATATCCCAAGGCCACAGCATTCCAACGTTGTTGCCCATCAATTAGGTTATATATATCTGTACCCTCTGTGTGCAAATGCGAAAGAGTGAAAGCACCGATAGGGAATTGGCGTAGGATAGAGTCCCACAACAACTCCACCTGATGGGGTTTCCATACTAACCCTCGTTGTATAGCCGGGATTTTTACTTCTGAATCGATCCTTGTCCAATTTGACATTTCTTTCAACGTCCATTCTGTTTTCATAAAAATATGTCCTATTGATTTATTTCTTGTTGTGCAATAAAGCTAACCACCCGATTGATTTCTTTTTTATCAACGTAAGCACACTGAACACGTGTGGGACCTGATATATGTGAGAAAAGCATATCCCCCTTGCCTAAGAGTTTACTTGCGTCTGCATTGTGTATTATTACTCTTGAGTCAGGTTGCGTGGCAACCCTGAAAGCAATGCTTGCTGGGAAATTTGCACTAATGTTACCCGTAATGATATTGTAGGTGGGGCGTTGGGTCGCAATAATAAGATGGATACCTACAGAACGTGCTAATTGTGCCAGCCTTACGAGAGGCATCTCTATATCTTCTTCAGCAATCATTTTTAAATCGGCAAATTCATCTATTATCACCATTATGTATGGCATGTATTCATATCCATCAGCACAGCCAATGGTGCTATTTGTGATTTTCTCATTGTATTCGTTGATGTTTCTTACATTAATACGTCTCAGCAAATCAAATCTTTTGTCCATCAATTCACATAAAGCATTAAGTGCAAGTATCGCGTCATCAACATCTGTAATAATCGGATGTTTGCACCCTTGTATTTTCATTAAAAAAGAATTTACCAATGGAGTATATATCTTAAACTCCACCTCTTTTGGATCGATAAGTACCAACTTTAGTTCTTGGGGTGATTTTTTAAACAGCAAGGACATGATGATATCATGTAAGCACACTGTTTTCCCTTGACCTGAGGCTCCACCAATAAGCAAATGAGGCATTTGGGCCAAATCAAACATGAAAACTTCGTCATTAATCGTTTTACCTATTGTACAAGGTAAATTCATTGCATCATTTTTTAAAGTATCCGACCCGATAACATCTTTCAACTGTAGTGTACTTGGACTTGGATTTGCCATTTCTATTGCCATGACGTTCTGTCCTGGGATTGGTGATATTATTCGAACCCCCATTGGAGAAAGACATAATGATATATCATTCTCATTTTTACGTACTTTTGCATAAAGTTGTCCACTTTCCAACTTGATCTCATAACATATAACAGAAGGACTTAATGTATATTTGATTTCATTAATTGGTATGCAAAAAGTGCGTAAAACGTCTATGATGTGCTTTTGCTGTTCTTCCAATTGTGCCAAGTCAACATCTTGGGCAATGACATTAGCTGAATCCAACAAATTAATTGTGGGATAATGATAAATTGAATTATTCATTATTTTATAGTTTTCCATTACAATATTCCATTTTTTCCAAAATGCATTCAGCATCCTCCAATTCCTTCAGAAACAGCCGTGCGCACATCTCCGCATCATCTCCTGCCCAGTGGTGTTGCCCGTAAGATATCTTGAATTGGTCGCAAAGGTAATCCAGACTGTTACAACCGAAGTTGTATAGCCTGCGTGCCGCGCGCAGGGAACAATAATAAGTGATATCCGGCTTCTCCATACCGTATAGCTCCAACGAATGGCGGATACAACCGATGTCGAAAGCGGCATTGTGAGCTACAAGCACGGGAATGTCTTTAAGGTATTCGGCTATCTCTGCCCATACTTCCGGAAATTCCGGAGAGTTTTCTGTATTATTCGGTCGGATACCGTGAATCTGCATGTTCCAATAACTGTAACTATTTCCTTGCGGACGGACGAGCCACGAGCGGGTTTCCACAATTTCTCCGTTACGCACCACGCAGATGCCCGCCTCACAGATGGAAGCGCGTTTGCCTGTGGCTGTCTCAAAATCGATGGCTATGAAATTTATTTCCCGCATGGTTTATCCTCCTCCCAATTGTAATAGTCCAACATGTTTTTTGCAAAGTTGCGCATTTCGTCGCGCACGGATTCCGGCTCCAGCACTTCTACTTGGTCGCCTTGGGCAAGAACCAACTGATAGAAGTCAAAAGTCGGCTTCAGGTGATATTCAAAGATCGTGGACTCATCATCGCCTTCTATCTCCCGTTGCGATTCGTGCAAGGGTAAGGTACGTAGATAGTCGGCAAAACCACCATAAGCCAAAAGAACAATGCGTTGGATGGGTTCATCCGATGTGATTACTCCACAGCATCCTTCAAAATAGTGATTGATATCGAAGTCCTTCTTCATCTTGAATACCTTGCCTGTATCTTGAATATCCGAGATTCGGTCGAGGGCATATACCCGGTAGACATCAGCGGGCTTGATTCCTTTCTCTTCGTTCCGGTCTGAATAGTACGGGCTACGTGCCACCACGTACCAACGACGCTTCACGACTTTCAGACAGTATGGCTCAATCTCAAACGTGCTGGCTTCCGGCTTGCCGAACCCTTGGTGCGTAATGCTCAACACATGATTGCGCCGCATGGCTTCGGCGATGGGCGTAAGCCATGTTTGTCCCGACGGAATATCCTCAAAAATAATCCGGTCTTCCAGTTTGTTGTCCGCTTGAATTTGGTTCAACGTAGCGTAGGAACTTATCAGCCAACCTCGCAGATTGTTACCCTCCAACCGTTCCGGTTCGTCTATGTAATAGCGGTAACCGTCTTTACGGTCACAGTCAATGTACACATCGAAGATGTCCTTGATGGCTTTTTGGTGATTATGGAACGTGCGTAAAGGCAATTTCTCACCGTAACCCAGCCCGCATTCCTGCCAGAGCTTGCTGATTTCTTGAAATGTCAGGCGTTTATATCGGCGCAAGGTATCTATTAACCAAACATACCGCCCAAGGAGATTTGCAGCCATACTGTTATTTATTTAATGTTTTGCTACAAAGTTACCTGCTCGCTTGTGAAAAATCGCGGCACATCTTTATTTTTTCTGCTTTACCTTTTATTTTTTTGTGGTTATGCCTCGTTTTGGCACTTGATAGTCTTTACTTTGCAGCAGAATAAATATTAAACCCTTTAATAATAAGTAGTATGGCAACAAAACATTGGAACAACGATTTTATGGCGAAAGTATTGGAAGATGTCGCTTGGAAGGAACTTTCAGGTGACTTTGCTTGGAACGAGCAACTGTTAGAAAAATACAAGGTGGAATGGAAAACGCTTCCCGGCAACTGTACTATTCTTTGGACGAGAAGAAAGTCTACATCGTTCCTCTTGAAACATCCGTTTGGAGGAAAAAATCAACTTTGTCAGAACATGTGCTGCAATTTGGCATTCCGTTCTATCTAATTTTGCCAATAAATCATTTAATAGGGAAATAAAACATACCTTGGAGTGATAGTACCTGCGCAAAAGCAAAAAATAATGCAGAAATATTAGCTACTTAGCATTATTTTCGTACTTTTACGATTGGGCAGGAGAAATCCCGCTCAAGGACATACGGATAAAGAAAGAAGCGTTATGCACATCTTGTGATTGGAAACCTGAGAAATTTCGCAATTAACACAAGAAGATGGCATAGTGGTTCTCACGCTTAGCGTGGGCTGCTATCACTCCACTCTTGTGTTAAGGTTTTCTCAGGACCTCCAATCAGAACGTGGGCATTGCAGTTCCACGCTTCGCATTTATAAATGGTCCTTAAGGAACTGGAGAGCCAAACAAATCTTTTATTACTATGTACAACCAAACAAGAATGAACGGCCAGCCGATGCCGTTGCTGATGGGCTTCACAAAGCCTTCGAAAATCCAAACGGTAGAGAATGAAACTCCGGTGATGTACGATCCGATGAAGCAAATCGTGGCATTTGACATGCGGGTTGTAGGAACAAAGTCATTAAAGACTTCAATGACACTAAAAAGAGGAACTTCAACTTGTGGATATCGAGAAGTCGATAAGAAAAACGAGATAGACGACCAAAAGAATGTATAAATGATTCTCGTCATTACCAATAAAGAGGACTCCCATCCCACACCTGTCATCCAACTTCTTACGGCACGAGGCATCTCTGTGTTCCGGCTGAACACGGAAGCCTTGTTGACCGATTACGAGTTCTGTTGGCAAAACGATGCACACCATTGCGATTTTACACTGACCAACATCCGCAACGGACTAAGTGTAAGAGGTAGTGAGGTGACAGCGGTGTGGGACAGGCGTCCCGAACCTCCCACAGAACTCCCGTTGCAGAGTACAGAGGTCGTAGACAAACACAACCGGGAAGAAGCACTTGGCTTCCTTCGTTTCCTGCGCTACTACCTCAAAGACGTTCCGTCAATAGGCAGCATTGTGTACGACAGGGTAGCAGCCTCCAAGATGTTGCAAACTGCCATTGCTCAACAAGTGGGATTGTCTGTTCCCGACACCTGCTTTTCCAATCGGAAGGCAGACATCGTGTGTTTTGCTAACAAATACGAAGAAATCATTCTGAAGTCTATTGAAAGTGACAATATCTGGAATGATGCAAAAGAGGAAGAATACATATTCTATGCCCAAAAAGCATCTTCCTCCTCACTCCACGATGTGCCCGAAGAAGCCTTCACGCAAACCGTGAGCTATGTGCAGAACTATGTGTCCAAGGCATACGAACTGCGCATCACGATGGTAGGTTGCCGCGTATTTGCCTGCAAGATAGACTCTCAATGCTTAGACGAAGACAAAGGAAAGACAGACTGGCGGCAAGGCTATGACTACGGTTTGAAATATGAAGTTTATGACTTGCCACAGGACATTGCCGACAAGTGCACCCGTTTCCTGCAACTGATGCATCTCAACTTTGGGGCTTTCGACTTCATAGTCACTCCCTCCGGAGAGTATGTTTTCTTGGAATGTAATCCCAACGGCCAATGGCTGTGGGTGGAACTGGAAACAGGTATGAAGATTTCGGAAGCGATAGCGGACTTTTTACAGAACCAATAAAGACAAAATATTATGCAAAAACTTAGTGAGATTTAAAGAAAAATTTGAAAGATAGTATCCAACATAAGGCGAGCGCTTATGCTTTCCTGCCGAAAGGTGTAAAGGTTGATAATACGGACAGTGCTTATTGGATAGGCATATTGAAAAAAATGAGATGGAAATGTTATGGCTTCAAGTATTTCGGAGATGAGAATAAGCCTCAGAGTGTTCAGGCAAAACAAGCCCGTTTCTTAAAGAACATGGATTTGTTTGCAACTGATATCTCGGCTCGGATAGAGAAGAAACCGTTGATGGCGGTTTACGCCCAAGTAACTTGTGATAGAAGTGAAGAAGATGAGGAAACAATTGAAGGCTACAAGTACGAGAATATGCAGAAAAGGAAAGAAGACTTTCCCTATAATATTGACCGGATTTGGTTGAAAAACAATATGGATGATTTATCCATAAATACCATGTATAATTTGAGGCATGATAAACCCATAATTTATTCTGTCTCCACTATTGCTGGGGAAGACATTCCAGCTTGTAAGCATTGTAATGGTTCGGGTAAGATGGTGTGTGAAGATTGTAATGGCACCGGATGGATTATTTGCGAAGCCTGTCAAGGCACAGGAGAAATGCAGTACGAAGCAGGGAATTATGCAAATGGCGAAGTGAAAATCAAAAGCAAAACGTGTCCACATTGTAATGGTGAAGGGAAAATTCCTTGTTTGAGTTGTAATGGTCAAGGTGAAAAGACATGTTCGGTTTGCCATGGAAGTGGGAAAATGAGCAATGAGAATTGCGTGCAGAAAGTGAAAAGCTTCAAAAACAGTTTTTCTTTGGAAGGTTCATTAGATATATTAGTTTCTCAAAAAAAGGAGAAAGGGAAATGGGATGAGGAGGAAGATTCTGATACTATCGTTGATAATATTTATCCTTATAATCTTGATGCTAATGAAGTTGTGGATTATATTTCTTCCTTACAAATAAGTAAATTATACTCTTCACCACATCAATTAGTCGAAGATAATAGCGCAACAATAAAGCAGGATGTTTTAGCTAATGGAGGCGAGTTGGCAGAGTTGTTTTATAATTATGTCCAAGACAGAACAATAGATGAAGAGCATACGGTTTGTGTGGTAGAAAACTACTACTCTTTTCCTCCCGTAACTGCAATAACAATTCGTTATTCTATAGGCGAATACGAAAGTGACTTTAGTATTTATGTGTGGGATGGTTTGGCATGGTCTGATAATTTATACGCTGAAGTATCCTTGTGGCAACTGATTGTAAAACTTTTAAAAAGGAAAAAACAGATGAGAACACTCTTATCCTGGCTTATCGCCAACATTGAGGTAATCTTTATCCTCATCATCTGCATCATCAGTGCGAGATTTCTTTTCGCACATTGGGATGATATGACTCAAGCTTCCGCAGGCGGATTTATCATCCTTACAGGTGTCTTATGCTGGGCTATGGCACCCAAGAAATTTGTTTATTGTCTGCTTACTCTTTTGTTTTTCGCCTTCCTTGACCTTATAATCATTGCAAACGACCCCGGAAACATTCGGGGACTTTTGGTGCCGCCGCTTGTATTCGGCATTCTTGTAGCCGTCTTTACCGCTATCAACATGAGCGAGGTCGTTTCGCGGCGTATGCTCTATGTCAACAGTAATACGAGTATGTTTGAACTGACATTGCTTTACGTCATTAATCGGTTCACTACATCGTTTGCCGGACTGACTACCACTTTAATCGTCTGGTATTATATGGAAGATATCGTGCGTTTTTTCGCTAAGGCATCCTCTACAGCATAACATTTGTATCACATAAAAACGTAGAAGTTTATGAGTGAAATCAACACATTATTGAATCAGGCGAAACTAATTCTGGAGAAGTCCAAGGTTTCGCAACAAGAAAGTCGGTCGCGTGGAGAACAATTCAATATCTTCCACGCATGCGGCGTAAACCATTATGAAACGACACACTCCGCCATTCTTGCGGAATTTCTAAATCCCCAAGGCAGTCATGGGCAAAGAGATATCTACTTGAAAGAGTTTCTTGCCATTCTCGGCGAGAACGAAATGTTATCAGCTTTTGATCCCTCGACAGCCTCTGTTACCACAGAATACGCCGTGCCAAACGGACGGCTGGACTTACTGATAACCAATATCAAGAACCAAGCCATTATCATTGAGAATAAAATCTATGCCGAAGATCAATGGGAACAACTGAAACGATATAAAGAGTTTGCGGAGAAGAAGTATCGCTCAGGAAACTATGTTATTCTCTATCTGACACTTTGGGGAGATGAGGCAAGCAAACAAAGCGGAGAAAATGTGGCATACATTTGCATCTCTTATAAAGAAACCATACTGAAATGGTTGGAACACTGTATCCAACTCTCCGCCCAAAAGCCGCTTATTCGCGAAACAATGATACAATATGTCAACCTTATTAAAGAATTAACCAATCAAGCCATGGAACAGAAATATAGAAACGAACTCTTAGAGTTGATGATGAACAATGCAGAAGCAGTTGCCACAATCTGTAATATACAAGGTGACTATTTCAAGTATGTATGTGAAAACCGCATTCGTCCAGCATTAAAGAATCTGGCGGAAGAAATGGGATTTGAATACGGAGAAAGCGATGATGCTTGGGGAAATAACAAATGGCAAAATTTTCATTTCAAAAGACGTCATTTAGCTATCTATTTTGAAGCAGAACGGGGAAGAATGTATGACATTTATTACGGCTTTGACTTTGAAGGGGTAGAAGAACGGCCTGTCATGTCTCAGCTTGAACATTTCCCAGGTAAGCCCAATGAAGGTTGGCCATATGGTTGGGTTTCCTTAGACCAATACAGATATTGGGATATGCAAACTCTTGCAGACATGGTAAACCATACCGATAAGTTCGTGAAATACATCAAGGGTAAAATCCAAATCGTACTGGATGAGCTGGAACGACAAGGTATTAACCCTGAATGAGATAATTCAAGTAAAACAAAGAAGAGGCTATGCCTGTTTTTATAGTCTCTTCTTTGTATTCAATCATAATAGCTTAGTTTACCACAAGACAATCAAATCCATCCAATTCAGTCCTTTGTCTTGCTTAATAGGTAAGGCAAGTTGATAATCAAGCAGAAACTTATTGCTTGAATTCAGTTCGTCCATTGTGCCGTATTCAACTGCGTATATCTGCCGTCTTAATCCGAATTTATCACCACTGTATTCTTGGGCAAAGCGCACGGCATACATCGTGCCGCTGATGATGGGATATTGTGCCACGATGACCGATTGGGTCAAGACAACTTGCATACGGCAACGCGCCACCAGCTTTGTGGGATTAGCTTTCACACCGAAAGGATGTTCGGACAAGATGGCTCCGCCCTTGGCGATTATTTCATCCTGCAACGATTTGTTCACTCTAGGATGCGTGATATCTAAGCCTGAAGCCACCACAGCGATTGTCTGTCCGTCCGTATCAAGACAACCCTGGTGGGCCGCCGTATCGCATCCCAAAGCCAGACCACTGATGACGATATGTCCTTGCTTGCCCATCTGTTCAGCAAACTCGTAGGCCATGTTCTGGCCTTCCTTGTCTGCTGCGCGTGCACCAATAATGGCTACATTATCCTCACGGTTGAGTAAATCCTTATTTCCCAGCACGTGGACGAGCGGCGGTGCATCTCTGCATAAATTGCGGAAGTGGTGAGGATACGCTTTGTCATAGTAAGAGATGGTGAGCACTCCGGCTTTTGCTTGCCTGTCTAATATCCGTTTTGCCTTGTCGAGTTCGCGGACGGACATGGAAGCCGTTTCTTGCAATGAATATCTTTCGCTTTCTATGTCTTCATACAGTTGTCTGGGAGAGTACCCCAGCAGTTGCAGGCATAATAGTTCTTCTATTGAAAGACAAGAAAGCCTCCACGCCTCAATTTTATTTTGCCTCTTCTTGACTGTCTCTTTCCAATCTTCTTCTCTATTTTCCATAAGATGGTATGTTATTTTGCGGCAAAGGAAACCTTTCGATGCGCCGAATCGGAGCATAGGCTGATTATTTTTTTACCTTGTGCTGCAATTTGGCACTTTGATGACGGAACTTTGCACCATCAAACCAAATAGGAGGAACAGAATGAAACTGGCAGAAGCATTAAGCGTCCGCGCCGATCTGCAAAGCAGAATCGACCAATTGAAAAGTCGGCTGAAGTACAGCGCCAAGGTGCAGGAAGGTGACCAACCTTCTGAGGACGTGAACGACTTGTATAAAGAATTGGATGAATGCCTTTCGCAATTCGAGGTGATTGTTTATCGGATTAACCGCACCAACATGCAAACCGTGCACGAAGGAGAAACTCTCACCCAAATGATTGCCCGCAAAGACGCATTGAAGTTGCGTCTGACGGTAATGCGCGACCTCTTGAAACATGTTGTTGAAAATGACCGTTACGGGCGACAGGAGATAAAATATGTCCGCACGGTGGACGTGGGTGAATTAAGAAAGGTGACGGACAACTATTCTAAACAGCTCCGAAACCTGGATATGAAGCTACAAAGCCTGAACTGGTCGGTAGATTTAATTTGACATAATAAAGGTGTAGTCTTTCTTTGCATCAGACAATGGCGGCACTTCCTTGTCGCATGGCAGGGGCAACAAACCAAGGTGGCAGCTGGTAGAAGCATGGTTATTACCGCGCATCTCCGGCACGGCGTACAAACGCATAACGTATACGGCTCCTGGGGGAAGATTATTCTGCATTACCTTGTGCCGATTGTTTGGAAGGAAAGACAAGGGTGGGTTGAGGGAATTTATTACTCTATAATAGGCACTATGACATTCAAGGAATTATTTTCGCAATTCAGTTTTGCCGAAATCAGACCGGCATTCCTGAATTTATGGCAGACCAAAGAACCGAAATTGGTCGAACATCTCGATTTGGACAAATGGGAAAGAATTTATCAGAACGTACAAACTTTGGAGGCAAAATCATCCCAATATTATATCCGCTTAGTATGGCGTTGGGAAACCTGTAGCCCGATGATAGATATGAACTGCTCTGTATACGACAAAGTGGACAATCACCTCGACTGCCCTATGGCCTGCTATCCTTCGTGGTCAGAAATAGCGGGCATGGAAGTGGTGGTGGAGAAAGACATTGTGATTACGCCTCAAGAGCTTGTTGTAGGCTTGCTGTGGGAAATCACTTACTTTGGCGGGACGGAAGAGATCGCACGAAAGAATATGGAAAGAACATTTCATGGAGGAACGAAATGAAACGAGAGCATATTGTCATGTTCATTTGGACATGTATTATTTCTGCCATAATGCTTCTCCTGCTTGTCTCGCTTTGTGGAGGAATGTCGGAGGAACGGTGGATAAGGATATGAATCGAATATAATATGGAAAAGTCAGTGAAGTATTTTTCAGTGAGCATGGGCTGACTTCCACATCGGCGTCGCATTTGGCTGATTTGGCGCAAGAGGTTATGGCAGGGAATGAGGCAAAGTTGAGAAACAATGCCACATGACACTTTACACTCAATACAAAGAATGGCAACTGAAAGAGCTGGAACGCATCTCTAAACTGAAAATCAATGTGCCGGAAGCCTTACAAAGCACCTATGAGCAACTAAGCCGGTTTGAAGAATAAAAAAGGTGTCGCGAACTTGCATCTCAATGGATGCTAATCGCGGCTTTGATGGGGCAGAGACTGTCGCTTGCAGTTTAATAGGTATTGGAAGAAGAATGTCTAACTAACAAACGGCGAATGTTTGCAGCTATAAAAACATCCGGCCTTAGATTTCGACCTTGTCTGTGCCTTTGCCTTGGTATTCCTGCCAAAGGAATGCCGTATTGACAATCTTTGTCCCTAACTTAAATTTTGAATACAATGGAACATTTGAGAAAAGTATTAGGTCAACCGAAAAGAAAATTCACATCTTGGGAGAAGGTTTATATTGGTTTAATAACAATCGTTCTATCGTGCAAAATAGTATTATATATTTTTTGCAGATTACAGAATGAGCTAAATAGCAATCTTTATTCCCTCTAATTCTGCGTAAACTAAAGCGTAAACAAACTATTTCGGTTAGGTGGCTTTAGTGAGTTCTATAGGATATAGTAAAATATACAACTACTTATCGTTCTCATAATCTGGAGGTCGTAGGTTCAAGCCCTACCTGGTCCACCCCAAGGAAAGCAATTCAGGCACTTACGCAAAACGTAAGTGTCTTTTTGTTTGACAACTGCTCACCTGCCGGCGAACAACGGGAATTTACATACGCTTGCCGCGTATTACGTTACCCGCAGGCACGTACATCGACAAGAACAAACGCGACTGCTTCGCACGCAGAACGGCAATTCCCGGAATGTCCGGATAAAGCGCCCTTTGCAGACAATGCAGGACACGGTTATATGAAAACTATTTTTCAACGCGTTACACCCCTCCCGGAGT
>ULUJ01076566.1_pt1 | contig 16892 bp, 16 predicted proteins | sample 1958381 | NCBI WGS metagenome assembly ULUJ01 (sample SAMEA4835757, study PRJEB28245) | human gut metagenome | biome: gut microbiome; material: fecal sample | place: Denmark | collected 2008 | reverse complement strand
CGGCTCTTCGCCAGGCCCATGTGGGCATAATCAGCATAGAGCAGATACTGGCCGCTCTGGTAGTACTGGATATGAAGGGCACAGAGCTGGCGGTTCAACTCCTGTGCCGTGATACCCAGCTCCTTCGCTATCTGCGTGGTGGTATAGCAGGAAACAGAGTTGAGCACATTGTCGGTGTAGAGCGCCTTCGGCAGAAGATGATCCACCTGATTCTCCAACTGGATGATGTTCTCACCGTTCTTGGCGATGCAAACCATCTGTTCGTCTACCACACCGTTCAGCCGACGAATCTCCGTATCCTGTTCTCCGATGAGTTTCTTCTGCTGATCAATCTGCACTTGCTGGTTTTTCAGCAGATTCTCCTTCTCCTTGAGTGTAGCTCTGAGAATCTCTTCAGCATGCCGAATCGTCTCCTCATCACTCTCGCCCTGCTTTACCGGAATATAACCGCCCGTCTTGCGAATCTGTGGCAGCACCTCGGAAGTAACCCAGTTTTTGAACTTCACCGCCGTTGGAAGCTTGGACCCGAGCACCAAAGCATAGAATCCGCTCTCGTTAACGAAAGTCATCTGACACCAGCGATTTGCTGCAGCTCCATCCTTCTTTTTGCCAGTCACTACCCATACGTCGTGTTTCACGACGCAAGGGTCATCAACATGTCGCTGGATGGCATCACGCTGGTTTTTATACCCCAGCACATCACAGACATCTTTCGCACAGAACAAGGGTTCTCCATCTTCATCGGTTAAGGTGCGAATCTTACCGAATTCAGGGTTTTCGAACACGACAGCATTACCCGCTGTCTTTTCATTCTTCATTTCTTCCTTTTTTGTATTTTCTTCTGTTTTCATGTTAAAAATGGTATTAAAATTAAACACTAATCACTACTCACTACCCAATGGTAATCCAAATGCTCTCATCCCTGTCTCTCGCAGCGGTAATGGCATTGATGAGGCGGTGGAGCCAGATGCGGGAGTTCACAACCATGCCCTTCACACGGTTTTCACCCACCAGGATGCAGCCCTGCGTATCATCGGGATAATTGCCGGCATGGATGCGGATGCCCTTAAAATTGGGGACGCCCAACAGCAGCGGCAACCACATCTTAAAACTCGGCGACTTGCTGATCACCAGCGGATAAGTACCCTCAGGTATCGCCGTCTTGCCCTTCATCTTCTGCGCCTTCTTGCCCGATACACGCCCCAACCGCACATTCTCCTCGGCAGGACTTAGCTCCACACCCAGAAGGTTGCGCCAGCACGGCTCCAGCGTATCACAGAAATACGAGTCCGCATTCAGCTTCTCCGCAGGCACCTCGCACACCGTCTTCAGTCCCCTGCACTTGTTCACACTCTCAATCGTGCGCTTCTTCACATCCTCATCCTTCAGGATGTAAAGGTGACCTATCGTGTAGGTCTTCTTCTTCGCTATACGTTTTAAAACTATCTGCATAAGTAAAAATAAATTTAAGATTCAATAACCATACCGTCGTGGCGGTACTTAAGCTTCTCAAAACTGTCACAACTGTCACAACTGTCACGCTTGCCCGTATACTGATACGCCCGCCTGATGTAATTTCGGTGCAGCCACTGCCTGATCATCATATCGGTACCCTTCGCATCCAGTCCATGCTCTAGCCGGATGGCAAGCAACTGCGCAGCCGTAAAGTTATCGGGCAGTATCTGTAAAAGATTCTGAGGCCCACGCTTCGAACTCTTCTCCGCCGTAAAGTTCTCCTTCGCAATCATGTCGCCGAAGAACCGCATCTTGCAGTACAGGTCATACTGCTCGCTCCAGCGGATAAACTCATCAATCTCCGGCTCCCACTTGCAACCATTGGCTACATACAGCACGCACGCCTTCAGGTAAGCGATGACGTTGGCACGGAACGAGAGATTCTCAAACGTCCTGTCCTGCGACAGCCGGGCAAACTCAGCATTCTCGTCCTTCAGTTTGAGGGCAAGCTGAAACGCCTCCTTACACTCAATCAAGCCCGTTACTTTGTTCAGATTTTCGATGTAAGGTCGTAGCGCCTTACGGTACGATTCATCATAAGTTCCGTAAACAGGCATATCTTCGCCGATTTCCCTTTCGGGGATGGTGCAGAAGTTGATACGGCTGATAGGACCATCGGTAAGAACCTTAGAGAAGTAACGCTGACCCTTCTGAATGGTGGTAGATGCATTCCAGTTGAACCGGATGGTAACACGCTCCGTTACACTCATCGTTCCCACGCGAGTTTGTCCGTATTTATTACCTGGGTCTGCTGCCAGACACATGATGCGGAACTGCTGACTTCCGCTGCCCTTGAGCGCATCAAACTGGTCTAGCTCATTGAGCGAAGTATAGAGGAAATGTTCCTGCGCTTCAGCCGTTCTCATCACGAAAGCCGGGTTCGTCATATCCGCATCAATCTCCTGGATAATCAGGTTTTCAGGTCTCTTGCGCTTATCCTTGTTGGCACCTTTGCGCAGCATCTCATCCTTCCACGCCTTTTCGCGCTTCAGGTTTTCAGCATCCCTCAGCCTGATATCCTCCATAATGAAATCGATAGGCCTGTTCACGCTGCTCTTACCCGCTCCGGTACCCGCAAGCAGCAGCGTCATCAGTCTCGCCTCGTGCTCCACGTTGTCAATATACCGGAACCTCGTCTTCCAGAGATGCGTAGCCAGCGGTGGGAAGATAGCGTGCGCCACAGCCGGCTTATAAATTTCCGGTGTCCTCGATATCAGCAGCTCCACCAGCTTCGGCAGTTTCTTCGGCATCTCCGGCGGGTCAGGATAATCCTCATCAGCCCTATTACCTGTTAACTGTAAACTATTAACTTGCTCAGCCCTATTAACTTGCTGGCTGGCCTTCTGCTCTGCCAGCGCATTCACCCTCATCACTTCCCTCGACATCGGCTTCGTATTGTCAGCATATTTTGCATAGAAGTCGTGAATCAGCTGATGGCAGTCGTTCTCCTGATAGTAGCTCGGCATTTTCACCCTCACCACCTTCATCAGTTCCTCTTCCTCCATCACCCTCGAAGCACCGGCGCTCATGATAGCCAGCAGCGAAGAGTGTCTCGACCCCACGGTATCAATCTCCATACCCCCGAGTCCGGCAGCCTGCGTAAAGAGGTCAAACGCAATCAGATTCTTCTCTCTGGCTCCCAGTCCGCCAGCATTCTGATTGCCTCCAGAATCCCCGATATGAGGAGCATCAGCACCATGGCTATTACCAGGTTGGGCAGGCTGAACAGCAGAGCCAGCAGAAACAGCAGGATTGCCGTCATTGCCCGATAGTCTATTATTTTCATTATTCTTACCATTGCTATTAATTTTTAACTGTAAACTATTAACTTTCCCTCTTCCGTCCACGGTCAGTCCGCGGTCCAGATACGCCTGCCTTCGCATCAGAATCTCCTTCTCGCTCAGCACGGCGCACCACATCTTCGACCTGTAGATTTCCGAGTCCTTATCCGTAAGATAAATCATTCTCTCGGGTGTGATGCAGCTCTCGTCATACGGCACCCCCAGCGCCTCGCAATACGCTTTCTGCGTCTCCTCGATGGTCATTCCCACCGGCAGTCTGATACCGATGTGCAGCTTCTTCCGGGCACTGTAGCAGAGGTGCAGCAGCGAGCCGTTCCAGATGCTGTCAGAGCAGTTCAGTTCCCTTGCCTTCTCGATAGCCTTGTCTACATACTCCCTGTCATCCACGTCGATGATAGTCTGGAACATGAAGCTCTCGGGCTGGGCATTCTCCTGTCTGCGCACGTTGTTCTTGAAGATGCCGTAGTGGGGACAGAAGAAAGGCAGTTCGCTCTTCAGCCTGTCCTGCGCCTTCTTCACCGCCTCTGCATCGTTGACATCCACCTTCGGGATAGGCAGTTCGCCCCTAATCTGCTGAATCATCTTCCTGATTTCCGGCGATGCAATCACCTTGTCATACACCGCCATACTGTTGGAAAACACCTTCCCCTTATTGCCCTTGCGATAAGGGTTCAGTGCTATTACATGTTGTGTTTCTGTCATGTTATTTCGTTAATAAAAGATTGGTTTGTGGGGTAATCCCCTCTTCCGTTTTCACCACTCTCAGCCGTCTGTAAGGAGGAGGACTGAACACATACGCTTTCACTTCCATCATTTTAAATAATTTAGAAGATTGGGGGCTCCCACCATGGTTGATGTGCAGATACACAAAAGCCCCCGAAACTCAGACCGCATTGGTTCTGAATTCCGGGGGCAAAGGTAAGGCAAATTTCTCGCTTCTACCTAGTACGTACTATGTACGCGTACTAGTACTACCTGCCAGATTAACCTCTGATAGCAGGCATCACTTTTTCGAGGAAGGGAATCGTTTTCTTCTGATCCATTCCTCGGTTGTAGGCGGCTCTCATCGAGTTCGGATTAGGACCCCAATAATTGCCGAATACGCTCCATATATTATCGATTTTCAACTCTGTACCTATCTGGTTGGCAAGGATGGCAGCTTCGGATGAAGACAGTCCTGAGGGCATGAAATTTTCGGTTACCAAGCCTATCTCTATCAGGTTGTTCTTTATCCTCTGAGCCTTTTCCGTTTTCAGCTCAGCCGGCATCTCAGCATTTCTGCATGAGTTTTGCTCACAGGCATTGCTGCCGTAATAGTTCTCCACATGCTCGAAGTACGAGCTACCAGCGTTCATGATGATCATTCTTTGTCCAGACATTTCTCATCCTCCTTTCCCTGATAGTTGTTCATGCGTTCGATATACTGTCCACCATTCATCTGTATGGTATTGTTGATAACGATGGTGAAATGCTTTATTACAAAGCGAATAAATTTTCTATAGAAAAATATTTTCATCTTTTACAGTTTTAGTTTGTTGTTAATTGTTTCCTCCTCATTTTAGCAGAGGACGTGTGTTTGCGCTAACGTTTTTAGCGTAAGCCGCTGGAGAACTGCCGAGCACCTACTATCGTAAGGCGTGGGGGCGGGTAGGATTGTGTGTACTTTCTGGGTGTTGTTGATTTTTTATGTTAATACTTGGCTTCAGATGTTAGCATCTTAACCATTATCTGCTAGTTGTTTATTGTCGTTATGACTTGAATTTATCATCTTCTCTGACTCTTTTTAAACAATATTCTGCTTTTGAACCGAAAACCTTTTTAAAATTTTCTATGGATTCTGAGCATTTCACTTTCTTGTTTTTCAGGTCCTCAATCTTCTTTTTTTTTCAGGGTCTTATCCATCTCATCATCTTTTTCAAGAGCTTCCAAATTATCTTCATAATTTTCTTCAAATTTATTGAGATAATAAGCAATATACAACCCCAACTTATCCTTCGTATCAGCAGTTATGGACGTTTCTTTGTCGCATAACCGATTAAATGTATTATGCCCCATTCCGAACTTCTTTTCAATGTGGGTAGAGCTAATCAATTTGGAACGCTTCAGCTCGCTTAAGAAATCTCCTAAGCTTACTGTCTCCCCTGTCCTTATATAGGCAAGGTCTTCTGTGGTGATGTATATTTTACCTTCCATCTGAAACGAATTTCTTACAAAGGTAAAATGAATAAATCATACCACCAAATGGCTATGGACGTGCTTAAGACTTCCGGTTTTTAACTAAAAACGGGGAATTATTTATAATCTTTAACAGGTTAAAGGCTAAATAATGCGAATAAAACGCATAATAGTCCATTTTATGCTATCCTGACCCCTTCCTTTTCTACGTTCCTGACGAAGGGGGTATTCCTATACTTTTCCCATTCCTGGGCGGTATACATCACGGGGTTGATTTCCTCGCCCAGTTCCCATCCGAGTTCGGTCAGCGGATAGGTGATGTTGTCATAATCGTAAGCCATGAGTTTCTTCTTATCCAATATGATAAGGATATCCCAGTCACTATCCTCCCTGGCGGTACCTCTGGCTTGCGAGCCGAAAAGTATCGCCTTCCCGCTAGCCGGCAAGTTTTTCGCCAGGCATTTGCGGATAGCCGCCAAAATATGTTCCTTAACATTCATGACCTATAAATGTATCCTCCGTTATTTGAAGAATTTTCGGACATCAGGAAGTTCGGCTCCTGAAGCTTCTGCCGCACGGAGTTCTTTAAAAGCCTGTGTCAGACTTTCCTTCACCACCAATCTCTGTCTTATTGCTTCTGCATCTACATCTGTTAATGTTGCCATAATCTTCTCCTTTAATTAAATATCTCCCACAAAATTACACTTTTTCTCTGAAAGCGCCAAATTATATCTGGAAAATATATGCAAAAAGAGCTTTTTTAAAAGGTAAGGCCATTCCCCTCACGCATCCCTGCCATTCCCTCACGCCCTGAAGGGGCAGAAGCTCCTAGCCCAGGGCATTCGCCCTGGGTATTCATGTCCGCACGCCTGGCGCCCTGTAGGGGCAAAAGCTTTATATGGCGACCCGAATCTCAGGCTTTGCTCGTCGATTCATCCTTTTCCTTTTTCATGTTGCGATATGCTTGTTGGTGATGCAAAGAGATGAATATTTGTAGGGATTTCCAAAAAAATAGAGTGATTTTAAAACTTATTTTTTATAAAATCTATAATCAAGTAGCAAGAAAGTCCTGAAAAGTCCTGAAAAGGAATATGCTTTTGATTATATACGAAAAAAAATGCTTATTTTTGTATATTCATAATCTTCTTAGAAGAGGTAGATAATAAAGATGAAATAGAAATGAAGCAATATAAATTTGTAGACTTATTTGCTGGTTGTGGCGGTCTTAGTCTTGGATTGCAGCAAGCTGGCTTTACTCCATGGTTTGTAAACGAAATCGTAGAGCAGTTTTGTAATACCTACAAGTATAATCATGAATTGAGTGATGATCATTACTTTGTTGGTGATATAGCTGACCTCAATCAGCATCTTGATGAGTATAAGAATTTGCTATCAGATATAACCTTAGTCTGCGGAGGACCTCCTTGCCAAGGATTTTCTATGGCAAACCGACAACGCATATTAGATGATCCACGTAATTCTCTTTATAAACAATATCTGATTTTCTTGCAGAATGTTCGACCAAAGTTCTTTATAATGGAGAATGTAAAGGGAATGATGAACAAAATTGAAGAAATTAAAGAAAATTTTAAAGAGTATCTGGGAGAAGAATATCAATTTGATTATGCTCTTGTAAAAGCGCAAGATTATGGTGTTCCTCAAAATAGGGAACGTTTTATAATGATAGGTAATAGAGTTAATATTTCTCCCAAATTAATTTTTGAAGAGATATATAAACATAAACGAAAACCATTTGTGTTGAAAGACGCCTTAGATGGATTACCACATCTTGTCGCCAAAAAAGAAAAAGGTTCGAAGGGAATAGAGTGTGCAGAGTCTGGTTTTACAGAATGTGATTTTACATATATTCATAATGACTTTTATAAGTTTATTAATGGAGAAAAAGATATTAAGAAACTCTATAACCACAAGAATAGATATAATAATGAGCGTGATATAGAGATATATAGGCGGTTGCCGCAAGGAGCAAATTCTTTGCATGAGTCAATAGCAGATATTATGCCTTATAAAAGAAGAAATGGTATTTTTAAGGATAAATATTTCAAATTGGATGAAACGCAAATTTGCAAGACGATAACTTCTCACATGAGGTTTGATTGTAATATGTATATACATCCATGGGATGCAAGAGGTTTGAGTCCTCGGGAGGCTGCACGTATCCAGACTTTCCCAGATGATTATGTGATAACTGGTTCTCAGAATATGTGGTATGCACAGGTTGGGAACGCAGTTCCAGTAAAACTTGCCAAAGCTATTGGTGATGGCATTATGAAATTTATAAAATGAGACATCTTGAATTATTTGCAGGTATAGGCGGTTTTAGAAGAGCGATGGATCTTCTAACGCAAGACCATATTATGAATTTTCACTGCGTAGGCTATTCTGAAATAGATCCTAAGGCAGTGAAAACATATTGTGCTAATTACAGGCCAGAGCAGGATGAGGAAGTTGCAATGGGGGATATTGTTGAATTTACTAAAAATCCAGAGAATATAGAAAATTTGCCAGACTTCGATCTGATAACAGGTGGATTCCCATGTCAAACATTTAGTATGATGGGAAAGCAGGCTGGGTTCAATGAGGATAGAGGACAGATGTTTTTCCGTATTATAGACATTCTTGCAGCAAGAAGACCTCGATATGTCTTGCTTGAAAATGTAAAGAATCTAAGAAATCACGACCAAGGGAGAACCTATAATAGAATTAATGAAGAATTAGAATTGTTAGGATATAGGGTGTTTAGTGCAGTCTTCAATACTGCAAATTTTCATCTTCCTCAAACTCGGAATAGACTTTTGATATTTGCCACAACAGAACCTCTTCCCGACAACTTCGAGGATATGTTTTCTAGTGCAAATGTTGCTGAGACTTTTGAGAATGTATATGCTAATTTAAGTGTTAGTCATTATGAAACAGTTAATGATTTACTTCAGAGAAATGTTAATCAAAAATACTTTTTATCTGAAAAAATCAAACCAACCATATTGGCTGATGGGTCAGCTAATTTCAAATCTCGTTCAGATATAAATATGAGAATAGCTAGACCTCTGACAGCTACAATGCACAAAATGCATAGAGCTTGTCAAGATAACTATTATAGTCAAGATTTCATAGATTCTCAAGGAGAAATAAATCCTGTAGAAACGATGACAAAAGAAGAACTGGCAAAATTGCCAATTCGTAAAATAACGCCAGAAGAAGCATTTATGTTGCAGGGCTTTCCTGCAAGTTTTGCACTAAATGGTCGTAATGCAGGTGTTGCTGATGGCTCTCTGTATAAGCAAGCAGGAAATGCTGTTAGCGTAAATACTATTTATGCAGTTTTGTATTATCTTATCATAAACAATATAATTCATGAATGATATGTTTTTCTTCTTTTTTGATATTGAAAAGCGCATCGGCTTAAAGAAATTAAGCGGCGTAGAATTGGGTACAAGTGAGTCAAGTAATCAGACTCATATTGGGTTATTTGAAGATGTCCTTCAATTCTTAGGAGATAATGTCGTTACTACGGCAATGTTAGTTTATGGGGATTACTGTCAAATACTGGATTGTTATTTTGACAGAATTAAAAATCCTGATGGAACTTATAGAAGTCCTAAAATACGAAAAGGGGGAGTTGGTGAAGAATCCGTTGTCTCAAAAATTAGAGAGTTTGCCTTGGAAGATAAGAGTGCAGATTGGTATCTCCTTTGGTCTGGATTAGAAAATAAAGATTTGGTATTTTGGCTTATCAATAGTCATTCTGAAGATTTTGCTATTATCAAGACCTTGGTTAAGGATAATGTTCGCATCATTAAAGATGAGGATAAGGCTTATGCTGGTTTAAAGAATATCATGGTGAGTAAGATAAACAACTCTAGCATTGATATTCAAAAGGAGATAGAAATCATCTCTCAAACGGGTGCTGTATGTAAAAAATATAAACCGTTTGATTTAGATAAGGCAAAAAAGCATATTGCTTTAGTAGGTAAGCAAGGTGAAGAATTGGTAAATGAGTATCTAGAAAGATTAAAATCTGCCAAGGAATTAGATTCTTTTGAATGGATGAATAAGAGCAGAGAATCTGGTTTGCCATACGATTTTATTTTGAATGGAACTTCTGATATACATCAGTATGTTGATGTTAAGTCAACAAGATTTGGTTTCAGCCAGAATATTGTTTTCAGCAATCAAGAGGTTGAATTTGCTAATCTATTGAATGCTGATACTAATTATTCCGTTTATAGAGTATTTGATATGTCTGAATCTTCTGCTAATCTGAAGATATGCACACAGTGCTTGCCTTATATGAAGGAGATGAATAATAATATTCAAAAGCTTAATGCTGCTATTGTTGAGAGTAAGACGAAACTTATAGATTTAAACATTGCAGTTTCTCCAGTAGATTGCTTTAGTATGATACAGGAATCAATAAAACTATAAGAAATGGATGAGATTGTAAAACATATAAATGATACAAATGCCAGCTATAGGCAACCAAATGCTGGTGATGCCAAGAATACAGATTTGTTCTTGGATAATGAGCATTATGCTTTTTTTGAAGGTGCTGGCGAACATGTTACGGTAAGATTTTTTAAAGAAAATCTTTCACAGGCTATATTGTTTATAGCTTCAATTTTACCAAGAAAATTCGATCAATCAGCCACGCATTGCATTATTGAGTATTCTAGTAAGTTTGTTATAGACCAATTGGCTATACTTGATGCTTTGTTTAAAGTAGATGGGAAGTCTGTAGATACAATAACACAGGTCTGGAATGCTCGTAAAAATGTTGTTCAAAAAAATGGGAAAATTGATAATCGTTTCTATTTTAATGGCTTGATGCAGGATGTCGTTTATCTAGATAGTACAGGTGAAGAACGCAAAGCGAAGTTTACTGTTCGTAATTATATGGCAGGGGAATATTCTGAACTGCATATAAAAAAAGCAGAAGATGGAATATTTGATATTGAGATTAAAAATGTAACAACGCCATATAATGATGGGAAAGAAGATGATGTTGAGGAGATATTGAGTAATAATAATTGTTCGATTCCTCTCCAACAAATCTTCTACGGTGCCCCTGGCACCGGCAAGAGCCACTCTATAAACGAGCTTACAGCGGGCAAGGATGTTATCAGAACAACATTCCATCCTGATACCGACTATTCCACTTTTGTAGGCGCATATAAGCCTACCACTAAGTCTGTACCTGTAACGACTGTTATTGGTACTAATGCCGTCCCTGTAAAACTTAACGGCAAAGAAATGATGGAAGACAAAATCGTCTACGAGTACGTGAGTCAGGCTTTCCTACAGGCATACGTTGCGGCATGGAGGAAGTATAGTGACGCACAAGAAGGTGAAGAGCCAACGGATGAATTTCTGGTTATAGAAGAGATTAACCGAGGCAACTGCGCCCAGATTTTCGGTGATCTCTTCCAGTTACTCGACCGTGGCGATGAAGGATTCTCTGAGTATCCTATCAAGGCTGATTCTGACATGAAGAAACTGCTCGAAAAAGAATTTGAAGGACTGGAAATCAAGAATAAGGAGGGTATTAACGCTCTGTTTAATGGTGGCAAGGACATTGTAGCCGAAGTGTTGGCTGGTGACGTCCTGCTGCTTCCTAACAACCTCTATATTTGGGCAACCATGAATACCAGCGACCAGTCTCTCTTCCCGATAGATTCTGCCTTCAAGCGCCGTTGGGACTGGAATTATGTGCCAATAAGTGATGCAGGTAAGAAATGGATGATTGAAGTGAATGGTGCTCAGTATGATTGGTGGAAATTCCTTGAGGCTATTAATGACAAAGTTTACCATGCAACCTATTCTGAAGACAAGAAGCTAGGCTATTTCTTCTGCAAGGCTAATGACGGTGTAATAAGTGCCGATAAATTTGTCAGCAAGGTTATCTTCTATCTTTGGAACGATGTGTTCAAAGACTCTGAATTTGAGGGAGATACCTTTAAAGATGAGGATGGAGAAAAACTCTCATTCGACAAGTTTTACTCTGTAGAAAACAATCAGGTCAAAGTGAATGGGACAAAAATAGTAAAATTCCTGAGTAACTTGAATTTGGAACCTGATTCTGAAGCTGATGAAGACAACAGCGAAGAGGGATTTGAAACCGAAGGCGATAAGAAACTTCCAAAAACTTCTAAAGTGTTTTCTGTTGAATTCCCTGACGGAACCGTCATAAACGAGAATAATAAGTTTGATACCTATCATAAGACGCTTTCTAAAATCGGAATAGAACAGGTGGAGAAAATTGCGTCAGAAATGAAATATCATCGCCGTCATACACCTCTGGTAACAAAGAGCAAGTTTGATGCGATACTGAATGACCCAACTTACAATTATATTCAGGAGGGCGATTATTATATAATTAAAGGTCTGGACGACGTTACAATGTATAATATGGTAATGCTGTTGGATAACCGCTTAGACTTGCAGCTGAAAGTATGTTATGAATAAGACTTTTGTCTGCAAATAATCGATTTAAAAAGTAGGAAAATGAGAATCCTGATAGAAGAATATCAATACAATGTATCTGATGTGCACGATGTATTATACGGCATCGATCCAATGGAGAACGTAGAGGGCAAGGTGTCCATCCATTATGTAGGGTATTATTATAATCCCCTATTAGGAGACTGTGTGTTTATTCTTCCTAAAGTATTGCTGCGTGATGTGGATGGCAAGGAACTTGCTTTTGGCAAGTACCAGCCATACGATATTATCAACCCTGAAGGTTAGGAAAAACTGACAAAAGAGGAGCGTAATTTCCTCTATGGCTTTGCTGTATGGATATATAGGGCCATCGTTGTATATAAGAACGACAAGAGCAACGACTCGACTATTGTTTATCAGAAAATGATTAATCAGGTGGGTGGTAGCAGCAAGCGAAAGAGCAATACATTCCTTGATATTCTTCTGTCGCTGATCCAGTTTAATAAGGATAATAAGAGTTTCTTCTTCTTTGTGTTGAAGAACCTCCATTCAGGCTTAAACAAGATAAACTGGACCCGCACTATCAGTACTACTTCTGCTATCATCCAGGGAGGGGATGCTATCTACTTAAACCCTGTCAACAAGAAACGCAAGATTAACTTCGATGAAGAACTGCTTGTCATCTTCTTCTCGATTCTCAATTATATTGGCGATACATACGGATTTCCTAAAGAAATTAACTGCAATTTTGACCTGATAAAGGGCAAACAGTTTGAGAAATACAGAAACGGATATGGCAAAGTACGCTTGAATCAGATAAAGTATAAGTATTTCTCAGACAAGGCGTTGCAACTTTGGAAGCTCTGCTATGCTTTCTTCGACAAGTCGCATCAGATATATGTAAATACCAGCCAGAAAGAGTATCTGCTTGTCAAGAGTTTTCATATCGTGTTTGAGGCGATTATAGATGCCTTGGTGGGCGATAATCCGCTGCCTGACGGAATGGACAAGAAACAGGAAGACGGCAAGATAGTGGACCACCTCTTTACGGCGAAGAGCTTGATTAATGACGAATCAAGCAATACTTATTATATCGGTGACAGTAAGTATTATAAGATGGGCAACGAACTCGGGAAGGAGTCCATTTATAAGCAATACACCTATGCGAGAAACGTGATACAGTGGAACCTGGATATCTTCAACAGCGGCAGAAAGCCTGAATCCGGCATTAAGCTTCGGGATGATGAAACAGAAGGATATAACATCATTCCTAACTTCTTCATTTCTGCTACTATGGACGAAAAGTTTCGCTATGCCATAGATGGTATCAAGGAAACTGACAGAAAGAATAACAGATACATTTCCAAGCAGTTTCAGAACAGATTGTTTGACCGTGATACGCTGCTTCTGTTCCATTATGATGTTAACTTTCTGTTTGTTCTCTCGCTCTATGCAAGAAATAATAGGGGAGAACAGCAGCAATGGAAGGAGAATATCAGGGCTAAATTCTGTTCAGAGATAAGAAACTGGCTCCAACAGGATTTCAGCTTCTATGCCATGCGTCCGTTACCGTCTGTGAATGCAAAAGAATATGTAGAAACACATTTCAGGCAGGTTCTGGGTAAGGTGTATACCCCATTTGAGGAAGAAAATATCTTCTCTCTTGCTCTCGATAAAAAAGACGAAAAAAATAATGAAGCATTGCTTGCAGAGCTTAGGAAGAATTTTACTGTAAAGGAGTGCAGCCTGGGTACCGACCCGCATGAAGTCTTGCCTAAAGAAGGTGTTTATGAGCATGTTAAGGATGTTATCCCTCAAAAGGGACTGGTATATAAGGTCGAGAACGTATTTGTATTAGCTGTCGATAGGGATGCTTATGATGATTATGGGCATAATAGGCTTTCTATAGAAATCCCTCTGGACATCAATAAAGGTATGTTCAAGATAGATTCTATCGACTATTTTATGTTTATAGTTGAGAATGCATCTGAAGGATATTATCGGGTGACAAATTCAAGACTGAGAATAAAGGATGATAAACTGGTTTTAGCCCTGTCACTAACAGATTACCAGAGCTTTGGATTCGGTTTCAGGGAAGTTGCTGAGTGCGAGACGAAAACTATCGTCTCATTGCGTGATTTGATGAATGTAAGATAAGGTAGTTTATCGCATCTATCGCTCTGCTATCACTTCAATCCCCTCTCTCTCAACTTCCTTGAGCAGGAAGGAATTGAGGTGCTGGTGCTTTCGGATAATATCGACAGGGCAACCCAGAAGGGCTTCAAGGTATGATTTCAGACGGACTATCAGGAAAAACTTAGGGGGCATTTCTACATAGATATCTACATCGCTGCCATCGTGGTGCTGGTTTCTTGCCTTCCCTTGTTTTCATTCTTAATATCCTTTTTAAAAAGGCTTTTGCCCCTACAGGGCGCAAGGCTGATTGCGCTTATACCCAGGGTGATGCCCTGGGCTAGGTGCTTCTGCCCCTTCAGGGCGTGTGGGGGAAAGGTGGAAGCTAAATAGTAGAAAAACAAGCTTAATTATATAAATAATCCTAAAAAACAAAATATTTATGGAAGAAACTATTGTATTTCAATATTTCTATATATCTTTGCAATGAAAATTTAAATCATGGAATTATGAGAATTATTTCGCATAGGAAACTAAAAGAGTTTTACGAGACCCCTGGGCGAGAAGACTCAAAAGTAGCTCTGGAAAGATGGTACCAGATTGCGGAAGAAGCAGAATGGCGCAACTTTTCTGATATAAGAACTGACTTTCCTGATGCTGACTACGTAGGTAATCAACATTACGTATTCAACATTCGAGGAAACAGGTATAGGTTGGTAGTGGTAATTAAATTTACAATAGGCCGACTCTTCGTAAGATTTGTCGGAACACATAGTGAATATGACAAAATAGATTGTTCCACCATTTAATAAAAACAATTATGGATAGAATTACGAAAGAACAATATGAGTTTGCACTCAACAGAATAGAAGATCTCCTGCCATTGGTAACGGACGATACGCCTGCCAGTGATAAGAATGCCATAGAACTGACATTAATGTCGGACATTGTTGAGTCATACGAAAAGAAACATTTTCCTATCGGAAAGCCTTCTGTTTCTGAACTTATCGAACTTTCTTTAAATGAAAAGAAAATGACTCAAAAACAACTGGCTTCAGAAATTGGAGTAAGTCCTTCACGTATTAACGATTATGTAACAGGGCGCTCTGAGCCTACTCTAAAAATAGCTAGATTGCTATGCAAGGTTCTGAACATAACGCCTGCTGCGATGTTGCAATGTTAAACAGATGTTGATGATAAATTAAAGATGTCGGACCGTTTGACCATAGAACAGCGCCACAACAATATGGCGGCAATAAGGGGCAGGGATACCAAACCGGAGATTCTTGTCAGGAAATTTCTGTGGAGTAGGGGATTCAGGTATCGGCTCAATCATCCGCGCTTGCCGGGCAAGCCGGACATCGTGCTGAGGAAATATCGCACCTGTATTCTGGTGAACGGGTGCTTCTGGCACGGACATGAGGGGTGCAAGTATTATGTGGTGCCGAAATCGAACACCGGGTTCTGGATGGAGAAGATCAGGAGGAACTGGGAGAGGGATCATGAGGTGCTGCACCGGCTGGCTGAAATGGGATGGCATACCATCGTGATATGGGAATGTGAACTCAAGCCGGCGGTAAGGGAGAAGACGCTGGAGTCGCTCGCCTTTACGCTGAACCATATCTATCTGGAAGATCATCATATCAGAAAATATGAATTGCCGGAAGATGTGCCGGAAATGGTGGCGGAGCCGGAGGCGGAAAGACGAGAGGAATAGGCAGGGATTTCACGGAAATTTTTAAGGCTTTTGCCCTTTCAGGGCGCAAGGCGGATTGCGCTTATACTCAGGGTGTTACCCTGGGCTGGGTGCTTCTGCCCCTTCAGGGCGTGTGGGGTAAGGTATCTCAGATATAAAACTGCGGCTTAGTACCCTCTCTGCTTCTCGTAAATGAAATCATCGGCGATGTAGCCATTGCTCATGAGATACAGGCCGGTGCGCTTATCGTGGAGTTGGGCACAGGTCTTGCTGCGATAGAAAAGATCAAGAGCCAGAGCTGGAGATATTTCCAGGCGCTGTGACAGTTCGTATGCCACGCCTCCTATCTGATAGCTGAGAATCATTTCTTGAATCTCAGGCGTCTTTGTGTTGATCTGTTTATATTTTTTCTGTTCCATTATATACTAAGTATTTATTGATGAGAAGCTTTCTTCTCCCAATTAGTTAGACACTCAATGACATCTTCTATAAGATACTCTCGACTTTCGGTGTGGAGCGTATCGTAGTGGGGCAGAATGAACTTGTTGATTAAATCAACCTTTCTCATTCTTTCGTATATTTCAATATATGGTACCCCGAGCTTTCTTGCAGCTCCCTCAACGCATGAAGCAGCGAATGCGAGCTTGATTTCTTCTAGGGGTAATTGTATTCTGTTGTTTTCTTGTTTCATATTTTCGTCCTTTCCTCTTAATTCCTGCAAAGATAATGCAAAAATAAGCAATATTTCTCTTTTATGCAAGTTTTTAAGGGATTTCTTTTGTGTTTTCGTGAGAAAAGATTCATTTTGTATCGAATAAAATTCGAGACCATTTACCGCATAGAGCGGTACGTTTGTAACCCAATTTATTCTTCCATTTCAGAAGTTCATTGATAGCTAATCTTTCCATAATCCGTATCTTAAAATCACATTTTATGAGGGAATAATCATCTATTACCCCACATTTTATGAGGGAATAACGCTGCAAATATACACATTTTATGAGGGAATCCTATCATGTTTTTGCACATTTTATGGGGAACACCTATTTTTTAACTGATTTTAAAGGATGAAAAATGAAGTAACTACTCAGCAGCACCCCCTATGGGCATGA
>ULUJ01073783.1_pt1 | contig 16956 bp, 2 predicted proteins | sample 1958381 | NCBI WGS metagenome assembly ULUJ01 (sample SAMEA4835757, study PRJEB28245) | human gut metagenome | biome: gut microbiome; material: fecal sample | place: Denmark | collected 2008 | reverse complement strand
TCGCGGGGCTGCCGATACACCGTCTTTACGGGCTTATACTGCTTGCGGATATCCCGCTGACCCTCTTTGCAGGAAGGAGGCCGAGCCGCAGTGAAAAGCAGCTCTCGCCCGAGCAGCGTGAGCGGCTTTTGGATCACTGTGCGGCTATGTGGGGCTTCTTTGACGAGCAGTGCGGGCGTGAGAATAACTTCCTGCCGCCCGATAACATTCAATTTGCCCCCGTGAGGGCGACGGCGCGCCGCACTTCGCCGACAAATATAGGTCTTATGCTGCTGTCATTCCTCGCCGCAAGGGATCTCGGCTTTATCACCTCTGCTGAGCTGCATATGCGGCTGAATCTCAGCCTCGGCACAGTCGAGAAGCTCGAAAAATACCACGGCAATCTTCTGAATTGGTATAATACCGAGACTTTGGAGCCGTTCGAGCCTCGCTTTGTATCATTTGTCGACAGCGGCAACTTCCTCTGCTGCCTTGTGGCTCTCAGGCAGGGGCTGCGTGAATATGCGGGCGAATGCCCGAGCCTCGGCGAGCTGATATCTCGCATAGAGCGGCTTGAGGATGCGACCGAGCTGCAAATATTCCGCAACGAGCGCAAGAAGCTCTTCGCCGTCGGCGTTGATCCCGCAACGGGCGAGAGGAGCGGCAGCTGCTACGATTTCTTTATGACCGAGGCTCGCACGGCGGTCTATTATGCCGTCGCTCGGCGCATAGTGCCGCCCGAATATTGGGGCAGCATGAGCCGTCTGCTTGTGTCGAGCGGACGGTATGCGGGCGCTGTCTCCTGGACGGGGACGATGTTTGAGTATTTTATGCCCGATATCTTTTTACCCTCGCCGCCCGGCAGCCTCAGCTACGAATCGCTGCATTTCTGTCTTTATTGCCAGCGAAAAAGAGCGGGCAGGCGGCCGTTCGGCGTCTCGGAGAGCGGGTTTTACGCCTTTGACGGCGACTTGAATTATCAATATAAGGCTCACGGTGTTCAGCGGCTTGGGTTGAGGCGCGGGCTTGACAACGAGTATGTCGTGTCGCCGTATTCGTCGTTCCTCGTTCTATCCGCAGCGCCGAAAGCCGCCATGGCAAACCTCAAAAGGCTTGAGAATATGGGCCTCGGCGGCAAATACGGTCTGTGCGAGGCGGCGGATCTTACTCCGTCGAGATGCGGCGGCGCAGGATTTGCAGCGGTCAGGTCGTATATGGCGCACCATGTGGGGATGAGCCTGCTTGCGGCGGATAATCTGCTCACGGGGCAAAAAATGCAGCGGCGTTTTATGTCCGACGGCTTTATGAGCGGCGCTTCGGGACTTCTCGAGGAGAAGATACCCGCCGATGTCAGGGCATTCAAGGATATCCGCAGCGCCGAGGTGTCGAAACCGAGGGAGCGTGTAAGGGAGAGAAGCGTTATTTCGCCTTGCCCCGACCCGACCCGCCCGAGGACGGCGCTATATACCAACGGCAGGCTGACCTGCTGTATCAGCGATATCGGCACGAGCCTCGGCACATTTGACGGATATGACGTTAACGCAGCCGACGGCGACCCGATTGGGCGGCCGCAGGGCGTTTTTGCCGTGTTTACAGGCGACGACGGGCGAAGAATGCCTTTTATAAGGGCGATCGACACCGACGGAGCGGCAAAATTTTCGTGCGAATTTGTCGGTGACAGGGCAATCCATACCGCAGCCGTCAAGGGTATGAGGCTGACGATGCAAAGCGGAGTGATGAGCGGACGTAACTGCGAGGTGCGGCGCTTTACCGTTGAGAATCAAAGCAGGCGCGAGCAGCTCAGCGGCAGGCTTACTGTGTATTTTGAGCCTTGTCTTGACAAAAAAGAGCGCTTTGCGGCGCATCCGATGTATTCAAAGCTGTTTTTGTTCGACGAATTTGACCGAGAGAACGGTTGCGCGGTGTTCGGCAGGCGTGACGGCTCTGCCTGTGCCGCTGCGGCGGGGTTTATCGAGGACGGCTTTGCCTTTGAAGGAGCACGCGAAAGGGTGCTGTCCACACCAAGAGGAGTATTTTCACTCGGCGAAAGGGACGGATTTGCATTCGGCAGGGGAAATCCAGACGCTTGCTGTGCTTTTGAGCGGCATATTGAGCTTGCGGCGGGCAGCAAAGGGGAGTTTACGCTCCTGATAGCCGTAGATGAAACAGCCGAGCAGGCGGTCGGCACTTTTGCTGCGGCAAAATCAATGAGCGGGAGCAAGAGGTTATCCAAATCGCCGCTTCTCGGTGACAGAGCCGCTGAGGCTGTGCTCGGAGAAATGCTGCCCGCGGTGCTCTATCCGCGCCTGTTTCGCAAGGGGACGGTTATCGGCGATGCTGCGGAGTTCACTCGTGAGGATATATGGAGCTTCGGTATATCCGGCGACTTGCCAATCCTACTCATGAATTTTGCCGATGACGGAGATCAAGCGGCACTGCGGCCGTATATAGTTGCCAACCGATTACTCAGAAGCTGTGGTCTGCGCTCCGATCTGGTGATTGCATATAGCGGCACGGGTGAGTACGGCGCTTCACCCGCCGCAAAGCTGAGAAGCCTCGCCGCCGAGGAGGGCTGCGAGCTGATGATCGGCATAAAAGGCGGCATTCATCTCGTTGATATTGCCCGTCACAGCTACCGACAGAGGCTCGCCCTCGAGCATATGAGCATTTGCGTTCCGCACGGTGCCGAAAACACCGAAAAAGAGCCGCAAAAGCCGTTTAAACCTCTGCCATTGCATCGCATTACCGATAAAAAGAATTCAGAAAGATCAATTAGAGATGTAAAGCGATATAGCTTTACAGACAGTGAAATAACCATAGAAAAAGGACATGCAACCGTTGATATACCTTGGAATATTGTCTTAGCAAACAAAAGCTGCGGAACAATGACGTCTGACAAGTCTTTAGGCTTTACATGGGCGTTGAATTCGAGAGAAAACAAATTGACCCCTTGGTACAATGATACCCTCTCCGACAACTGCGGCGAAATGCTGATAATGAAATATGAGGGCGCTTTATACGACATTGCAGCCCTCGGCACGGTGACATTTACTCCCAATAAAGCGGTTTGGCGGGTCACTGTCGGCGGCGTAGATATTAAAGCCGTCGTTGAGACAGCTGACAGAGGCTGCGTGAAGTGCTGTTCGGTCGAGGCTGTCAATCGCTCAGGTTCGATTCGCAGTTTTGACCTGTTTTATTATGTTTTACCCGTTCTCGGGATCAGCCCGAATTCACCGAGCGTGTTTTTTGCGCGACGAACCGATCACGGTGCGCTGCTTCGCAATGCGCTTGCCGAATTCCCGGGCTCAATGTATCTTCAATGTTCCGCCGTGCCCGAATATGTCACCTTCTCACGCCGAGATTTCTTTGAGGGTAAGCTCAATTCAAACGAAAATGTGCCCGCAGACTGCTGCGTTGCCGTCGGCAAGAGGCTTTCGCTCGCCGCAGGAGGCAGAATAAAGCTTGATTTTACGCTTTCATGGGGTGCAAATGCCGATTCGGCGCTGAAATTGCCCGAGATCGCCTGTTTCACAAACGGATACAGGCCTCCGAGGCTGCACAGCGGCTATAAAAAATTTGATTTATTTGCAAATTCGTTCCTTTATTCGCAGATCAAGGTCTGCCGATTTTTTGGGCGTACGGGCTTTTATCAATGCTCCGGCGCTTACGGTTTCCGCGATCAGCTTCAGGATTGCCTCGCGTTCCTCAAAACCGAGCCGCAGCTTGCCCGCACTCACTTGCTGCGCTGCGCCGCCGTGCAATTCGAGCAGGGCGACGTACTGCATTGGTGGCACGTTATTGTAAACGGCGGGCAAAAGATCCGCGGAATCCGCAGCCGATGCAGCGACGATATGCTTTGGCTGCCTTATGTCTGTGCCGAGTATGCCGCAGAGACGGGAGATTATGACCTCTTTGACGTGAAAGTGCCGTATATCTGTGGCGCAGCACTGCCCGACGGCGTAAGCGAGCTTTATATGACACCCTCTCGCACCGCATATAAAGGTACAATGCTTGAGCACTGTATTAAGGCGGTAGATCGTTCGCTGAATTTCGGTGTTCACGGGCTGCCGCTGATCGGCTCATGCGATTGGAACGATGGATTCAGTCGACTCGGCAGCAATAACGATTGCGAAAGCGTTTGGCTCGCCATGTTTCAGGTAGGAGTTTTGCGCCGAATCGCCGAAATCTGCACCAAATTCGATATGATGGACAGAAAGAACAGGTATATTACAGCTTCAGAGGAGCTTGAAAGGAAAATACAGACCGTTGCATGGAGAGGCGACCGCTACGCGAGAGCGATTTTTGCAGACGGCAGTTCACTTGGCGAGGAAAAGGATTTTATAGATATCCTTCCGCAGGCTTTTGCCGTACTTTTCAATATCGGTGACAGCGAAAAAGCCAAAATCGCAGTAAATACCGCCTATGAAAGGCTTTTTTGCCCCGAAAGCGGCGTCACAAGGCTGCTTGCGCCCGCCTTCGACGAATCGGAAGCGCAAAAGGTCGGCTATATTGCCGAATACCCCGCGGGTATAAGGGAGAATTCGGGTCAATACACTCATGCTGCGGTGTGGCTGGCAAGGGCGCTTTTGAAAATCGGTGAAAGAGAAAAGGGGATGAAGGTGCTTGACGGAATTGTGCCTATCGGAAGATATGATAATTCCGAAACAGCAGCAGCTTACAGAGCCGAGCCTTACCTGCTTGCAGGCGATATTTCCTGCGGCAACGGTATCAACGGAAGAGCAGGGTGGACAAATTACACCGGTTCCGCGGCTTGGCTGTATCGCACGTTCGCCGACATCGGCCGCAGCGAAGAATAAGATGCGCAGAATACTGTAAAAGGCTTAGACTTTACAAACCGCCCATGTGGGTCATTTGTTGACCGGCACGGGCGGTTTTTCTTTGATTTTGCAAGAATTTCGGCAGCTCTAAGGTCGTGAGAATAAACTACAGATAATGAAATCCGTAAGGCTTATAAGCTTTACATGTGGGCTTTTAATTCTTGATATGAATAATAATTCGAATTTTATGAGAATTTATCTATACATTTTAAATATATACCCTTTCGGCGACAGGCAAACCGTCGGCGAACACATAACGTTTTTACCTCCGTATGTAAAGCAAAAGAGCTTTATAGGAAAACTTTTGATTTTAGTTCAACAAAGGAAAAATAAGCGTTGTAAATATGAACAAAAAATCGCGAATTTGCTTGTTGATTTCTAACAAAATGTTAATGAGATTTTGAAAATCGTTGACATTGACCTGCAAATTAGGTATAGTTAATATGACCATATGGTGTGTCCGTGGGCGTAGTGTCGCCATTTTAAATGACATTGTGCGCCTCGGCCATGCCGTTACGATAATATCCCGTGCGGCGTCCGCTGTTTTACGGCGATGGTGTAAGCCGAGCGGCGGCCTAAATCAGGAAAGGCGCATGGGGCTGTTATCTCGTTTTAAGGCTTCAATGTGAAAATCTTTATGGAGGTGCACAGATTTGAAAAAGTCAACCCGAATCCTCGCGGTCCTTATGGCTTTTGCGATGCTTATCGGCTCATTCTCGGTCGTCGGCAGCGCTTATCAGGCTTATAAGGGCGAAGCAATCAAGGACTCATACAACGACATTGATACTCCTACTTTTACTACGGAGCAGTATGCGTCTATGGGCCTTGATGAGCTTGACCGTATGCTTGCGGAGGAGAACCTGTTTCTTAATGTATATGTCGGTTCTCTTGATCTCCGCAGCGTGGACAGCACACTCACCAGTGCCGTTTCTCTGGTCGAAAGCCTTCCCTCAACGCTTCTTTCCTTGCTTAAGGATGCCAAGGAGCTTCAGCCCCCCATCCTTAAACTGAAAGGCTATACCAGAGGCACCAAGACCGATCTCGAAATCGTTTATGCGCTGCTTAACCTTCTCGGCGATCTTTCACCTATCGTTCAGAAGTATGCAGCCCAGACGCTTGACCTCGGTATTGCCAACGGCTTCGTCAAGGACTATATGTTCAATGTCCGTGAGCTTCTTATCGGTTTGCTCTACGGTCTCACTCCGGAAGGCAAGACCGCTAAGTTCAATGCCCTCAAGGACGAGCTCCCCGCTAAGTATAAGACCGATAACGCAACGCTCACCCTTCTTCAGGATCTTCTCAACTACTACGTTCTCGGTACTTGGGAGAAGCTTGATGACAAGTTCGGTGACATAGCGAATTCAAAGGACAAGTATTCATATGTTCTTTACAAGGAATATGCTTTCTCCGAGAAGTATGGCGAGACTGCTCCCGACACTACAAAATATGATTACTACGGCTGGGTTCATCCCAATCAGTGGGTCACCTTCGGCCTCGGCGGATGCGTGAGAGTTAATGAAGGTGCAACCACCGGCCATGATCCGGATTATTCACTTGTCGACATAACCGGCAATGTAAAGGCCTACGACTTTATCGAGGCTATTATGCGTCAGGCATACAATTATGTTGCGGTTCCTGTTCTCAACAGACTTACGAGACCTTGGCTCCGTCAGCTTTGCGGCGTTGAGTATCTCGCCGAAAAGAAAAATAAGACCGTATACAACCAGAATACTCAGCTTTGGGAAAACAACCCCACCTATGACCCCAACTACGACGGTGAAGCTTTTGATGAAGCTGAGCTTATGAAGACAAACACCCTAGCAAAGCTCTTCAACCTTAATGCCGTAGTTCCCAAGGTCGATTTCAGCACATTCGGTGCGAATGATACTTTCGTTGATAAGTTAAACGATATCGCAGGCGAGTTCGCTAATGCGATCCTGAAGAACAACGTCAAGATCGGCGATCAGAACTATAGCTGGACTTGGATTCAGGGCGGCAACCAGTATCTCTTCCAGAATGTTTGCTCTGTTGCAAAATTCGTGCTCCAGATCAGCGGCGATCTCTTCTTCCCCTCATACTTCAAGACGGTTCCCGCTTCGGAAATCGCAACCATGAATGATCAGCAGGTCGTTTCTTACGTCCTCAGAGCTATCTTCAACGGCTCGGTCAAGTGGATCTACATTGATGAGAGCTGCCAGACCATCGCTGATGTTTGCTACAGTGCAGTTGAGCAGCTTGCATGGCAGGATATTCCCGAGATCACCTACACGAAGCCTGTTAGGGCTGCCTACGGCACCGACGGCGAATATAACACTGCAATAGTCAACAAGTGCCTCGACATCCTCTTTGATGTTGCGGTTTACAACCTCAATCAGGGCCTTGATATGGTTCCCGGCAAGACCTCCTCGAACCCCATCACGGCAAACGGCCTTCTTAAGTATCAGGGCGACACCGGCTCCTATGAGAATAACTTCGTTCAGATAGCGGCTTGGGCAGTCAGCACTTACGGCTCGATCTTAGCCCTTGACTTCAAGAGCGACGATTACAACGGCAGTGTCGGCAGACTTACCGCTAATGATGTTTGGTCCGACTTTGATACCCTTATTGATGCGATAATCCCCATCAAGTCAGGTAACAATCCTTGGATCTCTGAAGAAATTGCCGGTAACGAATATGTTGCAAAGTCCTTTATCTTTGACAACATTGTTTACCCGCTCACCAACCTTGATGCAAGCGGCTTCGCAGAAATCTTCAAGAGGAATCCCAACGGCGCATTTGCAACGATGACCGGTATCCCTGTTATCATCAACATAATTAATAATGTTTTTGATCTTCTCTTCCCCAACGTATTTAAGCAGGGCGTAACGACCATCGACGGTATTCTTGAGAATAACCTTCTCGGCTCCATGGTCGCTGACATTCTTAAGTCCCTCGGCACCAGCTCCTTCAGCGGCGCTACCAACGGTACTACCATTAACGGCAGAGGCGTTCAGATAGCTAATGTCGCTCTTCCCGTTGTCTGCATGATCCTTGGCCTCAGCGACGCTCAGTCGTTCAAAGAGCTTCAGAACTACATGCCTTCGGTTATTTCCGCTTCCGACGATGAGGGCTTCCTCGTCTACAACGGCTCCAGCGGCGTTAATACCGGCTATACAGATAAGGACGGCACCTTCACCCAGGATAGCCTTTATACTTATGAAATAGTCAGCGCAACCGTTAAGGCCTATAAGAACGGCGGTGTTTCGCAGTCCGTTTCAATTGCGGGCATTGGCTCCGGTAACACCCTTGCCGGCGGCGAGAAGAAGAAGGTTAAGCTCTCCAACCTCCAGGATGGTCAGCTTCTTGAATTCACTATCGAGTATAAAGTTAGGCTCGAAGACGGTAGTTACCTCGGCGGTGAGGGAACCAAGCTTGTAAACACCACCTATTCTTATGTTGCTCCCGCAGGTGCAGATAAGGATGACGACTCCATTGAGAAGTCGATTGACGCCGGCAACAGCCGCTCCGTCAAGTACGAGTCTGAAATCTATATCAAGAGCGGCAAGGCTCTCTCGAGCATCGGCAGCCACGGTATCCGTATTAAGGATAACAAGGGCGGCAGTGCTGCCACGGCAACCGTTACCGGCGTTACCAACGGCAACAGCTCCTATCCGTTCGCAGTTATCAACAGTGATGCTAACGCTCTGAGTGTCAGCATGACCGGTGAAGAGGGTACTTACTTCCTCAGCCCGTTCGAGATAGCCAAGAAGGCTGACGGCAAGAATTACGAGAGAATAGAGCCCACTTATCAGCTGGATGAAAACGGCAACACTGTATATGACGACAATGGCGATCCTATCGTCGTCGGCAACAACGGCGGCGTTCCGGTCGGTAAGTATACCATTACCGCAGCTGTCAATGTCGGCGGCACCAATGTCAACGTCCCCGTTAATGTCCACATCTATAACGATTATAACCTTGGTTCCATCTTTGCAAACGCTGTTGCGGCTAACCGCCAGCAGGGCGACTATAACAGCGACACCGTTACTCAGACTCTGTGGTCAGACTACACCACCGCGCTGAATAATGCTGCTACACTTGCTCTTAAGCCGAAGACCGGCAGCACCTTTGAGAGTGACATCAGAGCAACCGACGGCAAGTCAGAGAACCTTTATCAGCAGTATGCAGAGGCTCTTACCAACGCTATTGAAGCTCTTGAAGCGCATGCTATAGACGCCGGCGTCAGCGGTATCGAGCAGGCTCTCGCTGCAATCAACAAGGGTCATGACTTTGTCACCAAGACCTATACCGCAAACGGCAAGACCTATAATTATCGCGAGCCCATGAACTACTATGAGGACGGCTTCCCGTTCTTCGGTATGCGTGACTATGTTCCTCACACTTACAATCAGTTCAGGACTGCACGAGACAGAGCCAACAAGATCATCAATTCTCAGGTATTCTACATCAATACTCCGCTTGAGGGCGACTATACCGATGAAGAGCTTGCGGCGTTCAATGACTCTATCAAGGCTTATGACAAAAATACCGCGAATAAGAAAGCAGTCAGCTCGATCGAATCGGCTTATGCGATCCATATGCTTAGACTTACCGGCGGTCGTCTGATCAGACTTGTTGCCAACAAGTCCAAGCTTGAAAAGGTCATTGCTATGTGCATCACCAACGCAGATATCAACGCAGGCGGCGCTTCCTACTACACCTCAGAATCCTGGAATAACTATCAGCATGCTAAGACCTTCGCACTGAAGGTTGCTGCAGAGGCCACCGGCACTGCGGAGAATCCCACCGAGCTTACTCCCTCCAAGGTCAATGTTGCTATGGTCAACCTGATCTCGAGCTGGAAGAGACTTGTTAAGGGCTGCGACTACACCGCTCTTGATAATGCTGTTACTGCTTCGAAGAGCATCCTTGACAAGGCGGCTACCCCCGAGGAGAACAACACCTACAAGGTATTCACCAAGGACAGCTATGACGCTTTCTATGCGGCTTATACCGCTGCAAAGAAAATCGACAGAAACCTTGCTGATACTGTCGAAAACAACAAGAAGATCGCTGAGATAGCTCAGAACCTTGTTAACGCAATAGCTAACATTAAGGAAGTAGGTCAGGGCGGCGGAGATCCCGTATGGGCACTCATCACCGGCGCTGATTACATGACCTACAACGGCCTTTGCGATCCGTATTCACCTTGGATTGAGGAGAGCAGAGCGCTTCTCGACTATGTCGGCGGCGTTGTCCTTGAGGATCAGAATAGCTATGATCTTACAGGCATCATCTTTGGTATCCCTGAAGGCGGAATCGGCGGCTTTGAAGAGATCGTCAATGCTGACACTCTTGAAAATACGACTGTTGAACTCCTCCCGAATGCGGCAGGTATTAACAGCACCGGTTCGCTCCTTGTTGTAAAGAATGCAGAGACCGAAGAAGTCATAGCTATTTATATGCTTGTACTTCGCGGTGATGTTGACGGCAGCGGCGAAATCAACGTTGAGGATCAGGTTGGTCTGGATAACTTCCTTGAGTATGCGGAAGACTGGACCGGCGAAGAAGCACTTAAATATAAGTACTTCGGCGCTGATGTCAACTACGATTTCGAGGCCGACGCGATCGACTCCAGCGGATTTGATATGTATATCGAAATGACCGCTGACTTCTCACAGACCTCCGAGGGCAGCATTTACGTCCAGGAGTAATAGACTTATCTGATACCCCATTCGCAATTTGACCCAAACAACCCAATAATTAAGGGCGTGCCGATGCTTTTCGGCGTCGGCACGCTCCCAAAGCTCTTACTTATCCAAAATATATTTAGGATGAAGCACAATTTAATATTGTGATCAGAATAAAAGGAGGAAAATGAGCTAATGTCAAAATTTAAGCGTTTTCTGAGTTCATTCCTTGCTCTCACAATGGTGCTCGGAATGTTCTCGATGCTCGGCGGCGTATTCGCTGTTGACGCATCAGCTGCGACACTTACGCCGTATACTACTCACATCAAGACTTATGCAGAGCTTGAAGCAGAGTATCCCGACGGCTTCCTGTATGTTGCCGCAGAGTTCCTGGAGGCAGACGGCACTCCTACAGACCACATCATTGCACCCGGAGACACGCTTACAGTCAGACTGTATGTTAAGTCTTCATTCTACCTTTTCGGCGGTCGTTTTGACCTTTTGCTTGACAGAAATGTCTTTGACATTATGAACGGCGAAGCAAGCGGCTGGCTGGCAAAGGGCGAAGACCTTGTCGAAGGAAAGGTTTACCCCACCAATGGCTACAAAGTCGTCTTCTCAAAGTCACCTCTTTCAGAGATCCATCCCGAGTATATCAGGGATGAGCACGATCCTCAGTTCAGCTTCCTCAGAAACTTTGCTATCACCGGTAGTAAGTACCTGACCTGGACTGCAAGAGCAGGTTACAACAGCAACATTTGGAAAAACAACGCTGAGATGATCGAGCTCGCAAAGACCATCGACTTCTACACCCTTAACCTCGCATACGGCACCGATACCACCGGTTATAAGCTTACCGATGATAACTACATCTGCCAAGCAACCATGACCGTCAGAGACAATGTTGAAAACAATTCTTTGACTAAGTTCTGGCTTCCTCGCGAAGCAACCAAATTCGCACAGTCGACCGGTACCAGCTTCATTCAGGTCTCCGACAACGACGACAAGAAAACTGCGCTGTCGTTTGATAAGAGCCCGCTCTTTAATGAAAGCATGTTCGACTATGCGGACATGACCCAGCAGTTCCTTATCAGCACCGGCGGCGACACTCCCGTTCAGGAGCATACCGCAACCTTCATGGCTAACGACGCTGTTTACAGCAGCGCAACTTACGCCGAGGGCGCAGAGATCGCTGCCCCCGCAACCCCTCCCACCAAGGACGGCTACACCTTCGCTGGTTGGTCACTTGACGGCACTAACGTTGTTACCTTCCCGCAGACCATGGGTACTGCCGATGTAACTTACACCGCAATATTCGTTGAGAATGCGAAGTATAAGGCAACATTCCTTGTTGACGGCGCAGCCTACGGCGACGTTAAGTCCTATGCCGAGGGCGAGCAGATCGTCGCACCTGCAGATCCTTCCAAGACCGGCTACACCTTCACCGGTTGGGATCCCGCAGTAGGCACCATGGGCAACGCTGACATGACCTTCAACGCAAAGTTTGAAGCTAAGACTTACAATGTTAAGTTCATGAACGGCGACGTTCAGCACGATGCAAACACCGTTAAGTATGACGGCGCTTACACCCTTCCCGCTGCACCGACTAAGGCCGGTTACACCTTCGCAGGCTGGGTTGACGCAAGCGGTAACGCAATGCCCGCAACCCACACCACCGACGGCGACGTGACCTTCTATGCTAAGTGGGCCACCTCCGCTTTCGACGCTAAGTTCTATCTTGACGCTGCTAAGACCGATCTCTACGACACTAAGAGTGTTGAGTTCGGCGCAGCTATCACCGCTCCCGCAGCGCCCTCAAAGACCGGTTACACCTTCAAGGGCTGGTCGCTTGACGGCTCCACCGTCCTCGCTGATCTCGGCACCATGGATACCGAGGGTAAGGACTTCATCGCTGTATTTGAGGCTCTCAGCTCCGGCGTGACCTTCTATGACGGCGACACGGTTCTCGAAACCAAGACCGGCAACTTCGGCGATAAGATCAACGCTATCGACAATCCCACCAAGGCAGGCTATACCTTCGCAGGTTGGGTTGACGCAAGCGGCGCTGACGTTATCTTCCCCGTAACCCTTGGCCTTGACCCCATCAGCGTTTACGCTAAGTGGACTGCGAACCCGATATTCATCGAGTTCTATGACGGCGCAAACTTCATTAGCGGCGGCGAGCAGAATTGCGGCGAAGCTATCGTGGCTCCCGAGGCTCCCGTCAAGGCCGGCTACAACTTCGTGGGCTGGGTCGACGCGAACGGCAATGCAATGCCCGCAACCGTCCCCGCTGCTGAAGCAAAGTACTACACCAAGTATGAGGCGGCTTCCTACAACGTCACCTTCAAGGCTGACGGCGAGACCGTTAGATCCGAAGAAGCTCTCTTCGGCAGCACCATCGTTCCTCCCGACGCGCCCTCCAAGGTCGGCAATACCTTCAAGGGCTGGGCTGTTGAAGGCACTACCGATATAGTTACATTTGACGACAACACCACGGTTCCCGTCGGCGGCGTCACCTATGTTGCTATATTCGAGGTCAACACCTATAAGATCACTTACTATGTTGATAACGTAATCGTTAATGTCGACGAGTATAAGTACGGCGATAAGGTCACCGCTTATACCTATACTCCGGAAGCAGGCGAATCTTTCGGCGGTTGGACTACCACAATCCCCGAGACCATGCCCGCCAATGACGTTAACATTTACGGCACCACCTCAACCAACAACTACACCGTGACCTTCAACGTCAACGGCGAGGAGTACACGAAGCTCTCCTTTACTTACGGCGCGACCGTTACCGCTCCTGCGTATACGGTTCCCGAGGGCTACAGCTTCTCCGGCTGGAATCTTCCCGAGACCATGCCCGCAGAGAACATCACCCTTGAAGCAACCCTCACCAAGAACTCCTACTTCGTTAAGTATTACCTCTTTGAGGGCGATACCGAGCCTTATAAAGAGTTCACCGTTTACTACGGCGACGTGATCCCCGTTCCCGATGAGCCCGAAAAGCCCGGCTATCAGTTCCAGGGTTGGGATTATGAGAATCTCGGCACGGCTACCATGCCCGCACAGGCTCTCAACATCTACGCCAACATGGCTAAGGAAGAGTACGCCATCGAGTTCGAAGGCGCAGACGGCACTATCGTTTCCGATTGGATCGGTTACTACGGCGACGTCATAAATGCCGATCAGGCTCCCGAGGTTACCAAGGAAGGCTCACGTTTCGTCGGCTGGACCGTCAACGGCGTTGATGTCACCTTCCCCTACACAGTAAAGGGCGACACCACCTTCGTTCCCAAGTTCACCACCAACGGCTACATCCTTACCTACATCGTTGACGGCGAAGTTTACAGCCGCAATACCTACGATTTCGGCGCAGCGCTTCCCGCAGCCAACACTCCCACCAAGGAAGGCCACACCTTCTCAGGCTGGGATAGGGAAACTCCCGCAACCATGCCCGCTGAGGATATCACTATCAGCGGTAGCTTCACCCCCAATAAGTATGACGCAACCTTCTATAAGGATGGCGTACTTATCGCAACCGTTCCCACCGACTTCGGTCAGGTTCCCGTTGCTCCCACTGAGGGCCTTGAAAAGGTCGGCTACACCTTCACCGGTTGGAATCCCGCCCTTACCGCTATCGGCGTTGACGGCGCAAGATACGACGCAATGTATGTTGCCCAGAACGTTGATTACAAGGTCAATGTTTACACCATGGGTCTTGACGGCAACTATGGCGAGCCCGAGGTTCTGAGCTACACCGCTACTGCCGACAGCTCCGTCACTTACCCCGCAGCAGAAAAGACCGGCTTCACCATCGCAGACAACAGCGTCCTTTCCGGCACCGTTGCTCCCGACGGCTCGCTCGTCCTCTCTGTTTACTATTCACGCAATCAGTACACCTTCAAGACCGTCGTTGACGGCGTTGAGGCTCCCGTAACCTACTACTACGGCGCTGATATCGAGGCTCCTGCGGCTCCCGTCAAGGAAGGCTACACCTTCGTTAAGTGGGATGCTACCATCCCCGCAACGATGCCCGCAAGAGACGTCACCGTTACCGCAGTATTCAAGATCAACCAGTACACCATCACATTCGTTACCGATGGCGGCACTGCTGTTGCTCCCATTACTCAGGATTACGGCACCGCAGTTACTGCTCCCGCAGCTCCCACTAAGGTCGGTTACACCTTCGCAGGCTGGGATAAGGCTATCCCCGAGACCATCCCCGCTGAGGACATGACCATAACCGCTAAGTGGACTGTTAACCAGTACACCATCACCTTCAATACCGACGGTGGCTCCGATGTCGCTCCTATCACTCAGGATTACGGCACCGCAGTTGCTGCTCCCGCAGCTCCCACCAAGGCCGGTTACACCTTCGCAGGCTGGTATAAGGACGGCGTTGCTTACACCTTCACCACCATGCCCGCTGAGGACATCACCCTTACCGCTAAGTGGTCCACCGACAGCCACAACGCTATCTTCGTAATTGACGGCGTTGAGACTATCGTTCCCACTGAGTTCGGTCAGATCCCCGTTGCTCCTCCGGCCTCCAAGATCGGTTACACCTTCACCGGCTGGGATAAGGAGCTTGTAGCAATGGGCACTGAGGATGTTACCTACACCGCTCAGTTCAAGGCTAACACCTATGACGCTATCTTCGACGCTAACGGCGGTGCTTTCGCCGACGGCAAGACCAGCGTTACCGTTCCCACCGAATTTGACACTGCTATCGTTGCTCCCACCGAAGAGCCCACCAAGTATGGCTACACCTTCAACGGTTGGTCACCCGCAGTCGGCAACATGACCTCTGAGGGCATCACCTTCACCGCTCAGTGGAAGCAGGATCTCAGCATCTGCCGCATCCAGAACGTTACCAGAGTTACTCCTAACGTCTATGGCAGACAGGTTGCTGATTACGAAGTCACCGTTAAGGGCAGCCCGATCAAGATCGAGTTTGCTTACACCGGCGGCTCCGAGGTCTACTGGCAGTATGACAGACACGATCCCATCATCGACCTCAACGACGTCGAGGCTACCGGTCTCTTCCTCATCAAGGCTTACAATGCAGCCGGCGAAGAAGTTGCACTTGGCTCCGCTGACACCGATTACGAGGTTTGGAGCATCAGAGCTATCTACACCGAGGGCACTTATAAGGTCCGCGCTAAGGTCGCTCACAGTGATGATTCTTGGGAGCCTAAGGATATCGCTTACGACTTCGTCAACACCTATGACGTTGAGCCTATCGATCCCAACGATCTCACCTCCGCTACCATCTCCAAGACTACCGTTAAGCGTGGCGACTATGTCTATCTGACCGTCGTTACCTCGACCAACGTCAACAGAGTAAGGATCGCTAAGACCGAGGCCGATGGCACTCTTGCCACCGTCGCTTTCTCGACCACCGCTAAGAATCCCGACAACCTTACCATCACTGACGCTGACGGCGTCAGGACCTGGAACATCAGGATCAGATTCTCCTATGTCGGCAACGACGATTATCAGATCCAGAATTGGAAGCTTCAGTACCGCAAGGTTAACGGCGATAAGTGGCTCGACAGCGAGTATAACTACGACATCAAGATCACGAAGTATGCTGAGACCGTATCCCCCGTTGAGGGTAAGGATCCCTTCAGCGTAATCTCCGTTGCGACTCCCACCGACGCTATTGCTAAGGGCAGCTTCGCAGAGGTTACCGTCGTGACCACCAGTGATGCTTCGAGGATCCGCCTGACAGTTGCCGGCAGGTCCAGCACCTATCTCAAGACCTCGCAGAACACCGTTTCCGTTACCGATAACGGCGACGGCACCACCACTTGGGTCGTTAAGTACAGATTCGCTACCGCTGGCACCGCCACGGTAACTGCTCAGGCTCGCGGCAATGCTTGGTCATCCGCTGTTGCCGGCGCAGATGTTACCGTTGCCTGATCAACGGTTCACCTCAGTCTGTAACTGAATAATTCTGGGCCGCAGGGGCTTGCTCCTGCGGCCTTTTTCTGCCTGAAAGTAAATGTATAAATATGCATAATTATTCGATGCACCGCATCGAGGTGCGGCTGCGTCTTGTCTGGCGCGTATCCGTGCGGCAACACAGCTTGCGGATACCAAAACGCAAAAAGTCCTTGATATTACAGTGAAGCGTTGCTTGAGAAGGGCACGGATGGCGGCATGGAAAGACACACAAAGGGTATAAAAATCCGAAAAGCGCAAATTCTGCGCTGTCGGCAGTATGTAAATATTCGGTGAATATACAGTTAAAAATTCACTTTGGGCTTGTACGATTTACCTACAAAAATCTGCCCGTCGGCGGGTCGGGGGAGGGCGGCGGTCGACGCTCTGAGAGCCTTGATTCAGCACGAAAAAGGGGGAAAAGTGCAAGAAAAAATGATGTTTGTCAAAACTCACAAAAACGGCAAAAAGCATTTGTGCATATCGGCAAGGTTATAAAAAAACCGTGCCGATTT
>ULUJ01055385.1_pt1 | contig 16959 bp, 20 predicted proteins | sample 1958381 | NCBI WGS metagenome assembly ULUJ01 (sample SAMEA4835757, study PRJEB28245) | human gut metagenome | biome: gut microbiome; material: fecal sample | place: Denmark | collected 2008 | reverse complement strand
CGCCGTTTGCTTTGGTGGCGGCACAGGGCTGACAGAAATAGCGGATCAGCTCCTTGCCTTCGCTCAGCTTCTGCTTATCCAGCGCCAGCGCCGCGCCAACGCCCATCAGGGACAGAGGCAGGCCGAGGTATGCCGACCAGATCATGGTGCAGCGCCACTGTGCCGGATCGAGGAACTCGTCGTTCGGCATTCCCAGATACCGGGACAGGCACACGCGCTCAAAGTTGGCGTTAAACGCCCACTTGGTAACGCGCTCATCCGTAAGCGCCGCGAGGATTTCCTCCGGAATACGCTCGCCGCTGGCCAAATCGACCACCTGCACAGAACCGTCGTCCACCGAATAGCCAAACAACAGAATCTCAAAATCCGGCGCTTCGCTGTAGCGATAGACCGAGGATTTATTCAGGTCAACGCTGGAATAGGTTTCTATATCAAGGCTGATGTGGTTCAATGAGGTTCACCTCCATAGAAAAAGGGCGGCGGGAATACCGCCATGGGAAACCCGCCGCCTCGGTCGTGTGTCAGCTGAGGAAATCCTCATCGTCGTCCACCGGCTCAAACTCCTCGCTGGCCTTGGCCCTGCCGCCCAGCGAATCGCCGTCCTTGAGCTTCTGAATGTTCCCCAGCCCGGCGGCGACGCCGCGATTGCCGTTGGAGTTATAGCCGTAGAAGGTGACGGTGATCCTGCCGTAGCAGCCGGAGTACACCTCGGTCTGGTCAAGAATGGGCTGCACCTGCTTGTCCACCACCTGCGGCTTCTCGCGGCTGTTGGCGTTCAGGAAATAACAGCCCGCATACGCCTCGTCCTCCGGGCGGTCAATATCGCCGTCCCGCAAGGGCAGCTTCAGGTTTGGAGGAACCTTACCGCCCCACTTGGGCAGGGATTCCTGCTTGGCCACCTCGATGGCCGCCTTGATGGCGTTGACTGTCTTGGTGTCGGACTTAGGGATAATGGCGCTGACGCTGTACTTCGGTTCGCTGCCGTTGACGCTGTCCGGCTCCCAGCAGTGCAGGAAGGAAAAGCGGCACGGAATCATGACCTTCTTGGGATTACTGAACTGACTCATATTCATACCTCCATGAAATCATCTTGGGCGGTGCTGGCAGTGACGGCCTCGCGCCGGTCAGATTCCGGCACCAGCGTCAGCTTGCCATGGGGTTTGGTAACGTACTGGCCGAGGATGGAGCGGAACTGCTCCTTGCCCATGAGCTTCTCCATCTCGCCAATACCGATCAGGGTTTTCTTGTAAATGTCCTTGTAACCAGCGGCGGTTGCAGCCTGTACCACATCGGCCTCGTCCGTGTACTTGCGGATGCTGCGGCCTTCGACCACCTTGAAGCCGGGCCACGCCTTTCCGTGGTTGACAGCCTCGTCCTGTGCGAAGGCGTACACGTCCGCCGCCCATTTGGAAAGCTCGTCCGCCTTGCCGATGATCTCGGAAATCTCCGCGTCGGACAGCAGCGCAGGCTGACGAAAATCCATTTTGGCCAGCGCCAGATAGCTTTCCGCACAGGCGCGGCACTGGTTGCGGGCGCGGCAGAAGCGGCACCATGTGCCAGCGGAGAAATCGCCCGTGCCGATGAGCGCCTGCGCACCGGCAGGACGGAGCACTTCGTCGCCCCAACGCTTCAGGTATTCGGGCGAAACGCTCCATGTGGAGGAATTGCCAAGGCGCGGCTGGAAGATGGTCATGCGCACCGTTTCGATGTCGTAGAGCGCCTCAGCCATGTGCAACACGCCCAGCCCGTAGATCATGAGCTGCGGGTTTTCCTCCGCGTGAACCTCCACGCCCTTGCCCAGCTTGAGATCAATGACGTGGGCAACCTTATCGGTGATGATGACCATGTCCGCTGTGCCGAAGCAGCCGTCCACATACTCGGAAGCGTCGATGCGCTGTTCCACCAGCAGTACGGGGCTTTGGCATTCCCGGCGAGCGTCCTCGATTTCGCCAATGACGAAGGACACATACTCATCCACCGCTTCCAGCAGCTCGTCCTTGTAGTATTCGGACGTGGGCCGGGTGGTGCGCTGCTTTAAGTGCTTGCGAATCAGGTGCTCGGCCAGCGCATGGCCCGCTGTGCCCTCGGCGGCGTATACGCTCTCGCCCTCTTCAAACTGCTCTTCCAGCAGCAGGGAAGGCGGGCAATGAATGCGGCGATTGGCCGCCGAGGGAGAAAATCTTGCGTGTGTATCCGGCATTACAGTTTCCTTGCCTCCTCCATAAGCGCGGCGTAATCCTCCGGCTTCACCCCGGAGAGCTTACCTGCGTCGTACTTGTACAAAAGCGCCTTAACGGCCTGCGTCTTGCCCTCGCCGCTCTTTTCAGCCAGCAGGGTGCGTACCTGATCGATGGTGATCTGAGGCGCGGTGTGCTTGAGCGGCGTACTGTCAACCGGCTGTGCAGGCGTTTCCTCCGGCGATGCCGTGCCTAACTGAATGAAATCCGCAACAGCCTGAAGGCTATCTGCCAATGCACGTACATCCTGCACCACATCCAGCAGGAGCTTGATTTTGCTCATCCTGATCTTCCTTTCATCGTTCTGTGTTGAGAGGAGCCATATTCCGCCAGCATCTGCCGAAGCACATTGGCCTGATATGCATCGCAGTTGCCGATCAGCTCGGAAAGGACGCACTGCTGTTCGCAGCTGAGAATGTTGCGGTGGGGATGGTACCAGTCCGCCACCTTGACACATCCGCCATTTCCGCGCTGTGTTTCCAGAGGGTAATCGACCGTGAGCGCTGTAATATCCGAGCGGATGGTACGTCGGGTCACGCCCAGCTCTAATGCAAGACGGCCCATGGATTCCTGTCTCCGTGCTGTCATGATGCGCATGATTTCAACGCGGCGCTCGTTTGCCGTCACGGTCGATCACCTCCTTTCCTTGGCTCTGGCTGAAGACTAACAGTCAAATAGGAAAGGTAATTTCCTATTTGAGAATTTTTTTCAAAGAAAAAAAGGCCGGAATAATGCTGGACATACTCGTCCAGTCATTACTCCGGCCTTAGTGGTGGCGTTCGCCCCGGTGGTCAGTCAGTAATGTTCGTATGTGTGAAGGGAACCCCTTTCACGTGGTATATCTTCATCGATGGTGTTGGAAGTTTCCTGTGCGGCGCGATGCGAACCGCTGTCAGATCATCCAGTCGAACCTTGTAGCAGCGCTTGCAGCGTGGGCATTTCACCGAAACAACGACTTTCCCAGCGCCTTCAACGTAAATCTCTCCCTTGTCACACCATGGGCACAATACCTTGCTCTCTCCGTCCATTCTGTACCTCCCAACAATTCAAGCATTCATGTATACATCATGCCGGGCATCGTAACCTCATGGCGACCGTCTCCCGGCATATGGAGATCACCCATGAGGGAAGCAGCGTAAATCGAGCGTTTGCCAAACCGGGCGCGGATTTCATCCACGCAGGTTTCCAGCTTCTGGCGCTTCATCCGCGCATTTTCATCGCCGAACATATCCAGCTGGACAGGACGCTCCTCTGGGACGAGGTTGATGGCCGTCACACAGACGGCGCGAACAGGGCGGCTCCAATGATACCATTTTTCAAACAGCATCCGCGCCGCCTGCGCAATCTCCATGGGGCTTTGCGAGGGATACGAAAGCTGCATCTGGTGCATCATGCCATCCAGCTCATTTTCCCGGATATAGAGCTTTACCCCTCTGGCGCACAGGTGGTATTCTCGCAGCCTATGCCCAATATCCTGCGACAGCTCCAGCATGACCTTCCAAACCTCCTCGTTTTTATGCAGGTCGCATGAACAGGTGATGCCATGCCCCACGGACTTTATGGGAGCCTCGTATCCGTCCGGCATGACCCGCGAACCATCCTCGCCGTTAGCGAAGATCCACAGCCCCATGCCGTTCTTGCCAAACCAGCTGGTCAAGTATGCCGGGTTTGTCTTGGCCAGATCACCGATGGTGAGGATACTGCGCTCCATGAGCTTTTTCGTGGTGGAGCGGCCCACATACAACAGCTCTGACACCGGGATCGGCCAGATGCTCTCCCGCCAATTATCATCGTTTAACACCGTAACCGCGTCCGGCTTCTTCATATCCGAGCCGAGCTTTGAAAAAATCTTATTGAAGCTCACCCCGATGGATACGGTGATCCCCAGTTCATCCTTGACTGTTTGCCGAATTTCCTCCGCGATCTGTTCACCGCTGCCGTACAGCTGGGTGCTTCCAGTCACATCCAGCCAGCATTCGTCCATGCCATACGGTTCCACGAGGTTGGTATAGCGCAGGTAGATGTTCCGCAGCAGGCGGGAGAATTTGCAATACTGATCGTAATGGGGCGGCACAACGATCAGGCCGGGGCAGGCTTGCCGGGCTTCCCAATTTGCCTGCCCAGTCTTTACGCCCGCCTTTTTGGCCAGCTCGCTCTTGGCCAGCACGATGCCATGTCTTTCTTCCGTACTGCCGCACACGGCTACGGCTTTTCCCCTCAGTTCTGGATGAAGCAGCATCTCCACAGACGCATAGAAACAGTTTGCGTCGCTATGAAGGATACATCGGTTGTGCATTTCGTCGCCTCCTCGTGTGAATTTGAACTGCACATTTTTTTCGCGTCCTATTGACACCATGTTGCACATTTGATATAATAATTGTGCAGTTGAACTTCACATCATGATTATAGCGCAGTTTACCTGCACTGTCAACAGGAAAAGTGTGAAGTTAAAATTCCAAAAGGGGGATCGTGGTCATGACATTTGGAGAGAAAGTCAAGGAGCTTCGCACGCTACGCGGATGGTCTCAGGAGGCGCTGGCTAAGAGCATAGGCGTATCGCGGAGAACGATTGCCGCCTATGAAGCGGGAAGCGTCTATCCACGCAAACGGGAAACGTATGAAAAGCTGGCGGAGGTTCTGGAAACGGAAGTACCGTACCTGCGAACTGAAAACGAGCAATTCATGGAAGAAGTCGGCGAAAAGTATGGCCGCCGTGGCGTTTTACAGGCCAAGGACATACTGGAGGAAACTGCGCAGCTGTTCGCTGGCGGTACGCTTTCACCGGAAGACGAGCTTGCCTTCATCACGGAAATGCAGCGTCTCTATCTGGATTCCAAGGAACGTGCTAAGAAGTTCACCAACAAGCGGTACATCAAGCCGGAAAATCCTTAACCCAGAGGCGATGCTTCACGATTGGAGGAGCTTTCTCATATGAACGACGCGATTTATCTTGAAGCCGAACGCTTGCGAACCCGGTACAATACCCGCGACCCGTTCGAGTTATTGGATTCGATGGGCGCTGTGGTGGAGTTTACCCGCGCTTTCCCTCGCAACGGTCTCAAGGGTTTTTGCACCATTCTCAACCGTACCACCTATGTGGTGATTAACGCCCGGCTGCGCGAAGAAGAACAGCGGGTGGTCGCAGGCCATGAGGCCGGTCACATCGTTGTACATAAGGACGACCTTAAGATTGGCGCATTCAAGGACAGCGACATTTACATGGCCAAAGGCAAGAAAGAACGGGAGGCCAATTTCTTTTCTGCTGATTTTCTGATCAGTGACAACGAAGTACTGGATGCCATGAAGGCTTGTGACGCAAACTTCTTCACAGTCGCCCGCACCCTGTACATTCCAGAGCCTTTCTTCGCTTTTAAGCTTTACAGCATGGTGGAGCGCGGCTATTCGATGAAAATGCCGGTGGAACTCGACAGCACTTTTTTGGCACGCTAACGGAGGCGTTTACTGTGAAAGAACTACCGAGAGAAAAGGTTTATGTGGGTGTGAAGGTTGCTTTTGATGAAACGGGTCGAATGCGCCCTGTTTCCATCCGCTGGGAGGATGGCCGCAAGTACATGATTGACCGCGTGACCGATATCAAGCAGGCTTCGGCCATGCGCTGCGGAGGTCAGGGAGACCGCTACACCATCTGGGTTAACAATCATCAAACGTATCTCTTCTTTGAAAGAAACGCCTCCCTGACAGGCGACAACATTGGGCGCTGGTTTGTCGAAAAAATCATTGCGTCATAAGGAACCATTGGAGGTGACGGTATGATTAGTTTTGACCGCCGAATGATTCGCTTCGGGAAGGGCGATATTGAGATCGCATACGGAACGACAGAACGAAATGAGGGTTTCCTGCTCTTCAGCAATTTGGATCATCCTCAGCCCATTGGAGAAATCTCTTCTCCGAAGGACGAAAGAGCGGACAGGCACGTCCTGCAAGACGATGATATCATGATGACGTTCTCCTGCCCGGAAAGCATCGATGCCGTTATAAACTGCCTGAACGCCATAAAGAAACTGGCCTTTACGGAGTGATTGAAACCAGCTGATCTGCACACAGGAGGATGGCCATGAGCACGGAAGAACGCAGCGAGCGCGAACCTGTCCCGAACACCGTGGTCAGCGCACGGCTTCTGGGCAATCATCGCATTCTGATTTCAAACAAGAACATCGTGGGCTGCTGCCATTACAAACTGCATCCCGGCAAGCTGACGCGCAAGATTATGGAACAGCACGACTGCCTCGGCAAGCAGTGTCGCTTTTTTGAAAAGTACGCAGAGGCTGGATACTGGATCGAGCATGAGAACAGGCAGCGTCAAAAGGAGATAACGAAACAGAAAAAAGCCACCCGCAAGCAGCAGGAGGCCAACGCAGCTGAATACTTCGAGGAGTTGCGAATTCTATTCCAATCCTATGCGGATGAGGCGGGCTATGCCATGCAGATCATCCGTGTCAAAGGGGTTCGAGCGTCCATCTATGTGTTTTATGTATCCGACTATCCCTTTGCGGACGGCAACCGCTTTCCGCAGTTTATCAAGTCCGTGCATTTTTACTTTCCCCACCATCGCTTGATTCTGCGCCATGTGATGGCTTTGGACGGACACTTTTTAACACGCGAAGAGTACGCGCAGATCAAACGATAACCGTCCATATGACAGGAGGCACACTATGGGCTTACGCAGCCTGATAAAGAAATTCACGTGTGTGCTGCTTTTTCTGGCACACCTTCTGATATACACGCCTGCATTTGCAGGCACTGGATTGACCGTCACCTTTCTTGACGTAGGGCAAGGCGCGGGAGCCATCATCCAGTGCGACGACCAAGTGATGATGTTTGACGGCGGCGATTCCAGCAACAGCAGTCTGGTTTACTCCTACCTGCACAATACGCTGGGCATCGAGCACATCGACGCAATGATCGCTTCGCACCCACATGCAGACCATATTGGCGGTCTTTCCGGCGCGTTAAACGCCTGCTCGGTGGACACGCTTTACTCTCCGGTCGCCGAGTACGACAGCAAGCAGTTTTCTTCGCTGCTCAAGTATGCCGAGAAACAGGGACTTTCCCTTACTATTCCCTCCGTCGGCGACACGTTCACCATCGGCGGCGCGACGGCTACATTCCTATCGCCCGCAAAGCCGTATGACAACACCAACGACCTCTCGCTGGTCGTGCGCCTCCAGTACGGAGAAACGTCCTTCCTTTTCACAGGCGACGCAGAATGGGACGCAGAACACGACATGGTGGAATCCGGAGCCGACCTATCTGCTACCGTGCTCAGCGTTGGGCATCACGGCAGCAACACCTCCAGCTCCTATGTGTTTCTACGCGAGGTAATGCCGGAGTACGCGGTCATAAGCGTGGGCAAGGACAACTCCTATGGGCATCCATCCGAAGCCACACTCAGCCGCCTACGCGATGCGGGCGCACAGGTTTATCGCACTGATCTACAGGGGACGATAACCTGTGTCTCGGATGGGCACACCATAACCTTTGAAACAGAAAAAAGCGGAATTGCAGATGCACTGGACAAGTCGATGGTGATCGCGTCAGCTGGCCCGATGAGCACGTTTGATCGAGGCGAATCGGAGTATGTACTCAATACCCGAAGCAAAAAAATCCATCTGCCGGACTGCGCGTCGGTAGAACAGATGAAGGAAAAGAACAAAGCGCACTCCAGTGAAACCATAGCGGAGCTGGAAGCACAGGGATATTCGCCCTGTGGGAACTGCCGCCCCGACCAACAATAAAAGACACAGGAGGGTACCATGGACGAATACTACATTGTCACGGTGCAGGACTACGGTGAAACCTATGAATACCGTTATCCCACGCTGGAAGCAGCACAGCGGTTCATGGGAATTGAAAAGCTGCATTGTTCGCTATGGGCTTGCAAGGCGGATGGGACGAAAGCGCGGTTAGCCGTAAAGATAGCGAGCTGAGGAGGGATCGGTATGTGCGGGCGTTATTACATCGCTGAAGAGGACAGCGCTGCCAAACTGCAGGAAGTTTTGGAGCAGCTGAACCGACGCGGGGCAGCGGTTAAGACGGGTGAAATCTACCCAACCGACACAGTGCCTGTTCTGGCCAACAACAAATCTCTGGTCATTACGCCCTTTGCCATGAAATGGGGATACACGCTGCCGGACGGAAAGCAGATCATAAACGCCCGCAGTGAAACGGCGGCTGACAAGCCATTGTTCCGCGATGGGATGCAGCAGCGGCGCTGCCTGATCCCAGCCACGAACTATTTTGAGTGGGAAAAGCGGGGAAGGGAACGGATCAAGTACGCCATCCGGGAGTGCGATTCCCCCATGCTATACATGGCCGGGGTGTACCGCGTTGAAAATGGAAAGCCGGTGTTCTCCATCCTGACGCGGGAGCCTGCGGAGAACATCGCTTTCATCCATAACAGAATGCCAGTCATCCTTCCCGCTGAGGCGGAGAATGACTGGCTTAATATCAAGTATACAGCGGATGATATATTGAATAGTGCTTCTTCACGAGTTGACTTTCAAAAAATCTAGGCCGTTTTCCTCTCGCACGGTTGCACACTGCGCAAAACTCGTATCAGCGGATTATTATCTTCTTGTTCCCATTCATCAAAATCTATAGTTATCCTGTTTTCATCAATGTATTTTTGATAATCACAAAAGCAGCAGCATCTAAGTGGATCTTCTTCTATCGCACGATACAGGTAATTCCTCTCTTTGCGATGAGAGATTCGATTTTCATTCGCGATGTAGTTTTTTAACCCCTCAATACTTGTACATTGTGCCAATCCATCAGAACAGTTTAAATTCAACTGCTCATTTAAATACTCTTTAATTGAAATATCATAATTAGGGTTTCTCGCACATAGCGCACAATTAGCCCAATTATCTGCTGCCCACCGCAAAGCATATAAAGACATTGCCTCACACAGGATCTCTTCAAACCATGAAAGTGTGTCGTCTCTTATTCCTTTGTTCTGCCTAATCACATAATGACACAGCTCATGTGACAACTGAAAAATCGTTTGTGTCCAATAACTCAAGGATTCTTGTGCTAACCTAATTCTTACGGGTGCTAAATTGGTAATAAGCATCGGACATTCAGCCTCTGTGTCGTTATAAACAATACACGATTCGCCATACATTTTATCTTTGCCAAATATCCGCACATATTCTGGAATCAGAAAACGCATGATTTCGACTAAATACTCAACCCCAACATCATTTTGAACAATCCATGTAGAAGTTTCCATTCACTTTCTCCTTAAGGCCAACATTTTTGGCAGGGGCTGTACCCTTTGCTGATAGCTTTGTCACGTCCAACTAATTCCACCATATTTGATTCCTTCATTCGACTTACAGAGCTACACCATGCATGATGGAACTTTTTCGTCTTTCTGTTACCTATATAAGTTTCTTGATCAACGCTGGCAGCAACCTGTTCAGCTTGCTTTTCCTTAACTTCGACAGTAAATGTGGCATTCTTACCACTGCCATCCTCTGCCGTTACCGTTATGATCGCTGTGCCAACACTTAACCCGCTTACATATCCATTGTCATCGACAGCGGCTACTTGCGGAGCAGAGGATTGATACGTAACTGCACTATTAGTTGCCGTACTGGGCTTGACTGTTATATCTGCCCAAATTTGATCCCCTTTATCAAGATTGTATTTAGTTTTAGATGGTGTGATGGAAGATACAGGAATATAGACTGTTATTGGGCACTGAGCCGAAATCACCGTCCCATCAGACAAAGTGGATTCACAGTAGATATTCGTAGAACCAGCCTTTACTGCTGTAATTTGGCCGTTACTATAAGTCACAACAGCTTTATCCTCAGACTTCCAAGTAATCTTGGATGCGGTCATACCGTCTGGGATATCTACGACAGAGGCACTTAGCTTCTTTGTTTTTCCCTTTGCAAGCCTGATTTCTGTTTCACTGAATTCGATTCTTGTAGTAAGTCGATTACGCTGTTCGTTTTTAATATCAATAATTGCTTGTGCCAGCTGTTCATCAGTAGCTGTTGTAAATGTGAGATACACACCGTAATTCCCCTGTCTGTAGTCGGTGCCCCACATATCATCATTCAGTGGAATGTCAGAAAGGCTTAACGTTACTTGATTATCAGCCTCATCGTAAAAAACAATGCAATGGGCTGTTTCCATCAATCCAACGATTTTGCCATTTGCACCCCGTTCTAACCAAGTCCCATCTGCAGAGAACCCACCGTTGGGTAATTCTGCTTCTTTGGGATCAATGATTCCATTGAAATGCGCAATACCGTCACAATACTCCACGCGTCCATTTTCAATCAGACAATACGGTTGCGTCTTATCAAGGCTGGTACTGTCTGTTGAAATCCATACACCGTTGATAGTTGCCAACATATCAAGGTCTTCTTGATCATTTTGTGGCTCGCCTGATTCAGCGGGTTGAGGTGTTATTTGTGGTGCGGCAGAATCTTCTGTTGATATAACTTCATTTTCAGAAGATATCCCTTGGATATTTACTGTTTCTGTATTCCGTCCCAGATCTATGTCACCAAGTTGAAGTGCTGTAATCCTGTAAATACCATCTTGCGGCTCTGCCTCGGCATGAACAGGAAGTTCCGTGTTTTTTCCTTTAATTTTGTAATTGACCGTAGTGTCGAGTGTGTATCTTCCCCAATCACAGGCATAATTATATCCGCTCCAAGGCCACGAAGCGACGATGCCTTGAGCCAAAAAATACTGTTCAACACGGTTTTTGGTGAGTAGGAGAACGAAATCGTTGATATTACTGTCTGTTGAGTGGTTGGCTTTTAGCTCTGCCTCGATTTCTTCTTGCAGGGTGTAAAGATCATCAAGCGTCAGAATCGATAAATTGACATTTCCATATTCTATGGTCTGTGGTTCTTCAGCCCATAATGATGGATAGTCAAAATGATTATCGATAATTATTTTCTCATCTATGCTGAGATAGATTACAGTATATTGCTCATTTCCATCGCGATAAACAACAGACACAATACTATCGGTCTGGCTTTTCTTGTTCTCATCCTTATAATCAATTCTAGTTACCAGCTTATATGTGTCCCAGTCTCTGCTATAAGTATAGTCAAACCATGGCCATGACACCTTTATGCCCCGACCGGAGAAGTGCTGTTCAACAACAGCTTTTGTGGCAGAGAGCACTTTGCTCTCCTGTTCTGAATTTGTTTGATGATATGCTTTCACCGCACTGCCTGTCAATTCGGACAGATGGTTTAGCTCTTTTGATGTGAGAGTAGACAGCGCAATTTCTGTCCCCGCTGCCATACACGAAAAAGTTTGTAAAAATAGGCATAGGAACACTACAAACGAAATGGTACTTTTACGCAGAAAGTTCATATAATTCCTCCATATGGTTTGTATTTAACTAATGACATGCATGCAGAATTGATTTATTGCGCCGTTTACATGATTTTCATATTATATTCATCCATTCACAATCATCAGTATATCACGCACCACCACATTTCACAAGTCATAATCGACCTATGCCGATCTTTTGCACGAACAGCACGAAATCTTTGGCCATTTCTTAAGACGGAAAGCCGGCGTTCTCCATCCTGACGCAGGTGGCTGCGGAGAACATCGCTTTCTCCCATAACAGAATGCCAGTCATCCTTCCCTCTGAAGTGAAGAATGACTGGCTGAATGTAAGGTATAAGGCTGGGGAGGTGTTGAAGACGTATTTACAGCCTTCGTTTCAAAGAATATAGTATCATGCGGGTATTGAATGATCTTCGTATTTCTCAATCTCCGCTTTGATAGTTTGTATCTTATCTTCTATCAGCTGTTTTTCTGCAGCACTACACCCTATCTTTTTGCATTGCCACAGCATATATTTCTCTACAACAAATTTGTAGATGCTCTTGGGGCTAAACTCCTTTGAACTAATTGCGCTAATCGTGCATATTGCTATTGTAACAGCAATAGAAGCTATCGTATATATAACATCGTTCATAATAATCATACAAGCAATAGTGCTTGTAATTATAACGGCGCATACTATAATAGCTATGTTGAATCGTTTTTTGAACTTTATTACAGAGCGTTCAACCTTCTCTAAACGCTGCTGCTGAGCCTTAAGCTCATCTTCGGCACTTTTCAAAGATGCGTTAAGATGACGCACAATATCAGAATACATTTCTCGATTGGCTGCCTCTATTCTTTGAATCCTCGCATCGCTTGCCTTTTTTTGTTCTTCCATAGCGGCTTCATTTCTTATTCTTTCTTTTAGTGCGCCTTCTCTTTCAGCTTCTTGCTGTATATCCTGAATTATGTCACTAAAAGTTACATCAGTATATTCATCTGGATCGCCCAGCGTTTTTTGTGAGAGTTTTTCTAATACCAGTTTATCTCCTTTTAGCGCATAGCACTGTTCTGGACTAATATCACCCGCATCAAGCATTCCGTTGATAGTCGTTGCTAATTTGTGAAGAAGCGTAGTATTAGGTTGGAAAGCCATGAAAGCATTATATAGAATCTGCTTTTCGTTCATTTCAGATATTTTTACGGGATCACTTAACCACAGATATGTACCAATAAACGTATCTGTTACAGTCGAAGGCATAGATTTTTCTGGCCTTCCAATCCCCCTGTGGTATTCTGACGCAGCTGCCGCCAGCGTTTGATTTGCTGTAACGAAAATATAACCTGCATCTGCAAGGTTCATCGGTGTTCTTGAATTGCGTAATAGATATGTTTTAGCTATAGAACTGGCATCTCGTTCGATAGTATAATGTTGAACCACCTCATTAAATGAGCAATTCGTTTCTTTATATCTCTTTACTATTTTTTCATATATCAGTTTTTCGTTTTCTACACTTTTATAAGTCTTTTTTTCATAGTCAGCCTCAATAAACTGTATTCCAAGCCCTTCAATCTTTGTCTTAAGCATGAGTCGAAATTCTTCAACATCGGCTTTAGTGGCATTTATGCTTCTGAAATATTCGGTTGTATCCGATGCTTTTGAGGGATCATAATAGGCATTACATATCCAATCTTCAGCGCTTGACAGAACAAAATCCATTTCATCATAAGTATGATAAAAAATAGCCGTTTTTGCCCCTTTATCCTGCAGATCTGAAATAAGCTGAAGATAGTATTCCTTTCTGTTAGCAACATCAATCCCCAAAGCCATAAATACCAAGGCTGTATCTAAAATGACTGTCAACCCGCTAAGTTGTTGGCCATTGGTTATATTCTCATGATATATTAAGCACTCAGATAAGATACTACCAGTAACAACATTATTTAAATATGAAAACATTGCTGGAGATTCTTCACGCATACAAAAAACGAACCGACCGAATAGATAATCAATCCTTTTGTCGTTAATTGCTGCATCAATATGGCCAGTAATATGTTCAAGTTTCTGTGTTTTTACATAAGCAATAACGATATCTCTCGCAGTATCAAGAGTATAGTCTACCCCCTGTTCTTTAGCAAATTGCTGGAAAGACTTAATGAGTTCATCCAGTTCAGTTTGGCTGCTTGTTATATCGGCCTCTACCTGAGCGAATTCACCTATTCTATCTGTTGCATGATAGTAGCGCCTATTCCGTTCCTTTTTTATATATCCATTTTTCACAGCTAAACTGAGAATTTCTTTCATTGGGAAAAAATCGATGTGATACTTATATTCCTGAAAGAAATCGTAAACGAGTTCTTGCGCATCAATCTTTCTATACCCTTTTTTATAGATAAGAGAAACCACCAGTCTCATATGTGCATACAGATAATTGCTGCCGGAGTAACCAGACTTTAATACTGCATAGCAGCACAACCTTCTCATTTCTTCAACACTAAGGCTTTTTTCACGGTTCATTAACGTTCCTCCAACTCATGTATCTAACGCTCTTAAGACTGTACCATCATTAAATGTTATCGTGCTTTCCAGTTACGGTTCAGGTCTCTTCGATCAGCAATGAGTTGATTTGCAGCCTGCACAGCGTGTTGCACAAAAATGTCCAAGCGTTCATTCGTTTTATAAATACGATCGTTGTTTTCGACAATACCACTCATAGCGTACATTCCGTGCCAACTATTTGTCGGATAAGAGCCACCACCATTTACCATATGGACAAACTCTGGCATGTTTAAAAAATCTCCATCTAACGTTACTGCTGCAGACCAAAACAGTGCATCCATAGCATTTTCGGAGAAGGCACGATCTCTACCGATTCGATCTCGTATGCTTGTTTTGGACTGAATGCATCCAAAAACCCTAGTATTACCGTATATGGTTTGTACCGCATAAAGATCAAAATCCTTTCCCCATCCCTGAAGCCCCGATATGTCTTCATCTGTGTTACGAAGCACACCGTTCCGAATAAGGTCCGTTAATTCGGATTGGAGAATAAAACGAATTCCATTTTGTGTTAAACTAGGGTGATCTAAATTGGCAATGTACCGCTCAAAGGAATGACCGCTTGCTTTAATCCAGCTCTGATGAGCAGAAATACATCTGTCGTAAACCTCCTGTTGAACAGTTTCAGCAACGCCAAGTTCTCCCAGATTTGCCATATTTAGCTTGTGTACTTTGCTTATCGCATTCCAGATTGTTTTTTCATCAACAGTGGGATAAAAACGCAAAAGGCAGGCAACAAATGCGGAATCTACAGCATTTCGCTGCGCCTCTCTTCTTGCGCTCGTTCGAGTGGCATCTGTTGAATCATCCGAAACACGTTGATTATAAACGCTTCGCCAGCAATTTATATACTGTTCACGGCTATAAGTATCGAGTTCGAGTAAAACAGCCTCATCAATTCGATTGTTTTGCCTTGGCATTATTAACCCCCCATATAAGAGATACAGAACCACATCATCTACATGAGGTGGCTCCGTGCTTTATTACCAGTAAACTGAAGAAGTACTGTATTACTTCAGTATAGCCGCAATTTTCTTTCCCCAAGCATAAGCCAGCAGCGGAGGTACCGCATCACCGATCTGCTCATACTTATCCTGAATATCATTGTGGAGGTGTGGTGTCAGGAATGGGCCTCCACAAAAATCATAGGAATCAGGAAACGACTGCAATCGCGCACATTCTCGAACAGTCAATGCGCGATTATAAATTGGATGAACAAATTCATCCAAACAGTGGCTTGTAACCGTCGGCGATGGTTCATACATTTTCAATCGGTAATTTCTCTTAATGAACATCTTCTTTGGTAATACCCGCCGACTTTGGAGTTCTTCTCTTGTTTTACCTTGATACCTATCAAATAGATCCTTAAGGCCTTCACCGGGTCCAAGAAGGCTGAACCTCTCTATGGTACACGCACGGTGCTTCATAGGCGTTTGGTATGTAAGACCTGCCGGGAACTCGGTTCTCTTCCAAAAAGTATCATTTTTCATCAACTTTGCATATGCAGAATCAAAACCATCGTATTTTTTTGCCTCTTCAATAGTATTCGGGGTGACATTTGGCAAACCCATAAATGCTTCTTCGACAGTGACGCTATTCTCCGTTATTGACGCAGGAGCTTCCAGAGTGTATCTCTCATCTTGTGCAGCAAGGATGAAAAACCTACTGCGTCTCTGCGGAACACCATAATGGGTGGCGTCCAACACCACTTGGATCATATATTTGTATCCCGCGTCTATTAGTTCATTTTTCAGTATATCAACTATCCGTTCCTTAGAATCCTTAGCTACAGTCTTCGTTAGAATCGCAGGTACATTTTCAAACAGAATCATTTTAGCCTTACAAATCTGCGCTATCCGAATCCCTTCTCTAAACAAGAACTGTCTGTCGTCATAAAAAGACCGTGAGGTGTTTCCAGCCGTAGAAAAGGTTTCGCAGGGCATTCCAGAAGTAACTATATCAACGCCCTCTTCGGGAATGTATGGACAAATTTGTTCCCTGGTGACATTGCGAATATCGGAATGAATCACATGAACTTCTGGATGATTTTTTCTGTATGTATCTACACAACTTTGTATATATTCAATAGCAACAAGTGTCTTAAACCCTGCTGCGTGAAAACCTGTGCATATCCCACCGGGGCCACTAAAGCAATCAACGTGGGTGTATTGCCTCATTTTCTATTTCTCTCCTTCCGAGGAATCAGGAAACTCAATTTCCATAATATCCCCAATGTCACACTTTAGGGCGCGACATACTTTTTCAAGCGTTTCAAAGGAAACAGGCTCATTCTTACCTAGCTTCGCAACTGCATTTGTGCTTATATGAGCGGCGACTCGTAGCTGGGTTCGATTCATTCTTTCATCGATGAGCCTTTTCCACAATTTATTGTAATTGACAGCCATGAAGCGCCTCCTTTTTTTGAATTATATCATAGAACTTGTGTTTTATCAATGCAATTTTGATATTTATCAAGAAAATATAGTGTCTATTGCATTCAAGCATCTATTTTGCACCTTGTTTTCCTCAACCTCATTTAGCCTAGATCTTCGCTCTTTCATTTCCCCAGCTTTTGTTGCTTTGCATTTCATGTTTTGCACAAATCTCCCCTAAAGGGGTAAAGCTCATCTTGAACTATATAGCAGATTGTTTTGACACACTTTTGTTATGAACAAAACACAGTAAATACTATTCAAAATTAACAAAACCCAATCGTATATAAATGGAGAATTTGTTTATTATTGCTACGCACAGCACGTTACACAAGACCGTAGAACGCCGTTGTGCGCGAGGCTGATTTCGCCGGGGCGCGCCTTGGTTCCG
>ULUJ01074176.1_pt1 | contig 17013 bp, 20 predicted proteins | sample 1958381 | NCBI WGS metagenome assembly ULUJ01 (sample SAMEA4835757, study PRJEB28245) | human gut metagenome | biome: gut microbiome; material: fecal sample | place: Denmark | collected 2008 | reverse complement strand
CCGCCGACAGCGGGCTTTCGGCTGCGGAACAGGCGTGGTTCGATCTGCCCGACGAGGCCAAACCGGTCTACAACCGTACGTGCGTGCTCGTCACGGCTTCGGGCGGCGGCGTGGCGCTGATCCGCATTGCGGACAAGAAGGCGATGTTCTACGCCAAGCCGGGCGGAAACCCCCACTCGGCCGAGGTGCTGCCCGACGGGAATGTCGTCGTGGCGTCGAGCACGGGCAACCTGTTGAGCGTCTACGTGTACAATGGCGCCGACAGCTACGTTTCCAGACCCGCCTTCACCATGCCGGTCCATTCGGCCCACAACGTGGTCTGGGACCGGAAGCGCGGCTGCCTCTGGACGGCGACGGGCGCCCAGCTGCTCAAGCTTGCCTACAACGGGAAGCGTACGGATCCGGAACTGACGCAGGTGCGCTCTTACGATATGGCGGCGGGGAATACCGATGCCCACGACCTGGCGCCCGTCTGCGGGGAGGATGCGATGTATGTATCGACGAATCAGCATGTCTACAAGTTCGACTGTGCGGCGGAGAAGTTCCTCGACGTGGAGATCTTCCAGCAGAACACCATCAAGAGCATTTCGACGGGGCCGGAGGGGTATTCCACGATCGTCATGCGCCCCACGTCGGGCGGGAGCAACTGGTGGTCGGCCGAGGTGTGCGACATGAAGGGCAACCGGCTGTTCAACCGCGCGGGCTACCAGATTTACAAGGCCCGCTGGTATGTGGAGAATCCGTTCGGGTATCCCGAGGTTCACACTTTGTAAAACTTAAAATGCAAAAACGATGAAAAACATCCGAAAATACATGATGGCCGCGGCATGCATGACCGCCGCTGCGGCGCTGGTCGCCTGCACCGAGGCCGTGAAACGCGACACCGAGGAGGAAATCCAGGAGATGACCGTTCCCAAGAAACCCGGGCCGATCACGAAGGTGCCGGCAACGCTCACCTGCAACGGCGGCGAAGAGTTCACCTTCTCGGTTTCGAAGGTTCAGTGGGCCGAGACCTACGAATGGACGATCGCCGAGCAGGAGAAGTCGAAAATCTCGATCATCGACGGTCAGGGAACCAACGTCATCACCGTCAGGGTGGTCAACGACGACGTGGTGATTCCCGCCCAGTCGGTGTCGGTGGTGGCCAAAAACGAACTGGGCGCGAGCAAGGTGCGCGAGTATTTCGCGGCGATCACCGTGTCGGTCCCCATCGAGCTGCCGGGCTATACGATCAAGAAGTACGGCAAACGCTGGTGGATGACCGAGAACTGCCACGAAGCGGGCGAGGACGGCAATCTGGGCGTTGCGCCCGACCTGACGGCTTTCTCGGTTGCGGGGTTGGAGGCGTCGCATTTGCAGCGGTTGAACGACGCAAAGGGCCGTTACTACACCTGGTATGAGGCGATGACCGGCATATCGGGCTGTACGGCGGAGCAGTGTCCCTATGTGCAGAATTACGAAGGGGTGGACGACGTGGGCAACGCCTTCAAACTCGACGGTACGGAGGAGGGCGAGTTCGGCGTCCAGATACGCGGCTGCTGTCCCGAAGGCTGGCACGTGGCCAACGCCAACGACTGGTGGGACATGCTGATGGCTATCAAAAGCGAGTATGCCATTCCCGACGATTTCGCGCAGGGCGGATACACCTTCTCCGGCGGTCACGACGGGAAACCCGAGAATGCCATTACGAAGGCCGGATTCTACAAGTCGGGCTGCACGGTCAAGAATACGGGCAACGTCGGCGCATGGCTGCGCGGCGGCAACGGCCGTATCGTTGACGGCGGTATTGGGAATCAGGCGAATATGACGCTCACGGAAGCCGGGGAAGCCCTCCTGCAATTCGTCGACGGGGCCGAAAGCATCGGTTTCGGCTGGTATCCGCTGGGCTATCAGAAGGCCGACGGCAGTTTCAACAGCGGCGCGTTGGGCAAATGGGGCTACGTGTGGTTCATCGGGCAGACCAACGCCTCGACGGCCCGTTCGCTGGTCATCAGCGGTACGAGTCTGAACCTTCAGACCAAAACCAATCAGGAGGCGGCCAAGGATATTTATCTGAACGTCCGCTGCGTGAAAAACTACACCAAATAACCGGAAGCGATGAAAAAAAGAATTCTGTTTACGGCAGCGGCGCTGGTGTGCGCCGCCAACCTGACGGCCCAGTGTCTCGGCGTCGGAAGCTCGACCAGCAGCATGAGCCCCGAGGAGATGGCCGCTGCCGCGAAGGCCGGCGTGGAGTATGTCGAAATCGGCATCAGCGGCCGCGGGACCGTGGCTGAAATCCGCGAGAAGGCGCTGCACGCCAAACGCATGGCCGACGAGGCCGGTCTGAAGGTCTGGTCGTGCCACCTCCCGTTTTCCCGCAAGCTGGACATCTCGGTGCTGAACGACAGCGCCCGCATGGCCAACCTCGAATTCCTGACCGAAATGATCGCGATCTGCGGCGAAGTGGGACCGGAGAAACTGGTGCTGCATCCCAGTTCCGAACCGATTGCGGACGGGGAGCGCGAGCAGCGTATCCGGAACAGCATCGCTTCGATCGGCATATTGCGCAGGGAGGCGGCGCGGATCGGCGCGCAGCTGTGCATTGAGGACCTGCCCCGCACGTGCCTCGGGCGGAACTCGGCCGAGCTGCTGCGCATCATCGCCCCTTATCCCGAGGTGAAAATCTGTTTCGACACGAACCACCTGCTTTCGGAGGACCTGCTGCACTTCGTCGAGGCGTGCGGCGACCGGATTGCGACCGTCCATGTCTCGGATTACGACATGGTCGATGAGCGTCACTGGCTTCCGGGCAAGGGCAAGATCGACTGGCCCGCGCTGTACGGGGCGCTGATGAAGGCCGGTTACAAGGGCGTCTTCATGTACGAATTGAAACGCGGCGAGGGATCGTTCGGCGAAATGGTCGCCATTTACGAAAAGCTGGCCTCCGACGCGGCGAAGCTGGAATAACGCCGCTCCCGAAGAGTGCGAAAAAAAGAGGTTACGGCAATTCGTAGCCTCTTTTTCTGTGGGCCCAGAGGGGCATGATCCCACGACCTTCGGATTATGAGTCGTAATTTGTCGATTTTTAGCTGTTTTTGGTAATTTCTATATTGTTTTGTAAATGCTTGTATTTCAATGGCAAATATAGCTATTTTATTTCACTTGGTTTTTGTTGGTTTCGATTAAATCCGTATTTTTGTGTCTAAATTGTGTGTCTAAAATCAAAATTTATACACAAAATGAACTACTCGAAAGACGGTGTGACGGTGGCCGCAATGTTCGATTCAGCCCATCCGAAAAAGTCCGGGAAGTGCTCCGTAAAAATCCGTGTTACCTACAATCGAGTGCGTCACTATTATCCGACCGGGAAAGATTTGATGCCGGCGGAGTGGGACGCCCTGCCAACAACAAAAGCCCGTGCACTTGTGGAGATACGCAAGGACATCGAAAGCAGCTACCAGATAGTGCGGACGGCTGTTGAGGACTTATTAATGCGCGGTATCTTTTCATTGGAAAATCTTAACAATCGACTAAAACGAGCTGGTGGCGATACGCTTAATATTGCTTTTGAGGGTAAAATAGCCGAAATGAAAGCACAGGAACGCATCGGGAATATGATGGCCTATCGGGTTGTTATGAAGGGGATAGAACGATTTGCCGGACCTCGTGTTCCTTTGTCGGGTGTTTCGGTGGATTGGATTCGTCGTTACGAAAAGTTCCTGCTTAAAGAGGGTAAAAGCCGTACTACCGTCGGAATACATATGCGACATATACGGGCAATACTCAACGACATGAAGCGGTGCGGAAAGATTTTAGAGGCGCAATACCCATTCGGCCGGGGGCGGTATGAGATACAAGCCGGAGAGGGCCGCAAATTGGCCCTCACGCTGGAGCAAATAGGGCAGATAGCCAATTATGAGGACGGAACCGAGGCAACGGCCAAATACCGCGATTATTGGCTGTTCCTCTACTTGTGCAACGGGATCAACGTTGCCGATTTCGTAAAGTTGAGGTATCGGGACATCGTGAACGGTGAAATATGCTTTGTCCGGCAAAAGACCGAGCGGACGACCAAGACCCGCAAGGAAATCCGGGTCGTTGTCACGGAGCGGATGCAGGCAATAATTAACCGATGGGGCAACCCCTCCCGGCCCGACAGCTTCATTTTTCCGATTCTCGACGGACAGGAGGATGCAATGCGGCGGAAGTGTAAAACGATGTATTTCACCCGTGCGATCAACAAGCGTATGAAGGAGGTGGGCGAACAGCTCGGGATCGGCAATATCTCGACCTATACGGCCCGGCATTCGTTCGCTACGGTGTTGAAGCGGGCAGGAGCGAATATCGCCTATATCTCGGAATCGCTGGGGCATCAGGACCTCAAAACAACGGAAAATTACCTGGCCAGCTTCGAACGGGAGGAACGGCAGAAGAATGCGGAATTATTAACGAAATTTTAGGGATATGGATAAGCTGCAACAGTATTATGAATCGTTACCTCTATGCACGGGCAATACCCCGGGAAACGTGATGTTTAGTGTTTATAACGACATCGACAATTTAGACAGTCTTACGCGGTGGTTTGATTTGCCCGATGATGAAGCGTATAATAAAGTCCCTAATTTGACATTCCAAAGGACCGGACTCCCCGACGCATTCGCGGGGTATCCGTGTATTGCCGTCCTGTTTTTCGAAAATAGGGCGGGCGATGATCCATTTTTCAGAGAGCACCGGGCAACGTTCCGGCAAATGTATTTAGACGGCTATGCACAAGGGGAGGCGGAGGGCAGGCAGTTTTTGGACCGGATGGCCGCATACGGAACACAATCCATTGCAGACCGACGGGCAGGGCTGCTAAAAATGTTCGGAAAATGCCGGGCAAAATATAGAAATACGGCCATATTCGACGCGTCACTTTTGCTCAAAATGGGACACTATGCGGGTTATATGTTTACAATCGCCGACGCGTTGGTGGCTATGGCTCTACTTATTAAACCGGGGAATAAGGCCGGACGGAAAAAAGCGAGTATTTCGGAGATAATAGCCGGAGATAGTGCGGCTGTGATTAGTCGTGTACGGGCCGCAATTAATGCGGCATCGGGGGATAAAGCGCAGGCGGTCGTGGATGAGATACGCCAAATGCAGCGTGACGGGCTTATAATCGACGGCAGTTTGGACAAAAAGGTGAAATCGCTATATGATTTCTTAAAAGCAGCAATCAATAATATGCCCGCATATAGCAACGTTATTGATCGTTTTTTGCTCAAGGACCAAAAGGGTTAAATTCATAATCGCCACCATACGAAAGCATGCTTTACGGCATTCTTTTTTTTGTTTTGTGTGTGAAAGACTATGCGTTGTAAGTGTTTGGTAATCAATGTTGCAAAATATGAATAAATATGAATAAATAATTATTTCATAACAATAGGCCCCCGCATTTCCCACCTTTGCAATGCGGTTACGGAATAGTCCGGACGCAACATTTTTTTAACAATTAAATTATTCTTGTTATGATGCAAGAGACAGTAACAGCGGGAACGAGCAAAATTATTTTGACGTCCCGCGAAGAATTGGAGGGGTGCATTTACGCAGCGGTGCGCACCATTATCCCGGAGCTGGCGAACTATAAAGCCCCGGCGGAGGAAGCGGCGGACGCACTAACGCTCGAAGCTGCAATTAATTTCTTGGAGGGGCTGGGATACCCTACTACGCCCAGTAATCTGTATAATTTGGCCTATTACAAACGAATTCCTTATCGGAAAGTGCGGCGGCGTCTGTTGTTCAGCCGTAAAGAGTTGACGGTTTGGGTTCAGAACCAAATCGAGGACCCGGCCAAACGTCACCGCGAAGCCGCCGAGGCTATCGCCGAGAGTGCCAACCGTAAATAGTTCCGGAGGTATGAATCAGAAACAGCACGCCCCCGGCGCTCAAGGCAAGCACGCAGGGGCATTCTATCAAGTCCTGTACAAAGGTAGGGAATTTTATCTAAACAACAACGAATTTCGGGTCTTTTCGCTGCTGGTCTGCGGCGGTCAATGGGCAACGTTCGACATCGCCGAGCGGCTGAATATCCCCGACCCGCGCAGTACGATCCGCTATATCCGCAAAATGGGGATCGATGTTGCCGATGTCTGGGTGCATGAAAACAAGATGCGGTTTAAGCGCTATTACATTCACGGAGGGCACGGCGATGAGTAGGCGTAATAGTTTTGTTTTTTACCGTTCCTTTCGGGCTGCGATGGAGGGGCTTTTACCCAACGAATACCAGCTGTTTATGAATGCGATAGTAATGTATGGACTTGATCGTACATTGCCGGATTTACCGCCCGATCTATCCCGCATTTTCTATGATTATTGCTACCCTCAACTTGAGGCGGATTGGGTTAAATGGGAGCGTAGGCAATCTCGGAAAGGAGGTACCCGATGAGCCGCGATACGATGGTCTATTACCGTTCATTCCGTGAATCTTTACGCGAATTGCCGCCGGACTTGTACAAGGTCGTATCGGAGACGATATTCGATTACGCCTTTGAAGGCATTGCGCCTGGTCCGGATAGCAATGCGGTTGCAAAAGCGCTATTTATTGCGATTAAGCCTGTAATTGATAATGCGCATAACCGATACGATGCTTGTGTGGAGAATGGGCGAAAAGGTGGAGCGCCCAAAGGAAGCCGGAACAATCCAAGCGGAAAAGCTATCCAACCTAACCAAAGACCTAACCAGTACCCTAACCAAGAACCTAACCTTTATAAGGATAAGGATGTAGATAAGGATAAAGATATAGAGAGTAAAGGGGGTGCAGGGGGAAGCGGAAAATCGAATGTCGGTAACACCCCCAAAGGTACCAGCGCGGACAAGCCGCGCAAAGTCGCAGCCAAACGCGCGGCGTTTGTTGCTCCCTCTCTCCAAGAGGTCAAAAATTATATTTCCGAAAAGGGATATACGGTCGATGCTCAACGCTTCATCGATTTCTATGAGGCGAAAGGCTGGATGATTGGTAAAAACAAGATGAAAGATTGGCGGGCAGCTGTTCGAACGTGGATGCGCCGACCAGACGAACCCCAAAAACAAACTACCTATGAGATGCGAACAACAAATTTCCTATAACCGCCTGGAGGCCGTTGAGGTGCTCCCGGAATCGCCCGAACTCGAAAAGGCTGTTTTGGGTGCTTTGATTCTTGAACCGGACCAACTGGCCGATGTTGCAGAGATCGCCGAAATTTCGGCATTCCAGACCCCGATACACGGCAAAATCTACGGCATGATGCTCTCGATGCTCGCGGAAGGCGTCAAAATCGACCTCTACACGCTTACGCAGCGCTGTAAAACCGTTGAGGGGTTAGGCAACCCGGCGGCCTACCTGGCAAAGCTCACGCAGGCCGTCGGCTCGGGGGGAAATGTCCTCGACCACGCCCGGCAGCTCAAAGACACGGAGACCCGCCGCCGGTTGTGTCTATTCGGCCATGAACTCGCAGTACGGGCGGCCTCCGATCCCTCGGGCGTTTTGGATTGGGCGACAACAGAAATAACCGCCATAGCCGCCGCAACGGTCCACGCCAACGATATTACGCCATTGTCGGATGTCGTGCGGGCCACCCTCGACGACTTGGAACGACGCCAACAGGCCCGACAAGTGGGCGAGTGCATCGGCATTCCTACGGGCTTACAACGGCTCGACGTGCTGACGGGCGGCTGGAGGGGCGGCCAGCTCGTGGTATTGGCTGGCCGTCCAGGGATGGGCAAAAGTGCCGCAATGCTACATTTTGCCCGGACCGCCGCCGTTGCTGGGGTTCCGGTGTGCGTGTTTTCGCTGGAGATGCCCGATACACAGTTGGCCGGGCGAATGTTGGTAGGAGGTTCGGGAGTTAACTCCGGATCGTTCCGAACGGGCGATATAGACGCCGACAGCTGGCGCAGGCTCGAACAAGCCGCCGCGGAACTTTCCGCGCTGCCTGTCTACTTCAGTGATTGTGCTAATATTACGATGGGGACTATACGCTCGCAATGTAAGGCTATGGCCCGCCGGGGGCGGTGCGGGATGGTCATTATCGACTATCTGCAACTGCTCGACACGGCAAGCCGGAACACGAACAGCACCCGCGAGCGGGAGATCGCCGCCGCCAGCCGTTCGGCCAAACTGCTCGCGAAGGAACTCGATGTGCCCGTCATTTTGTTGTCGCAGTTGTCGCGCAAAATAGAGGAACGAACCGATAAAACCCCGATGCTTTCGGACCTCCGGGAATCTGGCGCCATCGAGCAGGACGCCGATATGGTGCTATTTATCGACCGCCCGGCAATGTACGGCCGGGCCGAGATAGACGCGGGGCGATACGGGACCATTCCGGCCGAGGGCGTCGGGCTGCTGCATATCGCCAAGAACCGGGAGGGGGCGACAGGGTGCGTGATTTTCCGGCACAACGAAAGTATTACACGGATTGCGGACTATGAAAGCACGGCGAACCCCTCAACGGACGGCGAACCGTTTTAAGAGTGTTTGCGATTTAAGCGCATGAAAATACCTAAAGAAAAACGAAGGGGTGGCCAGCGGGACGACAGCACGCTGACAGTAGGATTGAATAAGAAAGAACTTGTAGAGTTGCTGGAGCGTACCCGGCGCAGGTGCGAAGAGTACGAACGGAAGCAAGAGGAGCTAATACTTAAACGCTCCGGAATTTTAATTGTTAAATCAAATATTAGAAAAATAACTACATATGACGACCTACGAACTTTATATCAATGATATTTTGTGCGACCTGTCGAGTGACGAAGTCGTAACCCTGCTCTATCAAAGCCCAATATTTTCGAGCCTCGACAGCATCCAGTCGAACCGTTCCTACAATATTGCGCTGCCGCCTACGCCTGCCAATATGCGGGCTATAGGTCAGGCAGCCCGCCCGGATGCGGATGCTGACGCTCCGTATGTACGACTTCCGGCGGCGTTGTATCAGGACGGGGTGCCGCTGTTCACGCAGGGTTTCGCCGTGGTTACGGATATTGCGGATACGATCAATGTAACGCTTACGTGGGGCAATGCGGATAACTTTCAGCCTCTGTTTGACGCGAACCTGCGGGATTTGGGGGCGCAGTTGGAGGAAGCCGGAGCGGACCACATTGATTGGAACGAAAACACGACCATTTTAGAAGGAAATACGACCAATGAATACCCCGGTGTAGCGTTTTGGGGCGTGAATTTCGGAATGGGACTGTCGAACCCCAAGTATTTGCACCCGTCCGTGCAGGTGAAAACAATTCTTTCGGCTATCGAAAAGTATAACGGGATCACTATCGACGGCAAGGAGCGGCTGGCGTACAGCAAAAACCTCGGACCTATTATTCCGCTTGTATCAAAAAATGGGGATGAAATATCGAATGAGGCAGAAGCATTGCGATTTACGGCTAATAGCACAAATTTTAAGAATCAAATATACGGTGTATTAGGCCGGGGTAATATAATCAAAGACCCGCATGAGATAGCATATGGATCTTGTACTACAAAATTTAATAAAACGGATTTATCAGTACATATTACGATTAAACCGAGTAATGGAACAGGAGCATATGGATATTTTACACATAGGCCGCCAGAATGGGGAGATCCCAAGGAGATGCATATAATGCTTACTGAATTGGATGGTAATTCCGAAATAGTAAAATCCACAATATTAGGTACATCATACAATGTAGAACTGGTTGGCTCTACTGGTGATGGAGTTAATGTATATAGATTCAATTTTGTGCCGCTTGATATAACTTATCCGTTAATAGAAAACACCGAAATTTTACTTCATTATGAAGATCCAGCAGGTGAAATATATATATCAAACCCATATTCAACTCCATTAACAGTAAATATTTGGGCAAATTGGACCGATTGTGCGTTCCCTACAAGATTCCCCGTCGCCCCCAATCTCCCCGACATTTCCCAGGGCGATTTTATCCTCGCCCTGATGTCCATGAACGGTCTGTTCGCCTATGCGGACAAGGACAGCCCTAACACGATCAAGCTGATAAGCATCGATGACATAATCGCCAATGTTCAGAATAACGACATCATCGACTGGAGCGACCGGGTAATACTGAACGATTTTCACCGGGTGGATATGCCCGACGCATCGATTTTCACCATCGATGACCTCGCCCAAAGCAACATCCTCGACTACGACAACGACGACGATGTAAAGACCGACACATACGGAACCATCACGATCCGAAACGAGAACATCGAGAAAGAAACGGAACTTGTGTCGCTGCCTTTCTCGGCGTCGGAGAACGCAACTACAAACGAGGTGAATTGTGCATTGGTGCCGATCTACGAGGATCACAGTACAGAAGACAAGGAGAATATCACTTATTCGGAGTGTTCGCCACGGATATTATCGGGGCGTGGAGCGTTTATGTCGGGCATTGCCCGCTGCATCGGGGTATTCGATCCGTGGATGAGGTTCGGCGGCGAGGAAGGTATCGTAAAGACCCGATATTCGTCCTATCAGAAAGTCGTTGACCGCCTGCGAATCATCACCATTCGGGCAAAACTCACGGCTCTCGATCTCTACAACCTCGACTACACGAAGCCGGTGTATATAGCCCAATTCGGGCAGATATTCGCCATATATTCGGTAGAAACAGGCGAAAACGACATCTGCGACTGCCAACTGCTGAAACTGAAAGTGGACGGAGTGGTGGCAGCAACGTATTATCTGCGCTTGGACGGCAAGAATGAAGACAGCCAATGGGTTGCAGAAGCGGACGGCATTAACGGCACAGCGTATGCCATAACATCGAACGGAACGCCCTATATCGTCGATTACGATTCCCGCCTTTATGTCGATCTGTACGAGGAGGACGGCGATCTGTATCTGTCTATCTACGCCCCCGAAAACGCCGGAACAGAGGAAATTAATTACAACCCTGTCATTCTGGGAATTCAGGAGAACGACGCCGTGCGCCGGCAGGTGGCAGTATCCCAGAAAGCAAAGTCGGCCTAATTTATTAACCATTAATCTATATGAAGAATGAAATAAAGCGTACGGGAACAGCCCGCAAAGTGGGCCGCCCTCGTGCATATACCCCCGAAGCCCTTGAAGCCAAGTTTGAGGAATACGTCGAATGGGTGAAAGCGAATCCGGTTTACATCAACAAGGTTTCAGCAGGGGAAATAATTCCCGTTCCAACACAGCGTCCCCTGACATTGGTGGGATTCTGCCAATTTGCGAAGATCAGCAGGCAAAATTTCTATGAATATGAGTCAAGGGAGGAATTTTCTGACATCCTTACGTGCGTGCGCGAGGCTATCGAGGCGGACCAGCTGGAGGGCGCATTATGTGGACAGTACGATTCGGGAATCGTTGCCCGGGTTCTGCATCTTGCCGACCGTCAGGATGTGACCACCAACGGCAAGGAGATAACGACCGCAACGCAGCCTATTTCCGTGGTCCTCGACCCCGAAGCGGCCAAGATCATCCAGTCCATCGGCAGGCGGACAGTAAAGGAATGACGGGGCACGCTGCGTGTGATGATGCACGCCACCGAATAACGACGAAATGACGAGAGCCGGGAATTACTCCGGCTCTCTTTGTCTTTTATCGAGCGTATTTGCGTTCTGGAATGCCTAAATTTCGACGATCTCCTAACGGGTGAAGCATATACCCTCCAAAGAGCAAGCGTCGCCAAATCGGCTATTTCTTTGTTGTCGGCTTGAACCCTATCGGCTGGGAGGGCTTGCGGGCTTGTGGCACTTTGATCGACAATGCTGCGATAGCCTGATAGATATTGTCGAGTTCCTGGCGCATATCCTCCGACAGATCGCTGACCGCTTCGGCATTGTCTGCATCAGCCCGCTCCAGTAGTGCCAGTTTTGCCCGAATTTCGGCCAATTCTGCCGTGATTTGGGTTGTGGTGGTAATGTAGTTGCGCATTGCTACAAAAGCCCGCATAATGGCCCTATTTACCCGTATAGCCGTCTCGCTACGCAGGACGCTCGAAAGCATTGCGACACCCATTTCCGTAAAAGCAAATGGCATATAGCGACGACCACCCCAATTTGAGGACGCATTTTGTGATGTTAGACTTGAGGTCGCAATTTGCGTCCTCAAAATTTCATATTCTTTTTCCGAGAGTACAAACATAAAATCGTCGCCCTCGAAACGCTCGATATTGCGCCTTACGGCCTCTTTCAGCCGCTTTGTCTCCACTTGGTAGAGTTCGGCCAGGTCGAAGTCCAGCATTACCCGCTGGCCTCGTATTTCGTAAATCTTGCTTTGGATGGGTTGCAGTTCCATAAGTCGGTATTGTTAAGATTTATCCCTCGTATCCTTCGTAATAGTACGACTGTTCGATTCCCTTGAAAATAACTTCCCGATCATCCGTGCGGTCGGTTAATGCCTGGCCGAGCAGGGCCCGTAATTCCAGATCATTGATCGGGCTGCGTTCCATAGCCTGCAAATACAAATCCTTATCCACCTTCCGCCAATCCACAACCTGCTGGAGGCGCTTTTTCAGCATCATGTCGAGCCAGATGCGAGTGGCCCGACCGTTGCCCTCCATGAACGGGTGTGCGATGTTCATTTCGACATATTTTGCGATGATCTCCTCGAAGGTCGTTTCCGGCATCTGCTCGATCACCGGGAGGATCGCACCCAGATAAAGGCAATTTGCAAAGCGAAAGCCCCCCTTTGCGATGTTCAGCGTCCGAATCTTTCCGGCAAAGTCATACAACCCACCGAACAGATAGCGGTGAATCTCACAAAGCCCGGCCACGGTTCCGACCTCTATACGGTCGATGTCCCCCGATTCGAAAAGGGCGTGCGCTTGTTTGAGGCTTTGGGCGTCTATTTGATAGGTTTTAGAATTCATATAGGACGGTTTTTTATTTCGTTTTCCAGTTCTTTCAGTTGTTCCATATCCTCACGGTCTGCCTCAATAGCTTCTTTGCGTTTGCGGCGTGCATTGAATTCTTCGTAAACCTGATAAGCGAATTTGTCTTTGTGCTCTTTACGGACCATTCCAGCGTTAGATAACAAGCGTTGGTCGTTGGAAAGCAGAATTTTATCGACGTTTTCACGCCAAAAATTCATTGTGAGGTCTTTTCGGTTTTTGGCTCTGAATTCAGCTGTTTCTAAGAAGATAACGACTAGTCGATTCAAAGAATCCAATTCGTCGTGTGTCAAATAATTTTTGGCAATAATGACATCTTGTTTGCGCACTACCGCCCCTTTCCAAGAAGTCAGCCCCATATTCGGAGCATCTGCATCGGCTCGTGTCATTACGATCTCCGCGGATGTCTGACCCGTTACAGCATACAATAGTTTGTTTTGGGTTTCGGCATAAAACATTTGCGTCGCTTTGTCTGTTTTGTCATAGTCATTACTCAGGGCAAACAGGTCGCGCACCTTTTGATAAAATCGCTTTTCCGAGGCTCGAATATCGCGAATACGGGCGAGAAGTTCGTCGAAATGATCCGGGCGGCCGTCGGGATTTTTCAATCGCTCATCGTCAATTACGAACCCTTTACGCAGGTATTCGGCAAGATTGCGGTTTGCCCATTGGCGGAACTGCACGCCGCGGATAGATCGAACGCGAAACCCTACCGCTAAAATCATTTCCAATGAATAGAATTTAACTTGGTAGGGCTTGCCATCTGTGGCAGTTGTTAAGTAATTCTTAATAACTGAATCGGCGGTTAATTCTTTGTCTTTTAGTATGTTGTTTATGTGCTGGCTAATGTTGGGGACCGAGGTGGCAAAAAGTTCGGCCAACTGCATTTGATTGAGCCAGACCGATCCGTCGCGGGCCAGTAATGAAACACTACTTTTTCCGTCGGCTGAATTGTATAGTATCAATTCTTGTTCCATGATGCAGATGTTTGAGGTTATTCCCCTTTTTCTACTTTGATAAGTTTGCCGCAATGCGGGCAGGTGATTGTGTTTGTCGGTTGAGGGGCGAAAAAATCACCCACGTTACAACCAATAGCGGCGGCAATACGCTCAAGCACTTCTACACTTGGATTCCCATTAATATGCTGGCTAAGTCCGACGGGCGTAATTCCCATTTTTTCGGCCACTTCTTTAACAGTTAGGCCGTTAGCCTTTATTGTTCTCTTTATATCCATAGCTTTAAATCTTTGGTACTGGTACAAATGTAGCTATAACTTTATTTTTCTGCAAAAATAATAGTAAAAACTTTATTTTTTATTTGCATAATTAAATTTATAGCTTTATATTTGCATCAAGAAATAAAACCAATAACTATAAATGTTATGACAACCACCCGCACCCGCTACAACAAATCGAAGATCATGCGCAACGCCTGGTATCTGAAACGTGCCAACGCTTCGATGACCTTTTCGGCCTGCCTGCGCAAGGCTTGGCGTAACGAGAAGCTGGCGGTCATGACGGCGATAATCGAGAACCGCCTGATGGAGGAATCGAAGGTTGCGGAATGGCATCCGCTGGCAAATGTTCCGGCCGACTACTACGGCAACAGCAGAACGTATTACGGAGACTAACGATAACCGGGGGCGTACCGCCCCTCAACACCTATTACGGAAATTGAAAAATAGCGAGATTCTCGCAAAACCTCGATAAAACAATGAATGAACAATTAACCCGGTCCGACATTCGGACAATGGCCCGCAAGGCGGCCGATTACATCACCTTCAACTGCGACGGCGTAAGCGAAGGTTTCGAAATTACCCACAAGGGGTACACGATATTCGTTGACTATTCGGCCCGGTTGTGCAACGACGAGATGAGCGAATTTACAGAAGTCCCCGCCGTATGGGACCGGGCGGGCCGGGAGTGTCCGGAGATCGCCGAAGCCTTGCAATTAATGTTGAACTAACCGATTAAAACTATAAAATCATGACTATCGAAGATTTGAAAAACGTAAAATTAAGCCCGATGACCGCCGGATACCTGGCTATCTATATCAAATTATCGGACCTCTGCGGCGAGGCGGCGGAAGTTACCGAAATGGATTACGGCGGCTCGGCGGTCAATGAGGTGAACAGTGAATTTGACAGCGCATTAGGCAAAGCGCAAGACGAGGTAATGAAGTTGGCCGTGATGTCCATGACGGAAAATTTATGTACGTTGTCCAACAATACCGAACTATGATCTACGAACTGACATACGGCGGCTATCGGTTGGGGACATTCCCCACCGAGGCCGAGGCTGTCCGCCGGGCAGGGTATCTTCCGAAGGGGCGCTATACCGTCCGGGAATGGGAAAAGGATGGCGAATTTTCGACGTTCGACCCTTCGATGAATAAATGCTACTGTTTCACCAATAAATAAAATTTTAACGCTATGGACTACAACAGACAGACAATTGCAAACGAAATCGCCAGCTTCAAATACACGATGAAGCAAACAAACGACGATATATCCCCCGCCGAAATAATTGACGGGCTTATGCAGTGGGTAGAGCAATACACAAACGTGCTGCACGAAATATCCGTCGCCGAGACCCTCGACGATTTGAAAGAGTTGAAACAAAACGCAGCGTGCCCCGACATCCGCCCCGATGTTGCGATATGGGCGTTGCGCAGGATTGTGCGGGTAATAATGGCTGCGGATTGTTTGTATCAGCGCCTATGCCGGGAATCTTGAAGCACAAAATAACCTTCGATTGCGAGACCTCTCAACTTCATTCGGGAACGATTATTTGCCCCAGCCGTCAATCCGGGCGGCTGGGTTTGCTGTTGCTGGCCCTGCTGGCCTTTTGGAGGCACAACGGTATTATCGACATTGCGCCGTATTATCCCGCTACGAGGAATTTTCCGACATCCTTACGTGCGTGCGTGAACAACCGGCGGAAATTCCCGTCCGTTGAATACAAAGCCGGGCCGCAGTTTGCCTATGTATTAACTCAGCAAGGCGAATTTTTGCGCGTCTATACGCGCGTGCGAGGTTGCCGGGAGTTTTTCGCCGTCTGTGCGCGCGTAAACGCGTAAAGCCAAACCTTTCGGATGGGGTCAATCGAGGTTTAACAGCATTAAAAATCGGCAAAGTTGTGTATAAATTGTGTGTAAATGAAAAACAAATCAGCCATCTACCTGTGTGTAAATGGCTGATTTTCAAGTGGGCCCAGAGGGGCATGATCCCACGACCTTCGGATTATGAGTCCGCTGCTCTGACCAACTGAGCTATGGGCCCGGTCCTGCGCCCCGGGGGCGCTTTCGTGGCGCAAAGATAGAAAAAGTATTCAGATTGCGCAACCCCGAGGTGCTTCGGGTGCGAAAAAATTTGCACGCGGGCTTGTTTGTTGCGAATTAATTCGTACCTTTGCTCCGCTTAAGCATTAATTAAAAACAAAAACAACGAAATGAAAAAGGGTATTCATCCGGAGAATTATCGTTTGGTGGCGTTCAAGGACATGTCCAACGACGTCGTGTTTTTGTGTCGGTCCGCCGTTTCGACAAAAGAGACCATCGAAGTGAACGGCGAAACCTATCCCGTGTATAAGATGGAAATTTCCAACACCTCTCACCCGTTCTACACCGGTAAGATGAAGTTGGTGGATACCGCTGGTCGCGTCGATAAGTTTATGAGCCGTTACGCAAAACGCTACGATAAGAAGAATGCGAAGTAAAACTGCTTGCGCATTTACGAAATAACGGGCTGCAACCGAGGGTTGCGGCCCGTTGTTTTTCATTCCCCGCAGGGAATTTCCGGTCTTTGTGAAAAAATCCGTACAAGATTTTATTTTTATGCATATATTTGCGCCTGAAGGCAAACAAGACCGTAAACCCTTAAAGAGTCGGAGCCATGAAAAACAAGATGAAGCATATAGCAACCGCCGCGGCGCTGGGCGTCGTTGCACTCCTTGCCTCCTGCGTGAGCAGGCAGGTTGCCGTCGAGGTCGAGAGCCGGAGCGATTCGCTGGAGTTGGTCGTCAGCGCGAAGGACTCGCTGATCAATGCCGTGTTCGCGGACATCAACGCCATCTCGGAGAACCTCGCGCTGATCAAGTCGCGCGAGAACCTGATCACCGTGGCCGGGGAGTCGGAGGGAGGCCGCCGTCCCGTCGAGGA
>ULUJ01014672.1_pt1 | contig 17030 bp, 13 predicted proteins | sample 1958381 | NCBI WGS metagenome assembly ULUJ01 (sample SAMEA4835757, study PRJEB28245) | human gut metagenome | biome: gut microbiome; material: fecal sample | place: Denmark | collected 2008 | reverse complement strand
CCTGCCATATCTGTGTCTCCTTAGTTCGTATGTATTCGGTCATAAAAGATTGTGTTATTATATAAAATATATTATATAAAAAAAGCATCGAAGTCGCAATCATAAATTATTTATAAAATATCTTGTGAAAAAATTTGGATTTTATCTGTACTTTTCTATATATGCATATTATAATTAGAAAGCATGAACTTTATTATAAGCAGGTAAATTTCATTGTAGAGGAGTTAGAATTAATGAGCATTAGAGAAAAACATACAGATAAAATGGAAGAAATATTAGAGAAAGAAATGTATGCGGATGAGGGATTTTCAGAAATTGATGAAGAGGATCAGAGACCTGAAACACAGAAAGTAATGAAACAAGAAAGAAGACAACAAAGAAAAAACAGAAGAAAAAACTGGAAATTGCGTAATAAGATAGCAATTGTACTTTCACTGATCGTTTCGGTCATTGCAATTGGTTATGTGGGTACGGCAGTATTTTACAGTACACATTTCTTTTCAAAGACTGTCATTAATGGAATAGACTGTTCGAATAAGAATGTAAAACAGGTAGAGGAATATCTGGAGAAAGAAGTTGCAGATTATAAACTGACATTACTTGAAGCCGATAATAAAACAGAAGTAATTGAAGGAAAAGACATATCATTAAAGTATGTACCCGGAAAACAGGTAGAAAAACTGATAAAAGGACAGAATCCGTTCCTGTGGATCGAGTCGTTATGGAAAGGCCGCAATATGAAGGCAAAGATCGGGGTAGAGTATGATGAAAGCGCATTAAAAACGCAGATTGCAAATCTGGAATGCATGAAAGAAGAGAATCAGATTGCACCGGTTAATGCACATCCGGAATTCAAGACGGACAAATTTGTGGTTGTACCGGAGACGGATGGTACAACGATCAAGACTGAAGAGTTCCGTAAGGCAGTAATAACCGCAGTGAACGGGGCAAATGAAAAGCTTGATCTTTTAAAAACAGGCTGCTATGAAAAGCCGTCTTACACATCAGATTCCAAAAAGGTAACAGAAGCCTGTGATGCAATGAACAAATATCTTGGAGCAACGGTTACCTATGATTTCAAACCGAATACAGAGGTTGTCGATTCTTCTATGATATCTAAGTGGGTTAAAGTTGACGATGATATGAATGTGACATTCGATGAAAGTGCTGTGAAAGAATACGTTCAGTCACTTGCAGCCAAGTATGATACAAAGGGAAAAGAAAGAACATTTACATCAGCAAGCGGTAATACCGTTACGGTTTCGGGTGGAAGTTACGGATGGAAGATTGATCAGGAAGCAGAGTACAATGCGCTGATTGCAAATATTCAAAAAGCGGAAACAGTAACAAGAGAGCCCAATTATTCAAGCCGTGCAGCAAGTCATGATGGAAATGATGTGGGAAATACTTACGCAGAGGTTAATCTGACAACACAGCATATGTATTATGTAAAAGATGGGCATATTGCTCTGGAGACAGATGTTGTAACGGGAAATCCAAATAAAGGAAATGCAACTCCGACCGGTGTCTATTCGCTTGCATATAAAGCAAAAGATCAGACGCTTAAGGGAACGAAAAAGGCAGATGGTACTTATGAGTATGAGACGCCTGTAAAATACTGGATGCCGTTTAACGGAGGTGTCGGTTTCCATGATGCATCATGGCAGCCTACATTTGGAGGCAGCAGGTATCAGACAAATGGATCACATGGATGTGTAAACATGCCGCCTGAGATGGCCGGAAAATTATTCGAACTTATTTCGGCAGGAACGCCGGTGGTAGTACATAATTAGAGAAAAAGGGAATATAATCATGTATGAATTAATCAAAAAAGACGGCCTTGCAAAAAGAGGACGGCTGCATACGGTACATGGGGTCATCGAGACCCCCGTGTTTATGAATGTCGGTACGGCAGCTGCAATTAAAGGGGCTGTGGCAACTACGGATTTGCAGGAGATAAAGACGCAGGTAGAATTATCAAATACTTATCATTTACATGTGCGTCCGGGAGACGAAGTGGTAAAAAAATTGGGCGGACTTCACAAATTTATGAATTGGGACAAGCCGATTCTTACCGATTCGGGCGGATTTCAGGTGTTTTCACTTGCGGGACTGCGCAGAATCAAAGAAGAGGGAGTGTATTTCAATTCCCATATTGACGGACATAAAATATTTATGGGGCCGGAAGAGAGTATGCGGATTCAGTCGAATCTGGCATCTACGATAGCGATGGCATTTGATGAGTGCCCGTCGAGTGTAGCTGACAGGGAATATATAGAAAAATCTGTGGCGCGTACGACCAGATGGCTTGTACGATGTAAAAAAGAAATGGAACGCCTGAATTCGCTTCCGGATACAATTAATAAGTATCAGATGCTTTTTGGAATCAATCAGGGCGGAGTATATGAAGATATCCGTATCAAACATGCGGATGAGATTTCAAAACTGGATCTGGATGGATATGCGGTTGGCGGACTGGCAGTCGGTGAATCTCATGAAGAGATGTACCGGATCCTGGATGCAGTTGTTCCCCATCTTCCAGATCATAAACCGACTTATCTGATGGGAGTCGGAACTCCGGTGAATATTCTGGAAGCAGTTGACAGAGGCGTAGATTTCTTTGACTGTGTGTACCCAAGCAGAAATGGAAGACATGGACATGTGTACACGAATCATGGAAAACTTAATCTGTTCAATGCCAAATTTGAGCTGGATGACAGACCGATTGAAGAAGGATGCCAGTGTCCGGCATGCCGCAATTATTCAAGAGCATATATCAGACATCTGTTAAAAGCAAAAGAAATGCTGGGAATGCGTCTGTGTGTGCTTCATAATCTGTATTTCTATAATACAATGATGGAAGAGATCCGTGATGCGATCGATCATGACTGTTATAAAGAGTATAAAGAGAGAAAAATTGCCGCTGTAACGGGCAAGAATGAATAAAATAATGAAAAAAGTATAAAAAACCTTGCTGAATGCGAGGTTTTTGTGTATGATAGCAATAGTGTTTAAAGATGAGTAGGAGGAAAAGAGATGTTTTCATTAGCAGCACAGAGCTCCAGCAGTACAAGCTGGGTTATTTTAATTGTTGTATATGCAGTTATTTTCGGAGGATTCTACATGATCTTCATGAGACCTCAGAAGAAAGAACAGAAGAGAGTTCAGGCAATGATCAACGAGATGGAAGTCGGAGATACAGTACTGACAACAGGCGGATTTTACGGTGTACTGATCGACATCAGTGATGAAGATGTAATCGTAGAATTCGGAAGCAACAAGAACTGCCGTATTCCAATGCAGAAAGCAGCAATCGCACAGGTTGAAAAAGCATCTGCAGAATAAAATGCAAAAGAATGGAGAATCTGTATAATGTGCAGGTTCTTCTTTTTTATACAAAAATATGTAAGAGGGATCAGAATGCCAACGTCAGTTCCTCCACATCTTTTAGTGCCCAAAAGGTAAAATTGTGCCTGGAAAAATGCAAAATAAAGCGATATTGTTCGTATAAATATACACAAATTGCACAAAATTGCATACAAGGGCGATTTTGAAAACGATTATCAGAATAAGCCTTGATATTTTCTTCACGAAATGGTATACTGACGGCGCACAAGAAAATGAAAGATAGGAAAGGGGAACAAAAAGATGGCACATTTTGAGCAGTGGGCTGGTTTTAAAGGAAAAGAATGGGTGAACTCAGTTGACGTTCGCAGCTTTATCCAGGAGAACTATACACCATATGAAGGAGACGAATCCTTCCTGGAAGGACCAACAGAAGCAACCGATACATTATGGGGTAAGCTTCAGGAACTTCAGAAAGAAGAGCGTGCAAAGGGCGGCGTTCTTGATATGGAAACTGAAGTAGTATCTGGTCTTACAGCATATGGCCCAGGATACATCAGTGAAGAGACAAAGGATCTTGAGAAGGTTGTTGGTCTTCAGACAGACAAACCTCTGAAGAGAGCTTTTATGCCATACGGTGGAATTAAGATGGCTGAGCAGGCTTGTACAACTTACGGTTATCAGCCAAGCGAAGAACTTCATAAGATCTTTACAAAATATCATAAAACACACAACCAGGGAGTATTTGATATTTACACACCTGAAATGAAGAAAGCAAGACACAACAAGATCATCACAGGTCTTCCGGATACATACGGAAGAGGACGTATCGTTGGTGACTACCGTCGTGTAGCTCTTTATGGTATCGACTTCCTGATCGAGAAAAAACAGTATGACTTTGAGCGTTATGCAAGACACGGAATGAAGGGAACAGACTTCCGTCTTCGTGAAGAGCTTGCAGATCAGATCAAAGCTCTGAAAGAAATGAAAGAAATGGCAGCAGTATATGGCTATGACATTTCACAGCCGGCTAAAGATGCTCACGAAGCAGTACAGTGGCTGTACTTCGGATATCTTGCAGCAATCAAGACTCAGAACGGGGCTGCAATGAGTGTTGGACGTATCTCTACATTCCTTGATATCTATATTGAAAGAGACTTAAAAGCTGGAAAGATCACAGAAAAAGAAGCTCAGGAATTAATCGACCACATGGTAATGAAATTCCGTATGGTTAAGTTCGCAAGAATCCCATCATACAACGAACTGTTCTCAGGAGACCCTACATGGGCAACACTGGAAGTTGGTGGACTTGGACAGGACGGACGTTCTATGGTAACAAAGAACGACTATCGTTTCCTTCACACACTGAAGAACATGGGACCTTCACCAGAACCAAACCTTACAGTACTTTACTCTTCAAGACTGCCAGAGAACTTCAAGAAGTTCGCAGCTCTGATTTCGGTAGAAACAAGCTCAATCCAGTATGAGAACGATGATGTTATGCGTCCGGTATGGGGCGATGACTATTCAGCATCTGCTGCTGCGTATCTGCTACAGAGACAGGTAAAGAGATGCAGTTCTTCGGAGCTCGTGCAAACCTTGCTAAGTGTCTGTTATACGCTATCAACGGTGGTATTGATGAAAAGAACAAAGTTCAGGTTGGACCTGCTTACAGACCAATCACATCTGAGTACCTTGACTTCGATGAAGTAATGGAAAAATACGATGCTATGATGGAATGGTTAAGCAAACTGTATGTTGATACACTTAACATGATCCACTATATGCATGACAAATACTACTATGAAGCAGCTCAGATGTCACTGATCGACACAGATGTTAAGCGTTCATTCGCAACAGGTATCGCTGGATTCTCTCACGTAGTAGATTCACTTTGCGCTATCAAATACGCTAAGGTTAAAGCTATTCGTGACGAAGACGGAATCACAACAGATTTCGAAATCGAAGGAGACTTCCCAAGATACGGTAACGATGATGATCGTGCAGATGACATGGCTATCTGGCTTCTGAAAACATTCATGCATAAACTGAACAAGTGCCACACATACAGAAATTCTGTACCTACAACATCAATCCTTACAATTACTTCTAACGTAGTATATGGTAAGGCTACAGGATCTCTTCCAGATGGAAGAAAAGCAGGAGAACCACTTTCACCAGGTGCTAACCCATCTTACGGTGCAGAAAAGAGCGGACTTCTTGCATCTCTTAACTCTGTTGCTAAGCTGCCATACGAGCTGGCTCTGGATGGTATTTCTAATACTCAGACAATCAGCCCAAGTGCACTTGGACACACAGATGACGAGCGTAAAGAAAATCTTGCACGTGTAATGGACGGATACTTCGATCAGGGAGCACATCACCTGAACGTTAACGTATTTGGTACAGACAAACTGGTTGACGCTATGGAACACCCAGAGAAACCAGAATACGCTAACTTCACAATCCGTGTATCTGGATACGCAGTTAAGTTCATCGACCTGACTCGCGAACAGCAGTTAGACGTTATCGCAAGAACTTGCCACGATCATATGTAAAAGCTATGAGCCATGCATCAGATGAGACAGATGTTATAATCAAGCTTGCTTGAATTATGATATCTGGATCAGATGATATACGGCGACAGCCGTCAGCGAGATGAAGCAAAGCGGAATCGAGCTGCGCATGGCGGAGTACATGGCGAATTACATGTAATAAATAAGAAAAGGAGCAAAACTATGACCAAAGGATATATTCATTCTCTGGAAAGTTTCGGCTCCGTTGACGGTCCAGGTGTCCGGTATCTGATATTTACGACCGGCTGTGCAATGCGCTGCCAGTTCTGTCATAACCCGGACACATGGAACATGAATTCAGGGACTCTCTACACAGCAGATGAACTGATTGATAAAGCCTGGAAATACCGCACTTACTGGGGAAGTAAGGGCGGTATTACCGTCAGTGGAGGCGAACCGCTTCTGCAGATCGATTTTCTGCTGGAGTTGTTCCAGAAAGCCAAAGAAAGAGGAATCAACACGACACTGGATACCTGCGGGAATCCATTTACAAGAGAAGAGCCATTCTTCAGTAAATTCCAGGAACTTATGAAGGTGACAGATCTTGTGATGCTAGATATCAAGCATATTGATGACGAACAGCATAAGATCCTTACCGGACAGACGAATAAGAATATTCTTGATATGGCAAGGTATCTTTCTGATACCGGAAAACCAGTCTGGATCCGTCACGTCCTGGTTCCGGAAAGAAGCGATAAAGACGAGTATCTGCACAGACTTCATGACTTTATAGAAACACTTGATAACGTAGAGAAAGTTGAGGTTCTTCCATATCATACACTTGGTGTATATAAATGGAAAGAACTGGGAATCCCGTATCAGCTGGAAGGCATTGATCCGCCATCGAAAGAGCGTGTGGAAAATGCGAACCGGATTCTTGAAACAGCGAAATATCATGCATAGAATCTGCCGCTGGCAGTTGTATACTTTGGTATCTACAGGACCTGCCACTGGCAGCTCTTTACGAATGCATGGCAATAAAAATTACGGAGCACATAGAAATATGTGTTCCGTAATTTTTTTGTTATACCAAAGTATGCAAGAAAAGTTGCCAGTGGCAAGTTCTCTGTATCATGCAATTGTAAAAAGCTTCCGGTTATCAAAGAGATTGCAAGAATGTATCGAGTGGATAGAAATCAACAAAGTGTACAAGAAATATGATAAAAAGTCTTTTTTAGTATGTAAAATGTAGCAATTTGTCAATTTAGCCAATTAAAGTCTTGAAACATGCATAAAAATACGATAATATTATTTTTATAGATTTTTACCGAAGGAAGGAAGAAGAACTATGAATCTTAAAATTGGTGTGATTAAGGGAGACGGAATTGGCCCGGAGATTGTAACGGAGGCAATGAAAGTTCTGAATAAAGTTGCAGAAGTATATGGACATACCTGTGATTATACACAGTTACTCATGGGGGGAGCATCCATTGATGTTCACGGAGTACCGCTTACAGATGAGACGATCGCCGAGGCAAAAGCATGTGATGCAGTTCTGATGGGTTCCATCGGAGGAGATGCAAAGACATCTCCATGGTACAAGTTAGAGCCATCCAAGAGACCGGAAGCAGGACTTTTAAAGATCAGAAAAGCGCTGAATCTTTTCGCAAACTTAAGACCTGCAGTGCTTTATGATGAACTGAAAGGTGCATGCCCGCTGAAAGAAGAGATTACAGAAGGCGGATTTGACATGATGATCATGAGAGAGCTGACCGGCGGTCTGTACTTTGGAGAGAGAAAGACAGAAGAAGTAAATGGTGTAATGACAGCACAGGATTCTCTTACATATAATGAAGAAGAGATTAGACGAATTGCAAAACGCGGATTTGATATTGCAATGAAACGCCGTAAGAAAGTCACAAGTGTAGATAAAGCGAATGTACTGGATTCTTCCAGATTATGGAGAAAAGTAGTAGAAGAAGTTTCAAAGGATTATCCGGAAGTAACAGTTGAAAATATGTTGGTAGACAACTGTGCAATGCAGCTTGTAAAAGATCCGAAACAGTTTGACGTTATCCTTACAGAGAACATGTTCGGAGACATTCTTTCAGATGAAGCAAGTATGGTGACAGGATCGATCGGAATGCTTGCAAGTGCCAGCTTAAATGAGACAAAATTCGGCTTGTATGAACCAAGTGGTGGATCTGCACCGGATATTGCAGGAAAAGGAATCGCGAATCCAATCGCAACCATCCTTTCAGCAGCAATGATGCTCCGTTTCAGCTTTGATCTGGACAAAGAAGCAGATGCGATCGAAGCAGCTGTTTCAAAAGTATTAAAAGACGGATGTCGTACGATTGATATTATGTCGGACGGAAAGACTCAGATTGGTACAGAAGAGATGGGAAGTCTGATCGCAGCAAACATTCAGTAATTGTCTGCTGCATAGAATTACGGATTTACAGAGTTATATAGAAGAAATTGAATAGAAAGACAACAGGAGGATAAAAAAGAATGAGAAGTGATACAGTAACAAAAGGAAAACAGCAGGCGCCTCACCGCTCGCTGTTCAATGCACTCGGACTTACCGAGGAAGAGATGAACAGACCACTGGTCGGTATCGTATGTTCATACAATGAGATCGTACCTGGACATATGAATCTGGATAAGATCGCAAATGCAGTAAAACAGGGAGTTGCCATGGCAGGCGGTACACCGATCATGTTCCCTGCAATAGCAGTCTGTGACGGAATCGCAATGGGACATATCGGAATGAAGTATTCTCTGGTAACCAGAGACCTGATCGCAGATTCTACAGAGGCAATGGCAATGGCACATCAGTTTGATGCGCTTGTTATGATCCCGAATTGTGATAAGAACGTACCGGGACTTCTGATGGCTGCGGCAAGAATCAATGTTCCAACTGTATTCGTCAGCGGAGGACCGATGCTTGCAGGACATGTAAAAGGACAGAAGAGAAGTCTTTCCAGCATGTTCGAGGCAGTAGGAGCAAACGTTGCAGGAACGATGTCAGATGCAGATCTGTGCGAATTCGAGAACAAAGTATGTCCGACATGCGGATCATGTTCCGGAATGTACACAGCGAACAGTATGAACTGTCTGACAGAAGTACTTGGCATGGGACTTCGTGGAAATGGAACAATTCCGGCAGTTTATTCAGAAAGAATCCGTCTTGCAAAGCATGCAGGTATGAAGGTTATGGAACTTCTTGAGAAGAATATCCGTCCAAGAGATATCATGACAAAAGAAGCAATCCTGAATGCACTTACGGTTGACATGGCACTTGGATGCTCTACCAACAGTATGCTTCACCTCCCTGCAATCGCACACGAAGTAGGAATGGATTTCGAGATTGATTTTGCAAATGGAATCAGCGAAAAGACACCGAACCTCTGCCACCTTGCACCGGCAGGCCCGACATACATGGAAGATCTGAACGAAGCCGGCGGTGTATATGCGGTTATGGCAGAGCTGAATAAGAAAGGCCTTCTGCATACAGAATGTATGACAGTTACAGGAAAGACCGTTGGAGAGAATATCGAAGGTGTGGTCAACAAAGATCCGGAAGTAATTCGTCCAATTGATAATCCATACACACCAACAGGCGGGCTTGCAGTATTAAAAGGAAATCTTGCGCCGGACGGAAGCGTTGTAAAACGTTCCGCTGTTGTAGACGAGATGCTGGTACACGAAGGACCTGCAAGAGTATTTGACTGTGAAGAAGATGCAATTGCAGCGATCAAAGGTGGTAAGATCGTTGCCGGTGACGTTGTCGTTATCCGTTACGAAGGACCAAAGGGAGGCCCTGGAATGCGTGAGATGTTAAATCCTACATCTGCAATCGCAGGTATGGGACTTGGCTCAAGTGTAGCGCTGATCACAGACGGACGTTTCAGTGGTGCATCCAGAGGGGCATCTATCGGACACGTATCTCCGGAAGCAGCTGTTGGTGGACCGATCGCACTGGTAGAAGAAGGAGACCTGATCCAGATCGATATTCCGAACCTTTCTATTCATCTGGATGTATCCGATGAAGAACTTGCGAAGAGAAAAGCAAACTGGACTCCGAGAGAACCAAAAGTTACAACCGGATATCTTGCAAGATATGCGGCAATGGTTACTTCTGGAAACAGAGGAGCAATTCTCGAAGTTCCAAAAGCAAAATAAATCATGACAGGGGAATGAATGGTATGCAGTTAACAGGATCACAGATCGTAATTGAGTGTTTGAAAGAGCAGGGCGTCGATACCGTATTCGGTTATCCGGGCGGAGCGATTTTGAACGTATATGATGAATTATATAAGCATAAAGATGAGATTACACATATCCTTACGTCACATGAGCAGGGTGCTGCTCATGCGGCAGACGGATATGCAAGAGCGACAGGAAAAGTCGGTGTATGTCTTGCAACCAGCGGACCGGGTGCAACAAACCTTGTAACCGGAATTGCAACCGCATACATGGATTCGATTCCGGTCGTTGCAATTACCTGTAATGTAGGAGTATCACTTCTGGGAAAAGACAGTTTTCAGGAGATCGATATTGCAGGTGTTACAATGCCAATCACCAAGCATAACTATATTGTAAAAGATGTCGATAATCTGGCGGATACGATACGTAAGGCATTCGTGATAGCCAAAGAAGGAAGACCGGGGCCGGTCCTGATCGATATCCCGAAAGATGTAACTGCGAACAAAGCAGAATTTACAGCACAGGAACCAAAGGTTGTAAAACCATCCGAAGATATCTGTGAAAAAGATCTGGAAAGTGCAGTACGTATGATCCGGGAGTCAGAGAAACCATACATATTTGTCGGTGGCGGAGCGGTATTATCAGGAGCCAGCAAAGAATTATATGAATTCGTAAAGAAGGTAGATGCTCCGGTTACAGATTCCCTGATGGGAAAAGGAGCATTCCCGGGAACAGATCCGTTATATACCGGAATGCTCGGAATGCATGGAACAAAGGCATCCAACTACGGAGTCAGTGAATGTGATCTTCTGATCGTCGCAGGAGCAAGATTCAGTGACCGTGTAACAGGAAATGCAAAGAAATTTGCCCAGAATGCAAAAATCTTACAGTTTGATGTAGATGCTGCAGAGATGAATAAAAATATTCTGATCACAGAAGGTGTGGTCGGTGATCTGAAAGTCGTTCTTCAGAAGATGAATGAGCGTCTGGAACAGCAGGATCACAAGGCATGGGTAGAACAGATCATGTCTTACAAAGAGAAATATCCGATGACCTATCATCCGGATGTGCTCAGCGGACCGTTTGTTGTAGAAGAGATCTACCGTCAGACAAATGGTGAAGCAATCATTTCGACAGAAGTCGGACAGCACCAGATGTGGGCAGCACAGTATTATAAATATACAGAGCCAAGAACACTCCTTACCTCAGGAGGACTTGGAACCATGGGATATGGTCTTGGAGCTTCACTTGGAGCCAAGGTCGGAAGACCGGAAAAGACCGTTGTCAATATTGCAGGTGACGGATGTTTCCGTATGAATATGAATGAGATCGCTACCGCGGCACGCCATAATATTCCGGTGATCCAGGTAGTGATTAACAACCATGTACTTGGTATGGTCCGCCAGTGGCAGAACCTGTTCTACGGACAGCGTTACTCGGCTACTGTACTCAATGATGCCGTAGATTTTGTAAAACTTGCAGAAGCTATGGGAGCAGAAGGAGTACGTGTGGCAACCCAGGAAGAATTCAAAGAAGCATTTGCGAACGCGTTAAAGAGCGGACATCCGGTGGTGATCGACTGCCAGATTGACAGTGATGACAAGGTATGGCCGATGGTTGCCCCTGGCGCCCCGATCAATGAAGCTTTTGATGAAAAAGACCTGGAAGCAAAAAATGCAGAATAGAAAAAGAAAAAAGTAAAGGAAAGTGGAGGAACAACAATGAGCAGAGTGTACAATTTTTCAGCAGGCCCGGCCGTATTGCCGGAAGAAGTATTAAAAGAAGCAGCAGCAGAGATGTTAGACTATCAGGGCTGTGGAATGTCGGTTATGGAAATGAGTCACCGTTCATCGGTGTTCCAGGAGATTATTGAGACAGCAGAAGCCGATATCCGTGAACTGATGCATATCCCGGATAACTATAAAGTATTATTTTTACAGGGCGGAGCGTCTCAGCAATTTGCCATGATTCCTATGAATCTGATGAAGAATAAAGTGGCTGACTATATCGTAACCGGACAGTGGGCGAAAAAGGCAGCCAAAGAAGCAGAAAAATACGGAGAGGTCCATGTGATCGCATCTTCCGAAGATAAGACATTTTCTTATATTCCGGACTGCTCAGACCTCGATATCTCTGAAGATGCAGATTATGTATATATCTGCGAGAATAATACGATTTATGGTACGAAGTTCAAAGAGCTTCCGAATACCAAAGGAAAGACACTGGTGGCAGATGTATCATCCTGCTTCCTGTCTGAACCGGTAGATGTGTCAAAATACGGCGTGATCTACGGCGGTGTTCAGAAAAATGTCGGACCTGCAGGTGTTGTGATCGCAATTATCCGTGAGGATCTGATCACAGATGATGTATTAGAAGGTACACCGACTATGTTGAAGTATAAGACGCATGCAGATGCCAAGTCTTTATACAATACACCACCGGCATATGGAATCTATATCTGTGGTAAAGTGTTTAAATGGCTGAAAAAACAGGGCGGACTGGAAGCAATCAAAGAGCGCAATGAAAAGAAAGCAAAGATTCTCTATGATTATCTGGATGAAAGCAAACTGTTCAAGGGCACGGTTGTTCCCAAAGACCGTTCGCTTATGAATGTTCCGTTTGTAACAGGTGATAAGGATCTGGATGCAAAATTCGTGAAAGAGGCAAAAAAAGCCGGATTCGAGAACCTGAAAGGACACAGAAGTGTCGGCGGTATGCGTGCAAGTATCTACAATGCGATGCCGATCGAAGGGGTAGAGAAACTGGTAGAATTTATGAAAGCATTTGAAAAGGAGAATCTGTAATCATGTATAAGTATCATAATCTGAACCCAATTTCACAGGTAGGACTGGATGAATTCACAAAAGACTATGCACCTGTAAGCACACCAGAAACAGCAGATGCGATCCTGGTAAGAAGTGCGGCAATGCACGAGATGGAATTTGCACCGGATCTGAAAGCTATTGCAAGAGCCGGTGCGGGTGTGAACAATATTCCGCTTGAGAAATGTGCAGAACAGGGAATCGTTGTATTTAACACACCGGGAGCCAATGCGAATGGCGTAAAAGAACTGGTAATTGCCGGTATGCTTCTTGCTTCCAGAGATATCATCGGCGGTATCAACTGGGTACAGGAGAACGAAGAAGACGGGAATATTGCCAAAGATGCAGAAAAAGCTAAGAAAGCATTTGCCGGACAGGAGCTGGAAGGCAAAAAGCTGGGTGTGATCGGTCTTGGTGCAATTGGAGTTCTGGTTGCAAATGCGGCAACACATCTTGGTATGGATGTATATGGATATGATCCGTATGTATCCGTAGATTCTGCATGGAGACTGTCAAGAAGTATCCATCATACAACAAATGTAGATGAAATTTATGAAAACTGTGATTATATCACGGTGCATGTACCGGCACTTGACAGTACGAAGGGCATGATCGGAAAAGATGCACTGGGTCTTATGAAAGAAGGAGTGATCGTGCTGAACTTTGCAAGGGATGTACTGGTAGATTCCGAGGCAATGGTAGATGCACTTGTAGCTGGAAAAGTAAAACATTATGTCACAGACTTCCCGACACCGGAAATCGCAGGTGTCAAAGGCGCGATTGTAATTCCTCATCTCGGAGCTTCTACAGAAGAGTCCGAAGATAATTGTGCGAAGATGGCAGTCAAAGAAGTGATGGATTATCTGGAAAATGGTAATATCAAACATTCCGTGAACTATCCGGACTGTGATATGGGACTGAGAGGTGATAAGACGCGTATTCTGGTATTACATCACAATGTGCCGAATATGATCGGTCAGATATCAGCGATCCTTGCCAAAGACAATATGAACATCGCAGACCTTACAAATAAGAGTAAGGGAAAATATGCATATACGATGATCGATGTAGATTCTGAGGTGCCGGATGGTGTTGTAGAGGAATTAAAACAGATTGGTGAAGTGTTACGTGTACGTGTCATATGTTAAACAAAACTTAATAAATTTGTAAGAATCCCTTAATTGCGAAATATGTCGAATTAGAGTATCCTAGGATTATGCAATGATATGAAATCTGGGGGGATACTAGGGATGGATAATACAGAAATTCGAAGAAGACGAAGGAATCGGAGAAGAGTAAGAAACATTCGGGTGGGTCTTACTCTTTTTACTATTTGTATAGTTGCGATTGCAATACCGGTAGTAAGAGGAATCCTGCGAAAACCGGCGCAGATAACCATACAGGTGGCGGATGTAGAGATTAAGCAGGGAGAACAGCTTCCGGCTTATTCGGCGGACATAAAGATCCGGGATAAAGATAGAAACAAATTAACAAAAGATTATACAGCAGAAGATTTCGCTAAAGATCTGAAAAAAGGAAAGAATATTACATTTTTAAGCAAAGCGGATGCGAATACAGAAGGAACGTATGTGATCATTGCGAAATTAAATTCCAATATTAAAAAAAATCTGGAAGGAGACTGGAAAAAGAAGGTACAGGTTACAATAAAGAACGGAACATGTAAGGTAAAGAATCCGACTGGTGTATGGGAAGGAAATAAATTTAAAAAATACGATGGAACATATATAACATCGGATTTTGTGGTATCAAAAGGAAATACATATTATTTTGATTCGGATGGAAAGAAAGTAACCGGCTGGCAGATGATAGAAGGTGCACTTTATTGCTTTGATAATAAAGGAATTATGCAGAGATCCGGCTGGGTGGCCAAAGATGATGGAAAGGCTTATCTGACAGATGAAGGAAAAGCACTGACCGGCTGGCAGACAATCAATGAAAAAGAATATTATTTTGATTCCAAAGGGATTGTAGCAACGGGAGAGGTAAAGATCGGACTTGAGAAATGCAAATTCAACGAAAAGGGTGAGCTGATTTCGAAAGAAAAAGTAGCAATAGATCCGAAAAAGCCAATGATCGCACTTACTTTTGATGACGGTCCGGGTCCAAGAACGTCAGAACTTCTGAATCAGTTGAAAAAGTATAATGCGCATGCGACATTTTTTATGCTTGGAAAAAATGTGAAATTATATCCTGATGCTGTAAAGCAGATGCTGAAAGACGGAAATGAACTGGGAAATCATTCATATGATCACCAGCAGCTGACAAAGATTGATGGTGCGGCAGTAAAAAAAGAAGTTGATGATACGAACCGGAATATAAAAAACATTTGTGGAAGTCCGGCAACGCTGCTCAGACCTCCGTATGGTGCAATCAATGATACGGTAAAGTCGAATGTGGGCATGCCAATGATTCTCTGGAATGTTGATACACTGGACTGGAAGACAAGGAACACGCAGAGCACGATTGACAGTGTAATGAAGAATCTGAAAGATGGGGATATTGTACTGATGCATGATATTCATAGTCAGACGATTGACGCAGCACTGGAACTTATCCCGAAACTTGAAAAAGAAGGTTATCAGCTTGTAACGGTTTCGGAAATGGCTGCGGCAAAAAAACAAGATCTGAAAGACGGAACGGCTTACAGTGATTTTACAAATTAAACAAAAGAACCTGCCAATGGCAGGTTCTTTTGTTATCACAGTATGCAAGAGAAGTCGCCAGTGGCAAGTTCTCTGTATTTTTACAAAGTACCGTTGTGTTTCTCAAGAAGACGGTGAATCTTCTCAGTTGGATCCATAACTTTTCCGATACTGATGTCATGATTCATAGAATCAATGATCAATGCAATGAATTTACTCATGTCTGCAATCAGGAAATAAGGTTTTTCCTTTGCTTCGGCAGGAAGATAAGTAAGATTGGTAGTAATCACACGGTCGATATATCCTTTTTCATAATATTCATCGAATTTCTCGAATCCGTCTGTAAAAAGTCCGAATGTAGTGCAGACAAATACGCGGTTTGCTCCACGGTCTTTAATCTGTTTTGCAACATCGAGCATACTTTCACCGGAAGAAATCATATCATCAATGATGATCGCATCTTTTCCATCAAGATGTTCACCTAAAAATTCGTGAGCGACGATCGGGTTTTTACCATTTACAACCGTTGAATAGTCACGACGTTTGTAGAACATACCCATATTCACGCCCAAAACGTTAGAGAAGTATACAGCACGCTGCATAGCTCCTTCGTCCGGACTGATGATCATTAAGTGTTCTTTGTCTACTTTAAGATCCGGCTCAGCTTTTAACAATGCTTTCATGAACTGATACGGAGGATTGAAACTGTCAAATCCGTGAAGTGGAATGGAATTCTGAACACGTGGATCGTGGGCATCAAATGTAAAGATATTAGATACACCCATATCGATCAGTTCCTGAAGTGCGAGGGCACTGTCCAGAGACTCACGTTTGGTACGCTTGTGCTGACGGCTTTCATAGAGGAAAGGCATTACAACGTTGACACGGCGTGCTTTTCCGTTAGCAGCAGCAATGATTCTTTTTAAATCCTGAAAATGGTCGTCCGGTGACATATGATTTAAATGACCATTTACAGAATAAGTAAGACTATGATTGCAGACATCTACCATGAGGAAAAGATCTGCCCCACGGATAGATTCTGTCAGAAGTCCTTTGGCTTCTCCACTTCCAAAACGTGGACACGGACAATCGATCAGGTAATTGTCACGCATGTAATTATAATATAATGGTGAATCTGTGTTCTTGTCCATTGTGCTTTTTCTGAATTGTACAATGTAATCATTTACTTTTTCACCAAGTTCGCGGCATGATTCCAGAGCACCGATTTTAAGTGGTGCAACAGGAAGACCGCTTTCCATTAATTTGATATTTGGCATAATAAAAACTCCTGTGTATTTTATATGATAAGTTACTCCTAATTATTTATATCACTTTTTCTATAAAAAGGTCAACTACTGATTGGACTATTTGACAAAGGTAATGTATAATAGTATCGTTAAGTGACAAATATAGAATGAAATATAGAGGAGAGTTAAGATGAGTAAACCAGTAGTTGCTATTGTGGGAAGACC
>ULUJ01028150.1_pt1 | contig 17211 bp, 13 predicted proteins | sample 1958381 | NCBI WGS metagenome assembly ULUJ01 (sample SAMEA4835757, study PRJEB28245) | human gut metagenome | biome: gut microbiome; material: fecal sample | place: Denmark | collected 2008 | reverse complement strand
TCGGGGATCTGCGTGTTCTGCTCCACGGTCTGGTTTTCGTCAAAGCACTGCACGCAGCGGTTCAGATTCGCCTTGATGCCCGCCTCCTGCGCCGCCCACACGGTCTCCTCCGGGAAAAAGTACATATCGGAAAAGCTCGTCGTGCCGCCCGCGATCATCTCAAGGAGCGCAAAGCGGCTTGCTGCGGCAATGTCCTCCCGCACGAGCCTGTCCTCAATGGGGAAGATCGCCTTAAAAAGCCAGTCCTGCAGCGGCAGTCCGCTGCCAATACCGCGCATGAGCGTCATGGCGATGTGGCTGTGGCAGTTGATGAGTCCCGGCGCAAGAAGCTTGCCTGTCATATCCTTTTCAAGGTCATACGCCGTTTGCGGCCGCTCCGTGCCGATGTAGTCGATCTTCGTTCCATCGATGCCGAGGCAGGCGCCGCGCAGCGTTTCATATCCGTCTTCCTTGCGCAGCAGAATATCCGCGCCTTTCAAGAGTGTTCTCACAAAAGAGCCTCCTATCTGCATTTTATCTCATTGTGCAGTCTAACACGCACGTTCCCAGATTGCAACGGGCAAAAGAATGAAGTTTGTCCTTATCGCTGTCCATGTCGACAAAAATTTCTCATTTTGCAAGCTCAACTACTTAAAATTTCACTATTGTGTTTTTTAATATGGCTGATTATAATGAACGCATATTTTTTGTAAGGAGTGAAACCGGTATGAGCAACATCATGATCCCTCAGGACTACCACACCCCGCTGTCTGTTTATGAAATGCAGCGCGCCATTGAATTCATCAAGAGCAATTTCCAGGTGAATCTGAGCAATGCCCTCAATCTTCGCCGGGTTTCCGCTCCGCTGTTCGTGGATGAAAACTCCGGTCTGAACGACAACCTCAACGGCGTTGAGCGCCCCGTCTCCTTCGATATTCCCGACGTCGGCGTCAACGCACAGGTCGTGCACTCGCATGCCAAGTGGAAGCGTCTTGCGCTCAAGCGTTACCAGTTCAATGTCGGCAAGGGTCTCTTCACCGATATGAACGCCATTCGCCGCGACGAGGAAGTGGATAACCTCCACTCCGTCTACGTGGACCAGTGGGACTGGGAAAAGGTCATCTCCGCGGACGACCGCAACGTTGCCTATCTCAAGCGCACCGTGCGCGATATCGTCGCCGCCGTCAGCGAGACGAGCAGCGCGCTGAACGTCGCCTTCCCCTCCCTGCGCACCAAGCTCCCCAGTGAGGTCTTCTTCATCACCACGCAGGAGCTTGAGGATCTCTATCCCGACCTGACGCCCAAGCAGCGCGAAGATGAGATCTGCAAGAAGAAGGGTGTCGTCTTCCTGATGCAGATCGGCAAGATTTTAAAGTCCGGCATCAAGCATGACGGCCGCGCTCCCGACTATGACGATTGGGAGCTCAACGGCGATATTCTCTACTGGAACGACGTTCTGGGCCATGCTTTTGAGATTTCCTCCATGGGCATTCGCGTCGACCCCAAATCCCTTGACTCCCAGCTGACGATCGTCGGCTGCGACGACCGCCGCGCCCTTCCCTTCCACAAGATGCTGCTTGCGGGCGAGTTGCCCCTGACGATGGGCGGCGGCATCGGCCAGAGCCGCCTGTGCATGCTGCTCATTGGCACCGCGCACATCGGTGAGGTACAGGTCTCCCTGTGGGACGAAGCCACGCGCAAGGCCTGCGAGGAAGCAGGCGTCATGCTGCTGTAAGGCACTTTCAATTTGTCACCATTTCTTTTTTCTCTTTTCTCAATGTAGTGCAAACGCACAAAGAGGGAGCTTCCCGTTTTGGGAAGCTCCCTCTTTCTTATTCTTTACAGCGCAGGCGGTAAACATCGCAGCCGCCCGCGCGGCCCTCATACGAAAAGCAGTGTCTGCGCGCGATCTGCGCGCTCGCCGTCTGTTCGGGGACGCATTCGATCACCGCATCCCTCCCCTCCCGCCGCGCAAGCGCGGCCAAAAGGTCCGTCATCTCGTCCGCGTAGCCCTTGTGCCAAAAAGCAGGCTTGAGCACCCAGCCAAGCTCGCAGCTGCGCTCATCGTAGCCGTGGTAGATGGCATAGCCGAGGAATTCCCCCTCGGAGCTTTCCGCAGCGTAAACGAGCGGCGGCTCGGAAAGTCCCGCCTGCTCCAAAAAATCTTTCGTCTGTGTCCGGCTGAACGGCGGCTCCAGCCAGCGCATCACCTCAGCGTCCGAAAGCAGGGCATACAATTCCTCCAGATCGTCGCGGCGCATCGTCCGCAGGCGGAGACGCGCGTTTTCCGTCAGGATCATTCTCTCTTACGCCGCTTGCCGCGGAAGGTCATCTCTGGATTCTTCACACTGACGACCGTATCCGGCTCGACCGACGAGGTCAAAAATGCGTTACCGCCGATGACGACATTGTCGCCGATCTCCGTTGCGCCGCCGAGCAGCGTGGAGTTTGCGTAGATGACAACATTATCGCCGACCTTCGGGTGGCGGCGGACATTGGGATTGGTCGCCATACCCGCAGGAGAAAGCGCGCCGAGCGTTGCGCCCTGATAGAGCTTGACATTGTTGCCGATGATCGTCGTCTCGCCGACGACGATGCCCGTGCCGTGGTCGATGAAGAAGTATTCTCCGATCTTCGCACCGGGGTTGATGTCGATACCGGTCTTTGAATGGGCATATTCCGACATCATGCGCGGGATCATCGCAACTTTATTTTCATACAGCTCGTGCGCGATGCGGTAAACGAAGATGGCAAACATGCCGGGGTAGGAGAGCAGTACCTCTTCCTTGCTGTAGGCCGCGGGGTCGCCTTCAAAGTTCGCAGACAGATCCTTGAGCAGCAGTTCCTGAATGGCAGGCATGCGCGCAATGAGCGCCGTGCTGATCTCATAGGCAAGGTCGTCGTTTTCCTCGCATTCCGGCATCGTCAGCGCGATCTGATGAAAGAGTTTTTCGTGGATGTGTTCCATCAAAAGCGCACTGTACTGCTCGGGCGGCAGCTTGAGCAGGTCTCCGTCGCCATAGTAGACCGGAAAAATGAGCTTTTGACAGTCTCGGAGGATCTCGATGACCGCATTGCGGCTGGGCATGCGCAGCGCGTCACCGTACATGGGGATCTGAGAGCTTTTGTAGTTTGCCGCCATGCGGTCAGCCGCCGCGTGAATGGCGTCGTTTTTTCTTGCTTTGTCCATAAGAAATCCTCCTGATCCATTAGAATTGCAAATAAAGGAATTAGAAAATAATTATAGTAGTATTCTCCGTCAAAATCAAGCATTTCCTCTGCAAGGCGCAGGAAACAACGAAAGGCGATGACCCGCGGTCATCGCCTTTCCTGTTTTTTTACTTGATGAACCAAATGTCCATATCAACGTTGCCCTTGATGCCGTCCACGCTTCCCTTGGAGGAATACTGCCACATGGCAAAATCATAGTAGAACGTCGGCGCGCTTACATCGTAGCGCGCATACCACAGCGGATAGTCCATCACCTTACTGAGATCATACTTGACGTAGCCCGCGTAATCGGTGATATAGATCATGGCATCGTAGCCCGCGTCCTCGATGATCTCGCAGAAGGCGTTCGCCGCGGCACAGAGCACGCCGGTCTCAATGCCGTAGGTGCGCGCCTCGCTCTTACCGATGACCTCCCAGTCGAACACGACAGGGCCGGTAATATTGTGTCCACGGAGCTTATCGAGCACAAAGTATGCCTCCTCTTCCGCCTCCTCTACGCTGATGGCCTGCGAGAAGAAGTAAGCGCCCACCTGAAGTCCCGCGCGGCTTGCGCCGTCGGCGTACTCATCAAATTTCGTATCTTCGTAGATCGCACCCGCGGTGTAGCCGCGGCCGCCCACGCGGGCGATGACAAAGTCGACCTCCGTGCGCGCTACGCTTTCCCAGTCCACATCGCCCTGATACTGCGACACGTCGATACCCACACGTGTGCGCACGCTGGGATCATTGTAGGTCATGATGCTGCCGTTCTTAACGAACGCAGACTGATTGTAGGCATTCGTCGGCACACCCTCGAGTACATCAAGCGTATAGTCCTTATAATGGATCTTCTGCTTCTGGTCGAGCGAGCTGAGCTGATAGATGCGGTAAACGATCGTTGCCACCTCCGCGCGCGTGATGCTGCTGTTCGGATAGAAGTACGACAGGTCGCCGACCTTGGAGCCGATGAACACACCTGCTTCGTAAAGCGCCGTCACGTAACCGTCGTTCACATCGGCAAAGGGCGTTGCCGCATTGGACGCGCCATAGCCCAGCGCCTTGGCCGCAAAGCGCGCTACATCCAAGCGGCTGATGCCGCGATCGAGCTGGGCATCACTGTAAGCCTGCGCGGCAAAGCCCATAGAGTAGGCGTACAGCGCATAACCGCTCGCCCAGTGCTCCGTGACGGGAGACTGCACCCTATGCCCCGTTGCCAGCAGCAGAAGCTTGAGCATCTCGCCCGTGCTCGTGGCACGGTTGGGGGCAAAGGTGCCGTCGTCGTTGCCGCCGACGATCCCCTGCTGACTCAGCTCCATCACATAGTTATAAAACCAGTCGGATCGGTTGACGTCGCTATAAGTTCTGCCGGTATAGCTGGTGGCCGTCCACTGCGCCGCCGCAACCACGTTGCCGCGCACGGTGCTGCTTTCCGTAATGGTTCTGCCGTCCTTGGTCATAAGGCCAGCAAAGCTGTAACCGAGCTTTTCCATCTTGGGGAACGACTCATAGGATTCACCGATCTCATAAACGGCAAAATCCGTCTCGTAGAATGCGTCGCTTTCCTTGTTGATGATAAGGTAGGCAAACTCATCCTCTGCCGCACGGGGATCGTCATCAAGGAAAATGGCAGCCTCCTGCAGCCGGCGATCGGCAAGGCCTGCCTGCGCCTGCCCGCCGGAGTGGCACCATTCGCCGAACGCCTGCGCCACCTCAAGGCGCGTGGCGTCAATCTCGCCGCGGGCGATCTTAACGAGAGCGCTCGTTCCGCTCATCCAGCCGGTACCGAAGTTGTAGCTGAAGCAGATGAGCGCATCGAACTGCCCCTGCGTAGGGCTGACGTCGTAGCGGTCAAAAAAGTCGTTGAGTTTTTCCTCGTAGCGCTCGACCTTGCTCATCAGCAGGAGTTCTGCCTCTTCGCGCGTAACGCCATCCGGGAAATCTTCCTCGCCGCACTCCGTACCGTAGCCGATGTACCACTTGCCGCCGGCGGAATACTTCTCCGCGCGGAAGCCCTCTTCCTCTTCGATCTGCTCAATGGCCATATCCCCTGCGCGCATCAGGCGGCCGCTCGCCATTGCTGCGGGCACGCACAGCTGCATGGCAAGGCACAGCGCCAAAAGCACGGCCAGAGGCTTTCTGTTTCGTATGATCTGCTTCATCGTGTTTTCTCCTTTGCCGGAATCGGGCGAAACTGCCCACTGTCTGTCGAATCTGCTGCTATCATAGCATAGGTTTACATAAGAATCAACCAAAACGGTGCAAAAAATGCTGCCCAGGCAAGTGCCGGGCAGCATTTTTTACATCAGCGCGTCAAACAGCGCCTCCATATTGTCATCAGAATACTCGACCTCCGCGCTGTACAGCCTGCACAGCGCGATCTGATCTTCCACGGTAAAGTCGCCATGCAGCAAAAAGTGCAGCGCACCGAGCGCAAAAAGCAGCCTCACCGATGCCACGGCAAACGCCGCCTTGCTGCTCACATCCCCGTCGTCCAAGGCCTCCGGCACATGGCGGTAGATAAAATAAACAAGAAGCTGCTCATATTCCGTCTCACGCACTTTCATGTGCGCGGCAAACTCATCAAGCGGCAGTGTGTCTGCATGCGCGCGCAGCGGCGCGAGCAGCTCCGTCCAGCTCTCGTCCATTCGCTCGAGGGAAAGGTAGCAGTCCGCCCACTGCACAAACGAAATATCCGGCATGTGCGCGCCGCAGAGCGACAAGATCCGTTCCATCCGCCGCTTTAATGGCTCTCTCCGATCCTGCGCAGCATCAAAAAGCTTCTCTCGCAGCTCGAGCAACGCCGTCTCCTCTTCATCGAGCGTCCCTTCGCCGGTCACGACGAGCGCTGTTTTCTCCTTCTTTGTCAGGATCAGACGCGCGGCCGCTTCGCAGCAAAGCCCCACGCCGATCTCCGTGCGCTCTGAAAAAAAGCTGCGGTAGCGCGGGTGGTCGGTGCAGATTTGGCAGAGCATCTCCTCCCCGCCGTAAAGGATCAGGTCACAGAGGTTTTTTTCGTTCAAAAACGGGCAACGCTCGCCATCGCCGAGGATAAAGTGCGGTGCATCGCCGTCCTCTGCAATATTCCTGCGCAGGCGCTCGCCCATCTCGCCGCCGACGGTGCGGTAAGCAGCGAGGGTGTCCTCGTCCACGTCGATCTCCCACCCGATGCAGCAGTTGTGGCGGCAGCGGTCGGCAATGCAGTGAAAGCGCGGATAATAATCAGGATAAACGTTCTGCACGGCAGCGTCCTCCCAGTCGTGGTGTCGCGCGACGCATGGATCGCGTGCCGCTTTATTATAAGTCGGATAGGCACACATTGCAACGAATTTTCTCCTTGCCGCAGGCAGAAAGATATGTTATAGTGATTTTATTATGCGGGCATGATGGAATTGGCAGACATGCGAGATTTAGGTTCTCGTGCCGCAAGGCGTTGGGGTTCAAGTCCCCATGCCCGCACCATATCGAGTGGTCATAAGAAGCGTCACTTATGACCACTCGATTTTTTATCTTGGCACAGTTTCACACGAGGAGTAGGCAGGTATCTGTTTCTTTTTCTATTCGCTTATCCTCTGCCTACAAAATAATTTCACAGGTGAGAGCATGGACAAGGTTTACACTTGTAAAGAAAACCGATATACTTGTATCTAAGCCAAAATAGTTTTTGATAAAAAACTCTGTGAAAGCGCATTGGAGGACGATGCCATGCCAAAACCGAAGTGGAATCTGAACACCATTTATATCTCCGAGCGACTTCAGGAAAGTCTGCGGCCCATCTCCCGATGCGCCATGACCACCGTGGTCGCGCCCATGGGCTACGGAAAGACTACGGCGGTGAACTGGTATCTCGCTGAGCGCGCCAAGGCGGAGACATTGCGCATCATCCGCATCAGCGTATATTCCGATAACCTTGCGATCTTCTGGAAAAGCGTACAGGAGGCGTTCGCCCGCACAGGCTTCCCCTTCCTGCGAGACTATCCCTGCCCCACGGACGCCGCGGGCGGTGGGCTGCTGGTGGACGATCTCTGCCACGCGCTGGCAGATGATACGCCCTGCTATCTCTTCATCGACGATTTCCACCTGCTCACGGACAAGCGCGCCTCGCTGTTTCTCTGTATGCTCGCAAACAGGCTTCCTTCAAACGTGCATCTGATCGTTGCAAGCCGCGACCGCTTTCTGCCCGCGGCGGAGGTGGTGCGGCTGGGGGCAAGAGTCTATCAGATCGGCACGGAGCAGCTGCGCCTCAACCACACGGAGCTTGCCGTCTATGCCCACCGCTGCGGCACGGAGCTTTCCGACGCGCAGGTGGAGAGCCTTCTCTATTCGAGCGAGGGCTGGTTTTCCGCCGTGTATCTGAGTCTGCGTACGCTCTCCGAGCGCGGCGTGCTGCCCAGCCGTCATTCGGACATCTACGCCACCTTTACCGCCGCCATGATCGACCCACTGCCGCAAAAGCAGCGCGAGTTTCTGGCGGTCATGGGGCTTGCCGACGAATTTAGCGCCGAAATGGCGCAGTATATCACAGGCGATGCGGACGCGGGGCAGATTCTCTCCCTGCTGACCGAGCAGAACGCCTTTGTTGCGCGTCTGCCGGACGGCGTGACCTATCGCTTCCACCACATGATGAAGGAGTGCGCCGAGCGCAGTTTTCTTGCGATGTCGGCGGAAACGCAGCAGCTCTATTGGGAGCACTTCGGCCTGTGGTATGAGCAGCACCGGCAGTATCTCCATGCCATCGCCGCCTACCGGAAGAGTGAAAATTACGACGCGCTGCTGCGCGTCATCCGCAGCGATGCGGGCATTTTGCTCGCCGCGCTCAAGCCGGAGGACGTACTGGAAGCGCTGGACAAATGCCCCGCCGAAACGCTAAAAACTTACCCCTTTGCCATTCTGGTACTGATGCGCCGCATGTTCACATGGCGGCAGATTCCGAAAATGATGGAGCTGAAGACCCTGCTGCTGACGGCCATCGAGGAGCATCCGGAGCTGTCCGAAGAAGAGCGCGGCAACCTGCTGGGAGAGTGCGACCTCATTCTGAGCTTTCTCTGCTATAACGACATCAGTGCCATGAGCCGTCTGCACCGCAGCGCCAGCGCGCAGATGTCCCGCCCCGCCATCAGCATTCAGTCGAGCGGCGGCTGGACCTTCGGCTCGCCATCTGTCCTGATGATGTTCCACCGCGCACCGGGATCGCTCAAAAGCGAACTTTTTGAGATGGACGAGTGCATGCCCCACTACTACAAGGTCACCAACCATCACGGGCAGGGCGCGGAGACCATCATGCGCGCCGAGGCGTTGTTCTGTCAGGGGCGCTTCACCGATGCACATATTGAGTTGGAACGTGCCTACACGCAGGTGAAGGACAATGGGCAGATCAACATGGCGCTCTGCTGCGATTTTCTGTCGCGGCGGCTCTCGCTTTATACCGATGTAGAGCAGCGCTATACCTTTGCGGAGCGATACGCGGAGCTTCTGCGCTATCACGACGCCTCGTGGATCAACCTCTGGAGTGCTACCAGCGCCTACTACCATGCCCTGCGCGGCGAAACGGACAAAATCCCGGAGATTTTCTCGCAGCACCGCCTCTCCGATATCAACATGCTCGCGCCGGGAAAACCCATGATGGAAATGATCGAAAATCAGGTCTATCTTGCTGAGGGCGCCTATGCCAAAGTGGCAGGTCGCAGCGCAGAACTGTTGGCGGTGTGCGAGACAATGCACTACGCATTAGTAGCAATACATAGCCGCATCCAGACAGCGGCGGCCTATGCGCAATTGGAAAAAATTGAGGAAGCCCATGCGTGGCTGAAAAACGCGCTTTCCGACGCCGCACCGGACGGTTTCGTGATGCCGTTCGTGGAAAACTATGCGCATTTGAAGCCCCTGCTGGCGCGAGAGATCAAAACAGAGCTGGTTGAAAAAATCACCAAACTTGGTGAGGCGGCAGGGGCGCGAAACGCGGCAAGCGTCCGCCCGGCTGCCTTCGATGTGCTGACACCGCGGGAGTTTGAGATCGTAGAGCTGATAGCGCAGCGGCTGAGCAACCGCGAGATCGCGGAAAAGCTCTATCTCTCCGAGGGCAGCGTCAAGCAGTATGTCAATCAGATCTATTCAAAACTTCATATTGAGGGCGACACCCGCACCAAGCGAAAGGCGCTTGCCGGGCTGTTCGGGCAAAAGACCTAACCTTTGGTTAATGGTTCTCCCACAAGATCCACCGTACAATGTCTGTACGGTGGATCTTTATTTTCACAGAAAGGAGGGCGCGCACTTGAATCGAAAGTATCTCACAGCCGTCACACCGCTGCCCGATCATGTGCTGCAAGTTGATTTTGTGTCCGGAAGCCGGCTCCTGCTGGACATGAAGCCCTATCTCGATAAGATCCGGTTTCGCCCGCTTGCAGATGCACGGGTGTGGAACAGCGCCGTGACCAACGGCATTTTTGTCCGCTTCGGTGATGTGGAGCTGAGCCACGATGAAATCTTGTCCATGGCGGAACAGGAGCATTGAAGCAGTTCATTTGAAAAAGGAGAAGCAAACGATGAAACATTTAAAAACCTTCCTGTCTTTTGCATTGACGCTGGCGTTCTGCCTGAGCCTAGCCGCCTGCGGCGAGAGCAACGAGGACTATGGTGATGACGGCAGCGACTACAATTTATACGGCGTTCCCGATTCCTTCGAGGGGCTGGTAAAAGACTCCGAGCAGATGTCGAACCTCTACCTCTACGGCGGTGCGTGGAAGGGTGAGGACGGCGGCACGCTGATCTCCGCCACCAACGACGATGGCGACGAGGTTCGCTTTGCGCTGTACGACTCGGACGAAGAGGTGACCGCCAGCGGCTTCATCCAGTTCGTGCCGGACTATGACTACGACTATTTCTACAACGAGCACGACGGCATGGCCTACCGCAGCTGGTTCGACGAGGTCGGCTCGCTGCACGTGGCCGAGCTTGGCACCTTTACACAGATGACCGGCGACGCACCGGGCGAGAACATCGGCGACATCGATTTTGAGACGATGGCGGGCACATGGTATCTGGACGCCGAGTGGGACGCACGCAGCATCCTTGTGTTTGACGAAATCGGCGGCTGGGAGCTGCTGGAGCGGCCCGGTGGCGACGGCGACCCCACCACGGTGGACAGCGGCACCGTCGAGCTGGCCCCCGAGGACTCCGAGGAGATGTATCTCGCGGTTTCCGAGCTGTATGACGAGGTGGCCTATGAATTCACCCTTCTCGACCACGACACGCTGCGCTGGGGCGACTTTGAATTCTATCAGAAAATGGCGTAACGCGCGGAAAATAAGGAGGACGATTATATGAAGAAGAAATTACCCTACGCTCTCGCGGGGCTGATGCTGCTCTGCCTGCTGTGCACGGCCTGCGGCGGAGATCCCTCCTTGCAGGACGACCCCAACGATGGACTGGGCGGCGGGGTCAGCGAGGATACCGTGAACGACTTCAGCGATTTTGAGGGCATTTGGCTGGGAGAAGCGAACAACGACTACGACTACATGGAGTTTGACGCTGACGGCAATTGGACTCTTTACCTCAGTGGCGAAGCGGTGGACGGAGGCTATCTCCGCTATGAGCCGGAGTGGGAGTCCATCTACGCTTACAGCGATCTCGACGACTCCGGCAGCCGCATCGCCATGGAGGACGGTCAGCTCTACTGCGCCGCCTACGGCTACTTTAATCCCGGCGAAGGAATGGAGTACCTCTGGTATGAGGACGGCGGCCGTCTCACAGAGGACGATGCACCCATTTTTTCGGAGGACGAGGTGTCTGACTGGAACGGCCGTCTGAACGGCGATGCAAATTCCTATTGGAGCTGGGATTCCGACCTCTGCCAGCGGAACGTTTCAGAATTCAAGGGCATCTGGTACTATGACGGCGACCTATCGGCTGAGACCTATATCGTCATCGACGGCAGAGGCAACTGGAGCTTTTACCAGCGCGCGCCCGGCGCTGAAAGCGCGGAAATGGACTGCGGCACCTTCTCCTATTCGACGGACGAGGCGAGCACCTATTACGCCGATTCCACGATGTACGATGGTGTGTCGTACAAGGTCTTTGAACTGGACGAGGACGTTCTCGTATGGGGCGACGAAGGCTCTTACTACCTGATGGAGTAATAGAAAGGACGGAAGAATGATGAAAATTCGATGGAAGCATATCGTTTCCTCTGCGCTGGCGCTGGCACTCTGCCTGAGCCTTGCCGCCTGCGGCAATTCCGATGATGTGGCGGGAGAGGACTGGCGCACCAGCGGCATGGTGGCCGCAAGCGGCACCATCACCCACGACGGCGAAAGCGTGGATGTGCTGGTCACGGTGAGCGAGAGCAGTGCGGCGTTCTACCGCGACCTTCCCGAGCAGGTGCTCTTTGACAGCGTGTCCTTTCCCATGAACATTCCCGACGCGGAGCAGGCCTTCAACGCCATTTTCCTTGAGGATCTCGACGGCGACGGTGAAAGCGACGTGCTGGTAAGCTTTATCCACGAAAACGGCGATGAAACTGAGCTGGTCTGGATCTGGGACCCGGTCGAGCGCTATGTGTTCCGGGAGGATCTCTCCACGGTTGCCATCAGCGGCGGTGCGTACGACGGCGCGCTCCTTCCGGCAGATGAAATCCAATCCGGCGAACCCTACTTCACGCAAAACGGTCTTGCGATCAACGCCGCCGTGGAGATGGGAACCTTCCTGCTGAAGGACGGCGTTTGCAGCTACTCCGGTCTTGGCGACGGCTATAATACCGGCGACTGCTATTGGGAGATCACAAAGAACGGCGACTACACCCACGACGGCATTCGCGAGCTGCACTTTGATGCCATCTGCTATATTCCGGACAGCTCCATTCCATATTTCGCCGAGCAGTACATCACCAATACCGACAGCGAGCTGTACGACTTCTACACCGGCATGTGGCTCACCACCGCAACGGCCTACGGCAACAGCCAACGCGGTGACAACTATTATCTCCACACCGTCAGCTGGCAGGGAAACAGCTATCTCATTGAATTCGCCTACTCGACCGATTGGCAGTACAACGTGGGAGACTGGGCGCAGGTTCTGACCAAGAGCTACGTCGTCTATCTTCCCGAGGAGTACGACGGTCTGGTCTTTGCCGCCGAGGCGCAGCCGGGCAGCTACAAGGACAGTGCCAAGCGCATGCAGCTTGACAGCATTTCGCCCGAGGCCGCCCTCATGGACATTGATACCGTGGATCCTTACAGCAGCCTGTATTTCAGTCTCTGCTACTAAAAGGAGAAGCGGCAATGGAAAAGAAGCAAACCGATTTTGAAACGTCCGGCATTGAGCGCATGACGGACGCGGAGCTGTCAAAGAAGCTGGGACACTATCAGAGAACGGAGAGCATCGGCATATTGCTGGGCGTTTTGCTGGTGATCGCCGGGTGTATTTCGATGTTTATACAGCGTGACCCCATTTTGGTCTGCGCTTTGGCGTTCCCCGGCGTGGCACTGTTCCTGCTGGTGGCCAAGCCCGCCCAGAAGAAGAAAAAAGCGCTGATGCAGCAGCAACTGGGCGGCTTCTTCCGCACGGAGCTGACAAAAGCCTTTGGCCCGGAGCTGGAGCCGGCCACACTGCCCATCGACTGGGCGTATCTGGAGGCGGCAAAGCTGTCGGCGGTCTCCTTTACGGAGTGTACCGTGACGGATTTCCACGAGGGAGAGCACAAGGGACTGCGGTTCTCCGCGGCCAACGTGGAGCTGCGCCGCACGGTGGAGGAAAAGTCCGGCCCCGACAACGACAACTGGATGACCCGAACCGAGACACTGTTCCGCGGCATCGTGGTTCGCTGCAAGGCCATCTGTGACCCGGCGCTGGACATCGCCCTGAACGACATGTTCCAGGAGCGGAAGAAGGACGACATCACCGCCCCTGCCGCCTTCCGGAAGCACTTTGCCGCTCATACGGCGGATGGCCGGGAGGTGGACGATCAGGTCACACCGCAGCTTCGTGACCTGGTACAGAAGCTGGAGGCATCTTCCCGCAGTGCCAAGCTGTGCGGCCTTATCCTCCGTGACGGCGATCTGGCGCTGGCCCTGAACACCCGGTATGTGTTTGCAGGCGTTCCGGAGGAGCTGGATCTGCGGGACATCGACGGGATACGAAAATGGTTTACAGCCTCGCTGACCGGTATGGGTAATCTGCTGGATCTGATAACGGAAAGCCCCGCCTTGACCGGCGCAGCAGAATAAGGAGAAGCATATGGAAGAAAAGAACATAACCATGACAGATGAACAGCTGGCGCAGGAGCTGCGCAAAAGCAAGGGCGGCAAGCTCGGCGGCAAACTTCTCTCGCTGCTGGGCGGCGCGGTTGCCATCGTGGGTATCCTTCTGGGCGGCAACATCGTGCTCATCCTGCTGGGCGGCGTGGTGCTCGCGCTGGGGCAGGCGGTGCAGGGAAAATCCAAGGCGCACGCGGACGGACGGGCCTTCAATGCCATTGCGCCAGAGATCATAGGCGCTTGCTTTGAAAACGTACAGATGAACCCCGCCTCTCCCCTTTTGAACGCAGACGATACCAACATTCCCCTGCCAAGCCACAGCTATTGCAGCGGCAGCGGGTATGTCCGGGGGACCTATCAAAGTCTGACCACGGAGCTTTGCACCGTCAGGCTGACGGAGGTGGACGAGTTCCAGCGCGAGGAAAGCGGTCAGTGGGAGAAAAGCGAGCACGAGGTCTACGCCGGGCAGTGGATGCTCTGCGAGCTTGACCAGGAGTTCCCAACATGGCTGACCATCTGGCCGAGGGATACACTGGGCAAGCTGCTTCGCGTCAAAACCATCAAAACAGGAAATGACGACTTTGACAAGCGCTTCAACCTGACAAGCGGCAATGAAGCGGCTGCCCTTCGTATTCTGACCCCCAAACGGATCGAACGCGTCCTGACGCTGGCGGACGCCTCCTTTGGAAAATTCGCCGTAAATCTCAATCCGGACGGCAGGCTGTATCTTGCCGTTCACAGCGGGCATGGCTTTTTTGATAGCGGCAAGGGGCGCGAAGATCCCGCGCGGCTGCGGGCGCGCTTCACCCGCGAGCTGAAGTGGTTTACGGATATGATCGACGCATTCCGCGGCGTGTAAGGGAGGGTGAGCAATATGCCTCTTTGGCTTGCTGTGGTGCTGCTGATTCTGACTGGCGCCGGTCTTGCTCTGTGCCGCAGATATCTGCGCGGCAACAAAACCGCATACATTCTCTGTACGCTCTTCTGCGTGCTGTTGGCGCTGGCCTGCATCGTTTATATCGGGCTGACTCTTCTCTTTGTCGATGCAGTGCAGAATCAGCCGCCAGCATTGTGATCTTCCGCCGCTCGCACCACGCATCAAAGCAGCACCGTTTTCGGCTGTTAACAGCCGAAAACGGTGCTGCTTTTTGTATTCTTGCAATGCTCTTTTCTAACGTTTCCCCGTTTTGACTTGTTCGTACACAAAAAAAAGGAAAAACATCGTTGAACCCTCGGGACAAATCTGCCATAATAGATGCAATACGAACATATAAAAAGGCAGCTTTTACTATGAAACATATTTGCATCGGCATCCTTGCCCACGTCGACTCCGGAAAAACGACCCTCTCCGAGGGGCTTTTATATGCTTCCGGCGCGCTGCGGAAGCTCGGGCGCGTGGACCATGGCGACGCTTTTCTCGATACCGATGCGCTCGAGCGCGAGCGCGGCATCACGATCTTTGCAAAGCAGGCCATGCTCACCGTGGGCGAGCGCGAGTTCACGCTGCTCGATACGCCGGGACACGTTGACTTTTCCGCCGAGATGGAGCGCACGCTGTCGGTGCTTGACTACGCGGTGCTCGTCATCAGCGGCAGCGACGGCGTGCAGAGCCATACGCGCACCCTCTGGCGCCTGCTGGCGCGCTACGAGGTGCCGACGTTTCTCTTCATCAACAAGATGGATCTTGCGGGAACAGACAAAGGCGCCCTGATGGAACGGCTCACGCAAACACTGAGCGCGGAATGCGTCGATTTTTCCGCGCCGCCGCAGGAGCGTGATGAAGCGCTTGCCCTGTGTGATGAAGCGGCGCTTGAATCGCTTTTGGAGCGCGGCTCGATCGACGATTCCCTGATCTCCGAAATGATCAAAAGCCGCAAGGTTTTCCCCTGCTTTTTCGGCTCGGCGCTCAAGATGGACGGTGTGGAGGATTTTCTCTCCGCGCTTGCGCGTTTCACGGTCGCGCCGGAATATCCCAGCGAATTTGGCGCGAAGGTCTTTAAGATCTCGCGCGACGCGCAGGGCGGGAGGCTCACGTGGCTCAAGGTCACAGGCGGAGCGCTGCGCGTGAAAGCACCGCTTTCGTATCGCGCGCAGAATCAGGACTATCAGGAAAAAGCCGATCAGCTGCGCCTTTACTCCGGCGTCAAATTCCGCGCGCTCGAGAAAGCGGGCGCTGGCAGCGTCGTCGCTGTCACGGGCCTCAGCCACAGCTATGTTGGACTCGGTCTCGGCACAGAGGCTGAAGCGTCCGCGCCGCTTTTGCAGCCGGTTTTGACCTATCAGCTTGTCCTGCCGGACGGCGCAGACGCGCACAGCGCGCTCACGAAGCTGCGAGAACTGGAGGAAGAGGACCCAATGCTGCGCATCGTCTGGGACGAGCGCTACGGCCAGATCCACGTACAGCTCATGGGCAAGATCCAGCTTGAGATCCTGCGCCGCCGTATTCTCGACCGCTTCGGCCTCGCCGTGACCTTTGGCGAGGGCAGCATCGTTTACCGCGAGACCATCGCATCTCCGGTACTCGGCATGGGACATTTCGAGCCCCTGCGCCACTATGCGGAAGTACAGCTTCTAATAGAGCCGCTTCCGCGTGGGACGGGTATCCAGCTTGCGTCAAACCTTGCAACAGATGCGCTCGATCTCAACTGGCAGAGGCTCATCTTTACGCATCTTTTGGAGCGAGAGCACGCTGGCGTGCTGACCGGCTCGGCGCTGACAGATGTGCGCTTCACGCTCGTCGCAGGCCGGGCGCACTTAAAGCACACCGAGGGCGGCGATTTTCGTCAGGCAACCTATCGCGCCGTGCGGCAGGGGCTCATGCAGGCGGAAAGCCTGCTTCTTGAACCTTACTATGACTTCCGCCTTGAAGTTCCCGCCGAGTGTGTCGGCCGCGCGATGACCGACCTCCAGAACATGGGCGGAACGGTCGATTCCCCGCAAAGCGTGGGTGAAAACACCGTACTCACGGGCTATGCGCCGGTGCGCACGCTGCGCGACTATTTCACCGACGTTGCAGCCTATACCCGCGGCTGCGGACAGCTCTCCTGCGCCGTGCGCGGGTACGAGACCTGCCAAAATCAGGACGAGATCGTCGCCTTACTCGGCTACGACGCCGAGCGCGACACAGATAATCCCGCCTCCTCCGTTTTCTGCGACCACGGCGGCAGCATCACCATTCCTTGGAATGAGGTCGCGCAGCATGTCCACTGCGACAGCGGCATTCACTTTGACAAAGAGGAAACCGAGGAGAAATCCGCTCCCCCGCCGCGCCGCGGCGTTGGCGCAGGCAACGCGTATGCAGCGGACAAGGAGTTGCAGGAGATCTTCGAGCGCACCTACGGCAAGGTAGCACGCCGCGCGTTCGAGCCTGCGAAAAAGCCCGCGCGCACCTCGCTTGCCGACCACTACGACGTGACGATCCACTCCGAGGACACGGAATATCTGCTCGTTGACGGCTACAACATTATTTTTGCCTGGGACGAGCTGCAGCGCCTTGCCGCGCAGGACATTGCCGCTGCGCGCGGTGCGCTCATCGACATTCTTGCAAACTATCAGGGCTTTCGCAAATGCCGCGTCATCGTGGTGTTCGATGCCTACAAGGTCAAGGGCAATCCCGGCAGCGTGCAGACGGTACACGGCATCAAAGTCGTTTACACCAAGGAAGCAGAGACCGCCGACACCTACATCGAACGTGCGACCTACGAGCTGCGCCGCGAGCGGCGCGTGCGCGTGGCGACGTCCGACGGCCCCGAGCAGGTCATTATCCTCGGCCACG
>ULUJ01043712.1_pt1 | contig 17810 bp, 20 predicted proteins | sample 1958381 | NCBI WGS metagenome assembly ULUJ01 (sample SAMEA4835757, study PRJEB28245) | human gut metagenome | biome: gut microbiome; material: fecal sample | place: Denmark | collected 2008 | reverse complement strand
GGTGACGAGTTCAAGACCGCAAGGGAACTTTACACCAAGCGGCTTGAGGGCGATACGGCTTTCCGCAACGGCAGGCCGCAGTAAGCAGGAATCAGCTTCCTGCCCCCAACTCCCCACACTGTGGGGCTTTTGGTGGTAGAAAGGTGATTCTTATAAACCGCACCTTTCAGAAAGGACGGATTTCAAATGAAAAAGTATTACCTAGCCTACGGCAGCAACTTGAACATTCGGCAAATGGCGCTGCGTTGTCCTACGGCAAAGCCCGTGGGGACTGCGGTTATCGAGGATTACGAACTGCTTTTCAAAGGCAGTAAGACAGGCTCCTACCTCACAATCGAACCGAAGGCAGGAGCGGAAGTTCCAGTTGCAGTCTGGTCGGTCGAACTTGCCGATGAAGAACGGCTTGATGTGTACGAGGGCTTTCCGACCTTTTACTACAAGACCGAACTTGAACTGTCCGTGAGGTACTTCTCGGGCAAAAACGTGGTCAGAAAGGCTTTCGTGTACATTATGCACGAGGAGCGACCGCTGGGCTTGCCGAGCGGTTCGTATGTTCGGACTTGCCTTGAGGGTTACAGCAATTTCGGTTTTGATGAGAGTATTCTTCTCGCAGCACTGAACAACAGCAGGAGGGCTGTCCATGAAATCAGATAATGCAACAATGCTTCGCACCTGCTCTCACTGTGGGGCGCTGTACGGCGGTGTTCCCGCTCTTTCGAGAAAGTATCCCAACACGCAAATCTGCCCTGACACGATGTCGGAAGGTTGCCCCACAAAGGCGTGGCATGGACGCCACGCCACCAAAGGGCAGCCCAGTGACTGCGGCACACGGAAGGCACTCGACGCCCTCGATAAATAATCCGAGGAACAGATTATCTCTGATATCCTTTGCTGCCAACGACGAGAGTAAAATTGAAAGCGGCATAAAGTACCAACTCTGAGAGGTTTCGTTCCTCATATAGGAAGTACACTCTAATTCCAAGTAAGTAAATAAAAAGACACCACTTGTGTACTGCCAAGTGGTGTCTCTCTTGCTTTTTGTCCAACGGTCATAGCCCCAGCCAAGCCTAGTTTATGGCAGTACCCTCCGGATAATTCCGGATTAATTGTGGACCTTGATTCACGTAGCAAGAACGCGTCTCTCGCTCAAGGTCTGCTATCGTTGGACGCGAGGTGGTAAAAACACTGCTTCGAATATATTTATCAAGCGGCATCACCTCCTCAAGATAGATTATACCATAAAGTAATGCTTAATTCAATCAAGGAACATATCATGCGCAATTTAAAAAAATACACACCGACCCTCTATATGGCAGAGGGTTCCAATTACAATAAGGCGTCTGCCGATTATGCCGTCATGTTCATCGAAAATCTGTGTCACACCAAAGGCACATGGGCGGGAAAGCCATTCGAGCTTATCGACTGGCAGGAGCAGATAATCCGAGATTTGTTCGGAACGCTGAAGCCGAACGGTTACCGGCAGTTCAACACGGCGTACATTGAGATACCGAAGAAGCAAGGTAAATCCGAGCTTGCCGCCGCTGTTACGCTGCTTCTCACCTGCGGTGACGGTGAGGAACGAGCCGAGGTTTACGGCTGCGCCGCCGACAGACAGCAGGCGGCTATCGTGTTCGATGTGGCAGCGGATATGGTACGAATGTGTCCTGCGCTGTCAAAGAGAGTGAAGATTTTAGCGTCACAGAAACGGCTTATATATACACCAACAAACTCATTTTACCAAGTACTTTCGGCAGAAGCCTATTCAAAGCACGGTTTCAATATTCACGGCGTTGTTTTTGACGAGCTGCACACCCAACCGAACCGAAAGCTGTTTGATGTTATGACAAAAGGCTCCGGCGACGCGCGAATGCAGCCGCTGTATTTCCTTATAACCACCGCCGGAACGGACACTCACAGCATTTGCTACGAAACTCATCAGAAAGCCAAGGATATAATTGAGGGTCGGAAAATCGACCCTACTTTTTATCCCGTGATTTACGGCGCTGATGAATCCGATGACTGGACTGACCCGAAAGTGTGGAAGAAAGCAAATCCGAGCCTTGACATTACGGTCGGTATCGATAAAGTAAAAGCCGCCTGCGAATCGGCAAAGCAGAATCCCGGCGAGGAGAACGCTTTCCGACAGCTTCGTCTGAACCAGTGGGTAAAGCAGGCGGTGCGTTGGATGCCGATGGAGAAATGGGACAATTGTGCATTCGCCGTTGACGAGGACGAACTGGAAGGTCGTGTCTGCTACGGCGGGCTTGACCTTTCGTCAACCACGGATATTACTGCGTTCGTACTTGCTTTTCCTCCTTTGGACGATGAGGATAAGTACATCATTCTGCCGTACTTCTGGATTCCCGAGGATAATCTGACTCTGCGTGTTAACCGTGACCATGTTCCTTATGATGTGTGGGAACGACAAGGTTATTTGCAGACAACCGAGGGTAATGTAGTGCATTACGGCTTTATTGAAAAATTCATCGAGAAACTCGGCGAACGTTTCAATATCCGTGAGATAGCCTTTGACCGTTGGGGTGCGGTTCAGATGGTGCAGAACCTCGAGGGCATGGGCTTCACAGTAGTGCCTTTCGGACAGGGGTTTAAAGATATGTCCCCGCCGACAAAGGAGCTGATGAAACTGGTGCTTGAACAGAAAATAGCCCACGGCGGTCACCCTGTTCTGCGGTGGAACATGGACAATATTTACATTCGCACCGACCCCGCCGGTAACATCAAGGCTGATAAGGAAAAGTCCACAGAAAAGATTGACGGAGCAGTAGCTACTATTATGGCTCTCGACCGCGCTATCCGCTGCGGAAACGACCACGGGGCTAGTGTGTATGATGACAGAGGAATACTTTTTATCTGATGCGTATAATCTTATTGACAAAGTAGCATAATTGTGATATAATATGACTACCAACATAGGAGGTGTTTTTTATGACAAATTCTATTTCAATAAGACCGTCAAAGGACATTCGCACTAATTACGCTCAGATTTCCGCACTTACAAGAGATAATCCGGTAGCAATCACGGTTAACGGCAAGGAGGATACTGTACTTCTTAGTCATGAGGATTATCAGCAGACCATGCATTATATTTCCGAGCTTGAAGAAAAACTTGCTCTGTATGCTCATCTTGCGCAAAGCATGGATGATATAAGGCTTGGAAGAGTCCACAGCGCTGATGATGTATTCAACGATTTATTAAACGACCTAGAGAACCTTGATGTATGAATTGCAGAGTAATATTCACTGATACGGCAGAAGCTGATCTTCGCGATATAGCCTTTTATATTGCAAAGCAGTCAAAGGATAAGAATATTGCGATCCGTTTTGTAAACAAGCTAAGAGAAAAATGCAAAAATCTCGAAATACTGCCGGAAAGCGGCTCGCTACCCAAGGAAAGGGTTCTTGTGAGTAATGGATATCGTTTTCTCATTCATGATAATTACCTTATGTTTTATTATTATGTCAAGGAAGAAAACACGGTATACGTTAATGCGGTTTTCAACGCAAAGCAAGATTATACCCGCGTGATGAAAAAGTTTATATAACATAACAGAATAATTGCTAAGCATCTGTCAGCAATGGCAGGTGCTTTTCTTTTGCCAATTTTACGAAAGGACTGGCCACATGAAGATTTTCAGCAGCTTATTCCATTCAAGGGACAAGCCTAAAAACAGCACTGCCGGCAGCGCCTACCGCTTCTACATGGGCGGTTCGACTGCCGGAAAGAACGTCACTGAGCGCTCTGCAATGCAGATGACCGCCGTGTATTCCTGCGTTCGTGTGCTGTCGGAAGCTGTGGCGGGACTGCCATTGCACGTTTACAAATACCGTTCAGACGGACTGGGGGCAGCTTCTGCCGGAAAGGAGAAAGCCGTATCGCATTCGCTTTACAGCTTGCTGCACGATGAACCGAACCCCGAAATGACCTCGTTCGTTTTCCGTGAAACGCTTATGACGCATCTTCTACTGTGGGGCAACGCTTATGCACAGGTTATCCGTAACGGCAAGGGCGAGGTCATTGCTCTGTACCCGCTTATGCCAAACCGAATGACGGTTGACCGCGATTCAAGCGGAAATCTGTACTACAAATACTATCGTGGTTCTGACGAAGCAATCCACAGCAAGGAATATGAGGTGATTCTCGCGCCGGGCGATATCCTGCATATTCCCGGACTTGGGTTTGACGGGCTTGTTGGCTACTCGCCGATCGCAATGGCGAAGAACGCTATCGGACTTGCAATTGCGACCGAGGAGTTCGGCGCTAAGTTCTTTGCGAACGGCGCTGCGCCGAGCGGTGTTCTTGAACACCCGGGAACAATAAAGGACCCGACAAAGGTTCGTGAAGCATGGCAGTCGCAGTTCGGCGGGAGTTCCAACAGCGGAAAGGTTGCTGTGCTTGAGGAGGGCATGAAATACACTCCCATAAGTATTTCGCCCGAGCAGGCGCAGTTTCTTGAAACAAGAAAATTTCAGATAAACGAAATTGCTCGAATTTTCAGAGTGCCGCCGCACATGGTCGGTGACCTTGAAAAATCGAGCTTTTCTAATATCGAGCAGCAGTCGCTTGAATTTGTAAAATACACTCTTGAGCCATGGCTTGTGCGGTGGGAACAGAGCATGATGCACTCCCTGCTCACCCCAAGCGAGAAACAGGAATATTTCATCAAGTTCAATGTTGACGGACTGCTGCGTGGCGATTACGTAAGCCGCATGAGCGGGTACGCTACCGCAAGGCAGAACGGCTGGATGTCCGCAAATGACATTCGGGAGCTTGAAAATCTCGACCGCATTCCTGCCGAGGACGGCGGCGACCTTTATCTCATAAACGGCAATATGACTAAGCTGGCTGACGCGGGTATCTTTGCGGCAGACAGTAGAAAGGAGGATTCCGATGAAGAAGTTCTGGAAATGGACAAACAAGATAGTGAAGAACGAGGAAACGCAGGAGCAGAACCCGGAGAGAACGCTGTTCCTAAACGGCACAATCGCAGATGAGAGTTGGTTCGATGATGATGTCACACCGCAGCTTTTCAAAGAGGAACTGATGTCCGGGAGCGGTGATATTACCGTATGGATTAACTCGCCCGGCGGTGACTGTGTGGCAGCGGCGCAAATCTACAATATGCTGATGGACTATAAGGGCAACGTCACGGTGAAGATTGACGGCATAGCCGCAAGTGCCGCTTCGGTTATTGCAATGGCAGGAAACAAGGTTTTGATGTCCCCTGTTTCAATGCTGATGATACACAATCCAATGACAGTTGCGATGGGCAACACAGCCGAAATGCAGAAAGCAATCGAAATGCTGTCCGAGGTCAAGGAAAGCATTATGAACGCTTATGAAATCAAGACCGGAATGAGCCGTGCGAAAATCTCGCATCTCATGGACGCTGAAACATGGATGAATGCAAACAAAGCGGTTGAACTCGGCTTTGCGGACGAAATACTTACCAGTGACGAGCCGAACGAAGCGCTTGCCGCAGATTCGCTGATGTATTCCGAAGCGCAGGTGGTAAATTCACTTATGGGCAGAATTGCAGAGAAATGCAAAATTGCGCCAAAAACCGAACACAAAACAAAAGCCGAGGATTTGTTTTCTCGGCTTGATTTGATTAAGAACTGGAGGTAACGAAAATGACAATTCTTGAACTGCGTGAAAAGCGCAATAAGGCATGGGAAGCCGCAAAGGCTTTCGTTGAAACAAAGCGCGATAAGGACGGACTTCTGTCCGCAGAGGACGCGGCTTCTTATGCCGAAATGGAGCAGAAAATCAAGGACTACGGCTCTGAAATCGAGCGTATGGAGCAGATGGCGGCTATGGACGCGCAGCTTTCCAAGCCTACGTCAGTCCCGCTTACTGGAAAGCCGCTGAACGGTGACAAGCCCAAGTCCGGCAGAGCAAGCGATGAGTACAAGGCGGCGATACTGAACGCTCTCCGCACGAATTTCAGACAGGTGTCCGATGTACTTTCCGAGGGCGTTGACGCTAACGGCGGATATCTCGTTCCCGAGGAGTACGACAGCCGCCTTATTGATACTCTGACCGAGGAAAATATCATGCGAAAGCTCGGTCACACCATCACTACCAGCGGTGAACACAAGATAAACATTGCCGCAACGAAGCCCGCCGCAGCATGGATTGACGAGGGCGGCGCGCTGTCTTTCGGTGACGCTACTTTTGCGCAGATTAACCTTGACGCGCACAAGCTGCACGTTGCGGTTAAGGTAACCGAGGAACTGCTTTATGACAACGCTTTCGGGCTTGAAAGCTACATAATCGAGCAGTTCGGCAAGGCGCTGTCCAATGCGGAGGAGGACGCTTTCCTCAACGGCGATGGTGTCGGAAAGCCTCTCGGACTTCTCTCCGACAAGGGCGGCGGCGAGGTGGCAATCACCACAGCAAGCGCGACCGCGATAACCGCTGACGAGGTAATCAACCTTGTGTACTCCCTCAAACGCCCGTACCGCAAGAACGCAAAGTTCATCATGAACGACCAGACTATTGCGGCACTCCGCAAGCTGAAGGACAACAACGGCGCGTATCTCTGGCAGCCGTCCCTACAGGCGGGCGAGGTCGACAGGCTGTTCGGCTATGAGGTCTGCACCTCTCCGTATGTTCCTGCTATCGCCGCAGGAAAGCCTGTAATCGCATTCGGCGATTTCAGCTACTACAACATCGGCGACCGCGGCACACGTTCCTTTGCAGAACTCAAGGAACTGTACGCAGGCAATGGCATGGTCGGCTTTGTGGCAAAGGAGCGCGTTGACGGTAAGTTGATCCTCCCCGAAGCAGTGCAGATTCTCAAGATGAAAGCCGGCTCGGGTTCGTGATGAATGAATTACTGACCAAAGTTAAGCAGAACCTCATACTTGAACACTCGGCGGACGATGAACTCATAAAAGGGTTCATCACCGCCACTGTTTCCTACGCCGAAAGCTATCAGCATATCGAGCAGGGTTATTACACAAGTAATCCCATGTCACCGACTACCGAACAGGCGGTAATAATGCTGTCCTCGCACTTCTATGAAAGCCGCGATGGCTCGACTGGCGGCTTTTTCGGGGATAATGTTCAGGCAGGAAAGCAAGTGTGGGATACAGTGAATATGCTGCTGCGACTGGACAGGCGGTGGAAAGTATGAGTTTCGGGAAGATGAACACGCAGATACAGATAACGAAGAAACAGGTCACGCTCGATGACGAGGGCTTTCAGACGGAATCCGATGTTGTTGTCGCAACAGTCATAGCCTATCGGGAGGGTAGGCACGGCAGCGAGAAATGGGCAAACCGAGCCGCCTTTTCCGAGGCTACCGACCTGTTCCATTTTCGCACCATTCCGGGAGTGAAAATATACACGGATATGCGATTGCTCTGCGGCGATTCTGTATTTGAGATAACCTCTGTTGAAGATGTGAAAGGCAGAGGAATGTATATTGAAGCGCTTGCAAAGGAGGTGCAGCCGAGTGGCTAAAGCAGATGTTAAAATGCCCGATGAATTTCTTGCGAGGATTTCCCAGATTGGAGCGCAGACCGACAGCATTGTTGAAAAGGTTTTGCAGGCAGGCGGCGAGGTCGCTTTCGCAAAGGTTCGGAGCAATCTGAAATCCGTTGTAGGTTCGGGTACGAAAAGCCAATCCCGCTCTACTGGTGAACTTGAACGGTCGCTCGGTTTATCTCCCGTTATTGTCGACAAAAACGGAAATCATGACATCAAGGTGGGTTTCTCTGAACCTCGTTCCGATGGTTCAAGCAATGCTAAAATAGCGAATATCCTCGAGTACGGAACAAGCAGTCAGTCGGCAAAACCATTTCTGAAACCTGCAAAATCCGCTGTGAAAAAGCAGTGCGTGGAAGCCATGAAATCCGCATTTGAAAAGGAGGTCGAGGGGCTGTGAGTCTGCTTTCGGAACTCTCTGCAATCGCAAAAAAGCTGAAAATCCCTGCGCAAACTTCTGTGTATTCCGGTAACGCTCCCGATGAATACTTGGTGTTCACTCCGCTGTACGACAGCTTTGAACTTCATGCTGACAATGCGCCGACTGCCGATGTGCAGGAAGTTCGGATTTCCCTTTTTAGCAAAGGAAACTACACCCGCACTGTAAGCAAGCTGGTGAAAGTTCTGCTTAATGCGGATATTACCGTAACCGCCCGAAAATATGTCGGTCACGAGGACGATACGGGCTATCATCACTATGCCGTTGATACGGCGAAAAACTATGAAATGGAGGAGATATAAATGGCAACTATAGGTCTTGACAAGCTGTTCTACGCTGAGATAACCGAGGACAGCGATGGCAGCGAAACCTACGGAGTTCCCGCTTCGCTTGCAAAGGCGATTTCCGCTGACCTCTCCGTGGAACTTGCGGAAGCTACTCTTTACGCCGATGACGGCGCTTCCGAAATCGTCAAGGAGTTCAAGAGCGGTACGCTTTCACTTGGCATTGACGATATAGGCAATGACGCAGCTTCGGTTCTGACGGGAGCGACTATCGACAGCAACAACGTGGTCATTTCCACCAGCGAGGACGGCGGCAAGCCCGTGGCTATCGGGTTCAGGGCGAAGAAATCCAACGGCAAGTACCGTTATTTCTGGCTGTACAGAGTGAAGTTCGGAATTCCGTCAACCTCGCTTGCAACAAAGGGCGACAGTATAACGTTTTCCACGCCTACAATTGAGGGAACGGTTCTCCGCAGAAACAAGCCAGACGGAAACGGAAAGCACCCGTGGAAAGCGGAAGCCACCGAGGGCGAGAAAAACGTTCCGGACAGCGTAATCACGGGTTGGTACAAGTCTGTGTATGAACCGACATTCACGGCAAAGCCTGCTGAAACAGGCAAGTAACGGAGGTATAAGCAATGACGAATGAACGCAGTTCTTTAATAACCATCGGCGGTGAGCAGTACGAGATGATTCTCACCACCAGAGCGACAAAGGCCATTTCCAACCGTTACGGCGGTCTTGACAATCTCGGCGATAAGCTGATGAAATCTGAAAATATGGAGATGGCGCTTGATGAAATCATCTGGCTGATAACGCTGCTTTGTAATCAGAGCATTGAGATATATAATCTCAGAAACAGCGATAAAAAGCCGCTTCTCACCGAGGAAACTGTGGAGCTTCTGACCTCCCCCGGCGAGCTTGCAGAGTACAAAGACGCTATCACCGAAGCTATGCTGAAAGGCACAAAGCGAAATGTAGAAAGCGAACACCGAGCCGGTGTGGCAGACACCTCAAAAAACGCAGTAACAGCCGAGTGAATGACGCAGAACTGTTCACCCGGCTGTTTTATTACGGAACGGCGCAGCTGCACCTTTCTTCGGAAGAGGTGTGGCTTATGCCGTTCGGCTTTCTGTTGGATCTGTGGGAGTGTCATAAGCAGTTTATGGGGATCACAAAGCCTAAGCGGGAAGCGGATATCGATGAGGTTATGCCGATGGGGATTTGATTGGAAAAAGGGTTGAAAACTTGAAAATAATATGGTATAATATGGTGTATTAGATATAAAAATTTAATTTGTTATAAGAAGGTGTAGTTCAATGTATACTTTTGAATCAAAAAATTGTATGGATGTTTTTAACGGAGATTTAACTGAGTTTCTATTAGGCTATGGTATAAGTATTGAACATATTGACAAAATGAAAAACAAAATTTTGGAAAACAGCAGAAGTATTTATTATAATTATCCTCCTTTAGATTCACCAAAAACGTATTACATCAAATTAGTACCACTGGATAAAGTAATAGGCACATCTAGAGGAACGGTGGGTTTAAGTGTATACGAAAATGTTAGGACAATTCACAATGGCGAAAGAGATTCTTCTCGTTTTACAAGATGTTTAAATTTTTTAAATGAGTCATCTTTAGAGAATTTAAGAAAATCTTATGAAAATTTATCTTATCCCGTAATAATGGATCATTATGTCGATGATGATACATATTTCACAACTAGTGATGGTAATCACAGAACGCTTACTGCTATGTTAGTGGGTGCAGAATATATTAAAGCAAAGGTAACAGACGCAGAATGTGATTACACAAAAAAAGAAAAAGTTTTGCAGTCTAAAAATTTTGAGGAAAAATACAGAATAGTAAATGTCTTTGGCAAAAGAGAATTTGACATTTGGTTTAAGGATGATAAGGGCATTTATGAAATACGCGGGTATCCTGGCCCTTTGGTAGATGATGATTTGACATCTTTTTTGGAACGATTATCTATAACAATAGATAATGACATGAAAAAAGCAAACAAAATAATGAAATTCTCCCCCAAATTGCAAAAATACATTTTGCGATTTGTAAAAAACTCTCGAATAAAACAATATGTCAATATTTCATATTTAACAGAGCCTGAAATAGAATTTCCCCTTTTAAAGAATAGATGCCCAATAAAATTATATAATTTAAAATTCAAGCCGTGATTTCTATACTTGAAAAGCAAATAAACATTTTGAACATTATTAGGAGCAACCACTCGGTTGCTCCTTTTCCTATATTTCCGAGCCGCAAGGCTCTTTTTTTATGCCCATTTAAAGGAGGTGACGCAGAATGTCCGAAAATTTCGGCTTGAAAATAGGTCTTGAGGGCGAGCGTGAATTCAAGAAATCCCTCGCCGAAATCAATAATTCATTCAAGGTACTAGGCTCCGAAATGAAGCTGGTAGACTCCCAGTTCGACAAGAACGACAAATCCACAGAAGCTCTAACCGCCCGCAGCGAGGTTCTGAACAAGGAAATCGACCAACAGAAGCAGAAAATCGAAACGCTTCGTTCTGCTCTCGCCAATGCTGCCGAATCATTCGGCGAAAACGACCGAAGAACCCAAAGCTGGCAGATCCAGCTGAACAATGCGCAGGCGGCTTTGAACGGCATGGAGCGTGAACTGAATTCCAACAACACCGCCCTTGAAAAGGCTGACAAGGGCTTTGACGAAGCCGGAGATGAAGCCAAGGACTTTTCAAATTCCGTCAAGAAAGCCGCCTTTACCAGCGAGGACGCTGATGGAAAGTTGAGCAAACTTGGAGATACCGCAAAGAAAATCGGCGCGGCTCTCGGGGCTGCTGCGGCAGCGGTCGGAACAGTCTGCGTTGCCGCAGGAAAAAAGCTGTGGGACATGGCAAACGATGTCGGCTCGGCGGGCGATCGAATCGACAAGACCTCGCAGAAAATCGGCATAAGCGCCGAAAGCTACCAGAAGTGGGGTTATGTGTTTGAGCGCTGCGGCGCTGACGTAAACAACCTCCAGACGGGAATGAAAAAGCTGTCCACCGTCATTACGGACGCGGCGGGCGGCTCGGATTCCGCAGCCGAAAAGCTGTCCGCTATCGGGCTTTCCATCGAGGAGTTGAACGGAAAATCCCAGGACGAACAGCTGAGCATGGTGATTACGGCTCTTCAAGGAATGGAAGCAGGCGCAGAGCGCACCGCCGCCGCAAACGACCTCCTCGGAAAATCCGCAGTTGATATGGCGGCTGTCCTGAACACAAGCGCAGAGGAAACCGAACGTCTGAAGCAGGAAGCCGAGGACTACGGCATGGTTATGAGCAACGAAGCGGTAGCTGCGTCTGCTGCTTTTGAGGACAGCCTTACCAAGCTGTCGCACACCGCAGGCGGTCTGAAGAACCGCATGGTGGGAGAACTCCTGCCGGGAATAACGCAGATCACAGACGGACTTGCCGACCTCCTCGCAGGCAACGAGCAAGCGGCGGACGAACTGAAAAGCGGCGTTACATCAGTTATCGACACTATCCGAACGCTGATTCCGCAGTTTGCGGAACTCACAACTTCGATTGCGGGAGCGGTCCTCGAAAGTGCTCCCGGTATCATCAAGGCGCTTGCGGACGGACTTCTGTCGGCTATCTCCGAACTTACTCCGACCATCGCCAGAATTGTGACCGAGATTACTTCGGCTCTGGTGGGACTGTTGCCGCAGATAGTTTCGGCGGGAGCGGATATTCTGCTGTCGCTTATCAAGGGCATTGCGGACACGATTCCGCAGCTTGTTCCGCAGATAGTCGCTGTTGTCGTGGAGATAGTGAAAACGCTTGTGGACAATCTGCCGCTTATTTTGGACGCAGCTTTACAGCTTATAATGGGACTTGCACAGGGTATTCTTGACGCTCTGCCTGCACTCATTGAAGCGCTGCCGCAGATAATCACGGGAATCGTGGACTTCCTCATCGGTGCGATACCGCAGATAATCGAAGCGGGAATACAGCTTCTAACCTCGCTTGTTACCGCTCTGCCGGATATAATTGCGGCAATCGTGGAGGTAATTCCGCAGATAATTGACGGAATAATCAAGGCGGTGATTTCTGCAATTCCGCTTATCATCGAAGCAGGAATAAAGCTGCTTGTCGCGCTTGTGCAGAACCTGCCGACAATCATCACGACCATTGTTGCAGCAATACCGCTGATTATTTCAAGCGTTATTGACGCGGTTATCGGAGCAATTCCGCAGCTTGTTGCGGCGGGCGTTCAGCTGTTTATTGCGCTGATTGAAAATCTCCCGACCATCATCGTGGAGATAGTCAAGGCGATTCCGCAAATCATAACCGGAATAGTGGACGCATTCGGCAGCTACTTCGGCAAGATGGCGGAAGTCGGCGGTAATCTTCTGAAAGGCCTGTGGCAGGGTATTTCTGATGCGGGCGCGTGGCTCTGGAATCAAATCAGCGGCTTTTTCGGCGGCATTGTGGACGGAATCAAGGACTTCTTCGGAATACACTCGCCGTCAAAGCTGTTCGCCAACCTCGGCGGCTTTATGGCAGAAGGACTTGGCGAGGGTTTCGGCGATGAGATGAAAGACGTTTCAAAAAGTATGCAGAATGCTATTCCGTCAGATTTCGATTTGGATATGAACGGCACGGTTTCGGGTTTCAACGGAGTACAGACGCAGGCGTTTGACATTACAATTCCGCTGAGCATTGACGGAGTTCCGCTGACTAAGGTAATATCCCGAATACAGTGGAATCAGAACAAGGTGACGGTAAGAAATGCGGGGGCGGTGTGATGGTTGAGATAATCGTGACCGAAAACGGCAATGTCAGAGGTGTGTTTACACGGGTGATTTCCGCATCGCTGACCGACAGTCTGAACGGAGAATGCACCTTTCAGTTTTCCGTGATTTCATCGATGGCTTCGGAGATATTCACGGGACTGGAGGTACAGCTTAAAAGCGACACGCTGAACTACCTTTTCAATGTTGTGAAAGTGTCGAAATCTCTGTCCGGCGGCATTGCGATTTGCACCGTGGAATGCGAGCACAAGTCATACGAACTGAACAACGATGAATACAAGCTGACTGAATTTGATTTCGAGGGCGCTCCAAGCGAGTGCCTTATTTCTTTGCTGCAAGGTACTTCGCTGACCGGCGGAATTTGCGACCCGACCGTTCCGATAAAGCTGAAAATCAACCGAGAATGTACTCGCAGAGCCGCCTTAATGCAGCTTATTGCGCTCTGCGGAGGAGAAATTGAGTACAACGGAGCGGAAATAAATATCCGTTCTCACAGAGGTTCGCAGGACTACATCGGCATTATGGACGGTCGGAATGTTTCGGATTTGACTATGGAAACCGACAGCCGTTCAGGTACTACAAACTACGGCCTGACGCTGTACAAGAATGTCAATTTTTCGGTCGGCGATAACGTGCAGATAGTGTTCCACCCGTTCAATCTCAATGTGAACACCCGCATAATCGCCATGAGTTTCAATCCGTACAACCGCCGTGAGATTTCCATTGAGGTCGGAGATTACCGTCCGAGCATTTCGGACAATCTCTATCAGATGGAGCAGAAAACGAACGAGATACGCAAGGACGTGGGCGAATCCACAGCGGAACTCAAAACTGCGACAAACAGTGCGGATATTCTGGTTACAGACAAGTCGCAAAGGCTGTTCCGCATTACTTACAATGCGATTCAAGCGACATACGCGGCGTTCTGCTCGACTGTTAAATTCGTGATTTCAGCCGCAGGAACTCTCGCGTTTATTCTGAAAAAGAACGAAAACGAGGTCATGCGGTACGAGGAGTATTTCAGCGAGGGTCCGCACACAAAGACTTATACATACCCGTTCACATCGGAGGTCGGTCAAAATACAATGTCGCTCAGCGTGGTTTCGGCTGACGGCGCAGAGGGTAAGTTCCCGAAAATGCAGACCTGGGGCTATGTGATGGGCGCTTACCTTGCAGGAGATACACCATGGGACGGTTACATTGAAGCCCGCGAGGACGAGGTTCGGTTTACTATGCGCCGAATCGTCAAAAAGTCGCTTGTTCGTACTTCGGATACTCTGCTGTTTGAGATACTTAAATCGCACAAGTTTGTTTTTACTGAACCTATGCCCGTTTTCACTAAACGTGAGAGGGACAGAAAAACGCTTGAACCCACCATCAGAGCGGTATTCCCCGACGCATGGAGTCCGAAGATAATCACACCGCCGCCAATCACCGTGGTGAACGTATCGAACAGAAAGCTGTATCTTGAGCTGCGAAATCCCGTCAAGGCAGAGCGCATTGAAACAACGGCATTCACAATGATAGTCACTACCGAAAAGGAAACAGTACGCTTGCAGCCGATTTCTGCTGATTTCGGCGTGGGCGATTTCGGCAGTACGATTTGGCTTGCATTCGGAAGTTCCGTGATGAAAGACAGCGTTCAGAGCATTACTCTGCTGTATGACGGAGATGTCGGTAATCTGACCGATGTGCTGAACAACTCGCCGTGTAACAGTTTCCAGACATCGTTTATTTACACACCGTATGAGGAGGAACAGGAATGATTAAAGGTAAAGCGACCATTCAGCTTTTTGATGAGAAATCCGGAGAAGTGGTTAAGGAACTTCATGAGGAAAACATGATTACAAATGCCGTTGACACGATTCTCAACCCGCCCGATTATATTGAAATCGGCATGGATTCCGACAACGACCGCAGCTTTAATATGCTGCGTGATTTTGCGGGTAACATTGCCGATACTGCTTTCCGTGGGATTATAGTCTGCCGTGACAAAATCCCCGAGGACGGCAATAATATGATGCTCCCGTGGACGAACGAGGAGATAGGTCACGCAGGAATCGCCAACACGAACACGGACACGAGTATCGGCACTTACAACGCCAACGAAAGCGGCCGCATTGAGAACGGCAAGGGCTACCGCCATGTGTGGGACTTTGCTTCGGATAAGGCAAACGGCGAAATCAGTTGTATCTGCCTTACCACCTAGGACGGTGGCACAAACGGAATGCACCATTCCTACTGGAATCTGTCCTGCGGAGGTACTGACCTTAACAGCAGTTCTCTGGATTCGTTCAGGCAGGCGTACCACACTATTGTCGGGCGGTATATTCCGGATTCGCAGTTCAATTGCGGGGTTTTCAAGTGGTTTTACATGGGCAGGCTCTCGAACGGAAATGTGCGGCTCCTCGGAAAGCATATCCATGACGGGTGTATTTATGAGGTCGTTATGTTCGACCCTATGTCGATAAGCGTAAGCACGGAAAAGCCGTTCTGCGGCATTATAAGCGTGAAGAAAGTCATAGAGCTGTTTCCGGATGCGGAGCGTATTCCTAATTCGACCTATGATAACAGCTATCATCACGGAAGTTATTTTTACGACTGTAACACTACAAATGCGGACTATGTACCGCAGGAAGAAAAGGAAAAGCTGCGTCAGGATTGGGAGAACAACCCACAGTGGCTTGCGTATTTTCCGTATGTTATCGGCGATAAGATACATATTGTTGCGACCTCACGCTGCCATATCCATCACTATATTTACAGTCTGTCCGACTATTCGCAGGTTTCGAAGAAAACCATCGAAACCGACACGCTGCTCCAGATGTATGGCGTGGGATTTAAGTATGAGAGAATCAGCAATTCTTCATCGCAGTACAGATGGTTTTACGGCGCGGGTGTGAACGGAGATTACTGCAATGCTCTAAGCGCCTTTGAGTGGGACGATAAGTACTTCGTCATTACTAAATATCCGCTGATAGACGGGAAAGAAGCGACAGGAACAAACAACTTCGGGCAGCTGCGTGTGTTCACAAAGGACGGCAAATCCACGGGCAAGACATGGCAGTATGTCGCTGACGGAACGCTCTCTAACATGACGGCGGCGAGCTTCTGGGGATTTTATGTTGACGAAAAGACGAACACTCCGCTTGTGATTTGCGATAGCTGCAACATTTCCTATTCGGTGCTTGCCCTTGAGATAATCAAAAGCGGAGAGGATTACGGCAGATACAGAATGAGGTTTTCTGCGCCCACCTATTCAAGCAGCTACCTGTATTCGTATGCAAATATACTCAAAGTCGATGGACTTAGTCTGCCGCTGTATATTCTGCCGTACTATCCGCATTCAACCGGCAGTCAGCATTTCTTCGGCTTTGCGCTTGGAATATGCAAGCTGTGCCTTACCACAATAAACAATCTGTCCGAGCCGGTGCGAAAATTGGACGGGCAGGTCATGAAAATTACTTACGATATCGTTGACGAATGATTGGAGGGTTTATTATGAGAGAATTCTGGAACACAATTCAGCTTATTTTTACGGCGGTCGGCGGGTGGCTCGGCTGGTTTCTCGGAGGGAGCGATGGTTTGCTTTATGCGCTTATTGCCTTTGTGGTGATCGACTACATAACCGGAGTGATGTGCGCCATTTCGGACAAGAAGCTGTCCAACGCAGTCGGGTTCAAGGGAATATGCAGAAAGGTGCTTATCTTCGCTCTGGTCGGCGGCGGGCATATTCTTGACACACGGGTTATTGGGGCAGGCTCTGTTCTGCGCACTGCGGTGATATTCTTCTATCTGTCGAACGAGGGTATTTCGCTGCTTGAGAACGCCGCGCACCTGGGTTTGCCTGTTCCGAAGAAGCTGAAAGACATACTGGAGCAGCTGCATAAGCGCTCGGAAAAGGAGGACGATGATGAAGATTAAAGGTGTTGATTTAAGCTACTGTCAGGAGGGCATCAGCTTTCCTGCGCTGAAACAGGCGGGTGTGAAGTTCGCAATTATCCGTGCAGGCTTTTCCACGAAGAAAGATGTTACTATGGATAAGTTCGTGGCGGACTGCAAGAAACACAGCATTGACTACGGATTTTACTGGTACAGCTATGCAATGAGCGTTGAGCAGGCACTGACAGAGGCTGAAAAGTGCATTGAGGTAATCAAGAATTTATCTCCGACATATCCCGTATTCTTCGACATGGAGGAGAAAAAGCAGATCAGCGGTCTGTCTACGGACACACGCACAAAGATGGCGATTGCTTTCTGTAAAAAGATAAGGCAGGCGGGATTCAAGCCCGGAGTTTATGCAAATCCGTCTTTCATGGAGAACTATTACGACAAGAGCAGGATTGTCGGCAAGTATGACATCTGGCTTGCCCACTGGACTAACAATCCCGACTACCCGTCAAAGTACAACTACGGTCAGACCATGTGGCAGTGGGGAGTTGACAGAATAGGCGGATACGATGTTGATGGTGATATCTGCTTTACCGATTACAGTAAGAAAAAGCCTGTCGAGAAAGCCATAGATCAGCTTGCTGACGAGGTCCTTGCCGGCAAGTGGGATAACGGCGCAGAGCGTGAAAGACAGCTTACTGCCGCCGGATATGACTACAATGCGATTCAGAAAAGAGTCAACGAAAAGCTATACAGGAAAACTACCGATGAGATTGCTGTTGAGGTTATTGCGGGGCTGTGGGGGAATGGTTCGGCGAGAAAGGAAAAGTTGACGGAAGCAGGGTATGATTACTCGGAAGTGCAGAGAAAAGTTAATCAGCTTATT